>Ga0326728_10000943_pt1 | contig 107764 bp, 72 predicted proteins | sample MB3enrmetagenome_FD_207602 | JGI IMG/M metagenome (GOLD analysis project Ga0326728, IMG submission 207602) | Lab enriched peat soil microbial communities from McLean, Ithaca, NY, United States - MB31MN | ecosystem: Environmental > Terrestrial > Soil > Wetlands > Peat | place: USA: New York... | reverse complement strand
TCGAAGACCACTTTGTGTCGGGAAGGCTCACTCTCCCAAGACATTCGAGTGTCGTCTGTCAGCACAACATAGTAAGTTCCCGGGCAGAGTGTATCTTCAAAGCTGTCACCGCCCTTATAGGTCTTGTCCATGTTGAAGCTGATTGGCGCAACGACGCTCCCGCCTGCTGCGCTGTGTTGGCGAAAGCTGACCATGAATTGCTGGTTTTCCATTCCCTGCACACGCGCGATGCTTCCCTGAACCTTAGTCGCTCGACAACCCGTATATTGCAATGGAATGTCATAGCTGCATTCTGTTGGAGTCTTTGAAACAGGCCCTACGACAACGGGCTTGGCGTCGCTGAAACTGGCTGCACCGGGATACCAGGTCGTATATCCCTGCAAAAAATAGGTTCCTGGTTGCAAATTTGGAAATTGATAGGTTCCGTCAGCGGCTGTGGTCGAAGTAGAGCTTCTTGAAAGGGTGCCGAACTCAGGATCGAATCGCCAAGCAACTACTCCTGTGCTTTTCGGAACGTTGTTTTCCAATACACGGCCGCAAACGCGAGTAGCCGGAACCATCGCAATTCTTACTCCGTTCCGAGTCTCGTTAGCTCTCAGCGTAATCGAGGCATTCGCATCACTACTTGGCGAGGAAACGATAAAGCCATTTGCTTCGGCCCGAAGGTGATAAACGCCGGGGTTAACTTCCGCGAAGGTAAAGCTCCCGTTATTTTCCGCCGTGACCTTATAGCCGTCGTAGTAGCGTGTCGGGTTGTCATCAACGGATTCGAGGTAAACGGTGATCGGTGTATTTGCTCCCTCAACGACACCTTTGATTGTCGCGGTTCCATGGTTCTTGGTTTCGGCAGACGCAAACCCGCTTATCACGAGGAGCACCATCAGGCTTCGAACACCCCAGCGGTTCATATTTCCCTCGATTCCGATTTCCTGCGCAGATTTTCGATACAGAAAATCATACGCGCGAAGCGTGTCAGACTGCTGACAAAGTCCTACAAAAGGTTCTCGCCAACGGGTGAGGGCCTTTTGTAGTTTTAAGACATGCTCAAGGTGGAAGCAGGTTCTCAGGACGAGATGGAGTTCGTGGCGATCAGTGCCCTGGTCCCCGAGGATCATCTTTTGCGCAAGATCGATCGAGCGGTGGATTTGCGTTTTATCCGGGATCGCGTGCAGCATCTTTACGGCGAGAACAACGGCCGTCCGGCGCTGGACCCGGTTGTGTTGTTCAAGCTGTTATTGCTGGGCTATCTGTTCGGGGTGCGTTCGGAGCGGCAGTTGATGCGCGCGGTCGAGGTGAACGTGGCCTATCGCTGGTTCCTCGGCCTGCGGTTGCGGGACAAGGTTCCCGACGCCTCGACGTTGTCGCAGAACCACCGCCGCCGCTTTACCGAGAGCACGATTTACCAGGAGATCTTCGACGAGATCGTTGCGTTGGCGGTTCGCAGGGGCTTTGCTTCGGGCGCAGTCCTCTACACCGACTCAACGCACCTGAAGGCGAGCGCCAACAAGAACCGCAGTTGAACGCCGAGGAGGCCGCATCGAAGTTGAAGGTTGGCGAGAACCGAGATCGCGATCACGCTGCTTAGAGATTGTCTTTTTCGCCGCCTATCCGTACGAGCGATCGCACCTTCGAAGAACTGCTTGACCTGCGCCAGGCCGCATCGTTGCTGGCATGCACTGGAAAACATTGGAGATAATGGCGCGTCGCCGCCGAATCCCAGCACTGAAGGTCGGAAAGCGGTGGAGATTTCGTGCAAGTGCGCTGAATTCGTGGTTGGAACTTGGCATAAACTCAAATACAACCAACCACGCTCTCTGACTGGACAGGAGTGATCCTTGAAATTCAGACGGCAACGCTTTCAGCGAGGCACCCTGCGCAAAGTCGCGCGGGCTGACAATCAATGGGCTTGGGAGTACCGCTACCAAGACCCCATAACCACGACGAGGAAATCTTTGTTCCTGAGCGTCGAAAAGTTTCCCACGCAGACTGCCGTGGAACGGCATCTGGAGGCTTTCGTGCTCAAACTCAACGCGGAAAACCCAACTTTGGCAGTGATGGAGCCGACCTTCGACGCCATTCTTGACCGTTTCATTGAGGACGAGAGGCTGCTCGAAATCAAGCAGCGCCGGCCCGGTGAGCAGGGCGAGGACGGTGAACTGAGCTATTCGACCGTCAGTTCCTATCTGAGCGTCATCAAGCGCGTTCGCGCGAAATGGGGTTCATCCCGAATCTCGCGAATGAAGCCGATGCTCATCCAGAGTTGGCTTAGGGAATTGGACGCCGCACCCAAGACCAAAGGCCACATCAAGGCAGTCATGTATCGCCTGTACGAGAAGGCCATGCTGTGGGAGATGGTCGAGTGGCAGCGGAATCCAATGGAACTGGTTGAGATCAAGGGCGTTAGCAAGCGGCAGAAGAAGCCGATCATCCTGACCGTCGAGCAGTTCTACCAGGTCCTCGAACTGTTGCCAGAACCCTATCGCACGATGGTGATTGTGGCGCAGTGCACCGGTCTGCGGGCCGAAGAAGTGCTGGCGCTCGATTGGGACGACATCGACTTCGAAAACCTGAACATGAAGGTCGTCCGGGCGGTGGTGCATGGCCGAGTCAAGACGGTGAAAACCGAATACTCAGAGGATGAACTTCCGCTCGATCCCGGGTTCGCCGAAATTCTTCTGACCTGGAAACGCAGGTTGGGAGCGGAACGGAAGGCGCAAAACGGGATTTCAACCCCATTTATGGGGTTGGACCTCGTCTTTCCGAGCACCTCCACGGGGCGGCATTTCCACAGCGCGCCGGCTCAGCAGGACTATATTCGTCCGGCTGGGTGCTGCCTTGTGGCATGCCCGAAGTGCGGTGCTGGGGTAGGCGTTTGGTGCGCCCAGGCCGGCAAGACTCCGAACGGGAAGCGCCTGCCGCTCGATGACGAGCGGTGGGAGGCTGCCGGAAAGTACGGCAGCGTAGGGTGGCACACCTTCCGCCACACCTACCGTTCCTGGCTGGACTCTACTTCAGCGCCTATCGGCGTGCAGCAGAAGCTGATGCGGCACGCGCAGGTTTCAACCACAATGAACGTGTACGGAAACGCCTTGATGGCGGCCAAGCGTGAGGCCAACAGCAAGGTGGTCAGGATGGCACTGAGGAGCGCATAGCCATGAAGGGAAGAACCTCGCAACCGCACCAGAAACCCCCGGCGATTTTGGCGACCGCTGTTATTTGGGGTTATCTGGGGTTGGCCTGTCGGCTAAGTGGTTGCGGGGGCTGGATTTGAACCAGCGACCTTTGGGTTATGAGCCCAACGAGCTACCGGGCTGCTCCACCCCGCAAATACAGTTTAGCAACGTTCAGGGGCGGGGGTCAAATGGAGCAAAAACCTTCGGTACACCTCATCCGGTAAACTGACGGGTGCCACCGGATTTGAGCGAGGAAAGCCGCGGATGTCCCATCTTTATGTTGCTGTTCTGGTTGTGATCGTTGTTGTGCTACTGGCGGTGGCGCTTTATCGCACCACCCAGGTGAAGACCAAGGCCGATTACCTGGTGGCCGGGCGGTCGCTGCCGGCCATGGTGCTGGTACTTACGCTGCTGACCTCTTGGATCGGCGCCGGCTCCCTCTTTGCCGGGGCGGAGAATGCTTATAAAAACGGTTTTGCCGCGCTCTGGCAGCCGGCGGGCGGCTGGCTCGCCCTGCTGCTCATCTATTTCATTGCGCCGCGGGCCCGCAAATTCGCGCAATTCACGCTCCCCGATCTGCTCGAGGTCCGCTACAACCAGACGGCGCGCGTGATGGGCACCATTGCCATCCTCTTCGCCTATATCGGAATCACGAGCTATCAGTTCAAGGGCGGCGGAGACGTTCTGCACCTGATCTTTCCCGACACGGTGACGCCGGAGCTGGGCACCTACATCATCGCCGCCTTCGTCATCCTCACCACCGCGCTGGCCGGCATGTCGTCGGTGGTCCACATGGACACGGTCATCGGCTCGCTGGTTACCGTCATCTGCATCATCGCTGCGCCGTACTTGTTTCTGCAGGCTGGCGGCTGGGCCGGGCTGCATCATGCGCTGCCGCCCCAGTATTTTGAGGCGCTGGGCAACTACCGGATGAGCCCTGAGCATGTGCGGCAGTCCGCGGGGATGGGCATGATCCGGGCGCTCGAATTCCTGGTGCCCACGATGCTGCTCATGCTGGGCAACCAGGTGATGTACCAGAAGTTCTTCTCCGCCAAAACAGAGAAGGATGCGCGCGTTTCAGTGGTCGGATGGATTCTGGGCACCGTGCTGCTTGAGACGCTGATCGTGGCCATCGCAGTCTTCGGACGGGCGCTTTATCCCACGGGCGAAGTTGCCCTTCATCCCCGCGAGATCATCCCTTACACGGCGCGGCACGGGCTGCCCGCGGTGCTGGGCGCTCTGCTGCTGGGAGCGGTCTTTGCCAAGGTCATCTCCACGGCTTCGAACTACCTGTTTTCTCCGGCTACCAACCTGGTGGAGGACGTGTTTGTGCGCTACATCGCGCCGGGCGCCTCGAACAAGCGCATCCTCATCGTTTCTCGGCTGGCCGTTGTGCTGCTGGGTTGCTGGGCGCTTTATCAGGCGGTCTACGCCGAGAGCATTCTGCAGAAGATGCTCTGGGCTTATACCATTTACTCCGCCGCGCTCACGCCGGTGGTGCTGGCTGCCTTCTACTCCAGGCGCGTCACGGCCTGGGGCGCGGTGGCTGCCATCGGTACGGGCACGGTAGTCACTCTGGCCTGGGATGTGCCGGGAGTGAAGACGATCTTTCCGCAGATTCTGGCCGATCGCGACGCCATCTTTCCGGCACTGTTTGCGGCCGTCGCGGCCATGATCGTGGTGAGCCTCTTCACCCGCAAGCCTTCGCCGGAGCAATTGGCCCAGTTCTCGGATTAAGGCGAAACGGTAGCCTCCCTAGACCCATTGCACGCTGAGCGGTTTTCTGGGAGGTATCCACCGATACGAGTACTTGCGCTCGCCGAGCATGAGGCCGCCGCAGACGGCGTACCCTTCAGGGACTGACAGCGCCTGGCGAAGTGGAGCATGAACGGCGGCGATGCGGGTGAGGATGCCGGCCCAGCAGACGCCCAGGCCGCGTGCCTCCGCTGCTAGTTCCAGAAAGGTCAGGGCAATGGCGCAATCCTGTTTTCCCCAGCCATAATCCGCCGGCGCGCAGGCCACAACCACCGCGGGAGCCCCGCGCAAGACAAAGTCATATCCGCTTTCCCACTGCGCCAGCCTCGCCGGGCTGCCTTCCGGTCCCCGCAGCCAGTTCACCGTCTCCGCAGACAATGCGTGCACCTTAGCCCTGTCCGGCACGACAATCCAGTGCAGCTTCTGGGAGTTGGAAGCCGTCGGAGCACGCCGGGCCACGTCCAGCAGCGCTTCCAATGTCTTGCGTGCGATGGGCCGGCTCTTGAACTCCCGCACCGACCTTCGGCTCATCAAAAAACTGTCCATCATCGCCGGAGCCGGCAGTTTCTTTGACGAACGCAAAAGGGCCTCCTGCGGCAGGCCAGCGTGAGTCAGAGCATCGTGAGGACACACGGCGACGCAGTGACCGCAAAGGATGCAATCGCTCTCCGCGACCGCTTCGGGAAATCCTTCTTTGTTCAGTGCAAGGACCTTGGGCGGACAGACTGCCACGCATGCGCCGTCTTGCTTGCATCGGTTTGTGTCAACTTTGATCTGGCTCATGGTCGATATTCTCCCTGCTTGCTTGCGGTGAGCTGCTGAATGGCTTTGACCGCAGTGTACTCCCGATGGCGCCGCATCCAGATAGAAGACCCAGGCCCCAGATCCTTCCTACCGCGCTCCTCCGGTATCCCGATGGAACACAAAGTGCGCTTTCTGAGCGTCACCTGCAGTTGTGCCTTTTCCACGGCATGTGAGGCCCGTTTGCGGCAGAAAACATAGCCGGAGAACGGACTCAAAATAAAAGCTCTGCGCTGGCTGCAACCCGTCATACACTGACGTTGTAAATCCCGTGACGCCATGCCCGTCGCCCAGCTAACCCTGGAAATCCGCATCGAGCACGCCCAGTCGCTCAAGGACCGGAGGCAGGTGGTGCGCTCGCTCAAGGACCAGTTGAAGCAGGGCTTCAATATCTCCGTGGCCGAGTTGGACGAGGCGGTGACCTGGCAGTCGGCCACCATCGGCATTGTCGCCATCTCCCGCTCCCGCGACTACCTGCACGGGCTTATCGAAGAGGTGGAACGCTCAGCCCGCCGCATGACGAACGAACTGGGCGCGGAGCTGGTGGACACATTCTGGGAGTACATCGAGAGCGAAGGCGAAATTGAGCAGCCGAAGCCGTGACGGCAGGCCGGTGATTTCGGAGAGAGCAGAGGGCTTCAGCCACCTGAAAATGAGCAGATGCGCTTGGCCTTTAGGCCCGGCTCCCCCGAAATGAAAAAAGTACAAAAGTATTTGGCAATGGATGCTTCCATTCATGAGTCGCTCAATATGGAGTTGCCAACTTATTGTTTATTAATCATTTGCGAACGCAGAGCAGAATGCTCCGCGCAAAGCTGTTGCGCGGGGTTCTGTGCAAGCAGTAGCATGGGTTACCTGTCTGAAACTTTAGTGACATGGGGCAGGTGAGGCAACCCGAGTAGACTGGTCGTGGCCCTGTTTGGGTTGGGGATGCCATATGAATGTTTCGAAATCCGCGTTATCGCTGTTTTCCGCTCGTTCTCGACCGGCCTCCAAGCGGCAGGAAGTTCGTTGCGCTGTTCGTTTTCCGATTGCGTTGCCCGTGGTTTTATCCTCGGGAAAAGGGGAGATCGCTGCTCTCACGCGGAATGTTTCCGCCAGTGGCGTGGTTTTTGAGATGGACAGCCCGGTGCAAGCAGGGCTGGAGATCCGTTTTTCCCTGCGTATGCCAGGCGCGGTGTTGGGCACTCCCCGCGATGTTTTGGTCCATTGCCAGGGGCGTGTGGTACGCTGCTCAATGAACCAAAGTAACTATCTGGCTGCCTCCACAATCGACGATTACCAATTCGCCGAGCAGTGACAGCCGTAGTTGGCTTGGCGACAACTGTTTTTTGGGCTGGGCAAGAAGCAATCATGGATACTTTAGACGATTCAGTAGACGGTGAAATTCTCGATGCTCCGGTCAAACCGGGCACAATTCGCGTGATTCTCGCGGATTCCCAGGCGATTTACCGCGTGGGTATTCGCAAGGTTTTTGCGCTCGAAGACGACCTTCGCGTCGTGGCGCAGGCCGATTCCATCGAGAATCTGCGGTCGGCGGTTGAACGCTTTCCCACCGACATTGTTCTCATGGAGGGGAGCCTGCTGGCCGGTACTGCCAACGTCATCCCCGAACTGTTGCGCATCGCTCCCGACGTGAAGCTGATTGTGCAGGCCGTGGCGGCCGACGAAAACCAGACCGTCGAGCTCTACCGCCGCGGCGTCCGCGGCATCGTCTCCCGCTCCATCTCGCCTGATTTGCTGGTCCGGTGCGTTCGCCGGATCGCCGCCGGCGAGACCTGGATCGACAACCAATCGGTGAGTTGGGTCATCGAGGCATATCGCGCCCAGGCCGCTGCTCTGGTCAACCCGCGCACCCAGCCCAAGCTCTCGCCCAAGGAGATGGCCATCATCACCTGCATCACCCAGGGCAAGCGCAACAAGGAAATTGCCTTTCAGTTGGGAACCACCGAGCAGGTGATCAAGAACTATCTGCGGAAGATCTATGACAAGCTGGGCGTCAGCGATCGGCTTGAACTTGCTCTCTATTGCCTGCACCACAAGATCATCCAGACCGATACGGATGAGGAACTGGTGGCTCAGAAGCTGGTGGGCCAGTAGCGCAAATCGCTCCGCCGCCTTGCCGCATCTCTCCTGAGACCAAGCGCCGTGTTCTCCCCTTGAGCTAGGCCGGCGCCTGCGGTTCCTCGTGGCGCCCGCGGGCCAGTTCCAGCAGCCGGATCAACTCCGCCAGTTCCGCCTTGTTCAGCCGTCCCAGCAGTTCTCGTGGAACCTGCTCAATTACCGGATCCATCTCTTTGAGCAGCTTGAGTCCGGCCTCGGAGATCATGGTCCACACCACACGCCGGTCATGAGAGTCGCGTTGCTGGCTAATCAGCTTCAGCGCCTTCAGCCGCGCCAGCAGTCGCGTAATGTCCGGCTCCGCGGTAATCAGCCGGCTGCCGATCGCCGTACAGGTAAGCCCGCTTGGCTGCGCCCCGCGCAGAATCCTCAGCACGTTGTACTGTGTCGAGGTCACGCCCCAGTCGCGGGTCTTCAGGTGAAAGGCGCGGTTGAGGCAGTCGGAAGTGCGCAGCAGATTGAGCAGTGCCTCTTCCTCCAGGCTTGCGAAGGGACGTTCCTGCGCGATTTCCAGCTTCAGTCCTGCCATCAGCCATCTCCTCGAACCAATTCAGCGAAAAAAAGCGAAACAGCTTTAAAAGAGCGCTGCATCAGTCGTGCCCTGACACAATCCGCATCCAAGACCGAGTTTTTCCGCAGCCTGTGAACTCCGCCCCTTCAACTCAAACGGTTTACCCGTGACCGGAGCCGGTTACTGCTTGATGACTTCCAGTTCGATGGTGAGCTTCACGCTTTCACCCACGATCGCATCCGGAAACTTGGAGCCAATGCCGAAATCGGTGCGGTTGATGGTGGTGGTGGCCGTGAAACCGGAGTGCGGCTTGTGGTCCATACCCAGAGCCGGTCCGCTGGGGCCTTCCACCTCAAGAACGATGGGCTTGGTGACGCCGTGAAGGGTGAAGTTGCCGGTCACGGTCAGCCCATTGCCGTGCTTTACTACGCTAGTGCTGGCAAAGGTGGCAAGGGGAAACTTTGCAACGTCAAAGAAATCCGCGGTCTTGAGGTGGGTGTCGCGGGCCGTCACGCCGGTATCGACCGTGGACACGTCGATGGTGGCCGTCACGCTGGACTTGGCGATGTCGGTCTCGTTCAACAAAACCGTGGCCACTACATTGCCGATACGGCCATGGATGTTTGAGACGCTCATGTGCTTGATGGTGAAATCGACCTCGCTGTGAGCTGGGTCGCTGATCCAGGTGGAGGTTTGCGCCAGGGCCAGGGGAGCCGCAAGCGCCAGAATGCCGGTGACAAGTGCCAATCTCTTCATCGATAAATCCTTTCGGTACAGGTCCGTGTGGGCCGCTTTGGTGTTGCCGGCCGAGCTTAAGCGAAGCGCTGGCCGGGTGTGCTCTGCAGAAGCGAAATCCGTACTCTTTTCCGCGCGGAATCATCTTCTGTTGCCTATGGGATGCGGAAAAGTGGATGTTCGTTGCAACAAATATTCTTGAATCTTCCTGGTAGCCAGCAACAGGGAACTGGGCAGTCCGGCTTGGGGCTTCCTGTCTTTGCGCCGGGAAACATGTGCAAGGATGGGCCGCATCTGGTTCATAACCCGGCCGGCTTCGTCTTTCCCTATTCCCTGGTCCCCGCTCCCTGCTATTCTCCCGTCTATGTCCGTATTGAGAGACTTCCAGCGCCTCACCCGGCCCCAGCGGCACACGTTTGTAGCTGCCTTCCTGGGCTGGACGATGGACTCTCTTGACTACTTCATACTCATCCTCTGCGCTCCGGCCATCGCGGCCGAGTTCCACATCAGGCCCTCCGCGGTGATGGGCGCGGTCTTCCTGACGCTCGCCTTCCGGCCGGTGGGGGCAATTGTTTTTGGAATGCTGGCCGACCGCTATGGCCGCCGCCCGGTGCTGATGGTGAACATCCTCAGCTTCTCGGTAATCGAACTGGCCTGCGGCTTTGCGTCCTCGCTCGGCGTGCTGCTTGCGCTGCGCGGGCTCTTTGGTTTGGCGATGGGCGGCGAGTGGGGCGTGGGCGCGGCGCTGGCCTTTGAGACGCTGCCCAGGGAGGGCCGCGGCGCCTTCTCCGGCATCCTCCAGGAGGGCTACGCGATGGGCTCCATCTTGGCAGCGGGCGCCTTTGCTCTCTTCTTCCATTGGATCGGCTGGCGGGGGCTGTTCATCCTGGGCGCCATGCCGGCTCTGCTGGTGTTTTATGTGCAGGCGCGTGTCCAGGAGTCGCCGGTCTGGCTGGAAGGCAGAAAGAAGCGCCTCTTGCGCTCTGCCGGAGATGCACGCAGCGCCCGGGCCGGTGAGTTCGCCCGCCTGCTGGCCTTTCTGCCCACGTTTCTCTTCCTGGTCCTTCTGATGACCGCCTTCATGAGCTTCTCCCACGGCACCCAGGACGTGTATCCGACCTTCCTCGTAACCCAGGCCCGGCTCTCGCCGGAGACGGTCGGACTGATCGGCGTACTCTACGGTTTCGGCTCCATCGCCGGTGGCATTGTCTTTGGAGCGCTGTCAGAAAAGTGGGGCCGCAAGCGGGCCATCGTCGCCGCGGCGCTGCTGGCGATTCCCGTGATTCCGCTCTACGCTTATGGCCACTCGGCCCTCACGCTGGGCATCGGCGCGGTGCTCATGCAGTTCATGGTGCAGGGAGCGTGGGGCGTTGTGCCAGCTTACCTCACCGAGCTTTCGCCGGCCCCGGTGCGGGCCACGGCTCCGGGCCTGGCCTACCAGTTGGGCGGCCTCATCACCTCATGGAATGGCAAGGCGCAGGCTCTGGCCGCCGAGCGCACCGGCAATTACCCCGCGGTGCTGGCCATTACTGTAATCGTGGTAGCTTTGACGCTTGCCGGGCTGGCGCTCCTGGGCCGCGAAGCCAAGGGGCAGGAGATGACGGCGGCGTGATGCAGGGTCTTTCAGATTACCGCTGATACAGCCCAATCAACTCGCCCTGCGCCAGGATATGCCCTTGCATGGCGGTCTCCATCTGTGCTCGTGTCGCACCCACGGCCAGATTCAACTTCGCATCCAGCGCATAGAGCGTGAAGATATAGTGGTGGGCCGGCCCTCTCGGCGGGCAGGGGCCTCCATAGCCGATGCTGCCAAAGTCGTTGCGGCCCTGGCGCGAACCGTCCGCAAGCTGGCCCTGGGCCGGCAATCCTTCGGGAAGCGCCCGCGTTCCGGCCGGCAGGTCGTAGAGTACCCAATGCACGAATGTCCCGCGTGGCGCGTCCGGGTCTGTGACGATCAGCGCAAAGCTCACTGTCGCCGCCGGAGGCGCGCTCCAGGCCAGTTGTGGTGAGGTTCCTGCACCGCTGCAGGTAAACCTTGCTGGGATCTGGCTGCCCTCGAAACTGGTAGTGGTCAGCTTCATGGTCTGCCCCCTCGCAGTGGAACCATGGCAACCCGGCAGCGCCGCAACCGCAAGAAGCAGCGCCGCAACGCTCCAGGCGTTCCGTCTCAATCTTCCGCAAACATGTTTCAGGCCCATTCTTGCCGAAGCGCTCACAAGCTCTCCCCTTCTTGCAACGCTGACAATGAATTCTAATCAGAACTCGCCTGAACCGGAAAGAGATTTATTTTGGCCGGACGATTTCGATGCGGTCGCGGGTGCGGACCCAGGTGTGGCCCGCCATGCGGCCCACGGCGTTCAGGCCCGCTGGATCGACGCGGAAGTCGTCGACCAGCTCCTCGCGCACGTGAAACCGGACCACCTCGCCCAGCACGATGACGCCGCTCCGGGGCGCGTGGCCGGTGTAAATGACCTGAAGGAGCTTGCACTCCATCTGCGCCGGTGACTCAGCAACCCGCGGCGGACGGACAACCAGGCTCGGAAGCGGCGTCAGTCCGGAGAGCACGAACTCGTCCACCTCCGGCGGCACATCCGATGCGGATTCATTGGCTGCCGTAGCCATGGCTTCGCTAACCACATTGATGACGAACTCGCCGGTCTCCTCCACGTTGCGCAGCGTGTCTTTTCGCTCGCCCGCCTCCGCTGAACCGGCCTCGCGCAGCGCTGGGCAGAAGAGCACCGTGGGCGGCACGGCGCCCACGCCGGAGAAAAAGCTGAAAGGCGCCAGGTTGGCCACGCCTTTTGCGTCCATCGTCGAAACCAGCGCCACAGGCCGCGGCAAGATGATGCCGGTCATCAATTTGTAGACCTGCCGGGGTTGGCATTCGGCCGGGTCGAAGCTGAGCATTGAAATTCGGGAAGAGCTTGAGGCATCCATGCTGATAGCCTAAAACATTGCACCGCCCTGCGCATCGGACCGGTGCCGGGCGCCTGCTGTCGCCGGCGTGACGGTCTTGGTGCATGACCTGAAATTCGTCTGGCAGTAACATTGCATCAGGCACAATGTATAGATAAGGGAGAGCCGTCTTGCCGCGTATTCACTTTCAACTTCAACTCGCCGAACTCAAGGATAAGCTCCTTGCCATGGCTGCCCTGTCGCAGCAGGCGGTCGAGTCGGCGGTGGATGCCTACCTGCTGCGCGACAAGGGCCTGTGCAAGTACGTCAAGCAGAATGAGACGGCCATCGATACCGCGCAGCGGGAACTGGACGAGATGGCCTATGACCTGCTGGCCAAGGAGCAGCCCATGGCCATCGATCTGCGCTTCATCCTGGCGGTGATCAAGATCAACCGTGACTTGGAGCGCATCGGCGACCAGTCGATGGGCATTGTGCGCCGCACCAAGGAGATTCTGAAGCACGAAGAGATCGATTTGCCGGTGGATTTTGCGGCCATGGGCGAGTTTGCCGCCCGCATGATCCGCTCCGCGCTGCAGGCGCTGCTGGACGGCGACGCGCGGCTGGCCGACTCGGTGCGCGAAATGGACGACGAGATCGACCGCATGAACCGCCGCGCCCACGACGACCTGCTCAAGATTATTCAGGAGCAGCCGCGCTATACCATGCAGGCGATGAACGGAATCCTGGTGTCGAAGAGCTTGGAACGGATCGCCGACCATGCCACGAACATCGCCGCCGACGTCATCTTCTGGATTCGAGGCGCGGACGTGCGCCACCAGTTGAGCATGGCGATGGATTGAGGAAGAGCGGGGAACTGGAAGCGGAAGCCAGCCTTCCGGGCTCTATAGCAGTTCTCCAGTTGCTGTAGAAGGAAATTATTGTCGCTGAGTGGCTTTTTCCTGACCGGGGTCCCCAACGAGCGATTTTTGCTCGCTGGGGTGGAAGAAAAAGCCACCTTCCGCAGTACAGGAAATGCTACGTAAACTGGAGAACCGCTCCTAAACGAACGCCCGGAATTCGTCTACCGGCACTGGGCGGCTGAACAGATAACCCTGGAAGCTGTGGCAGCCGAGACCGGCAAGGAAGCCTCTCTGTTCTTCGGTCTCCACGCCCTCGGCAACCACCGACAAATTCATGGCCCGGCCCAGCGAGATGATGGTTTGCGCAATGGCGCCGCTGGTGGCATCCACCAGCATGTCGCGTATGAACGCCCGGTCGATCTTCAGTTGGTCCAGGGGCAGGCGCTTGAGGTAGGCCAGCGAGGAATAACCCGTTCCAAAGTCGTCCAGGGAAAAACTCAATCCATGCGACTTGAGTTCGGTCATTCTGGAGATGACCTCCTCGAAACTCTCTACCAACATGCTTTCAGTAAGCTCCAGCTTGAGGTTTCTGGGGTTTGCCCCAGTGCGGGCGAGAGCTGCCAGCACCTGTTCGACGAACTCCGGCTGGCGGAACTGCAGGGCGCTGATGTTCACTGAAATCGTGAGGTGGGCTGTTTCCTTCCGGGTTGCCCACGATGCAAGCTGCGTGCAGGCAGTCTCCAGCACCCAATCGCCGATGGGCAGGATGAGCCTCGATTCCTCAGCCAGGGGAATGAACTCGTCTGGCGGCACAATACCGCGCAAAGCATGTTTCCAGCGAATCAGGGCCTCAGCGCCCGTCAGGTGTCCCCGCTCCACCTGAGGCTGGAGGTAAAGCAGGAACTGCTTCTTTTTGATCGCCTGGTGCAGGTCCTCTTCCAGTGTGGCGCGGGCGTTGATGGCAGACTGTAGCGCGGGGGAGAAAAAACGTATGGTATTGCGGCCTGCTCCCTTGGCCAGATGCAGGGCTATATCGGCCTGTTGCAAGATATCGTCCGTGCTGTTTTGCCGGTCTCCGAAGACCGTGATCCCGATGCTGGCGGCCGACAGGCACTCCCGGTTCTCCAACTGGTAAGGCTGGTCAACCGAAGCCAGGATTCTTTCGCCGACCGCCTTGGCCTGCGCCGCGGCTTCCTCGGCGCCCTCGCTCAGGCCGTCGAGCAGCACGACAAACTCGTCGCTGCCCAGCCTGCCCACGGTGTCGGCTTCGTGTGTGCAGGCCGCAATGCGCCGAGCCACTTCCTGCAGTAGAAGGTCGCCCGTTTGATGGCCAAGGGTATCGTTCAGCGTCTTGAGATTGTCCAGATCCACAAGCAGCAGCGCTTGCAGACGGTTGCTTTGGGGGCTGGCGGACAGATACTGGCGTAGCCTTTCCAACAACCGGCGGCGATTGGGCAAACCGGTCAGCGGGTCGTAGAAAGCGAGACTCTGAATCGTCTTCTCCGCCGCCTTGGCGCCGGAGGTATCCCGCACGACCGAGACCAGGCAGGAATCGCCTCCAATCTCAATGACCGATGCAGATATCAGCACGGGAAAGATCTCGCCGGTTTTTTTTACAAACTGGGTCTGAAAATCGCGAAAACTTGAATTCTGGCGCAGCATCTCCACGATTTCCGTTCGCGTTCCCGGATAAGCCCAGATGCCGAGTTCCGTCGAGGTTCGTCCAACAATCTCCTGGGCTTCGATCCCGATCAGATCCAGGAATGCCTTGTTGACGTCGATGTATTGCCCGTCGCACAGGCGGCTTATCGTGATGCAATCGAGACTGGTGTGGAATACGGTGCGATAGCGTTCCTCGCTCGCTTTCAGTGCCTCCTGAGCCGCGGCCAGGCGCTCTACCGCCGCCTTGGCTTCGGAGATGTCCCGCGCAAACGCAAGCACGCATTGGCGTCCGCCAATCTCAATCAGGGATGCGGACAACTGCATCCAGAAAATCTCTCCGTTCTTTCTCCTGGAATGCACTTCCAGACCCCGGCACGTGTGATTCCGAAGCAAGTCTTCCATCATCTTTTGCCGGTCGCTGGCATTCACCCATATACCCAGTTCCAGGGTTGTATGGCCGATCACCTCGTCGCGCTCGAACTTCGTTGCAGTGAGGAGCGCCTCGTTGACGTCCAGAACCACCCCATCGCTCAGTTGGGAAATCATGACCGCATCGGGACTGGTGTGGAATACGGTGCGATAGCGTTCCTCGCTCTCGCGGAGCCGCGCCTCCGCTTGCTTCTGCTCGGTGATGTCCCGAATTGTGCCTCGCATCCTCACCGGCTGCCCCTGGGCATCGAAATCCAGCCTGCCCATCCCATGCACCCAGCGCTCGGCGAGGTCCTTCGGCCGCACAATCCGGTACTCCTTGTTGAACGGCTGCCCCTTGCCGGCGATCTCTTCTGCAAAGTAGGCAGTCATCATCGCGCGATCGCTGGGGTGGACCAGAGCCGCCCATCCCTCCACATCGCACTTGTATCTCTTGTCGATGCCAAAAACCGCATCCATCACCTCCGTACCCTTCCACAGCCCCGTGCGGAGGTCCATGTCATAGCTGCCAAGGCCGGCAATGCTCTGCGACTCTCTGAGAGATTCCTCGTTCTCGCGCAGCGCAATCTCCGCCCGCGTGCGCTCGGTGACGTCGTGAACGATGGAGAACAGCAGCGGCTTGCCGTCCACGTCCACTGGAGAGGAATAAACGTCCACGTCGCGCACTTCCCCGCTGGCCAGCCGGTGATGAAAACTGAAATGGCTGCATTCCTCGCGCAGCGCCCGATTCCACTCCTCGGCAATCTCCTCAGGCGGCAGGGTATTGATGCGGGCAATGGGCATGCCCACCAGTTGTTCGTGCGTATAGCCGTAATAAGATGAGGCTGCCGGATTCGCGTCGAAGATCTCTCCGTTCTGGGGATCGACAAACAGCATGACTGAGCCATTTTCAGCGAAAATGCCGCGAAAGCGGGCCTCGCTTTCAGCCAGCGTCTGTTCCGCCCGCCGGCGCTCGGTGATGTCGATGATCAGGCCTTCGTGGTAGAGCAGTTGTCCGCTGGTGCCGCATACCATCCGGGCATTCAGCGAAACCCAGGCATTCCTTCCGTCCTTGCGCTTGAACTGGCACTCAAATCCCAGAACGGCTCCGTGCTCCCTGAGCAGGCGCAGGCAATGATCGTGCTCATCATGGTTTGCCCACACTTCCTGAATCACGTTGCCGGCCATGGAAATGAACTCCTCCGGCGAGTCGTAGCCCAGCATCTTTGCCAGCGCGGGATTGGCAGTCAGGCATTTGCCCTCGGGAGAGGTCTGGAACATCCCCTCCAGCGCTCCGTTGAAGATCTCCCTGTACTTCTTTTCGGCTTCCTTGAGCGCGTTCTCCGCTGCCTTCCGCTTCGTGATGTCTTTCCCGAAGACGGATACGCCAGCCACCTTGCCCTCGGCGCGGATCGGGCTAAGCGCCAGATCCATGGTCCGCCCGCCGGTGAGAGAAAACTCGACCCGAATCGGGCCTTCGGCGCGCGCGCGTTCATACAGTGGTGGCAAAAGCCCAGCCCGCTCCGGCGGGAAGATGTCTTTCGGAGTCATGCCCGCTGCAAGCCGCACTCCAAACGCGGATTCGATGTGCTGCTTCAGGGCGCTATTGAATGTAATTAAGCGGTCGTCAGTGTCCACCGACCAGATAGGGTCTTCGGTGCTCTCGAATAGCGCAGAAAGATATGCCTTTGCTTGATTGGGCATTTGGACTTCCCTTACAGGCCTTGGGGGCGCCAGCAGAATCAATTATTCGGCGGTGCTCCGATTCCCCGTAAAAGCAACCCAAGAACCGCGTCTTCGCATCCCGGGTGTGAATTCGCTTAAGGTTACGAAAATAAGCAACAGCCTGGATGGCATAGTACCACACAGAGATATCACCTGTTGGATGAGCTGAAATGGAAGCCAAATGCAAAATGCGCCATCCCGAAGGATGACGCATTTTGTATTGAACCGGTTGCAGTTAGACCGTTTCCAGCGGATGGCTGGCATAGTGCAGCAGCACGGCCACGGCGCAACTGGTGAGCCGCGTCTCCGCCGAATCCGCCCGGCTGGTGAGGATGGTCGGGACGCGGGCGCCGAGCACGATGCCGGCCAACTGCGCGCCGCCCAGGTATTCGAGCTGCTTGGCGAGCATGTTGCCGCTTTCCAGATCGGGAACCACCAGGATGTCGGCCTGGCCGGTGACCGGCGAGACTAGATTCTTGATGGCCGCGGCCTTGGCGCTGACTGCGGTGTCGAAGGCCAGCGGGCCGTCGAGGATGCCGCCGGTGATCTGGCCGCGGTCAGCCATCTTGCACAGTGCGGCCGCGTCCAGCGTGGACTTGATCTTGGGGTTCACCGTTTCCACCGCCGAAAGCAGCGCCACCTTGGGCTCGGGAATGCCTAGCGCGTGCGCCAGGTCGATGGCGTTCTGCACGATGTGGATCTTGTCCTCAAGCTCGGGCTCAATGTTGATAGCCGCATCGGTAATCAGCAGGGTGCGCGCATAGGCCGGCGTATCCATTACAAAAACATGGCTGATGCGGCGGCCGGTGCGCAGGCCGGTTTCAGACTTCATGGCCACTTTCATCAGCTCGTCGGTGTGCAGGCTACCCTTCATCATGGCCTGCGATTTGCCATTGCGGCACATGGCTACGCCCAACTCGGCGGCCTTGCGCTCGGTATCGGCCTGGACGACGGGATAAGAACTGATATCGACGCCGATCTTCGCGGCCAGCGCCTTCATCTCGGTTTCGTCGCCGATCAGCGTCGGTTCGATCAAGCCCTCTTCGGCGGCTTCGACGGTGCCCCGCAGCGCCACGTCGGAGAGCGGCCAGACTACTGCCGTGGTGATAGCCGGCAGGGTTTTGCAGCGCTCGATGAATTGGTGAAAGACGTGGTAGTCGGCGGGGTGGCCGACCAATGGGTCAACGGTGACGGATTCAGCCAGTGGTGCAAGATCGCTCATGTACATATTCTCCCGGCCTGCTCAGCGGATGGTTGGCAAGCCTTACAGCATAATTCTCGCCCCTGCGCCCGCCAGCGCAAGTGCTTCGGGTCACACTCCGGCTCAGGGTACCACATTATGAAAAAGCGTCGCTCTTGTCCCGGCTTGACCGGACCACGCAACTGCGGACAGGGAGCTGTTGTCGCTGGACCCTGGCGAAGTAACAGTCGTGGTACACGGTTTTGTGCGAATAGTGCCTGCCCCTACGTAGTTGCCTGGTTGGACACGCAAGAAGGCAACCAAGCAGGACCAAGCTATGGCAAATGGAAAAATGACTAAAGGGAGAGGATATCCCCCGCCTTGGCGGGGTGGCAGTAGGAGTTTGACATTTACGGGAGTCCATCCAAGAAACTCCAGACGTGAGCCGACCAAAGCACACGTCAAGGAGAATCTGGATGGACCAATTGGAGAGTCTAAGTCACTCCGTACGGGAGTGCAAATACCACGTAGCCTTTATCCCCGAATGCCGGCGGCGAGTTCTGTATGAAGAACTTCGTCCGCATTTGGGAGAGGTGTTCCGACGTCTTGCCGAGCAGAAGGAGAGCCGGATTCTGGAAGGCCATCTGATGCCGGATCACGTGCACATACTGCTTTCCATCCCGCCCAAGTATGCGGTGTCGGAAGTGGTGGGGTACATCAAGGGCAAGAGTGCGATTCACCTGGCGCGGAGCACGGCGAACACAAGCAGAATTTTGCCGGCCAGCATTTCTGGGCGCGAGGTTATTTTGTGTCGACTGTGGGACGTGACGAAACAGCGATTCGGGAGTACATCCGCAATCAAGAAGTTGAGGATAAGCGCCTGGACCCACTGAGGATGTGGAAATAGCCGCCGTAAGACGGTTCCAATAACGTCGGGGCCGCGTTAGCGAACCCGCTCAAGCCGCTTTGAGAGGCTCACGACGTAAAGCCCCCGGCTCTGCCGGGATATTTACAAAAATATGGAGAAGATCGATTCGCGGAAGTTGCCGGAATTGGCATTGAACGAGAGGCGTCGGCGCGCGGTCAAGATGCGCGAAGCTGGATTCACGGTTCGGGAAGCGGCCCGTCAGTGCGAGCTTTCCACGCACACGGTGGTGGAAGCCCACAAGAGCTATCGGCAGGGTGGCTGGAGTGCCGTTAACATCCATCGTGCTGGCCGTCTGGTGGGCTCTGGCCGCATGATGACAGTCGCGCAGGAGAAGAAGATTCAGCAATTGATTCAGGACCGCACCCCGGACCAGTTGAAGCTGGCCTACGCCTTGTGGACCCGCCAGGCAGTCAGCGAGTTGATCGAAGCGTTGTATGGTATTCGCCTGACAGTGCGCAATATGGGCAAGTATCTCAAGCGCTGGGGCTTCACCCCGCAGCGGCCTCTTAAGAAGGCCTATGAGCAGAATCCGGTTGCAGTCGATAAGTGGGTCAACGAAGAGTATCCGAAGATTGCCGCAGCCGCCAAAGAAGAAGGCGCGGAGGTTCAGTGGGGCGACGAAACGGGTCTGCGTTCCGATGATGTGCACGGCCGTGGTTATGCGCTGAAGGGAAAGACTCCCGTTGTGCTGGCCAATGAGAACCGTTCGAAGCTGAGCGAGATTTCAACTGTTATCAACAAAGGCCAGATGCGCTGGAAGGTCTTCAGCGGCGCGCTGAATGCGAAGATTCTGATCGGCCTCCTGAAGCGCCTTGTGCATGGGCGCAAGAAGAGGTCTTCCTGATTCTGTACAACCTGCGCGTGCATCACTCGAAGGCCCTCAAGAAGTGGCTTCAGGAAAATGAAGAGAAGATTGCGGTCTTCTATCTGCCCAGCTACTCGCCGGAACTGAACTCGGATGAACTGCTGAATGCCGACCTGAAACAGCGAGTGACGAAGGCGGTTCCTGCCAGAAACAAACTGGCGCTGACGCGCACCGCCATCGGCGCACTGCGCAGCATCCAGAAACAGCCTGCAAGGCGGGAAAAATACTTCGAACAGGACGATGTATGTTACACCGCCGCGTAGCAATGCATCAGGGCCGGATCAATAAGTCTATGTAGGCACGTACATCGCAGGGAACCAGCGTATCGCAAAACGTATTGCGTTTCGTGTACGCTTCTCAAGGAAAATCAAGACAACAGCACCGATGGGACAAAGTGGCCGCATGGCCTCGCGAATCCCATCGTTTGGTGGGATTGATGGGGCAGGACCAGATTGTCAACCACCAACTCAAGCTCGATTCGGCGGCAAACGGCGGATTGGTAACGCCGTCGTTGGCGGGATCGTGAATAGGTAGACCAAGGAATCATTTGATTGGACGCAGAGACATACTCCTGTCCAGGGCTCATTTGTTTGTGCCCGCCGAGCCGCGCCGGTCAAGGCGCAACATAGCCGGGAGTTGCGCCGATGTTCGGAGGCAGGGTCGCGCCGCGGCCCGGCTCGGCGGCGGGGCCGTTGTCCATGTCCTGGTAGCCCTGGAAGTTGTAGGTTCTCGATCCCGAGCCTGCGAGTTCGAAGGCCAGGCCACGATAAGCGGTCAGGTCGGCGAGACTCGACTGTAGAGGTGCTGAAAGTACATTTTGACCGTTAAAGACGCTGCTTCCGGTATCGCCCCATGTGGTGGACGAGGGATTGGTCAGCGCGCAGGTTGAGCCTCCGTTGCAGTCCACTGTCCAATTGCCTCCGTTAACGGCGACCGCGCCGGTGTCGCCAGTGGCTCCGGCGGGGAGCAGGCGGAGGTTGCTGACGGTGTAATTGAAGGAGTTGGCGATCGGATCGAAGGAGAACATGATCGCCCAAACCTGCGAGAGATCCATCGGCACCTGATTCTGGCTCCAAGCTCCCTGCGCCATCTGCGAGAAGTCCACCTCAACGCGCCGCGGGCCGGGCGATGGCGTCAGCGTGATGTAGGCAGTGTAATAGGCGTAGTCGGGAATGATGCTGGTTGGCTGCACCAACGCAACTTCGATGGGAAAGGGTTCGCCGAGTTGGTTGTGTTCGGCAATTCCCGCTGACCAATCCGCGCCAATCACATTTGAACCAGGAACAAAATTGATTCCCTGATGCTGCACATCGAGGAAGGTGTTGTTCTCGATCTTGTTGACGCCGGTGATGTTGGTTCCACTCCACAGAATCTGCTGGGCTAGATTGTCGTGGAGATAGAAGTCATGGCTTCCCGCATCGAGATAGATCGCCGCGCCCCAGCGCGCCTGATTGTTTTGCAAGATGTTGTAGGCGATCTCCGTGCCCTGGTCATCCACACTCCAGGCGTTGAGGTTGCCGCAGTCCTCCATGAAGAGGCAGGGTGTCGTGATTAGATTGTTGAAGACCTTCAATTGGCTTCCTAAGGTAGCGCCCGCCAGAGATGTGCGCTGAATGGTGTTGTTCTGAATCAGATTCTGAGTGCCATCCGAAGCGACGATGCCCGCATCATTGCTCCAGGTCATTCCAGAATCCTGAATCGTCACCTGCTCGACGGTGTTGTTGGAGCCGGCCAGGTAAATGCTGGCGCGCCCAGCAAATTCAATCAGGCCACCGTTGATCACATTGCCCGAACCGGTGACTTCAATGCCGCCATAAAACTCAGGGTTAACGTTGTACCCATCGTAGCCGCGAATCCAGTTGGGTGCATAGAGAAGAAAGTTCTTGACGGTGCAGGAGGTGCTGTTCTGCAGGTTGAACCAGCCCCCGCGCGCTTGGAGGCCGTTGACGGTGATATAGGATTGGCCGCTCAGATTCAGCACGGCTGGAGCGATTCCAGCCTCAATGCGGCCAGCCGGCGAGGCTCCGTCTTGGGTCCAGACGTAGAGCAACTGCGTGGCGGGATCCCAGAACCATTCGCCCGCCGCATCCAGCAGGTTGAGCTTGCCGAAGACAATGAACTTGTTGCCGCGCCTGGGAATCAGCTCAGAGAGCTGGTTGACGGGCTCGCTCCAGTCAAGCTCGCCGGTGGCCTGATTGTCGGCGGTGATCTGACGGTCATAGCCCACCCAGGCCTGTCCGGCCATGACGCGAATCCATGCGCCGGTCAGATCCACGGGTGGCAGATTGGCCTTGGTCAGCGAGGTTTCGTTGCCCGCGTCAGCCCTTTCATACGTCGTGCCAGCCAGGTCTTCAATCGGCGAATTCGGCCAGCGGGCCTCGTTCAATAGATGACCGTCGGAGAAGACCTGCATTGGCTGCGAGGGCCATGGCGTGCTGTAGATGGAGCCGTTATAGACGGACCACGGGCCGCTGACGATTTGGGCGCCGATCAGCGCTGGGGTTTCACCGGGGTAAGCGGCAATTGTGATGGGCGCGTTTGCCGTTCCGGAAGCCGCCACGGTCACGCTCTCGTGGTAATTGCCGGCGCGCAGTGTAAGCGTGTCGCCCGCATAGAGTTGATTGACGCCGTGCTGAACGGTGGCAAATGGCTGGGTAAGCGTTCCCGGCGCGGAGTCACTGCCTGAGGGAGAAACGTAATAGGTTGTGGGAGTATGTGCCGGCTTGGCCGCCGCCTCAATTGAATTGCCGCTCTCGCCGGCGCTGTTATAGGCGGAAACGACGTAATAGTAAGCCGTTCCATTGGTCACCGTGGTGTCCGCATAGGCGGTCGCGGTTGGCGAAGCCAGCAGCGTGTACGGCCCACCGCTTGCAAGGCCGCGCTTTACGTGGTAACCGCTGGCGTTCGCGCTGGCGCTCCAACTGAGCGAGACCTGCGCATTGCCGGCCGAGGCTGTCAAAGCTGTGGGCACGGGCGGAATCTGCGGCGAAACACCATTGTTATTCGCCTGAACGCCTCCTACGCAGCCGAGGATGCTGCAAAACAGCAGAGCGATAGCGAATCCGCATAAGTTTCTCATCAACAAGCTCCTTGCCGGCGAAGATGCCGCCTGTACGCAACACCGATTATCCATGCGTACGGGCAATTCTCGCGAAATTTGTGACGAAGGCGCACGGCGCGGGGACGAAGGCGCCTGAGCCTGCATAATTCCGCCTTAAAGCGAGCCGATGGCAAAACGTAAAAAGGATTCTCGGTAGGTGTGACTGAGCTTCAGCGTAACGCCATCCTTGAGGACAATCTCATATTCTCCGCGTCCTGCGGGATGCATCTGACGAATGGCGTCGAGGTTGACGATCATGGAGCGTTGTATGCGCTGGAATTTGGCGGGATCCAGTTGCTTCTCCAAAGCGTAGATGGTCTGCCGCAAAAGAAAAGACTGCGTGCCGACGTGCAGCGCCACGTAGTTTCCCTGCGCTTCGATCCACGATATTTCGTCGGGGCGCACAAAGAATGCCTTATCGCCCGACTTCACCAAAATGCGCTTCACAGGTTGAGAGCGGGCATTCTGCTCGCTGAGAATCCGCAGCAGCTCTTGATTCACACCCTCGCGCTTCTGGAGGGCAATCTGTTGCTTGGCCCGCGCCAGTGTCCGCTCGAACCGTTCGCGGTCGAAGGGCTTCAGCAGGTAATCGACGGCATGAACATCAAAAGCCTTCAGTGCAAACTGGTCGTAGGCGGTGACAAAAACAATGTTGGGAATTGCATCCGGCGTCAAAGCCCGCAAAACGCCAAAGCCGTCCAGGTCCGGCATCTGTATGTCGAGAAAAACCAACTCCGGCGCGGCCGATTCGATCATCTCGATCGCGGTATATCCATCCCCGCACTCGCCGATCACTTCAATTTCAGCGTCGTCGGCGAGAAAGCTGCGCAGCATGGCACGCGCAAGCGGCTCATCGTCAACTATCAGTGTGCGGATGCGATGCGGATTCACGAACTGCGTACCTCCATTCCTTCCGTGATGTGAAAGGGAAGTTCGATCTGAACGCGAAATCCGCCGCCGGATAGGTTTTCCAATTTCAGATGCTGCGCAGTTCCATAAAGCTGGCTGAGGCGAGCACGGGTGTTGGCCAGGCCGAGGCCAGCGGGCGCGGGAGCGTCGATCTGGTCTTCCAGAATCCCCGGGCCGCTGTCCTGTACCGTCAGCAACAGGCGCGCATGGTCGCGCGCAGCATGCACGGCGACCTCTCCACCGCAGCCATAAGGAGCAATTCCATGGCGCACTGCATTCTCCACAATCGGCTGCAGGATGAGTTGCGGAACGGCGGCATCGAGAATCTCCTCCGCCGTTTCCACACTGAAGCGCAGACGGCTGCCGAAGCGCATCTGCTCAATGGCCAGATAGCGCTCAAGGAACTCGAATTCCTGGCGGAGCGGAATCTCCTGCCGGTCGAGATCGCGTAGCGTCATACGCAGAAAGTCGCCCAGCAATGCCGTCATCTTCTGCGCCGCTTCGCGGTCGGTCATCTGCAGAGCCGAGATGGAGTGCAGCGCGTTGAAGAGAAAATGCGGGTGAAGTTGCATCTTGAGCGCGGTCAGATTCGCATTGGCCAGTTGAGCCTGCAGATGCGCTGCCCTCAACTGGCCTTCCTGAAAGCTCCGGTAGTAGATGAAGGCCTGGGTGGTTGCCACGGTCATGGCATAGGCGAGCACAGCCATCAGAAGGTCTTGCATATACCAGAAATGCAAGTAGGGCAGAAGGGACCTGGCCACAATGATCGCCCAGCGTGGCTGCGCAGCCAGAGAGTACACAAGGATATATGCGTAGGGATGCACGCCTCCCACAGCTAGAGCAATGAGGGAGTGAATGCAGAGGTTGCGCAGCCTGTGCCCTTGCACCACCGGCAGCTTCTGCGCCAGTACGATGGCTAAAGGTACGATGGGCAGGAATAGATACCAGAGCAGGAGCGCGTGCGCAAAGGCATCGCCCCAATGATGTTGCCCGTTGTCGATGCTGATGATTTGAACCGCGTTGATGGCACCGAAAAAAGTGGCCGCCGCAAATGCATAGAAAAAGATGGCCAGGCGCGAGGACGGCTTGGCCGTCTCGACCGCCAGGGGAGCACCTTCAGCCTTCGTATCTGCAACGATTCCCATGCGGTAAGGCCCTTTCAGGCGGCGATTTCGGTCAATCCATGCTGTCTCTGCAAAACTGGGGATTCTTGTGGCAAGCTGCGGTTTGCCGCGTTCCGGATTATAGCAAGTCACTCGGTGAGCGGATGGCAAGGGTCCGTTCCGCGACTTGTTTCGCGTAGAGCGACCAGTGGCAAATCCGGAGCCGAAAATGACTTAGGTCGTTACGGGTGTTGCCGAAAAAGAGCGAGCCATGCGCGCATGGCCTGAGAAGCTCTGACTTGCATGAATGCAAGGAGCATCTGCAAACCGCTCGTGTTTGACCTCTTCCAAACCATACGCCACTAGTGGTGTCCGCCACACAGATGGTCATTTATTGAGGGTGGCCCGAGCGCGGGTGACCTTTTCCTGGATGTCCGCGGCTTGTACCGTCCAGATGATGGGTTTGGATTCTGATTGTGGCCATCGAGGTATTCTCCGATGGCCATGATCGACTGTTCGAGATCCTGAAAGACGCCGCGCCTGAGCCGGTTCTGGGTCAAAGCATGGCAAGTATAATGAACAACCCCGTTGCTTGCGGCGGGGTTGTTCATTCAGAAAAGCCCGCTTTTTAGCTAATCGCGCGCCCCAGGGCCAGCGTATTCTCCACCAGGGCATCAATCTCCGCGCGGCTGGTGCGGTGGTTCACAATGGCCGCGCGAATGGCCAGTCGGCCTCTGATCGTGGTGGTGGAAGGAGCCACAATGCCCGACTCCTGCAGCCGGACGACAATCTCATCGTTCACCCGGTTGGAGTTTTCCGTCTCTGAGCCTTCCTGGCCGGAACCTGTTGCGCGATAGCGGAAACAGACGATATTCAGCACCACCGGAGCCATCAGCTCCAGCTCTGGTGTTTCGGCAATCCGCGCTTCGAGATAACGGGCCAGCGCGCAACTGCGCGAGATGGCTGCTCCCAGCGCGTCAGCGCCCAGAACCTTCAGCGTGAACCAGACCTTCAGCGCACGAAAGCCCCGCGAGAGATCCGGCCCGAAGTCGCACGGCCACGGCGAACCCGCGGCCAGACCTCGTTCGGCCCGTTGCAGGTATGCTGCCGGAGAGATGAAAGCCGTCTTGTGCGCTGCCGCGTCCCGCACCAGGATAAAGCCTGCATCGTAGGGCGCCTGTCCCCACTTGTGAAAATCGAAGGCCACGGAATCGGCGCGTTCGATGCCGTCGAGCTTTGGGGCAAGGTCGGGCGCAAGCCTGGCCAGAGCGCCAAAGGCCCCGTCCACATGGAACCAGAGTTTTTCGCGCTGGCAAAGGTCGGCCATGCCGGCCAAATCGTCAATCGCTCCCGCATTCACCGTTCCCGCGGTTCCCACCACCAGAAACGGCGTCAAGCCGCTCTCGCGATCCCGCTGAATCGTCTCTTCGAGCGCCGCCAGGTCGATCCGGCAGCCTAAATCCGTAGGAACCAGCCGCAGTGCGTTGCTGCCGAGGCCGGCAATGTCCATCGCCTTCGGCACGCAGCCATGAACCGCCGTGGACGTGTATGCGGTCAGCCGCCTTGTGTCCGCCGCCACTCCGCCGCCGCGCACCTCGACACCGAGAGCGGCATCGCGGGCAATCAGCACGGCGATCAGGTTCGCCATCGACGTGCCTGTGACGAACAGCCCGCTCGATCCCTCCGGGAAGCCGAAGATCTCGGCCACCCAGCGCGTTACCTGCCGCTCGACTTCGACAGGAATATGATCGCGGCCGCCGACGTTTGCATTCATCCCCGCCGCCAGCATCTCCGCCACCATGCCCACCGGCGTTCCGCCCCCGTTCACCCAGCCCATGAAGCCCGGGTGCACGTTGCCCTGAGCATAGGGCAGCACTTCGCGCATGAACTCCGCATGAACCTCGGCCAGATCTTCGCCATGTCGCGGAACCGGCGAGCGAAAGTGCGCCCGCACCTCGCTTGGAATGGGCTGCCAGACGGGCCGCTCGCGGATGTTTTCGATGTAGCCGAGCATGTCGTCCAACATGCGGTGTGCCTGCGAGCGAAACTCGCTCCAATCCTTTGGATCGAGGGTTTCGTTGGCTTTTGCTGCCGTTTCCACGGCAGAATCAACGACTGCTTTGCTGGCCGGATCAATCTTTGAGGGCGCCTGCAACATTCGTTCTCCCTGAAGGGTATTTTACGTGCTGCTATGGCTCCTGTCAGAAAGAGGGTTTGCTCGGCGAAGGAAACCAGGATTGGCCCAAGTTTTGGTCTATTAGCGAACTTTTATGCGCACGATTCGATTTTGGCGCGCCTCGTGTGATAATGTTTGCGTGATGGTCACGTACATTCTCATTGCGCTTGGCAGTTCTGCTTCGGCCTTGGATGCAGCCGTGGAAGCCGCGATCCCAAAAGAGGACCGGCAACAGCTTGAGCCGGGCAAGTGGCTGCTCACTTCGGCTTTGGTAACAAGCAAGGATGTGTCAGATCAAATCGGAATTTCTGATACTACAACATTCATTATTTGCCCGATACGCGGGTACTTCGGGCGGACTCGCTCCGATGTTTGGGAATGGCTCGCAGCAAAATCTTCCGCCAAAGGATGATTCGGTTAAAACATATGGTTCGCCCAGGTCAGCCAACCACTCCCGAAGCATTTCCCACGCAGTCGCCGCTACCGTCGGGCGATTATTCTTACACTGTCGAAATTGTGATGAAAATGCAGCAGACGATGGGGACTCTCACGGAGGCCGTCAACAGCCTGAAAGAGGATTCGAGAGAATACCGTACCGAGCTCAAAACTCTGGGAAAAGAATTCCATGGGGTCAAGGTTGGGGTTCGCTGGGTGATCGGAGTGTGCTTGGCGTTTGGCGGCCTTATTAGCTGGGCTATAACGACATATATATCAGCAACACACAAATAGAAATCTGCCGGTCCCGCAGATTGCTTCATGGGGTGAATCCCATCCGTGCTACACTGTATTTGCGCTCAGTGATTTGGCCGTGAGCGGCGGTTTGCCTTCGAAGGCAAGTTTGCCTGGCACAGATATTCCCCAAGCCCCTACAGCGTATCCACATAAGTCTCCCATCCTGGGGGCCTCTGCCATGGGTCAAACCAGGCCCGGCAGTAAGTCTGGCGATTGTCTCCTACAAAGAGAATCGGCGCCAGCGAACCAGGAAACGCTTGAAAGCGTGGGAGCGTGGAGCCAGACGGCGATGAGCCGTCTGGCGATGAAGTAGCGTGCGGCAGCTCCGGGCCTTCGGCGTTCTTCCCTTGAATGCTTGCCGGTCAGTCTTTTGAACGACTTTCGGTTCTCCCTTACGCATATCGAGCAAGCAGGCCCGTGCCCATGATTGGGCGTTCGCGCCTCCGCGTCCGGTTCCGATTGCAGGCCCCAGCAGTGCTGGCGGCTCCGGGACCCAACAGGAAATGATCTTATTTTGACGACACAGTTTTCCGAGTTTTCTCTTTCGCCCGCCCTCATGGCGCGGCTTGACGCCAACAAATTTGAAACTCCCACCCCGGTGCAGGCCGGTGCGATTCCTCCCGCTCTCGAAGGCCGCGACGTGCTGGCCACGGCGCAGACCGGGACCGGCAAGACGCTCAGCTATCTCATCCCAATCGTCGAGATGATGCAGAAGGCGGAAGGCAAGGGCGCGCAGGCTCTCATTTGCCTGCCCACGCGCGAACTGGCCATGCAGGTGGAACAGGCCTTCCTCCATATTCGTTCCAACTCTTCGCAGACCGTGGCCCTGGTGGTCGGCGGGCTTGCGGAGCGCTCGCAGCTTGAGGCAATCCGCCGCGGCGCGCGCCTCATTGTGGCCACTCCTGGGCGGCTTGAAGATTTCCTCAAGCGCAAGATGGTGCGGCTGGAGGGGGTAAAGATTCTGGTGCTGGACGAGGTAGACCGGATGCTCGATATGGGCTTCCAGCCGGCCATTGCCCGCATCGCGGCCACACTGCCGGCCGTTCGGCAGACGCTCTGCTACTCAGCCACGCTCGAAGGCGCGGTGAACGAGGTGGCGCGCAAGTACCTCAACAATCCCGCCCGCATCGAGATCGGCTCCGTGCTGAAGCCGGCGGAAAACGTCGAATTGCGCACCTTTGAGGTCGAGCCGGACAAGAAGCAGGAACTGCTCGAGCACCTGCTGGGCGCCGAACAGGGCAGCTTTCTTGTCTTTGTCCGCACCAAGCACGGCGCGGATCGCGTGGCGCGCAGGCTGGTTCGCAGCGGACATTCGGCAACGCAGATTCACGGCGACCGCTCGCAGGCCCAGAGGAACCAGGCCCTGCGCAGTTTCTCCGAAGGCCGTCACCGCGTTCTGGTCGCCACCGACGTCGCCGCCCGCGGCATCGACGTGGCCAACGTGGCGCACGTGGTCAACTTCGACATGCCCAAGGTGGCTGAGGACTTTGTCCACCGCGTAGGCCGCACCGGCCGCGCCTCGGCGCACGGTGTTGCTTCCACATTTGCCGGTCCCGCAGAGCGCGGTGACCTGCGCAAGATCGAGAAGACGCTCTCGATTCAGATGAAGCGGTTTCGGGTAAGGTCGGCCAGCGAAGTAAAAGCAGCGTAAGAGCTGCTCCCGGCTTTCAGCTTCTAGCATTTTCCGTTCAAGTGTTACCAAGGCTCTTATCGACCGTAAACGATAGAACCGAAAATGCTTTAGCTCGACAAAAACGTATGCTCCACCTTCGGCGCAGTCTCATCGCGCGTGGGTGGGGCATATGCTGTTTAGGAAACCTCTGAACAAGTTGATGTCTTGAAAGGGCACGACTTTAGTCGTGCCGCAAATGCAATCAAATCAGCGTGGGCTTTAGCCCCTGAGGGAAAGCTCGATGTGGAATAGAACTTAATCAGAGGTTCCTTAGTGGAGTACCTGCTATTCAGGAGCATCCGCATCTGGAACGTTCTCTGCGTCCAGGCGCACCCTCATCGCAAAGACCCGCGGCAGCAGATCGCGGAAGGGCATCGTGAGTACTCCGTTGTCGGTAGGGAAGATCACTGGCGCATCGGGCAGGGTGAATTCGGCCAGCATTTGCCGGCAGGCTCCGCAGGGTGGGTTGGCAGCGTCGTTCAAGTTGGCGACGGCGACGGCCTCAATCCGGACTTCGGGACCGAACTGAGAAACGGCCCGCACCAGAGCAGCACGTTCAGCGCAGATGGACAGTCCGTAGCTCGCATTTTCCACGTTGGTTCCGGTGATGACTCCGCCGTCGACCAGCCGGAGCGCCGCGCCCACCCGAAAGCCGGAATAGGGCGCATAGGCGTGGAGCGCCGCCAGGCGCGCGATATCGAGCAGATTCAAGAGCGCCGGCTCCGTCGAGGATCGATGCTTCATTGGGTCTCCCCTCTCATACGCAGAGTAACTTGAGGCTATAGCCGTTCTCCAGTAACTGTAGTGGGAAACCAATATCGCCGAGAGGCTTATCCTTTGAGAAAAGCCGCCTTCCGCGGTACCGGAAATGCCGCATAACTGGAAAACCGCTTTAAAAAATCCTTCCTGCCTACTTTACAACACCTAGGGGAACGAATCAGCTTTGTTTTTTAAATTCTGACCCACGGGTTCTCCGGTCGCTGAATCCTCCAGGAAACTCCGCCGCTCATGTTGAGCCTCATTTTTCCGATGAAGCTCTTGAGTGCTTGTTGTGCCGGGAGTTTATCCCGGCCGGCCGGATGAGTGGACACAATGGAAGAATTGACGCGAGAGTTCCTGATCGAGAGCCAGGAAGGACTGGACCGCATGGAGCGCTGTCTTACCGACCTGGAGGAGCGGCCGCACGATGCGGGGCTCATTGGGGAGATATTCCGCGCGGTGCACACCATCAAGGGAACCACCGGCTTTTTGGGCTTCAAGCGGCTGGAGAAGCTGGCCCACGCCGGAGAAAACCTGCTGGGTTTCTTGCGCGAAGGCAAGCTTACCGCCAACGAGCCGATCATTACCGGCCTGCTGCAGTTGCTCGACGGCCTGCGCTCGATCCTCAAAACCATTGAGGCGGAAGACTCCGAGGGCGCGGGCGACGATGCGGTCCTGATTGGCTGCCTGGAAGAGTTGCAACTCCCGGCGCAGGCGGGGGCAAAGAAACCTGCTCATGCCAGAAGTGGCGTCCGCGCTGCCGCATTTCCTTCCGCGCCCACGAACCCGGCAGGGCTCAACTCCGCGCAACCCGTGGTCCCCGGTTCACTTCTGGCCGCCCCGGCTATGGTTGCGCCTCTCCCGGCCACAAACCCTTCGTCTGCCCCAACTCCTGCTCTGGTTCAGCCGGCGGAGCCTGTGGCGGCCGCCGCGCTGGCTTTCAGGGAGGCCGAGGGCGAAGCCGTCCGGCCGCGTGTCCAGGGAACGGCAGCCGAGAGCACATTGCGCGTGGACGTAGCGGTGCTGAACCGGATGATGAATCTGGTGGGCGAACTGGTGCTCACCCGCAACCAGGTCTTGCAGGCCACCTCCGCCGATCCGAGCATGACCCTGCTCAGCCGCCGCCTGGACATGGTGACGGCCGATCTGAGGGAGAGCGTGATGAAGGCCCGGATGCAGCCGGTCTCCAATATCTTTTCCAAGATGCCGCGCATGGTGCGCGACCTGTCGCAAACGCTTGGCCGGCGCGTCCGCCTTGAGGTCGAGGGCCAGGACACGGAACTGGACAAGAGCCTGCTGGAAGCCATCAAGGATCCGCTCACCCATGCGGTCAGAAACTCGATGGATCATGGCATCGAGCGGCCCGATGTGCGTAAGGCCGCCGGCAAAAACCCCGAAGGAACGCTCAAGCTGCGGGCAGCGCAGGAGGGCAGCCACGTCATCGTCGAAGTCTGCGACGACGGCGCGGGCATCGCCGTTGAAAAGGTGCGCCAGAAGGCCATCGAGCGCTGCCTCATTACCCCGGAGCGCGCCACGCAACTGACCGAACGCGAACTGCTGCAACTAATCTTCCTGCCAGGCTTCTCAACCGCCACGGCTGTGACCAATGTCAGCGGCAGGGGCGTTGGCATGGACGTGGTCCGCACCAACGTGGAGAAGATTGGCGGCAAGGTGGAGATCGACTCCCGGGCCGGCAAGGGCACCACCCTCCGGCTGCGCATTCCGCTTACCCTGGCCATCATTCCCGCACTGATCGTCCGCAGCGTCAGCCAGAGCTTTGCCTTGCCCCAGGGCGCGCTCTCTGAACTGGTGCACATTCCCGCGAACCGGGCAGCCTCGGCCATCGAGTGGATTGAGAACGCCCCGCTCTACAGGCTGCGCGGCAAGCTGCTGCCGCTGGTCTTTCTTGACCGGCTGCTGATGCCCGGCGTGGAGCATAAGATCGCCAGCGGGCGGGACAGCTTCATTGCCGTTCTCGACGCTGATGGCCGCCGCTTCGGCCTGGTGGTCGACGGGCTGGCCGACCCCGAGGAGATTGTCGTCAAGCCGCTCTCCGCGGTGCTCAAGGACATAGGCCTTTTCTCCGGCGCAACCGTGCTGGGCAACGCCGATCTGGCGCTGATTCTCGATCCGGGGTCGATCGCGATGAAGGCCGGGGTGACCGTGCGCGAGGAAGAAGCAGAGCGCGCGGACGAAGGCGAAACCAGCGCCGAAGCTGCCGGCAACCTCGAATATCTGCTGGTGGAGGCAGGCGGGCGCCGTGCCGCAGTGCCGCTGAGCGACGTGCTGCGCATCGAGCAGCTTCCGCTCTCGCGCATCGAGTATGCCGGTTACCGCCCGGTGCTCAACTTCGAGGGGCAACTGCTGCCGGTGGAGGACCTGGGCGGCGTGCTGGCCGCGGTTGAGGGCCATCCGAAGGCGCAGGCGGGTTCCGAAAGGCAAATCATCGTGGTGGTCTGCCGCGAGGGCAACCGTCAGGTGGGCATTGCCGTTTCGCATGTGCTCGATGTGGCCTCCGGCCGTGACCTGTTCGAGGCTGGCACGGCGCAGCGAACCGGAGGCGTAACGCTGCTCAAGGATCACGTGACCGGTGTGGTCGACCTGGGCGGCGTGGCCCCGCTGCCCGCGGAAGAAATCTCGCACAGCGAATGGAATCATACTCCGGAGACAGTGGCATGAGTAGCGCAGGAATTGACTTGCATCGCAAGAAGAAAACAGCGGCAACACTGGTGGAGATGTGTTCCGTCCGCCTGGGGCAGATGTTGTTTGGCGTGCCCATCACCCACATTCTTGAAATTGTCGGCTCGGCCCGGCCGCAGCCGGTTCCGCTGGCGCCGGCCTTTGTGGGCGGGTTGGTCCACTACCGTGGCGACGTGCTCACCACCGTGAGCCTGCGCCAATTGCTGGGCCTTCCGCCCAAAGACGGGTCCCAGGACATCCTGGTGCTGGACAGTCGCAGCGGATGTTTCGGGCTGCTGGTGGACTCGGTCGGCGAGGTGCTCACCGTCTCGTCTGCCGACCACGAGCCCAACCCCTCGATTCTGGACGAGCGCCGGAGAGCTTTGTTTGCCGGCTCTTACAAGCTGAAAGACAGCCTGCTCGTCATGCTGGACCCGGAGCGCCTGGACCCCATGCGCCTGAGCGCGGCTTGGGCCGCTTGAACTCCGCGGAAGCCCTGGTCAGGAGGTGACCATGCGAGCGCTCATTGTCGACGATTCCCGCTTCGTCAGGGGCTATCTGCGCGGCCTGCTCGAAGAGAAGGGAATGGAATGCGAGGAGGCGGCCGACGGACAGGCCGGTATGGACTGCATGAACGCGGGCGCGCTCTTTGACCTTGTGCTGGTGGACTGGAACATGCCGGTGATGAACGGGCTGGACATGCTCAAGCGGATGCGCGCGGGGGGATATGGCAAGGTCAAGGTCATGATGGTCACCACCGAGGCCGAAAACGACTTCATCCTCCGCGCCCTCGATGCTGGAGCCGACGAATACCTTATGAAGCCCTTCGACGACGCAGCCTTGACGGAAAAATTGGTCATTCTTGGCTTGGTGGAGGCCTGAACGATGGCGGCCGGTCGCCGGACCCGCGTTCTCATCGTTGACGACTCGGCAGTGATGCGGAGCCTGCTGCGCTCGGTGGTGTGCTCCGATGCCGGCCTTGAAGTTGCTGGCACCGCGGCCGACGGCGGATCGGCTTTGAGCGCCATTGAAACCCTTCATCCCGGCCTGGTCCTGCTGGATGTGGAGATGCCGGTGATGGACGGATTGGCCACACTCAGAAAGCTGCGCGCGCGGGGTCACAGAATGCCGGTCATCATGTGCAGTTCGCTCACCCAGCGCGGGGCCAGGGTCACCATTGAAGCTCTGGCCTGCGGCGCTTCAGACTATGTGGCCAAGCCGGCTGGGCAAGCCGGCCGCGAAGCGGCCATCCATGCTCTCTCCCAGGAGTTGATTCCCAAGATTCAGGCCCTTGCCAGCCAGCCGCAGGTGGTCTTTCCCGGCGTTCCGCGTAGCCCGTTGACCCTGCCACTTGCTCCGTCGCCCTGGGCTCAGCCGGTCCCGTCGATTCCGGTGGCGCTGGCCATCGGCGTCTCCACCGGCGGCCCGGCGGCCCTTGACGTTCTGCTCCCCGCGCTGCCTGCGGACTTTCCGCTTCCGGTCCTGATCGTGCAGCACATGCCGGAGCTGTTCACCAGGCTCATTGCCGAGCGGCTCAACGGCCGTTGTCCGTTGCAGGTGCGGGAGGCAGCCGAGGGCGATGCGGTGCGCGCCGGTACCATCTATATCGCCAGAGGCAACTGGCACATGGAGGTGCTGGCGGCCGCGTACGCCGGCTCGCCGGCCACGTTGCACCTCAACCAGGGCCCTCTCGAAAACCACTGCCGTCCCGCTGTCGACGTACTCTTCCGGTCGGTGGCCGCGGTCTATGGCGCTGGCGCGCTGGCCGTGGTGCTCACCGGCATGGGCGCCGACGGAGCGGTGGGCTCCCGCATCATCCGCGACCACGGCGGCGGCATTCTGGTCCAGGATGAGGCCACCAGCGCGGTCTGGGGAATGCCCCGCGCAGTCGCTAATGCCGGACTGGCGCACAAGGTGCTGCCCCTCAACCTCATCGCCCCTGAAATTCTCCGCCTTGCCGGCCGGACGCGCTCGGAAGCCCGCGAGCTTCGGGAATCGGTGGTCTAGTCATGCAAGCCATCTCCTGTGTTGACTACGGCTACCTGCGCCAACTCGTCTTCGGAGTCTCGCAAAACGTGCTCGATCCATCGCGCGATTACCTCTTTGAGACTCGCCTGACCAGGCTGTTGCGCAACGAGGGCATGACTCGCCTGGAGGAGCTTGTCGAGCGCCTCAAACTCAGCAGGGACCAGAATCTCGAACACTCCATCGCCGAAGCCATGACCATCAACGAAACCAGCTTCTTTCGCGATGGCCACCCCTTCGAGCTGTTGCGCACCGATCTGCTGCCCAGGCTCATCGAGTCCCGGCGGTGCGTGCGCAGCCTTCGCATCTGGAGCGCGGCCTGCTCCACCGGCCAGGAAGCCTACAGCGTGGCCATGCTCATCGCGGAACACTTCCCGCTGCTCACCGGCTGGAAGATCCGCATCGAGGGCACCGACATCTGCGCCGAGGTAGTCGAGCGCGCCTGCGCCGGCCGCTACCGCCGCATCGAGATGAATCGCGGCCTGCCTGCCCGCTTCATGGTCCGCTACTTCGACCACGTGGGCGAGGACTGGACGGTCAAGCCTGAGATCCGCCAGATCTGCAACTTCCGCCAGGCCAACCTCTGTTCGCCGTCGCTGCCTTTCGGCCGCTTCGACGATCGTTTCGACGTCATCTTCCTGCGCAACGTCATGCTCTACTTCTCTCAGGAGACGCGCAAGACTCTGATGGCCGGCATTCACCGCCTGCTGGCCCCCGACGGCATCCTCTTCCTCGGATCAACCGAGCAGCCCGCCGATCCCTCCCTCTGGACCCCGGTCCTCGCCGGTGGCACCTGCTACTTCCGGCCAAGACAGGCCACCTAGGAGTGTATCGGGGATAGACTGGGCCGACCCCGATTACTCCGTCAGGCGATTCGATCAACAAAGTCCAAGCGAACAAGTGTGGCAAAACTCCGCTGCCAGTCCAAATTGCTCGCCTAAAATCGCTATCCCCGACAAACGCCTAGTGCTTCAGCTCCGTGAGCTTCTTTGAAACAAACTTGTCCAGCATGGCGGGAATCTCAGTGTTCATCCGCTCCACCATGCGGTCCTCGGCAAGCTTGGCTTGCGCATCCATGCCTTTAACCATGCGGTCCTGGGCGGCGGCCACCTGCGCATCCATGGCGTCCATTCTCTTTTCAAAGACGCTCAGCCTTGCATCCAGCGAGGGCGTAAGCTGACCCACGGCGCTCTGCGCCTGCACGCGCAACTCCTGCAACTCCTTGTGGGTCTGCGCAAGCTCCCGGCCCTGCATGAAAACCCATACGCAAAGCAGCACCAGAATCGCTAGATTCGCCACCAGTAGCAGCCGCATGGTCTTCAGCTTGTCTTCAAGCGCGCTCAGGCTTCCGTTCTCTGCCGCGCGGGCCGCGGCGGCCGGCGAAGGAGTCTCCTGGGCGCGCAACTGCCCGTATCCCGCCTGCGCTCCACCGGCATTAGGACCGGCATCCGGGCGGCGCGGCAAAACAGCCGGGGAAACCGGCGTGTAGGCGCTGGCAGCCCCTCCGTAGGCGGCCTGTGTCGAGTAGACCTGCCTTCCCGCCGTCCCTGCCGTGGAGGGCTGCGCGGGGGAGTAGTTCGTCGCCGTTGGGTTTGAGATCACGCGCGTCGGTTCATGCATCACGCGCGTCGGCTCATGCACCGGCGGGATAGGCTCGTTCATAACGCGTGTCGGCTCGTATTCCGCAGGCATTGAATAAGGAGCCCGCTCCAGCAGGCGGATGCGAAGTTCCGGCCCTCCGGCGCCCAGGCGAAGGACATCGCCGGAGCGAACCGCTGCTCCGCTCTCCGCAGGAAGGCCGTTCAGGTAGGTCTCGCCGCTGGAATACTTCCCCCTGGCCAGCCGGACCGCGCCATTCACCACATCGAGCGCCACATGTTCGCCCGATACCGCCGGATACTTGCCGGCCGGCAGGTTGACTTCACAGTTCGGATCGAGCCCGATCCGGATGCGAGGTTGATTCAAAACCCACTTGCTCGACTCACCAACTACAACGATTTCAATGTCCATGATGGTACCCAAGGCTCGCAGTCGCTGTGGCGGCAGCTATGAGGGCAGCGCAAAATTCCCCCTTCCAGCAGCCACGCCGGATCGGCGCCGCTGCCGCCATGGATTCCGCTTATTGAAGCGCAATCTATGCAAGCAGAGTAACACCGCGTGTGTTGCGGTGGAGACCCTTCTTTTCAGGTTTCTTTTGGGTTAGGCGGCGGCTCCGGCGCGAATTCTGAGGCCGGTAGCCCGAAGTTCCTCCTGCGGCTCACGATCTGGACCGGCATCACGGCGGCGTGCCTGGCAGGTTCGCTTTCGCCCCGTTCCTTTGCGCTTGGGAAGCCGTGCGGGCCGCAGTATTGTCTCGTGGATTGCGATGTGGGCGCCCTTCAGGCTCATCTTGAATTGGAAGAGAGTAGCGCCTGCGCAGTGACGCCATCTTGAGAAACGCTCCGGAGGGAGCAATCCAGCCGAAAGGACTGCTTGCGAGAGAAGGAATGATGAGCCTGCCTTGGCGTGCCAAGGGTTCCGCTCTCGCCATCTGATCGCATTTCTTCGCGTTTGTTGAGGCCGGTACTGACACACCAAAGCTCGCACGAACACGATATGGGCCGCACTTATGCCATTATTCTGACTACTTCAGGAGGACTTTACCGCTATCGCATCGGCGATCTGGTAGAGGGGATAGTTCAGTGCCCCATCCTTCGGTTCTGCGGAAGGGAGAACAACGTTTCAGACATGGAGGTGAAAAGCTGAACGGGCTCCACGTTGTACGCGCCACTGAAGAGGTTTTGGCTCGCTACGGGTTATTACCTGCTTTTTGGATGATCGCTCCAGAGCATGGTGATCCGTCGCCGTGGTACGCACTCTTCCTGCAATCGAATTGTGCTGTGCCGGACAGGTTTGTTTGCGCGCTCGATGCAGAGCTTGAAAAGAACTTTCATTACACCTCCTCAAAGCACTTGGTCAGTTGGTCCCCTTGAAGTTATTTCTGATCGATCCCCGGTCCTCTCCCGAATTGGACTACATGCAGGCGCAAGCATCCCGAGGTCGGCGTGTAGGTGGAATAAAGCGCCCGCAATTCGAACGAACTACCGGCTGAAGCAAGGTGTTCATGAAGGATGTTAGAAGCGTTTCGCTGGCTTGATTAGGCATTTTCACAGAGCTTTAGGAAGTGTCCACAAGTTCTCCCCCGTGAAACCGCCGCCACCAGTCGATCCCAGAGACGCAGGATCCCTCTTGGGTAGGCAGCTATTCAGACCCTCCGATAAGTTTCCTGCCGAATTCCGAGAGGCCACCCAATGCGGCTGAAGAGCGCGCCAGCAGGTTCGACTCTCCGCCTGGGCGCAGGGGTGCATTCGCCTTAGACCTCTGCAATGTTATACTTTTGTCCTTAGCTTGCGGGGAGAGCGTTGCAATTTCGTTCATTCGACGAAGGTTACGTTAATAACCTCTGTGCCGGTGACCTCCGGACGCAGGAGCATTTCGTCGGCTATTTTTCCGAACTGCTCCAACTCAAGCTCCGCTCCCGATTACAATCCCCCCAGGCAATCGAGGACGTGCGCCAGGAGACCTTTGCCCGCGTTTTCTCGGTTTTGCGCAAGGATGGCGGTCTACGCCAACCGGAGCGCCTTGGCGCCTTCGTCAATACGACTTGCAACCATGTGCTTTTTGAGCATTATCGCTCCGCTAATGGCGACGAGTCTCTGGATGTGGAGGGCCGGCCCGAGTTGCCGGACAAGTGCGCCGACGCTCTGGACATCGTGACCGCGCGGCAGATCAAGGAGAAAGTTGCCGAGATTCTTCGCGGCCTGGCTCCGCACGATAGCTCCTTGCTGAAGGCCGTTTTTCTCGACGAACGGGACCGAGACGAAGTCTGCCGGGAGTTCGGCGTGGACCGCGACTATCTGCGGGTGCTGCTGCACAGGGCCAAGCTGGAGTTCAAGACCGAGTACATCAAGCGCGTGGGAAACCGGACGACCTTGGACGGGAATCATTAAAAGGTTATGAAACGATTTGCCGGCAGCAGCCACTATAGATACGTTGGACCGCATTGGGGATTAAGTTCATGGATCATAGCGAAGCAGTACAACAGATGGCCGCAGAGCGTTATCTCCTGGGTGAGTTGACGCCGGATGCGCGTGAGGCATTCGAAGAGCACCTCTTCGATTGTCCCGAGTGTGCCCTCGATCTTCGCGCCGGAGCAGCATTTATGGAGGAGGCCAAGGTCCAGTTGCCGGAACTGACCACAGCCTTGCCAGCCCCCGTCCCGTCCCGTTCCCGCAAGTCCAGGGCAAAGCGGGATTGGTGGCTATCCTGGCTTCAGCCGGCCTTTGCCGCTCCAGCCTTTGCCACCTTGCTGCTTGTCCTCGGTTACCAGAATCTGGTTACCTTTCCGGCGTTACGGGATACGGCGAACCAGCCGCGCCTGCTTGCCTGGGCTCCGCTGCACGGGGCCACGCGGGGCGAAGCGCCCCTGGCCATTGCCGCCGATCACCGTCACGGAGTTGCGCTTCCAGTCGATCTTCCCCCGCAACCCAGCATGGGCGCCTACACCTCCTACTCCTTTGACCTCTATGATCCGCAAGGAAAACTGGCCTGGACGGGCCTTGCCGCCGCCCCAACTGTCGATGCAAGCAACGGCCAGCGGCTCTCCCTGGCAATTCCGGGCGCGATGCTGCGAAACGGCTCCTATACCGTCACGGTTTCTGGCATTGCGGCTCATGGGGAACGCACCGAAATCGACAAATATGTCTTCGATATTCATTTAATCGATTGACGCGCCTGCAAATGACGCCGTAGAATTCCCCCGACCTTGGAATATGAAATAAGAGAAAGGTGAAAGCGCCCATGTCGGAAGTTAATGGAAGAACACACACCTACCACGCGGAAGGAACAGCTCTCAGCGGCCATCTGGATCTTCCGGTCTCCCAGAAGATCGAACCACAGGCCAATTCGAAACTCTCGGAAAAGGGTGGGTATTTCACCCAAAGCTCGGATGGTTTCCAGCTTGAGTCGGTCATCTCAGTCCGTTCCGCCTATTCCCATGTTGCGGGCCACCGCAGCAAGAAGCCCGGAGAGGGCTGGAACACACTGACCACCACGGTCGTCGAAGGCCTCAATGTAATGGAGGTGCTGACAGCCGACCGCGTTGTGGGCCAGATGATCACCGAACACCCCCTCGAAGGCTATGTGCCGTCGATCTCCTTCCTGGGCACGCGCTTCGAGAATCTGCGCATCGCCGGCTTCCCGGTCGAGGTGGACTTCGATCAGCGGATCTTTGGCTCCAAGCCGGAAAACGACGCAGCCTACACCAGGAATCCGGGCTTTATCGGCCGCGTCGCGAGCCAGTATGAACGCATCCTCGAGAACAAGGGCTTACCCGCGGAACTGCAAGAGCGATACAATCGACTTTCCTCTACTCTTGGCGCTTCGGAGGAAGCCGAATGCTCGCTGGTCTACAAGGTGTCTGGACGCTTCCCTGGAAGTATCTTTGGGAACGTGATCACCATTCCCGGCTTTGGCTCCATCACTCTGGGCAAGCTGACCGTGAAGCACGAGGACCTGAACAAGAAGACGAAAGTCCCCAAGACGACGACCTTCACCCTGACGATGATCGATCTCAAGCTGGGGTGCATCATCGAGGGGAGCATACCGATCGGAACTGGCGGCTCCAACGGAACAACCGTGCCATAGCGCGAACAATCCCCCTGAATGTCCGCTGGCCAATGGATTCTGGAACACGGCCGGCGGACATTCGAGGATCGTTAGGCAGCGCGTGGCGGAGTTTTCGACGCAACCGCCTCACCAATGCGTGGGCGCTCGCACTGTTACTGCTGATTCCGCTCGAGGACACACGCCCCGGTAGCGTCCAAGCTCAGTATCGCCATGCTTGGGAACTATTCCAGCATGGTGACTTGGCGAGAAGTCAGCAGGAAGCCGAACTGGGAGTCCGGCAATTCCAGATTGCCGACCCCGTGTGGGCTTCTGAGTTTCAAATACTTGAAGCGGAATCCATGCTTTTCCGCGGCATGTATGGAGATGCTTTGCGTCTCCTTGACGCCTGCCACCCCGCTCCCAACAACCCGGAAGGAACCATTCGCAAGTTGGCGATCGAGGCCGTTGCCTTGACCCGTCAGCAGCAGATGTCCGCGGCAAATGAACGACTTATGCAGGCCGAGCGCCTCTGCGTAGGTGGCGCCCATGCGGCTTGCGGCGATGTGCTTAGGGCAAAGGGCATCCTGGCAAGTAAGCTGGGACAACTTGCCGAGGCACAGCAGTTTTTTCTCGATACACTTGTCTTTGCCCAAGCCCACCATGACCGGCTTTTGGAAGCAAACGCATCCTTGAATCTGGGATTCGCCGCACTGCAGATCAATCGTTATGACGAATCGGTGGATTGGTCACGGTCCGCCTACCGGGCTGCCTTGGAACTGGGCGCAGATGATCTGGCGCAAGCTGCCGCGGGCAATCTCGGATGGGCCTATCTTCAGTTAGGGGATGACGAAAGGGCACTCGAGCAGTTTCTCGAAGCGGAGAAGAGCGCGGCAAGGCTCGGAAACCTTCGGAACGAACTCAAGTGGATCAGCAACGTTGGGGTTGTCTATCACAATTCCGGCGATTTTGACCATGCCGCACAGGCCTATCGGCAGGCGCTCGGTCTGGCAAGGCAGATTGATAGCAAGGAAGATATAGCGTACGCACTCGAAGATCTGGCCCAGGTTTCGGTGGAGACCGGAAAGCTGGACGAAGCAAGCGCCTATATCAGTCAGGTAACCCCCATGGAAAGCGCAGGCGGAAATCTCCTGAGCGCTCATGTCATGCTGACACAGGGAATGTTGGCATCTGCACGGCGCAAGGACCAACTGGCGGAATCGCTTTTTCGCGCGGTTCAGAATGACGCGACGAGTCAAACCACGACGCGGTTGGGCGCAGGGAATGAGCTGGCCAGGCTGTTTGAACGGCAAGGCAACAGCCAAGAGGCAGAGCGAATGTACAAGGCCACGCTGACCGCCTTCGAGTCAGCGCGGGCACAGCTCAAGAACGAAGATTCAAGGCTTCCATTCGCAGCCAATGCCACGGGCATCTACGACGACTACATCCACCTGCTGGTCAAAGAAGGCCGAAGTGATGAGGCTCTGGCCGCAGAAGATCAGAGCCGCGCTCAAACGCTGGCACAAGGCTTGGGCGTGGCTGTGGCCACCACTACTTTGCAACCCTCGGCACTGAATCCTCGCCAAATTGCGCAAAAAGCTGGCGCTACGCTGCTCTTCTACTGGCTGGGCGAGAAGCAGTCCTACCTATGGGCCATCACACCGGCAAAGATTACGCTGATCCAGCTTCCCGCGCAGGCAGAAATCGCCGCACGGGTCGAGCGCTACCGCAGGGCCTTGCTGGACATGGAAGACCCTCTCGAAGCCCGAAATGAGGATGGGCAGGCGCTCTATCAGTTGCTTGTGGCTCCGGCTGCAAAGCTCATCCAGCGCAACACTCCGGTCATGATCCTGGCCGATGGAGCGCTGAGCCAGTTGAACTTTGAAACCCTGCTGGTCCCTGGCTCGCATCCGAAAACTGGCCAACTTTCAGATCTCGGCACGGCGTTGCATTACCTGCTTGACGACGCAACCCTGCTCTCGGCCCCATCGCTGGCGACGCTTGCCGCGGCGAAACCTGCCCGGAGTGCAAGCCGGAACCTGCTCCTGCTCGGCAATGCAGTCTCGCCCAGCCCAGACTATCCCAGCCTTCCCCACTTCGGGTTTGAAATGACCCAGGTTGAAAGACATTTCGGCGTTCGTCATCAGACCGTCTTCGCGGGCGATACAGCCAGTCCAGCGGCCTATCTCTCCAGCAATCCGGCGCAGTATTCCTATATTCATTTTGTCGCTCATGCGGTTGCCAGCCGCACCGACCCGCTGGACTCGGCCATCATCCTCTCTCGCGGCAAGTCGAGCGAGGACTCCTTCAAGCTCTACGCCCGCGACATCATGCAGCACCCCATCAATGCCCGGCTCGTCACCATCTCGGCCTGCTATGGCAGCGGCACTCGATCCTACGCGGGAGAAGGATTGGTGGGCCTCTCCTGGGCATTTCTGCGCGCCGGCGCGCAGAATGTCATCGGCGCCCTGTGGGAGGTGAGCGACGACTCCACGCCGCGCCTGATGGACACCCTCTATCAGGGCCTTGAAAAGAACCGTGCCCCGGCCGCCGCACTACGTAACGCAAAGCTCACCCTACTGCATTCGCAGAGCAGATTCCGTGTGCCCTTTTATTGGGCTCCATTCCAGATCTATACCAGGCGGTAAGCCACCTGCTCCCTTGGCTATGCCTGAGTGTACTTTGGTTGGGCCTTGGCCATCACTCGAACAGCGCAGCCGCCTCGCGGATCTGGCCTGCTATGAAATCGCAGATGGCTCGAATCCTGGTTAGCCGGTGCAGATCGGCATGCACGCTGAGCCAGAATGTGCGCTTGAGCCGGACGGTTTCCGGCAGCACGCAGACCAGTTCCCGATCTGAGGATGCCAGGAATCGCGGCAGCACGCCCACTCCGGCCCCTGCGCGGACTGCCTCCAGTTGAACGATCATGGTCGAGCCGCTGAAACCGGGGTGCAGATCCGCGTGGATTTCGTCCAGATAATTGAGTTCGGGAATAGAGTTGAGATCCTCTATATACGCGATCACCATCTGGTCCAGGAGGTCAGCCGGCTTGCGGATTGGGGAGTGAGACGCGAGATAGGTTTTGGATGCATAGAGTTGGAGGCTATAGTCGATGAGCTTTCGGCCGATCATTCTGCCTTTCGCCGGACGTGTGAGGCTGATGGCGATATCCGCCTCCCGCTTGGTCAAATTGAAGAGGCGCGGGATTGCGATGAGTTCGATCGCAAGCCCTGGCTGCGACGCGGCAAACTGGGCAAGGCGCGAGGCAAGGAATCCCACCCCGAGCCCATCCGGAACGCCAATACGGACGGTCCCGGTCAGTTGCAGGTCTTTGCCAACGATGTCGTTGTAGACATCCATCGTCAGGCTTTCCATCTGCTCCGCCGCCTGGAAGAGGCGTTCGCCTTCAGGGGTAAGGTAAAAACCCTCTTCGCGGCGATCGAAGAGCCTAACGGAAAGCGCATCTTCCAGAGACGCGATGTGGCGGCTCACCGTGGAGTGGTCAACCCGCAACCGCCGCCCCGCCGCGGCCAGCCGATGGGTTCGGGCCAGGATCAATAGCGTCTGTAAATGGCTCCATTCAGGGTCGCGCATGTGATCTATGCTAATCACTCTGTGTATTTTTGCAAGCGGATCGCGATTATTAACCTCTTGGCCGGTGAAAGATTTTTAGGTCTAATAGAAAAAGAAGGCACTGGGCGAAGATTTCCCCCTCGTCGCATCGATCCTCGAACTCCATGTGCTGGAAAGCGCCAACCTCTTGGTCCTTAGCGCCCTGAAAACGGTATCCACCACCTTTCGCTCGGTAGATAGGGCAGGAGCTCGCATTGCGCAGAGAAAGCACGCCAACTACTTTCTAATCTGCGCATATACGCTGTTGGTCGCCATGGAGGCCTGGACCAGCAGCGCCATCAACGTTCTTTTGGTGGATATTGCCGGCAACATGGGCGCCTCCTCGGATGAGGCAAGCTGGGTAATTACGGTTTACTCTGCCGCCGCAGCGGTCTCCATCGTGCTCTCGCACAATATCTGCAAGATTACAGGAGAGCGCCTCTACATCCTTCTAGCCGCGCTGATGTTTGGGTTCGCGTCATGCGGCTGCGCGGTCAGCGGCACACTGGCTTCGCTGCTCATCTTTCGCGTTTTGCAGGGCCTGGCGGGAGGCGCTTTCATGAGCCGAACGCTGGTGCTGCTCATGACGCACTTTGCTCCCGAGCAACGATCGAGGCCGCTCCGGTATTACCTGCTGATTCTGTTCGTGATCGGGCGCGTCGCCGCTCCGCTGGTAAGCGGTTATCTCTCCGACCTCTTCTCCTGGAAGAGCCTCTTCTGGGTAGACGCGATTGCCTCGCTGGTAGCGGCCTGGGTCTTCTGCGTGGCTCCGAATCGCGAGAAACTGCTCCCCCCGCCGGCGCGGAGAAAGATGCACTTCGACTTCTTCGGCGCGGCGCTGCTCATGGCCGGCGTCGCGGGAATTCAGTTGACCATGAGCCGCGGCGAGGTCGATGGCTGGTTCGGTTCTCTTCTGATTCGCGCCGCCTTCTTGGCCGGGATCTTTGCCACGGGCGGTTTTATCGCCTGGCAGCTTTCACCGTCGAACCGGCATCCGCTGGTTCATATGCGGCACCTGCTCACGCGCAACCTGTTCGTGGTGGTCTTGCTGGGCGTCCTGCTGGGAACGCTGTTCAGTGCAGTGATTTATGTCTTTCCCTTTTATCTTCGCGTGTGCGAGGCGCATTCGGCATTCCAGACCGGCTGCCTGCTTTCGGTAGTCGGAATTCCGATGGTGGGGCTGGGACTTATTGCGCCGCATTTCGTTGAGATGGTGGGGCGATGGGGCGGCCGCAAGGTGCTGACAATCGGCCTGGGACTTCAGATTCTGTCCGCGGCCCTCATGATTCCGCTCATGACCAGTGATACTCCAGACATCTATCTGCTTCCTTCGCTGGCGCTGAGTGGAGCATTCATTTTCTTCACCGCCGTGGGTCTCGCCGTTGCCGGCTTTGCCCTGGTTCCCATACGCCGCATCTCCAATGCGCGCACACTCTACTTCGGCGCGCGGCAGTTGGGCAACTCCATCGGCATTTCTCTGGGAATCATCCTGCTTGACCGGCGTCAGGCGTTCCACTCCCAGCGTTTGCTGGAGTCATTCTTCCTGCGCAATCGCTCTTCCCTGGCTGCTTCACCCGATATGTCCATGCAGTCCAACGTGCAGGAGCTGGGAAAGGCTGTGATGCATCAGTCCCTGGTGCTCTCCTACCAGGATATGTTCGCAGCCGTCATTGCTGTCTCTCTCATCGCGATGGCTTGCGCCTGGATGCTGTCCGGTTCCACCCCCTCGACTCGCCTGCCGCAGCATGAAGACAGCGTGCCGGAAATCGAAAGCAGTGCATACGAAGCGGAGTTCCTGGCCCTTGAATAGGATTACGATGAAAACCTCTTTCCCATTGCGCGTGTTTTATCCGGCTGTCTGTCTCTTGCTGCTGCAAGCTACCGCCGGAGCTACGGCCCAGTCCATGAGCGGCTATGCAGCCAACTCGATTCCGACTCCTCGCCCGCTGGACCCGGCCACCAATTCCACCAACCCCAGCGCCTTGGCCACGCAGTCGCAGAACCCGTACCTGGGCAGTGTTCCGGCGGGTCCTGCAGACCCCGCCATCCGCTCCATCTCTCTGCGCGAGGCCGTCCAGATGGCGCTGCGTTCAAACCTTGGCCTGATTGATACTGAACAGCAAGACGTAACCCAGCGCGCAGCCAGGCTGAGGGCTCTTTCTGCTCTGCTGCCGCACCTGGACGCGAGCGCCAGCCAGCACTACGCCGAGGCCGACACCGTTCCTGCCGGTGGGCGTCAACTCGCATTGCCCAACCTGGTTGGACCGATGAGCTACCAGGCCCTGGATCTCGATCTCCGGCAGAGCGTTTTCGATGCAAGCGCAAACGACCGCTTGCACAGTGCCAGCCAGGAGGCTGAAGCCTCGGCCATGAGCAATCTCGATAGCCGTAACATCGTGGTGCTTGCCGCTGCCAGCGCATACATTACCATCGCTGCCAGCGAATCGCGAGTTCATGCCGGCCAAGCCCAACTCGATACGGCCAGGGCTCTGGAAGAGCTGATGCGTCATCGGGTCGAACAAGGAGTTTCGCCGCAGATCGATCTGATTCGCGCCAAAGTTGCGGACCGCACCGCGGAACAGCGTCTGGACTTGGCAAAGATTCAATTGGAGAAAGACAAGCTGGCACTCACACGCATCATAGGCCTGCCCATCGAGCAGCAATTCACATTGACCACCCCGCTAAGCTACAGAGATGCGCCGGATTTCGATCTCAAAACGATGCTGGACGCGGCGCGGCTCAATCGCAGCGATCTGAAAGCAGCCTCGGACATGGCCGAGGCTGCACGCTCGCGGGTGAAGGCCGCCAATGCGCAACGGCTGCCCTCGATAAGCATCGACGCTCATTACGGAGGAACCGGCATTACGCCTGACCACCTCTACAACACATACGATGTGGGCGGATCGATCCGCATGCCTATCTTCACCGGTGGTCAAATCGCTTCCGATGTCAGCGCCGCGAAGGCGAACCTGGCGCGACGAAGCGCGGAAGCCGCCGATCTCGATGCCCGTGTGCAATACGACGTGCGCAGCGCCTGCCTGGACCTTGAAGGCGCCCGGCAGAGTGTCTCTGTTGCCCAGCAGAATCTCGATCTGGCCAGGGAAGGCCTCAAGGAGGCTAAGGACCGCCTTGAAGTTGGCCTCTCGAATGGGCTTGAAGTTATGGAAGCGCAGCAGACCATTGCCGGGGCCGAGGATAACTACATCTCCAGCGTCTATGCCCACAATCTGGCCAAGCTGATGCTTATCCGGTCAACCGGAACCGCGGAGAAAGATATGCCTGCTTATGTAGGAGGAAACTGATATGAACGCCGAGCCATCGATTCACGAAGTCACAGAGATTCACGGCAAGCCTTCAAGGCTGACGCCAATCGCCGGTGGAAAGCGCAGAATCCGCCTGCATAGTAAAGCAGGCATCATCGCGATCACTTTGGCTGCATTTGCCGTATGCATCGCCGCGTATCCGGTCTATTGCTATTTCTATGTATCCACGAACGATGCTCAGATCGACGGTCACATCTATCCCGTCGCCAGCCGGATCAACGGGACGGTCACCTGGGTGAATCCGGACGCGGAGAACACGAAGTTTGTGGAAAGCGGGACCGTGCTTGCTCGCCTCGATACAGACGACTACATGCCGGCGGTGAACAAGCTGGAAGGACAAGTGCTGTCAGAGCGGTCCCAACTGACTTCCGCCCAGATGGATCTTGCGATTGTTAAGCCCACCGCCGAGAGCCACCTGGCGAGCGCCAAGGCCGCCGTCGCGGAAGCAGAGGCAGAGTTAGCAACAGGCATCGCCGATGCTCAATCCCAGGAAGCGCATCTAGCGCAGGCCCGCGCTACATATAAGCTGGCCGAGGCGGACCGCCAGCGCTATCAAGCTCTCGCGGACACGCATGAGATTTCGAAATCGGAATACGATCAGCGCGCCACGGAGGCGGCGAATGCGCGTGAACAAGTGGCCATGACCTCAGCCGAATTGAAGGCCTCGCAGACCAGGATCGAAGCGCTGAAGCAGCGCCTTTCAGGGCGGAAAGCAGAATTGAACGCCGCCAACGTGGTTCCGCAAACCATCGATGCGGCCCATGCCAGGGTCAACCAGATCAATGGCGAGTTGCAGGAGTCCCAGGCCCAGTTGGAAGATTCGCGGCTGAACCTGGGCCACACCACGATTACCGCTCCGGTGGGTGGAGTCATCGGGCAAAGGCAGATCGAAGTGGGGCAGAGGGTACAAGCAGGTCAACTGCTGCTCGATGTCGTTCCAACCAATGATTTATGGGTGACCGCCTACTTCAAGGAAACTCAGATGAGCCGCATGAGAGTGGGCCAGGCAGCCTCATTCAAAGTTGATTCCTCACGGCACAAACTCAGCGGGCACATAGAAAGCATTGGCGGCGCAACCGGAGCCAGGTACAGCCTGCTGCCTCCGGAAAACTCGACAGGGAACTTCGTAAAAGTCGTGCAGCGTATCCCCGTGCGCCTCCACATCGACAGCGCAATCGATCCGAAAGAGCCTCTGCTTCCAGGCATGTCGGTTGAGGTATCCGTGAGCCTTCGCTGATCGGACATCAGGATTCCTGCCGGGGCAAGGAGAGAAATGCACGCTCGAATCCGCAGATGGATTTCTGGATACGCTCCAACGGAATGGTCAGCGAGAGACGAATGTAGCCTGAGCGCCCGAAACCAACGCCGGGAACGGCAAGCACGCCTTCCTTGGCAAGCAGTTTGGTGAACTCTACGTCGTCGGGGATGGGAGTTTTAAGGAAGATGTAGAAGGCGCCTTCGGGCGGCCGCACTTCGTAGCCGATCTTCTGCAACGCATCACAAAGGACATTCCGCTTGCGCTCGTAGGAAGATGCGTCCACTGCCACTTCTGCGGTTTCCATCATGACCCGCTGCCAGATTGCGGGCGCGCTGACGAAACCCAGGATGCGATTGCTGAAGGCGCAGGCGGCGCGCAGAGGCGCGACATCCTGAAGGCGCGGCGAGAGCGCCAGGTAGCCGATGCGCTCGCCGGGCAGGCCCTGCGACTTGGACCACGAGCTGCAAATGGCCGTATTGGCGATGAAGGAGGAGACTTCGGGCTGGCGCTTGCCGTCATACACGAAGCACTTGTAGGGCTCGTCGCTGATGACGACGATAGACTGACCGACCTCGGCCAGCATCAATTGCAGATCGCGCAGAACGCTTTCCGGATAGACACGGCCGGTGGGGTTGTTGGGTGTGTTGAGAAGGATGGCGCGCGTGCGGGGGGTGATGGCCGCGCGGATGCGCTCGACGACAGGCAGGAAGGTTTCGTCGGTTTCCACCTGAACCATGCGGCCGCCGTGGTTGGCGATGTAGAACTGGTACTCGGCAAAGTAAGGCAGCAGAACGATGACTTCGTCGCCGGGATCGAGGATCGACTTGAGAAGCACGTTGCAAGCGCCAGCCGCGCCGACAGTCATGAAGACGTCTTCGGCGGTGAAGGGCAGGCCGGTTTCCTTCTGCAGCTTGCGGGCAACGGCCTCGCGGGCTTCGGGGTAGCCGGGATTGGGCATGTAGCCGTGCGAGCCGGGACGGTTGGCGGCCACAACGCGCCGCAGCGCATCCAGCACGACGGCTGGCGGCTCGAGATCGGGATTGCCGAGGGAGAAATCGAAGACCGCATCGGCGCCGCGCTCGCTCTTCATGCGGACACCTTCCTCAAACATGCGGCGAATCCAGGAGGCGTTCTCGAGTTGTTTGGCGATGGTCTTTGAAACGGGCATAATCGTGGGCCTACTGGTCTTTCAGGAGCTCATCGCTCGTCAGCAGGTTGACGCCTGCTGTCTGCAAGCGGGCTATCGCCTCATCCGGATCGGCGAAGCGGAAAATCAGGATGGCCTTGCCGGCGCGAACATCGGGAAAGGCGTACATGTACTCAATGTTGATGCGGATCTGGTCCAGCGCCTCCAGAACGTCAGCCAGGCCGCCCGGATGATCGATCACTTCGACGGCGAGAACCTCTGTTACCTTGACGACGAATCCACGATCTCCCAGAATTCTGGCGGCTTTCTGCCAGTCCGAAACAATCATCCGCACAATGCCGTATTGCTCGGTGTCGGCCAAGTACAAGGCGCGGATATCGATGCCTTCCTTTTCCAGAAGGCGTATCGGGGCGGCGATGTGCCCCGGCTTGTTTTCGGCAAACAACGATATCTGATGAATCTTCATGATGTCCGCCTGTCAATGACACGTTTTGCTTTGCCTTCGCTACGTTCGATGGAATTCGCCTCAACCAGCGAAACCCGCACCCGGATTCCCAGCACGCGATCGAGCGCGCCCTGAAGTTTCTGGTGGAGTTCCTGCAAGGCTCCGATCTTGTCGTTGAACATCCGCGGCGTTACCTCGACCTGCACTTCCATCTGGTCCAACCCCTGTTCGCGGGTGAGCTGGATTTGGTAATGCGGCAGGGTGCCCTCAATCTGTAGCAGCGCGGACTCCACTTGGGATGGAAACACGTTGACGCCGCGAATGATCAGCATGTCGTCGCTGCGCCGTCCGATGCGGCCAATCCGCCGCAGCGTACGCCCGCACTCGCACCGGTCTGGCAGAATCATGGTGATGTCGCGCGTGCGGTAGCGGATCATGGGCATGGCCTGCTTGCTCAGGGTGGTCAGAACCAGTTCGCCCTCGCTCCCATCGGGCAGCGGCTCGCCCGAGTCGGGATCGATGATCTCCGGATAGAAGTGATCTTCGAAGATGTGCAGGCCCTGATGCCGGCGGCATTCGCAGCCGACGCCCGGTCCAATGATCTCCGAAAGCCCATAGATATCGAATGCTTCAATGCTGCTCAAAGTTTCAATGTGCCGGCGCATGGATTCCGTCCACGGCTCTGCGCCGAAAACTCCCGCACGCAGCGGCAGGTCTTTCATATCCACGCCGAGTTCGGCGGCGCGGTCGATCAGGTGCAGAAAGTAGGTGGGCGTGCAGCACATAGCCGTCACCCCAAAGTCCTTCATCAGCATGATCTGCCGGTCAGCGTGGCCACCGGATGTGGGAACGACCGTCGCCCCCAGCCCTTCAGCGCCGTAGTGAGCGCCAAGGCCCCCGGTGAAGAGGCCGTAACCGTAGGCGATCTGAACGATGTCTCCGCGATGCAGTCCGCAGCCGGCAAAACAGCGGACCACCACAGAGGTCCACACGTCCACATCTTCCTGTGTGTATGCGACGACGATGGGTTTGCCCGTGGTTCCACTGGAGGCGTGCAGGCGGACAACGTCCTTCATGGGGCTGGCAAAAAGCCCGAACGGGTAGGTGTCCCGCAAATCGCTCTTCACGGTGAAGGGCAGCTTGGCGATGTCTTCGAGCGAACAGATATCCTTGGGCTCGATACCCCGTTCATCCATACGAGAGCGGAAGAGCTTGACCTGCTGCCACGCGCGTGTAACAACGGTCCGCAAGCGCTGCAACTGCAGGTCGCGGAGCTCGGGAACCGGGGTGTAATCCGGCAAACTCGCGGGATGACAGTCGGTAATGCCGGTTTCCAGAATCGAGTTCATCTTCATTGCCTTATAGCCCGTCCGATGGAAAACGCCTGAAGATTCGCGTCATGCAGCCTCTCGGGCAGGTTGCGCTTGAGAGCGGCGGTCCACGCCTCGACGGGAAACTGCAAATAGCGGCTCAATATGCCCAGCAGCGCCACATTGATGCTCTTCTTGTTGGGCAGAGTGGATTCATCGATTAGAGAAGGTTCAATGAGGACGCCTCTCTGGCCAAGCTGCGCTCGATTCACCGCAATCTGGTCCGGCGCAATGACGATCAGAAAATCCGCCTCCCCCTCCGGCACCATGGGGCTGAAGACTTGCTCGCCAAATCGCACATCACTCGATACAGAACCGCCGCGCTGGCTCATCCCATGCAGTTCGCTCTTTTTCACGTCCAGGCCGGCGCTGAAGGCGACATCGGCAAGGATGTCGGAGGCTTTGATCACGCCCTGCCCGCCGAGTCCCGCAACCACCACGTTAGTCGGTTTGCTGCTCATTGCACCTCTCGTACTCGCGGATCGAACTGGCCGCCAGCAGACAGTTCCGGCGGGCAATCACCACGGAAAGTTCCGGCTTGTCCAGGCATGCCTGAATCAGTTCCTGGAATTTTTCGGGAGTCTGCGTGGGGTCGATTACGTAAACATTGCGCACGCCCAGAGAACGCGCCAGATCCTCAAACACCACCTTGCCCGTTTTTTCATGAGCCAGTGTGCGTCCGGTGCCGGGGTGCTCCTGCATGCCCGTCATGGCCGTGGTTCCATTATCGAGGATCACCAGCACATGGCCGGTGGCGGGCGGGTTGTAGATCATCTCCACCAGGCCGGTGATTCCACTATGCACGAACGTGCTGTCGCCGATGACGCTCACCACTCGCTTCGCTTCCTCGGGGGGCAGCGAGTGGCGCAACCCCAGACCCACGCCGATGGCCGCGCCCATGCATACCAGCGAGTCCATCGCCTCGAAGGGCGGCAGAACTCCCAGGGAATAGCAGCCGATATCGCCGGCGACGATGCAGTTCAGATTCTTCAGCGCCGTGTAGGCGCTGCGATGCGGACATCCGGGGCACAGAGCCGGCGGCTTGCCGGGCAGGGGCTTCGGCTCCGGCGAACAATCGCCCTCCAGGATGCGTCGGACGCGGGCGCTGTTCAATTCGCCGAACCGGTACATCTCTTGCTTGCCCTCAACCGCGATGCCCGCCGTGCGCGCGGCTTCTACCATGTACGGATCGCCTTCCTCGATAACGATGCAGAGATCGACGCTTTCGGCGAACTTGCGCATGCGTTCGATAGGAAGCGGGTAGGTCATTCCAATCTTCAGCACACTGGCTTGCGGCGCAGCTTCGCGCACATGCTGAAAAGAAATCCCCGAGGTGATGACTCCCAGCGAGGATGAACCCGCGATGAGCTGGTTCGGCCCTTCCGCGTTGTTCCAGACCTCTATTTCCGAAAGTGTCTTGCGCAGCCTGCGATGAGCTGGACGAGCGTAGGCGGGAATCCTGACTCTGGAGGGATAATCGTGCTCGAAATGCGGCGTTTGCGGCGGTGGAATCGTGATGGTTCCGCGCCGGACGATGGTTTTCGAATGGCAGACTCGCGTGGTCATGCGCAGCAGAACGGGAACTTGCCAGCGCTCTGAGATTTCAATGGCACGGAGCGTGAACTCGTAAGCTTCCTGCGAGTCAGAGGGCTCCAGCATGGGCACGCCAGCAGCCAGGGCATAACGCCGGTTGTCCTGCTCATTCTGGCTGGAGGCCATGCCGGGATCATCGGCCGAGACCACGACCAGCGCTCCATCCAGCCTGATATACGCCACAGTGAACAGCGGGTCGGCAGCGACATTCAGCCCGACATGTTTCATGGTGACCAGAGCGCGCGCACCGGCAAAGGCGACGCCCACCCCGACTTCCAGCGCCACTTTCTCGTTGGGCGCCCACTGCGCTCTTCCACCCAGTTTTTCGAAGGTTTCCAGGATCTCCGTCGAGGGTGTGCCGGGATATCCCGTACCGAGTTTCACCCCGGCGTCGAAGGCAGCCATGGCTACCGCCTCGTCACCGCTCAGCAGTGACAATGAATGCTGTTGCTGAAGAGAATCCAAGCTGTGACCCTGCGTTTCGAGACTTGACTTTAGTGTACACGATTGCGGAATCACATCAGCTGGGGCGGGTTCCTCCAAGTCGCTGTATCTGAAGCGCCCTGCCTCGGATCGTACCATCCAGGCCGGGCGCTTCAGGCGATCCGGATGTAGCTCTGCGACTTTGTTCGGCGCCTAACATACATCTTTTTAGAGGTACTGAATGAGCACACGTTTCATGTGTTTGCTTTCCAGCAGCGCCGCAATTCGCTTCACGATATTGCGCCGGAGGTCGAGCTCGACGGGGATGTTGGGGTCCTGGTGCGCTTCATTGATTCTGGTACCTACGGCGAACTTCACAATATCGCTGTCGAGCAGCATGGTTGCCAGCCGCACGGCCGCGTTGGACCTCATATCTTCAGGAGCGAATCCCTCTTCAAGAAGGCGCAGCACCTCGCCCAAAGTAAGCGTGCCTTCAGTGACCAAATCGAAGCCTTCCATCCTGGCTGATGGCGGAACCTTCGAATGGAGTTGCTGCCGCATGTCAATCTGAATTGTGCGATTCAACAGCCGTGAGATGATGTTGGCGGTTGTTCCGCCGCAGATGACTTTGCGCCCGGGAGTGCGTTCGGCCATCTTTGCCAGATCACGGTCGTGAGCGCGATTGAAAGGGGCGCCGGTCATCACCAGCAACTGGCGGGGACTCCGGAAGTAAACCACGCCGCAGGTAATGTCGTCTTTCGCGCTGAGGCCGTCAACCTCTTCCGCTTTGGCGACCAGGAGGCGCGATAACTCGCGAGCCGAGATATAGGGATACCTGTCGATCTTCTCGCGAACGAATTTTTCGACATTCTGCAATCCCCAGCCGAGGGGGGTGCGGAACTCGCCCATGCCGGCCTGCGTAATGCCATCGGAAAAGAAGACGATACGGTCTTCGCGCTGGACCTCGAAGGTGGAGAAGTTGATGACGCGGTCCTGCCAGCGCATGGGACGCAGTTCGGATTTCGAAACGCTCAGCTCGCCGCTGGGTCGGACCAGCAGAAAAGGCGGGTTGCCGTGCTCGATGATGCGTGTCTCGCCCGTGCTGGCCATATCGACAACGGTGAACGTCGAATAGCTGATCTTCCGCACGCTGCAGATGGGCAGGGTGTCCATGATGACTTCAGCCGAACTGCGAATGTCCATCGCGCTGGCCGTGAACTTCAAAGCCATGGTCGCCGTCATGGTTGCCAGCACGCTGGCTTTGACGCCGCTGCCCAAGCCGTCGGAAAGCACGGAGACAATGCGGCCTTCCTGCTTCACTTTCTCTGAGAGAAACACATCGCCGGAGATCAATTGGCCATGCTTGGCCCGCTGGCAGGAATCGACCTCGATAAAGCTTTCGGCGCCTGTCAATGCTTCACCCCGGCATCGTTGTTGTCGACTTCTTCAGGGCTGAACGAGCGCACGATGGAGTTGAGAATGATCTCCGAATCGGCGGCATTCTCGCCGAGAAGATAGGCGATTTGCTGCACGGTCTTCAGGTTCTTCTGGATCACTTCGCGGGCGCGTCCAATGATCTGCTCTTTCTGGAAGATGGGCTTGGTGATGTCCTGAAAGATGCCGCACATCACGGAATGAGGCTCGATGGTGAAAACGCTCGTATTCAGGATGCTCCGCTGGTAGCGGATGTCATGACCCACAATATCTTCGCCCGAGTCGAGCACGCGGCGGAACAGATAGGAAAAGGGAATCACGGCGTCAATGGCGCTGCCTTCAAGGTCTTTGGAGTGCTCGGCATCGGCGGCGAACAGGTGCACAAAATTCAGATTGCACTCGATGATCTTCATATCTTCATCGACGATAACCACGGCGGACGGCATTTTCTGGAGGAGCGCATTGGCCTTCTTCTGCGCCAGCTTGCGCGTATAGGTGGCGCACATCATGCGCTCGGCGTTGCGCGCGATCAGGGCATGGGCAAAATCGCGGCAGGAGTCGTATCCGCAGCCTCCGCAGTTCAGTTCATCCTCGACCGAGTATTTTCCTACGGTGCGCAACGCCTCCTGCAATTGCAGCTCACTGTACTCGTTGCGAGCCACTGGAGAGGCGTCGTAGTGACCGTCGATTCCGAGCGAGAGCTTGCGCGGAAACTCGGCGGCTGGCTTTGCGTAGTGGACGATGTCGTAGCGGCGGCGCGCCACCGATGTATTGCGCGCCGCCTTGGGTCCATTCACGCAGGATCCGGCGCAAGCCGTCAGTTCAAAGAAGATATTGTGCTCGGGCTTCCACTCGGAGATTCCCTTCAAAGCCTGCTCGACGTTTGAGAGCCCTGAGAAAGACATGAACCGCGAACCGTCAACCTCGCGGTTTCCGGCAACGCCCGGGACCATTCCGCCCTCGATGGGATAGAGCGCGCCCTCTTCCGCCTCCTCCGGCTGAAAGCCATCGGCCGGAGTTTCAACAATCTCCGCCAGATGGATGTCTTCTTCGAGCAGCCATTGGTCCAGATCCTCGAAAGTGAGCGCAACGTCGAGAAGCTCGGGATAGTGTTCGGCCTCCTGCTTCTTGGCGATGCACGGCCCGATAAAAACGGTCGCGATGTCGTTGCCGTAATGCGCGCGCAGCATCTTGCAGTGCGTCAGCAAAGGCGACAGGACGCCGAAGATATTTGGCTGACATTCCGGATGATACTTGCCGATGAAATCCACAACGACGGGGCAAGCAGAAGATATCCATATCTGCTTCGACTCGCTTTGCATCAGCGATGAGATGCTGGCCGAGACCTGCTGAGCGCCCAGTGCGGTTTCAGATACGGCAAAGAACCCCAGCTTCTTGAGAGCATGAATCAGTTGGGCCGGACGCACGCCGGAAAACTGCGCTACAAACGAAGGAGCAAGCGAGACGATGACCTTGCGCCCGCTTTTCAGCAGAGCCTTGGCGCTGTGCAAATCGTCGCGCACCCGCTTTGCGTTGCTGGGGCAGGCGAGCACGCAATTGCCGCACATGATGCAAAGTTCGGGCACGACTCGCGCATAGCCTTCCTCAACACGGATAGCCTTTACCGGGCACTCGCGGATGCACTTGTGGCAATCCTGGCACTCGCGCTCCTTGGTGTAGATGGGGTTAAGCCGCTCCATTGTCTCCCCGAAGCGGACTGCCTGGCTGCTGCAGCAGTTCGCGCAATTTTGCCGCGGTTACGCTGTGATGGGACTCTCCGCCGATCGTCAGATTAGGGCCCAGGTTGCACTGGTCCTGGCAGAGCCGGCCCGTCAGGCAAACGGAAGCGTCCAATCCGCGGCTCTGCACATGCTCATTGATAATGGCTAGATTCTCGGAGTTGCCTCGCGCGAAACAGGAACTCCCGAGGCAAACCACAATTTCTACAGGGCCGTCTTCCGGAGACATGGTTCACCTCTTTATGCCTGCAAACGCACATATTGCGAAGACACATCAGGCAGAATGCTCGCAAGAGTTTCGATGGTTCCCCGGCCGCCCTGTCCTTCTCCCGCAAAACGGCCAAGCGAATGAATCTGGCCGCGCAGGCATTGGCTGCAATCGGCAGCACTCTCATTAATGCAAGCCTTCTCAGGATAAATCTCGTACAGGTAGCGATACCTTGTTGGAGTCAGATTGGGCATCACCACATTGGCGCCGGCCTTGAGGCCCAGCTTCCGTCCATTCACCCTGTTGATCGTGGCCAGCGCTGTTGTACTGGGAATGTTTGCAGTAGGGCAAACAATGCGCGTCAGGGCGATCATTTTGTACACCATCTCTTCGTTGCTGGGAACCTGCTCGGAAGGGGCGACCGCGGGGCGGAGCGCTCCTGTTCCCAGCGGCGTGGAGGCGTGAGCGATATAAGGGCCGATGCCGATCATGTCCAGGTCCAGCTCGCGAAAAGTGAGAATGTCCTGGGCAAGGCTGTCGTAGGATTGGCCTGGAATGCCAACCATGACACCGCCGCCTGCCTCGTACCCAAGGCTCTTCAGTTGCCGCAGCAGCGTCAAGCGGTTCGGCTCGCGGGCGAAGCGCCTGGGATGAATGACACGAAAGAGGTACTCGTTCGAGGTCTCGAAGCGGAGCAAATAACGGTCTGCGCCGGCCGAACGCCACAGCCGCAGCTCCTCTTTGTGCCGCTCGCCCAGGCTGAGCGTTACCGCCAGTCTGGTCTCGCGCTTGATCCACCGCACGATCTCCGCAATCCACTCGGCGGTCAACTGATCGTCTTCGCCGGCCTGCATTACGACCGTTCCGTATCCGAGCTTCTCGGCTTCAAGTGCACAGGCGAGGATCTCGTCTCTCGTCATGCGATAGCGCGGCAGGGCGCGATTGGCCTGCCGCAGTCCGCAGTACATGCACTGCCGCACGCAATGACTCGATACCTCGATCAAACCGCGCAGATGCACGGCATCGCCAACGCGTTCCTTGCGAACGGCGTCGGCCCACTCGTACAACGCCGTGAGGCGGGAGGGACGGCTCTCACGAAGCCATCCCAGGAGTTCGACTTTGGTCAGTTCTGCCACGGTTAATTGACCAGGCTCATGCTGCCTTCATTGAGGCGAGACAATTCTCTGGCCGCAAGCAATTCCAGATGCTCTTCCCGCGCCTGTTTGTACGCGGCAAGCGCCTTCGGAAAGGGTTCCAGCGCGCGTTCGAGAATGCCCAGCGAATAGGCGATCACCAGGCCGTAGTTTGTGATGGGCACTTCCTGGCGATGGCACTCGGCAATGCGATTCAGCATCTCCCGGCGATTCCACATGCATGCTCCACAGTGAATCACCAGCTTGTAGGACGAAAGGTCCTCAGGAAAATCGCGGCCTTTTACGTGGGTGAATTCGAGCTTGCCACCGACATACCGCTCCAGCCACCGCGGAATCTTCACCCGGCCGATATCTTCCTCGATGGGGTGGTGCGTGCAGGACTCTGCCACCAGCACCTTGTCGCCGGACTCGAGCAGATCCACGGCAACGGCCGCCCTTGTCTGCGCAACTAGATCGCCCTTGAGACGTGACAAGAGAATCGAAAAAGCCGTGAGCGGAATGGAATCCGGAGTGACGCTTGCAACAGTTTCAAACACCTGCGCGTCGGTGACAACGAGGCTGGGAGGAGTTTTCAGATTGTTCAGCGTCCTCTTGAGTCCCGCGTCTTGCACCACCACGCAGGAAGCATCATTGTCGAGCAGTTCGCGAATGGACTGCGCCTGGAGTTGCTTGATGCGGCCCTTGGGCGCTTCCTTGTCGATGGGCATCACCAGCACAGCCGTTTCGCCCGATCCAACCAGATCGCGCAGCAGCACCTGGGGCTCGACAGTCTCCGCCGGCGCAATCTCCCAGAGCTTTGCGCGGAAGGCATCCACGCCCTCGCCGGTCGTCGCGACGAGTTCCGCATATGGAAGCTTCTCTTGCTCAAAGCGATTCAGGTGTTCTGGATTCGAGGTGCGCAAATCCGCCTTGTTTAGAGCCACCAGCACGGGGATTCCATGCGAGCGAAGTTCCGCCAGAAGCTTCTCTTCGAACTCGCCCCATACGCCGGCCTCGGTAACGAGCACGCCGACATCGGAACGGCCGATGGCCTGGTGCGTCTTCTCGATGCGCTGCACGCCCAGTGCTCCAACGTCATCCACTCCGGCAGTGTCCACAAAAAGGACCGGCCCGATGGGAAGCAGTTCCATTGGCTTTTCAACCGGATCGGTCGTTGTGCCCGCCACCTCTGACACGATCGAGACCTTTTGCTGGGTGATGGCATTCAGCAGGCTGGATTTGCCGACGTTGCGGCGTCCGAAGAAACCGATGTGCAGCCGAAACCCTTTTGAAGTTGCCCGTATCATGGTGATTTCTCCTTATTTCTTTCTAGATGAAGACGTCGCGTTCGCCCCCGCGGACCTTATTCAGCATCGGCAGCGCGCAAGCGGTTTGCAGTTCATCCATGTGTTGCAGCTCGATCGAGATGAGCTTCTCGCCCAAGGACTTTGCCTTAGGGCTGGCGTAGTCGCAAAGGTACTCCTGAAACGTCGAAAGCGCGTTGGGGTGGCAGTGGTACTTGATCTCTCCCGGCTTGGCGAGATCCATGAAGTCCTTCCCTGTGCGCCCCGTCCGATAGCAGGCGGTACAGAAGGAGGGCAAATAGCCCAGGGAAACCACGTCGCTGACCACCTCTTCGATGGAGCGGTGATCGCCCAGTTGAAACTGGCTGCCATTCGGGTCGCCTTCGCCATCTTTGTAGCCGCCTGGATCAGTGCGGCTGCCGGCTGAAATCTGAGAGATGCCGATTGCAAGGGTCGCGCGGCGTACTTCTGCCGTTTCGCGGGTAGACATGATCATTCCCGTGTAAGGCACCGCAAGGCGCATGATCGCGATCATCTTCATAAAGTCGGCATCGCTCACCGCATGGGGAGGCCGTGAAGCGATATCGGAGCCCACCGCAGGTTCCATGCGCGGGAAGCTGATGGTATGCGGTCCGACGCCGAACTTCTGCTCGAGATGGCGAAAGTGCTGCATCATCGCGAGTATCTCGAAGCGCCAGTCGTAAAGCCCGAACAAGGCGCCCATGCCGACATCGTCGATACCCGCTTCCATTGCCCTGTCGAACGCCGTTGTGCGCCAATCGTAGTCGCGCTTGGTGCCTTTCAGGTGAACCGCCGCATAGGTAGAGCGGTGATAGGTCTCCTGGAAAAGCTGGAAAGTTCCGATGCCCGCTTCTTTGAGCTGCCGAAAACGCTCAGTGGTTTGCGGCGCCAGATTCACATTCACTCGCCGGATTTCTCCGGGACCGATGCGTGTGTCGTAAACGGTTGCGATGGAGTCGAGAAGGTATTGAAAGCCCTCTGGCGGCAGCGCTTCTCCGGAGACAAGCAGAACCCGCTTGTGTCCCTGGCGGATCAGAATGCGGGTCTCTTCCGCAATCTCTTCCTGCGTCAGCGTGCGGCGCTTGAGAGTTGTGTTCGTTGCCCGGAAGGCGCAGTACGTGCACTCGTTCGCGCAGCGGTTGGAGACGTAGAGCGGCGCAAACAGTACCAGCCGCGTTCCGTAAATCTCTTCCTTGATCTGTTTCGCCGTCGAGAAGATTTCATCAAGCAGCTCAGGGCTGTCGACAAAGGACAGGCAGGCGACTTCGTCCATGGAAAGCCCGTGCAGTTCGCGCGCTTTGGCCAGCAGTTCACGGACTCGTGCCGGTTCCGGGCGCAGGCCTGGCGCCAGTATGCCCTCTATCTCCTGCTCGTTGATGAAATCTGCTCGTTCATGCGTAATCAAGATATTCTCCTCTCTGATTACTCAGTCGGCGTAAAGCTTGCAGAGGCCGCGTCGGCTGTCTGGGCCGGGTTTTCACTTCCGATCCGGCTGTTCAATACTTCGATTGCCTTTGCGGCGGTGCAGTGATGCACGCATTCGCCGTCGATCATTACGTTCGGACCACTCTCGCATTGCTCGAAACAGAATCCTGCCCGCACATCGAGGCGGCCTTCCAGTCCGTTCTGTTCCGCATGGCGCAGCACCCCATTCAGCGTTTCCTGCGAGCCTTTCAGGAAACAGTTCGTTCCCAGGCACACGCTGACTTTGACTTTGTCTTCGCCCTGCGACTGCATCAGCGGAAGAGACTCGTCCATGATCCGGCGGCGGCCCTGGTAGGTGGTGTGCAGAAGATGATGCGCCTTCTCTCCGCCGATCTCTCCCAGAAACTTCGCGTAGCACTCCGTGATGAACACATTGTCCTGCGCCTTATGCAGTTGCAGCGCCTTGTCCGCGTTGTACAGGCCTTTTGTCCTCAGCGCCCGCGAGTCGCGAGAAGTGGTCACCGGTTGCCCGGCGCCGCCCACGCACCCGCCAGGGCATGCCATCACTTCGATCAGGTCGTAGTGGCTCTTGCCCGCCCTCACCTGTTCGGCGACGACGCGGGCATTCCGCAATCCGTGGACGATGGCCAGCTTCAGTTCCGTACCGTTGACCGCGATGGTGGCCTCGCGAAGGCCGGAATCGCCGCGCACCTGCTGGAATTCGACATGGTCCAGCTTCTTGCCCGTGACTTTTTCCGCGGCGTAGCGCAGAACAGCCTCCATCACGCCGCCCGAGTTGCCAAAGATCACTCCTGCGCCCGTATAGAAACCGAAAGGCATATCGAACGATTCTGGCTGTAGCGTGTCGAAGATCAGGCCGGCGGACTGGATCATCTGCGCCAGTTCCTGCGTGGTGAGCACATGATCGACGTCCGGATCGCCATCGACGCCCATCTCCGGGCGCTGTGCCTCGAACTTTTTGGCCGTGCACGGCATGATGGCGACGACTTTGATGTCCTTGCGGTCGATCTCGAGCTGACCGGGAAGCATCGCCTTCACCAGCGATCCGAACATTGCCTGCGGCGAACGGCACGTGGAAAGATTGGGCAGCAATTCAGGGAAATACTGCTCCGCGTACTTTACCCAGCCAGGGCAGCAGGAGGTGAACATCGGCAGTTGCCCGCCTTGCGCCTTGCGCTCCAGAAACTCCGTGCCTTCTTCGATCACGGTAAGATCGGCCGCGAACGATGTGTCATAAATCTGGTCGAAGCCAAGGCGCTTCAAAGCGGCAACGATCCGGCCGGTGGTGATCTCTCCCGGCTTCAGGCCAAAGCATTCGCCCAGCCCTACGCGCACGGCCGGCGCAATCTGCACAATGACCGTCTTGTTGGGATCGGCGAGCAGGTTCCAAACCTGATCGATCTCCGACTTTGGAGTCAGCGCGCCGGTTGGGCACACGCTGGCGCATTGTCCGCAGTTGACGCACTCCACGTCGCCAAGCTGCTTGCCGAAAGCCGGCTGCACGCTGGCCTCGTGTCCGCGATGCGCGAAGTCGATGGCGCCGATGCCTTGAATCTCCGTGCACATGCGCACGCAGTCGCCGCAGAGCACGCACTTGTTCGGATCGCGAACCAGCGACGGCGAGGACTCGTCCAGCGGGACGGGCTGGTGCACCGACTTGAAGCGCACCTTCTTGACGCCCAGCCGCTGAGCCAAGCTCTGCAACTGGCAGTTGTTGCTTCGCGGGCAAGTCGGACAGCTCTGATCGTGGTTTGCCAGCAGCAGTTCCACCGTGATCTTGCGAATCTCCCGGATCTCCGGCGTCATGGTCTGGACCTTCAGGCCCGGCTCCGGCGGCGTCGAACATGCGCCCATGATTCCGCGCCCTTCCACCTGCACCAGGCACAGGCGGCAGGCGCCATACACGCTGAGTTCGGAGTGATAGCAGAATGTGGGCAAATCGATGTTGGCCTTGCGAATGAGTTCGAGCAGGTTGCGCTCTCCCTCAATCGCTACCGTTTCCCCATCGATCGTCAAAGTAGGCTGCGTTACCTTGTTCATCTGGCTATATCCCCTCGATCGCGTGTATTTTGCAGGCTTTTGCGCACGCACCGCACTTGATGCACAGTTCCGGATTGATGTGATGCGGCTGCTTCTTCTCTCCGGTAATGGCTTGCGTTGGGCACGCCTTGATGCACAGGCCGCAGCCCTTGCACTTCACTTCGTTGATCTCCGGACTGAGGAGCGCCTTGCACCGGCCCGTCCGGCAGCGCTTCTCGAAGACGTGCTCTTCGTACTCCTTGCGGAAGTAGCGCATGGTTGAGAGCACCGGGTTTGGCGCTGTCTTGCCCAGGCCGCACAACGACCCGACCTGCACTGCGCGTCCCAGCTTATCCAGCAGGTCGAGCGTATTCTGGTCGGCACGTCCTTCAATCACGTCGTCAAGCAGCGCGAGCAGTTGTTTGGTTCCTTCTCTGCACAGCACGCACTTGCCGCAGGATTCGCGCTGCGTGAACTCCATGAAGAAGCGCGCAATGCTCACCATGCAGGCGCCCTGGTTCATCGCCACCAGCCCGCCGGAGCCGACCATTGCGCCTACGGATCGCAGCGACTCATAGGCCAGCGGAAGATCGAGATGGTCCTCGGTCAGGCATCCGCCGGAAGGACCGCCGATCTGCACGGCCTTGAAGCCGTTCTTCCATATCTTTCCCGCGTCGTCGGTGATTCCCCCGCCGATGTTGTAGACAATCTCGCGCAGCGTCGTGCCGAAGGGAACTTCGACCAGGCCCGTGTTGGCCACATGTCCGGTGAGAGCGAATGTCTTGGTGCCCGGAGACTCTTTGGTGCCGATCTCGCGGAAGACCTCTGAGCCCACATTGAGAATGCGCGAAACGTGCGCCAGCGTCTCAACGTTATTGATGATGGTCGGCTTGCCCCACAGTCCGCTCTGTGCAGGAAAGGGCGGCTTGGGCGTAGGCATGCCGCGCAGCCCCTCGATCGATGCGATCATGGCCGTCTCTTCGCCGCAGACGAACGCGCCAGCGCCCTCCATCACTTCGCACTTCATGGACAGGCCCGTTCCGAACACATTCTTTCCCAGGATGCCTTCGCGCTCAGCATCCGCCACCGCGCGGCGCATGCGCTCTACAGCCAGCGGATACTCGGCGCGGACATAGACCAGCGTCTCGTTGGCGCCGATCGCGCGTGCCGCGATCATCAGGCCTTCAATTACGCTATGCGGGTTGCCCTCCATCACGGAGCGGTTCATGAACGCGCCGGGGTCGCCTTCGTCGCCGTTGCAGATGACGTACTTCTTGGCCGAGTTCTGAATCCTCGCCGCATCCCACTTCCTCCCCGTTGGAAAACCGCCGCCGCCGCGGCCGCGCAATCCGGAGTCCAGAACCTTCTTGCAGATCTCCTCGGGCGACATCTCGACGAAAGCCTTCCTCGCCGCCTGATACCCACCGTGCAGCATGTACTCGCGGATGTCCTCCGGATCGAGGAATCCGCATTCGTGCAGCACCAGGCGATTCTGGCGCGCGTAGAAAGGATTGTCCGCAAGCCCGCGGCAGCTCGTCCGCGTCGACGGATCTTTGTAAAGAAGCCGCTCCACAACCTGGCCCCCGGCCAGAGTTTGCTTTACGATTTCAGCAACGTCTTCGCTGCGCACCTTGGTGTAGAGAATGCCGTCCGGCACCACCGAGACCAGCGGTCCCATCTGGCAGAAACCCTGGCATCCGCTCTTGGACAGCCGCACCTCATCGGTAGCAGCTTCGGGACGAAGTTCGAGAATCACATGCAGCCCGGAGTTCGCCATCTCGCTCTTGAACTGTTCGTAGACCTTCATCGCGCCGTTGGCCATGCAGCCCGTGCCGGCACAGATGATCACCCGGCGCAGTTGGGCAAGAGAGGACTTTCCGTTCGCATTTTCCGGCGTCATCGAAAGAGGTTCCGCGTTAGTCATGGGCCTCCTCAGCTGAGGGCTGCTCAGCAGCAGCCGCGGAAGCGCATTCAAGCAATGCCTCCTGGGCCTTGATCTCATCCAACAGAGCCACGGCGCGCTCCGGGGTCACCTGGCCGTACACCTGGTCGTCGATAACGATCACCGGGGCCAGTCCACAAGCGCCCAGGCAGGCAACCGTTTCAACGGTGAAGAGCATGTCAGGAGTGGTCTTGTTCTTTTCACTCGTCCCCAGCTTTTCGCGCAGTGCGTTCAGCACGGGAAGGGACTGCTTGACGTGGCATGCCGTTCCATCGCAGATGCGGATGACATGCTTGCCCTTCGGCTCCAGCGCAAAGTGCGCGTAGAACGTGGCCACGCCAAAAACGCGGGCCGGAGGAACATCCAGCGAAGTCGCCACATAGGTGAGCACTTCTTCCGGCAGATATTGGTACTCGTGTTGAATCGCCTGCAGGATTGGAATCAACCCTGACGGACGGCGTGCGTGACGATCGAGAATGGCGCATACCTTCTCGAACTTCGCCGCGCGATCAACAGCAATTGGCGTCGACGCCATCTAAATGGCCTCCCTATCTTGAATTGGTACCCGGAATCGCCTCGCCAGCTTCCAGGAAAGCGAAGCGAGCGAATTGTAAAGATCTTCGTTATGCACGATGATGTGCTCGGGAACTTTGAGCTTCACGGGAGCGAAGTTCCAGATGGCCTGGATGCCCCCCTTCACCATTTCATCCGCCACGGTCTGCGCCACTTCCGCAGGGGCTGTGATGATTCCCAGGTGGATGCTCATCCGCGGAGCCAGATCGCTCAGCTTATCCAGAGGCAATACTGCCTTCTCATGGATCCAGAGGCCGATCTTGGCCGGGTCGGTATCGAAAGCCGCCACGATCCGCAGGCCGAACTTCGAGAAACGTTCGTGGCCGAGAAGGGCGGTGCCCAGATTCCCCACTCCTGCGAGGAATGCCTCGTTTATGTTGTTCCAGCCTAGAAAGGTCTCGATGGCCAGGATGAGCTCGGAGATCAGATAGCCGGTCTTCGGCTTGCCGATGATCCCCGTATATTGCAGATCCTTGCGGACTTGTACCGGGACGCAGTTCAAATCCCGCCCGATTACGCTACAGGAAACTCGGCTTATCCCCTTGGCCTCAAGATCCACCAGATAATGGTGGTACTCGGGCAGCCGCCTGAGGCTTGGCTCGGGAATCGAAGGCGCTTCCGAGCGCTTGACGAGCAACACGTTCGCTATGTCCATGGTGGCGCTTCCCGGCGCTTGACGAGCAACGGGTTCGATAAATTCATATCGATAACCGTTTACTGAGTTTACGATGGGATAGTTCGGGAAACGGTGACAACGGTCACAAGGCGCAGAGACTCAAAGCACAAACTCGAGCCAGCCCGAGCCGCAACAAGGGCTCAACACCACAGTTGTACTTCCTTTCATTTCGGAGCCGGGCCTCAAGGACCGTTGATTCTGCGGCACTTGCGGCACGACTAAAGTCGTGCCCTGACACTTCGTGCCGCTCCGAATGGGTTTTTCCGCAGCCTGTGAAGCCCTCTGCTCCCTCCGAAACTCGTGATCTGCGACTGTAGTATCAACAAGCTGCTGAAAAACTCTACCCGAAGGGAGGCAGGGGGCACCTTTTGCATAAAATGCCCCCCACAATCGCTATGCCAAATCAAGTTGTTCGATGGTTTCCTTCATGATGGTGGCGGATTTCACGAGGGCGCTCTGCTCCTCAGGTGGCAGAGTAATCTTCAGAACCCGCTCGACGCCGTTCTGAGAGACGATGGAAGGAACCCCCAGACTCACGCCACTGAGGCCGAACTCCCCTTCCAATACCGATGAAACAGTAAGCACTCCATGCTGGTTGCGCAAGATGGCCGCGGCAATTCGCGTCAAAGCCAGGCCAACGCCGAACCATGTGGCTCCCTTGTAGTTAATGATGTGATAGGCAGAATGCTTCACTTCGTCCGCAACTTTGCCGCGGGCTAACTGCCCGTCGGCACATTTTGCACATTGGCTGCAATACTGTTCAATGGGCAAGCCGGCCATATTCGTCATGGACCAGGCTGCAAATTCACTGTCTCCATGTTCACCCAGGATGTAAGCATGAACATTGTGCACATCCACTCCGCAGTTCTGGCTCAATAAATAGCGGAAGCGCGCGCTGTCCAGAACGGTGCCGGAACCCAGGATGCGCCCTCTCGGCCAACCGGAGCGCTTGTGGGCAACATAGGTCAGAATGTCCACCGGATTGCTCACGATCAGGACGACGGCCGATGACTTCTGAGCTACGATTTCATCGATGATATCGTGAATAATTGAGACATTTCTTTGCAGCAGATCCAGGCGGGATTCACCTGGCCGCTGTTTGGACCCGGCCGTAATCACGATCAAGTGCGCATCGGCAAAATCCTCAGCCTGGGCTTCGCGGATCTGGACGGAGGGGAAGAAGGCCTGCCCGTGAGCCAGATCGAGCACCTGCCCCATCGCCAGTTCGTGATTGTGATCCCGCAAAAGGATCTCATCAGCCAAGCCACTTTGCGCCAGGGTGTAGGCAAAGGTTGATCCCACCGCGCCCGCGCCAACAATCACTACTTTTCTTGGTTTCCAAGGGGCATCGATCATCTGTCTTCCTCCGTTGTGGCGCAGGTCATCTTCCGTGATTTTGACATCGAGCTTCTCCCTGAACTTCAAACTGCTGTTACTAATGTAGATGACAGCAGAGCGCTCCAAGCCTCACATTTTTTGAGACTTGGGAAGCGTTGCAGGCAGCCTGCATTGGAAGCTGGAATCTACAGTTCTCACCCCAGTCACGGCCCTCGTTTTCCGATCACTGGGTCCTGATCTCAGGCTCAGATTCTTTCGCTTCCTCTTCGCCGCTCTCTCGCGCTATTCTCAATGCAACGTGTCCCTCGACCGGCCTATCCCCGACCACTCCCCTGACCCGGCACCGGCGTCCGATCCGTTTGCCTGTTTCCATCCTGTCACTGCCGAGTGGTTTCGCGCCGTCTTCGATGCGCCCACCGCGCCGCAGCGGCTTGGCTGGCCGGTAATCGCGCGAGGCGAGAGCGCGCTGATTCTGGCGCCCACCGGTACGGGCAAGACGCTGGCTGCCTTTCTCTGGTGCCTTGACCGCCTGATGCTCCATTCAACCCACTCTGGCGACAAAGACAAGAGCGTCGCGAGTGCGGGTCGCCCGGACTCAAACGGTTGCCGCATCGTCTACATCTCGCCGCTGAAAGCATTGGCCGTGGACGTAGAGCGTAATCTGCGTTCGCCCTTGGCCGGCATCGCCAACATGGCCGCGCGCCGGGGCGTCGAGTTCAGCGAACCCACCATCAGCGTGCGCACCGGCGACACGCCGCAGCGGGAGCGCGCCCGCTTTGCCCGGCATCCGGCCGACATCCTCATCACCACGCCGGAGTCGCTCTATCTGCTGCTGACCTCGCAGGCCGCCGATGCGCTGCGCACCGTGGACACGGTCATCATCGACGAGATTCATGCCCTGGTCCCCACCAAGCGCGGCGCGCATCTTGCCCTCTCGCTGGAGCGGCTTGAGGCGCTGACCAAGCGACGCATCCAGCGTATCGGCCTCTCCGCCACGCAGCGCCCGCTGGAAGAAGTCGCACGCTTCCTCGGCGGCGTGGAGACGCCGGAGGCCGCGACGAGTGCGGATTCAAATCCATCGTCCGAAGCCGCCTGGTCCTCCGATCCCGCTGACGCTGTCCCCCTGCGTTATCGTCCCGTCACTATCGTCAATGCCAGTGCGCCCAAGCACTTGAAGCTGCGCATTGAAGTTCCGGTTGAAGATATGGCGCGCCTAACGGAGCAGGAAGAACTGCCCAGCGGCCCGGCTTCACAGGCACCGCGCCGCGTTTCCATCTGGAACGCCATTCATCCCCGCCTGCTCGAAATCATCCGCGAGCGCAACTCGACCATTCTCTTCGTCAACAGCCGCCAAGTGGCCGAGCGGCTGGCCGGAGCCTTGAACGAGTTGGCTGGAGAGCCGATTGCCCGCGCCCATCACGGCTCTCTGGCCGCCGCACAGCGAACCATTATCGAAGAGCAGTTGAAGGCCGGCAAGATTCGCGCTCTCTGCGCCACTTCCACGCTGGAGCTGGGCATCGACATGGGTGCCGTCGATCTGGTGATTCAGATCGAAGCGCCGCCTTCGGTGGCCAGCGGAATGCAGCGCATCGGCCGCGCCGGACATCAAGTGGACGCTGCCAGCGAGGGGATTCTCTTTCCCAAGTATCGCGCCGACCTGGTGGCCTGCGCCGCCGTTACCCGCGCCATGCACGAGGGACACATCGAGTCCACGCGTTTTCCGCGCAATCCGCTGGATGTGCTGGCGCAGCAGCTCGTGGCCATCGTTGCGCACCCGCCCTCGGCCACGACACCACGCCGCGCGAAAGCGCTCAAGAGTGTCCGGCAAGGGAAGAAGCCGGGCGCCGCATCCTTGCGCCTTTTTTCCGGCACCAGTGTGGGAAACGACGAACCTCAACCGGCCTCCGTACATGAAGAGATGGGAGCGGAGGCCCAGAAGCTAGAAGTCAGCGTCGATGCCCTCTTTGAGCTCGTCCGCCACGCCGCGCCCTTTGGCGGTCTCAGCCGCGCGGCCTTCGAGGGAGTGCTCGATCTGCTCAGCGGCCGCTACCCCTCCGACGAATTCGCCGAACTTCGCCCGCGTCTCACCTGGGACCGCCTGCGCAACGTGGTCACCGCCCGCGACGGCGCGGCGCGGCTGGCCATACTCAACGCCGGAACCATCCCCGACCGCGGCCTCTATGGAGTCTTCCTGGCCCACAACGAGGGCAAATCCGTGCGTGTTGGCGAACTCGACGAGGAGATGGTCTTCGAGAGCCATCCCGGCGAAACGTTTATTCTCGGCGCTTCCACATGGCGCATTGCCGAGATCACCCACGACCGCGTCCTTGTAACACCAGCTCCCGGCGAACCCGGCAAAATGCCCTTCTGGAAAGGCGACGGCCCAGGCCGTCCATTGGAATTCGGCCGCCGCATCGGTGCACTGGTACGCGAACTCCGCGCCCTCCCCAAGCCGGCTGCACTGACGCGCCTGGTCGCCGAGCACGATCTCGACCCCGGAGCTGCCGAAAACCTCCTTCAATTCCTCGCCGATCAGCAGGTTGCCACCGGCGTCGTGCCCGACGATCGCACGGTGGTCATCGAACGCTGCCGCGACGAGCTGGGCGACTGGCGCGTCTGCGTGCTCACGCCTTTCGGCAGCCGCATCCATATTCCCTGGGCCATGGCGGTCAGCGCCCGCATCCGTGCAGCCGGCGGCCCGGAGGTGGAGACGCTATGGGGCGACGACGGCTTCGTCCTGCGCTTCCCCGATACCGACGAGCCTCCCGATCCTGACTGGTTTCTGGTCGAGTCCGCCGAAGCCATGGCGCTGGTGATGCGCCAATTGGGCTCGACAGCTCTCTTCGCAGGGCGTTTTCGCGAGGCCGCAGGCCGCGCGCTGCTCTTGCCGCGCCGCCGCGCCGATGCCCGCTCGCCGCTCTGGCAGTTGCGCAAGCGTTCCTACGACCTGTTAAGTGTGGCTTCGCGGTATCCCTCTTTTCCGTTGCTGCTGGAGGCCTATCGCGAATGCCTCCGCGATGTCTTTGACATGCCCGCCCTCATTGAAACCCTGCGCGCCATCGAGCAGCGCCAGTTGCGCGTGCATGTGGTGGAAACCCGCAAGCCATCGCCCTTTGCCGCGTCGCTGCTGTTCAGCTACGTAGCCAATTTTCTCTATGACGGCGATGCGCCGCTGGCCGAGCGCCGCGCGCAAGCGCTGACCATCGACCAGGAGCAGTTGCGCGAAATCTTGGGCGAAACTGACCTGCGCGAACTGCTCGACGCCGACGCCATCGCCGAGGTCGAAGAAGCCGCGCAGTGCTTTGCCGAATCGCATCGCGCCCGCTCGGCCGACGGCATCCACGATCTCTGCCTGCGGCTCGGCGATCTGTCGCGCGAGGAGCTTGCCCACCGCGTCGCTTCGCCGGAGTTGCTCGCCAACATTGATCGTCTGGTCCGTTCGCGGCGTTTGTTGGAACTGCGTATCGCCGGCGATCGCCGCCTGATTGCCGCCGAGGATGCGGCGCGCTACCGCGACGGCCTGGGCATTCCGTTGCCGCCGGGTCTGCCCACCGCGCTCTTGGAGCCTGTGGCCCATCCGGTGCTTGAACTTGTCCGCCGCTATGCGCGCACCCATGGGCCTTTCACGCTACGCGAGCCCGCGGAGCGTCTTGCGCTCGACTCCGCCGCGGTCGAGAACGCACTGCGCCAGCTCATCCATGAGGGCAGGGTGATCGAAGGCGGCTTCCGCCCCGGCGGGCTCCATCGCGAGTGGTGCGATACGGAGATACTGCGCCAGATTCGCCGCAAATCCCTTGCCAGGCTGCGCCGCGAGGTCGAACCGGTGGAGCAGCACACGCTGGCCCGTTTCCTCACCCACTGGCAAGGACTGCTGACACCGCGCCGCGGCGCAAACCTGGACGCGCTGCTCGACGCCATCGAGAGCCTGCAAGGAGCGCCTTTGCCCGCTTCGCTGATCGAGAGTTCCATCCTGCCTGCGCGCCTTGCGGAGTACGCGCCTGCCGGCCTCGACACGCTGATCGCCGCCGGCGAAGTGGCCTGGGCCGGAGTCGAACCGATCGGCGAGCGCGACGGCCGCATCGCCCTCTTTCTCGCGGACAAGCTGCCCTTGCTCTTGCAAACCCGGCCTGTCCCCGAACCCCTCTCCGAGCGCGAAGCGAAGCTTCTCGCCGTCCTCGAATCCACCGGCGCCAGTTTCTTTGACCCGCTTCATCAGGCCCTGGGCGGAGGCTACCCCGGCGAGACCATTGAAGCGTTGTGGAGCCTGGTCTGGCGCGGCCTCATCACCAACGATTCGCTGCATGCATTGCGCGCCTACACGGCCCGTCCAGAGAACGCGCGAGCGCCGCGCCGCCTGCAAACTGGCGTCGCCTTCCGCTCCCGGCGCACCACGCCGCCCACCGCACAAGGCCGCTGGTCGCTGCTGCCCGTGCGTGCGCAGAAAGGAAGTGATGGTCAGCCTTCTGCCACGGAAGCCAGCCACGCGCTCGCCTTGCAACTGCTCAACCGGTACGGCGTTCTGCTACGCGAATCGGTTGCAGCGGAGAACGTGCCCGGCGGTTTCAGCGCGGTTTACGACGTGCTGAAAGCTCTGGAAGAGTGCGGACGCATCCGGCGCGGCTATTTTGTGGCCGGCCTAGGAGCTACGCAGTTTGCGCTGCCAGCCGCCGTCGATCTGCTGCGCCAGTTGCGCAATGAGCCGCCCCAGGAGAGACCGGAGTTCGTCCAGTTGGCCGCCACAGATCCGGCCAACCCCTATGGGTCAGTTTTGCCCTGGCCCGATCTGCCGGTAGCCGCGGAAGACTCTGAGTCTGCGCCCCGCCAGCTTACCCGAGCGGCCTACGCAGAAGTGGTTCTGCGCAACGGCCAATTAGTAGCCTGGCTGCGGCGCGGCAACCCCAACCTGCTCGTCTTTTTGCCCGGCGAAGAGCCGGAGCGTTCGCAGGCTGCCGCGGGCCTGGCGCACTTTCTCTGCACGCTCGGTCAGGCGCGTATGCGCGCCAGCAGCCACCAGGGTGCGCTGATCACCACCATCAACGGCCAGCCCGTCGCAGCGCACCCCATGGCCCGGTATTTAATGGATGCCGGCTTCCATCCCGGTCCGCTCGGGTTGCACCTGCGCCGCATTCCGCTGGCCATCACGCACCACGAGCCGCCAACGGAGGATCTGCAATAAACCATGCCCGAAGGCGACACCATCTTCCGCACAGCGCGCGCCTTGGGCCGCGCCCTGGCCGGCAAGCCCATCACAAGCTTTCGCTCGACCTTTCCGCTGCTCACGCGCTTCAACGATGACACGCCGCTTGCGGGCCAGCTCGTCGAGAGCGTCGAGCCGCGCGGTAAGTGGCTGCTGATTCAATTTTCCGGAGGCGGCACGCTGGCCACTCATCTGCTGATGAACGGCAGTTGGCATATCTACAGGCCCGGCGAGCGCTGGCAGCAGCCGCGCGGCAATATGCGCATCGTCATCGAAAACAGCGACTACATCGCCGTCGGCTTTCGCGTCCCCGTGGCGCGCATGCACACAGCACTCTCGCTGCTCCGTGACACGAAGATTCCGCGCCCTGCCTGCGACGTTCTCAACCCTGAGTTCGATGCCGTAGCCGCCGAGCGTCGCATTCTGGCTTACAGCAGTGAAGAGATTGCCGATGTGCTGCTTCACCAGGAGGTGCTTGCCGGCGTGGGCAACGTCTTCAAGTCGGAGATATGCTTCGTCACTGCCGTCAACCCGCTCTGCAAGGTGGGCTCGCTCAGCCGTGAACAGGTGACAGCCCTGATCGCCGCCGCGCAGAAGCTGGTTGCCGCCAACGTGCTGGAGGATTCCGGAGACTCCATCGTCACTTACGGCGGCCGCAAACGCCGCACCACCCACGAATCGGACCCTGGCGAGAGCTTGTGGGTCTATGGCCGCAAGGGCGAACCCTGTCGCCGTTGCGGGGAGCCTATCCGCAGGCGCATCCAAGGCCCCGATGCGCGTGTCACCTTCTGGTGTCCACGCTGCCAGCCCATGCCCGACGGCTCGGATATCGATGGGTAGATGTGGACCGTCATTGTCACGCCGGCAGGCTCTGGAAGGTTTTCAAAGGGGCGCGACCCCGTCCCATCCCCTGTGACGGCCGGCGCTGCCCCCCATCTTCCCGCAAAGTAAAATGGACGCATGGGATTTGAAAGCGTGAAGAAGATCGCCGAGGCGGATTTCCCCACTCGCTGGGGACACTTTCGCATTTTCGGCTTCGAGGGCCATCTCGCGGCGGCCCGCCCTTGCGACCAAAGCCCGGCCAACGGTGCGGGCAATGGCGCGGTAGAGGGCCTTGTGGCCTTGGTTATGGGCGACATTCACTCCGCTCCCCCGGTGGTGCGCATCCACTCGCAGTGCCTGACAGGGGATGTTTTTGGTTCCTTGCGCTGCGATTGCCGGCTGCAACTGGAACTGGCCATGGGCAGAATTGCAAAAGAGGGCGCGGGCATTCTTCTCTATGAGCAGCAGGAGGGCCGCGGCATCGGCCTGATGGCCAAACTTAAGGCCTATGAGCTGCAGGATCAGGGTCTGGACACTGTCGAGGCCAACGTCGAACTGGGCTTTGCCGCCGACTGCCGCGAGTACGAGTTGCCGGTTGAGGTGCTCAAACTGCTCGGCGTCTCTGAGGTCCGCCTCATTACCAACAACCCGGAGAAGGTTGCAGCCCTTGAATCTGCCGGCATTACCGTCTCCGAGCGCGTCTCAGCCGAAGTCGAACCGCAGGAGAGCTTCGCCGACTATGTGCGCACCAAGCAGGAAAAAATGGGCCACATTGTTGAAGGTGATGAAACGAAATAGTTTACGGTCGGCCATTATCTTAAATGCGCCAACCTCCATCGCTCAGCAACAAAAGTCGCCGAGTGGCCTTTTGTCTAAAGAAAAGGCTGCCTGCAGGATGCCGGTATGGGTATATGAATTGCAGAATCGCTCTGCCGCGGACAACTCCTCAATCTCGCATGACGCGTATGAGGATTCTCGCCCTTGCATGACCACCCTCGCGGGCTGATCTTGAATTGGAAGAGAGTGCGATCTCCCAAGAACCGCTCTTTCTGGTACACTCAATCATGTAGTTGATGCAGAGGCCGCACCCCTGCCTGCCAGGGAAAGGATGCAGTCAAGAGCAGCGAGCCAGTTGGAAGGACGAACATCCAGGCAACGAAGGATGGTCGGCTCCGCACAGTTTGCTCGTAAGATAAAAGCATGGTTGTGGGGACGTAGCTCAGTTGGTTAGAGCGCTGCCCTGTCACGGCAGAGGTCGCGAGTTCGAGCCTCGTCGTCCCCGCCATACATTCCGAGGAACTTGGGAGTGTTTGGCAATCAAAGTGACAGTCAAAACTGGGTTCGATATAGGCACAATAAGTTCGAAACCTTCCAAAATCTGGGTGTCGAAAAACCTCATTCCACCCACAACCGCTGCCCACATCCAAAAAACGCTGTGAAATAGCGCCTTTGATCTTCGATTTCTGTCCGGCCTTCGCCCTGGTCAATCTATATCAGCACCGCAAGCGGCAGGCCCCTCTGGAGCGTAGTATCTCTGGAGGCCGGAAAACGGCTTCCAGAAATGCAAAACGAGGCCAATCAAACCGCCTATATCGCGCGATTCTTCCCGGAAAACTGATTTCTCGTTTCAAAATGCCCATGGATACTTGCTGGTTGAAAATGTCAGCAGTTAATCAGAGGCTCCATAATCCGGGTACTCTTGCCTCGGCATGATTGATTTCTTGATATTGCACAAATGGGTGTACATTTGACCTGACTGAGAGCCCAAATGAACATCCCGGTCTACAGACACTTAGCCGGAACTGGTGTGCTCTATTTCCTGGCGGGCATGGCGGGTTTGGCAGTGCCTTTCACCGCCGGCAATGTCTCCCCGGTCTGGCCGGCCTCCGGGGTTGCTCTTGCCTGTCTGCTGCTTTTTGGCTGGCGTTGCTGGCCTGCCATCTATCTCGCTGCCTTCCTGGTCAATTATTTCTGGCATCTTTCTTTCCTGGCGGCTCTGGGGCTGGCTGGAGGAAACACCGCGGCGGCGCTGGCGGGCGCGTTCCTGCTCAAGAGCATTCCCGGGTTTCGAACCTCGCTAGCCCGCCTTCGGGACATGCTAGGACTCATGGTGTTGGCGGCGGCACTCAGTTCGACGATAAGCGCTTCCATTGGAACCGCTGTTCTGCTTTTCTGCGGAGTAAAGCCGTGGGCTACCGGGACAACCGTATGGTTGATGTACTACCTGGGTGACGCCATGGGCATTCTGCTGGCCGCGCCACTGCTGCTTTCGCTGGGCGAGTTGTTCAAAGTGCGCTCCGCTGCCCGGATACTGGAACTGGCTGGGCTGCTCCTTCTCACCGCCCTTACCAGCGTGCTGCTCTTCGACGAGCACCTCTATTTTGCAATTCAACATACCGTGCTGGCGCTGCTGGTTTTCCCGTTTGTCTTGTGGGCGGCAATTCGCTTTGGAGTTCGCGGAACCGCTCTGATCAATGCCATTATTGCCACCGTCGCCTTACTTGCGACCGCGCACGGCCTGGGACCCTTTTCAAAGGACCAGCCTTTGACCAATGCCCTCCTGCTGCAGCTTTTCTTTGCCACCCTGGCTGTCTCCGGACTTCTCTTGTCAGCCGTAATTGCTGAACGGAAAGCGACTGAGGCGGAGCGGGAATATCTCATCCGGGAACAGGCGACGCAGGAAGCAGAGCGGGAAGGCGAAAAGCGCTATCGCCGGATTGTGGAGTTGGCCAACGAAGGCATCTGGACCCTGGACGCGCGAGGCTGCACAACTTTCGTCAACCGTCAGTTTGCCAACATGCTTGGTTATGAGCCGAAGGAAATGGCAGGAAAGAAGGTTCTCGACTTCTGTTTTGAAGCTACCCAAGCATCTCTTCTGGAAATAGGCGCGAGCGAACTCTGTTTATGCAAGAAGGACGGCAAGGAGGTGTGGGCAAAGATTTCGACCACAGCGATTCCGGATGAAGAGCACGAGGCCGATGGCCAACTGGTTATGCTTACCGACATCACGGAAAGCAAGCGCGCCGAGGAACTGGTACGAAAGAGCAGTTCGGAGTTGCAAGCGGTGCTCGACAACTCGCCGGCGTTGATCTATATGAAAGACCAGGCTGGCCGCTACATCTTTGTCAATCGCTGTTGGACTGAGTTGCTCAATGTCCCCAGCGAACGCGCCAAAGGGAAGACAGATTTCGAACTCTTTCCCGAGGATTCAGCTCGCCAGTTTACGGCCAATGACCGGGAGGTGATGGAGAGCGGCCAGACACGGGTGTTCGAGGAACAGTCGCTGCTCGCCGATGGCCTGTACAGCTATCAGAGCGTCAAGGTTGCCATCCGGGATAACAACGGCCAGTTTCATGCACTTTGCGGAATCAGCACGGACATTACCGAACGCAAGGCAAGGGAAGAGGCCCTGCGCCAAACGAACCGGGCATTTCGAGTGTTGTCACAATGCAACTCGGCAGTGGTTCATGCTACCGAGGAGCAGGCCCTGCTGAAAGAGGTTTGCCGTATCGCGGTCGGGCAGGCAGGGTACCTGTTTGCCTGGGTGGGTTACGCCGACAACGACGAAGCGCGCACCGTGCGTCCGGTTGCATTCGCCGGTGTCGCGGAGGGCTTTCTGGATCGCATCCATGTGAGCTGGGCCGACAATGAGTACGGGAGGGGAAGCATCGGCCCCGCCATCCGCACGGGAAAACCGGTGGTTGCGCGCCGCCTCGGCGACCAGCCGGCATTTGCTCTCTGGCGCAATGAATTGGCTCCCCGCGATTTTCAGTCCGTCATGTCGGTGCCATTGCACCAAGGGAACACTATTTATGGAGCCTTGGCCATCTACGCGCGGGAACCGGAGGCTTTCGACGCATCGGAAGTCGAACTCATTGCTGAACTTGGAGAAAACCTCGCTCATGGCATCGCGTCCTTGCGCGCGCGAAACGAGCGCGCCGAAGCCATTGCTGCTCTGGAGCGCGCGCGAAGCGAACTGGAAGATCGCGTACGCCTGCGCACCGCTGAACTGGTGGAAGCCAGGAACGCAGCGGAATCCGCCGACCGGCTGAAGTCAGCTTTTCTGGCCACCATGTCTCACGAATTGCGAACTCCGCTGAACTCGATCATCGGATTCACCGGAATCGTTCTCCAGGGACTGGCGGGACCCCTGAACGACGAACAGGCAAAACAGTTGGGGATGGTGCAGAACAGTTCGCGGCATCTGCTGGCCTTGATCAATGACGTTCTGGACATCTCCAAGATCGAGGCCGGCCAACTGGATATTTATCGCGCGTCTTTTCCGATGCTCGCCGCCATTGAGAAGACCGTTTCCGCCATCCTGCCTTTAGCCCAGAAGAAAGGGATCGCGGTGCGGACAGAGCTTTCTCCGGATGTGGGCGAGATTTTCAGCGACCAGCGGCGCACGGAACAGATTCTGCTGAATCTGCTGGGCAATGCCGTCAAGTTCACCGATCAGGGAGAAGTGGTGGTTCAATGCCGGCTGGACCATGAATGGATTGTCACCACCATTCGGGATACGGGCATAGGGATTGATCCCAAACACCACCAGAGTATCTTTGAGCCTTTCCGCCAGGCTGACACCGGACTGGCGCGCAAACTTGAAGGAACCGGATTGGGTCTCTCCATCTGCAAGCGGCTGGCAGAGCTCCTGGGGGGATTCATCTCCGTGGAGAGCGCCCTCAATCAGGGCAGCACGTTCACCGTTCGATTACCTTTGGTATGGGACAAGACTCGTGAAGAACACAGTTCTGGTAATTGAAGATAACGAACAGAATCTCTATCTGGTGCGCTTTCTGCTGGAAAAGCACGGATTCTCTGTCCAGGAGGCCCGGGATGGAAGACTGGGAGTTACCATAGCCAGCGAATTACGGCCGGATCTGATTTTGCTCGATATTCAGCTCCCCATGCTCGACGGCTACGCTGTTGCCGCGGAAATCCGAAGGGATTCTGCTCTTCAAGATACGCCTATCATTGCGGTAACTTCCTATGCGATGGTGGGGGACCGCGAGAAAGCTCTAGCCTCGGGCGCGACGGACTATATAGAAAAGCCGATCAACCCCAGCACCTTTATCGACCAGATTTCCAAACATTTGCCTCGGTAGTTGACCATCTCTGCGAAGGAAGCGAGACGATCCCATGCAAAGAATCCTGATCGTAGATGACAATGACGAGAACATCTATTACTTGCAGTCATTGTTGCGCTCCACGGGGTATGAGGTTCATACGGCCAGGAACGGCGCCGAAGCCTTGAACGCAGCTTTGGCCGATCCGCCGGAGTTGGTCATTTCTGACCTGCTCATGCCGATCATGGATGGCTTCACACTGTTGCGGCAATGGAAGACGGACCAACGGCTTAACCGTATCCCGTTTGTCGTGTACACGGCAACCTATACCGATGCGAAGGACGAACAACTAGCACTGGGCCTGGGCGCGGACGCCTTTATCGTCAAACCTACCGAACCCGCTCCCTTCATAGCCAGAATCCGCGAGGTTCTGGCGAAGGCAGGGCGCGGAGATATGTCTCCCGTGAATGCTCCAGTTGGCGAAGAGACGGATTTGCTCCGGCAGTACAGCGAGGTCCTCATCCACAAACTGGAGTCAAAGGCCCTCCAACTGGAGGAGGCAAACCGCACACTGTCAGTGCGGGAGGCCCACCTCAGGGCCATCATTGAAAATAGTCCGAATTGCATCACGTCGATTGCCTCCGACGGAACGGTCCTGACCATGAATGAGGCGGGACTGCTCATGCTGGAGGCTGACAACCCAGGGCAGGTCGTTGGAAAGCGCAGTTACAAAGCAGTTGTCTCGGAATCTCGCGACGCCTTTCGCGATCTGACAGAGCGTGTCTGCCGCGGCGAATCGGGGAGCATCGAGTGCGAGATCGAGGGCTTGAAGGGTACGCGGCGCTGGCTGGAGTTGCACGCGGCGCCTTTGAAGGATTTGGCTGAGAACCGCACTGTACTGCTGGGAATCGCACTGGACACGACCAACCGAAAGCGGGCGGAAAGTGTTCTGCGAACCACCCTTCATCGCTTCTACGCCATTCTCTCCAACTTGTATTCCGGCGTCTTGCTGGTAACGGATGAGGGGAAGATCGAGTTCGTCAATCAGGCTTTCTGCAACCTGTTTTGCCCAGCGGATGCGCCCGACGCTCTGATGGGGTTGAAGGCCATCGACATGATCGAAAAGATCAAGCTGGTCAGCGTGCGGCCTGACGAGTCCGCCGCACGCATTCAGAAGATTGTCGATGAAGGCAAACTGGTATTGGGCGAAGAGATTCCACTAAAGACAGGGAAGGTGCTTCTAAGGGATTTCGTCCCTTTGACAGTAGATGGAAAGTCCTACGGAAGGCTGTGGGTTCACACCGACATCACAGAGAACAAGCGGACCGAAGAGCGCATTCGAAGGCTCAACCGCGTTTACTCCGTGTTGAGCGACATCAACGAGACCATTGTTCGCGTGAAAGACTCCCAGGCAGTACTTGAGGCCGCCTGCCGCATCGCCGTGGAGAAGGGGAAATTCCGGATGGCGTGGATCGGGATGGCCGATCCCGCAACAAAAGCGCTGATCCCCATCGCATCCAGTGGTGTGGTCGAAAATTATCTCAAACGGGTGAGAATCGATCTTCAGGCCCCTGAGACTGCCACTGTGCCGGCAGCGCACTGCTTCCATACCGGAAAACATCAGGTCTGCAACGATATTGAGCACGAGTTCCACCGGCCTTGGAAAGAGTACGCTTTGCAGCTTGGGTACCGGTCGCTGGCATCCTTTCCTCTCCGGTGCGAGAACCAGGTCGTCGGCGTTTTCAATCTCTATGCGAGCGAGTTGGCGTTCTTCGACGAAGAAGAGGCCAAGTTGCTCGACGAGATGGCGATGGATATCTCCTTCGCCCTGGAGGTGAACCTGCATGAAAAGGACAGGGTGAAGAAAGAGGAAGAATTGCGCTGGCGAACTGCATTCTTCGAGGCCCAGGTCGACTCTTCTCTCGATGGTGTCCTTGTCGTCGACCGCGAGGGGGGGAAGATCCTGCAGAATCAGCGGTTGAACGAACTAATGCAGATTCCCAAAGAGATTGCCGAGGACCCAGACGATGCCCGGCAGCGCGAATATGTGCTCACCATCGTCAAGGCCCCAGATCAATTCAGAGAGAAAGTGGATTATCTGAACTCCCATCCCAACGAGGTCAGCCGCGATGAGGTTGAATTGCTGAACGGCACCATCTTCGATCGCTACTCGGCCCCGGTCCGGGATAAACTGAACAATTATTACGGCCGGATCTGGACCTTCCGCGACATCACGGAGCGGCGGCAACTGGAAGAACAATTCCGGCAGGCGCAGAAGATGGAGGCTGTGGGCCAGTTGACCGGCGGGATCGCCCACGATTTCAATAACCTGCTGACCGTGATTCTGGGTTGTTCCGAATTCATCGGGGAGGAAGTGAAAGAGAATCCGCGTCTGCACAAGATGACGCAGATGATCCTGGAAGCCGCGCAGCGCGGCGCCGAGCTCACCCATCGCATGCTCGCCTTCGCCCGCCGCCAGGCGTTGCAGCCGAAGCCGGTCGACATCAATCGGATGCTCGCGAATATGGAGAGCTTTCTGCGCCGCACCTTGAGCGCAGATATCGACCTGGAAGTGATCCAGAGCGGAGAGGATTGCACGGCGCTCGTTGACCTGACGCAGTTGGAAAACGCACTGCTGAACCTTTGCGTGAATGCCCGGGATGCCATGCCGGCCGGCGGGAAATTGATCGTCGAGAGCGGTAGCGCCACGCTGGATTCCAGCTATGCAGAACAGAACGCCGACGTCACGCCAGGGCAATACATTCTGATAGCAGTCTCTGACACGGGTTGTGGCATCAGCCCGGAAAACCTGGAACGCGTCTTCGAGCCGTTTTTTACCACCAAGGAAGTTGGCAAGGGTACAGGCCTGGGGTTAAGCATGGTGTATGGCTTTGCCAAGCAATCTCATGGGCATGTCAAGATTTACTCAGAACTTGGGCATGGCACATCGGTGAAGCTGTACATTCCCAAGGCTGACCAGGAAAGCGAATTATCCAATCAGGAAGCAACCTTGATTGCCGATCTTCAAGGCTCGGAGTTCATTCTTCTGGTGGAAGACAATGCTCCGGTGCGGGAGTTTGCCAAGGCCCAGTTGCTCTATCTCGGGTACCGGGTCGTGGAGGCTGCGAATGGCAAGGATGCATTGGCGGTTCTCAGAGAGCACAACGATATTGATCTTCTGTTTACCGATGTGGTGATGCCGGGCGGCTTGAATGGCCGCGAATTGGCTCTGGAAGCACGCAAGCTTTACCCGTCATTGAAGGTGTTGTTCTGCTCAGGGTATGCTGAAAGTGCAATTCTTCACATGGGACTTATGGACAAGGATGTACAGTTACTGAACAAGCCCTACTCCCGGCTGCAACTGGCGAGAAGAATACGCGGAATGCTGACGGCAAGCCAGTCGGCGCCTGAAGAGGAGGGACGCAATGCCTAACAGGCGCATTCTGATCCTGGACGATGACGCGGCTGTCGGTCAGACCATCCAGTGGATTGCGGAGAGCCTCAACTTCGAAGCGGAGTTTGTGACGCGCCCAGAGGAATTCTTCTCGAAATTAGTTGAGATGAACCCGGAGATCATCACGATCGATCTGGTAATGCCAAATCTCGACGGCGTTGAAATCATGCGCCTCCTGGCCGAGCGCAAATCCAAGGCGAAAATCGTCATATCAAGTGGAATGGGGACGCGTGTGCTCGACGCTGCTCAGCGATCGGCGCAGGAGCATGGCCTAAGCATCGCGGGGATCATTTCCAAGCCTATCTCCAAGGAGGCGCTGCGAGCGCTCCTTGGTTCAGGAAGCGAGCGGAATGAACCGCTGTCGGCAGAGACAGAAGCCGGGTGCGGCAATGAATTTGAAATCACCAAGGCGGATCTACAGAACGCGCTCAATCGCCACGAATTTGTAATGGCGTATCAGCCCAAGATAGCCTGCAAGAGCGGCGCCATGGCTGGACTGGAGGCGCTGGTCCGATGGCACCATCCCGACAAGGGGATTGTGATGCCAGACAGCTTTATCCCCCTTGCCGAGGAAACCGGATTGATCGATGACCTGACTGTACAGGTTTTCGACCAAAGCCTTGAGTGGTTCTCCAGCGCCTTTCCAGGACCTAATGTGCACCTGTCTTTGAATCTCTCCCCCAAAAGTCTCGTGGATATTCACATGGCCGATCATCTTGCCAGCCTTTGCCAGCAGTTTCACATCGCCCCGGAACGCATTGTCCTGGAATTGACAGAGTCCAGCGCCATGGTGGATCCAATCCTCTCTCTCGATTTGATGACGCGCATCCGTATGAAGGGCTTTCAATTGTCGATAGATGACTTTGGCACTGGATATTCCTCCATGGTTCAACTGGTCAGACTCCCCTTCTCGGAGATAAAGGTCGATAAATCCTTCGTAATGTTTGCCCGGCAAACCAGGGAATCGCTCACTGTGATCAAATCAATCGTCGATCTCGGCCATAGCCTCGGACTACGCGCCACGGCGGAAGGTGTCGACGACGTGAGTACTCTCAACTACCTCAATACCCTGGGGTGCGACCTTGCACAGGGGTATTTCATTGCACGCCCCATGTGGGGAGATGCGGCACGCAGTTGGGCAGAGCAGAATGCATCGTAATTGGCTTGCTCTCATCGGCTCCAGAGCCGTCTGGAATCATGCACGGCACTTGCCGCATGTGGCTAGCAGTTCAGCTGCATTCCCTCACTATCTGAAGGCCTGATATCAGATCCAGGATTCGGGAGTTGCGATCAAAGAACCGGCTTGCAGAGAACTTGCATTGAGTGATTTGCTCTGATTGATGTCGAGTGATGGCCAATCCGGAAACCGATGGCAATGTATTGATAGTGCTGGACTTGTTTCGACTTTGATAGCAATTTCAAAAAATAGCGATCCCCAAGGATGCTGGTCCGCAGGAACCGCCAGATGAAAGCGAAACATTACCATGGTTACCTTGGTGTACCCTTCAGTAACTTGACTTCTTTTTACTCAAACGCCCAACTTGTTTTAAAGTTCGCAAATGTGATTTTGGAGTGAAGCAGCACCATCAACATGCTGCTTTGCCCCCTGTTTTTATTACTGTCTCCAAGATTCGTTGCCTGCAAGTATCCAATTGTGAGATTGTTTTCCGAGCGTGAATGCGCAATTTCATCCAAATGCGCACATCCTTTCATATCCCGCACGGAGCATGATTCTTTTTCCCTATTACCCATTTTCGATTTGGTAACATTTGGCAACTCGCGCAAGTCTGGTCCATGGCATTGATTATCGCCTTGACCTGCAGATACTACTTCATACCGGCATCATATCGCGAAGGGCACTCAGGTTTTGAGTGCAGTAAATGGGCAATGTGGTGTAAAGGAGAAACCATGTTTCAGCAGTTCACTCCCTCCTGTGGACGAGCATGCGCTCGTCGACTGAGCGGGTACATTTTTACAGTACTCGCGGTTCTGCTTTTAACGATTGGCACGACATGCGCCTATGCTCAGTGCAAAGTCGTTTACACAATTTCCAGCCAGTGGCCGAGCGGTTTTGGAGCGGCCATCTCCATCCAGAACACGGGAACTACCGCCTGGACCGGTTGGACGCTGACCTGGACCTTTGCCAACGGGCAGACGATCTCGCAGCTCTGGAACGGCACGGAAACCCAGAGCGGCGCCAACGTGACGGTGAAAAACATGAGTTACAACGGCAGCATCGCTGCCGGAGCTACTTATACCGGCATGGGATTAAATGGTACCTGGAACAACGTAACCAACGCTGTTCCCGCGTCGTTTGCGGTCAATGGAACGATCTGCAACACTACATTGGCTGCCACAACCACCGCACTTGCAGCCTCCTCCACAGCGGTAACAACAGGCACCAGTGTGACCCTGACCGCCACGGTTTCGCCCTCGGCGGCCACTGGGACCGTAACGTTTTATGATGGGACAACTTCGCTGGGAACCGGAACGCTGAGTTCTGGAACAGCAACTTTGTCAACTTCGTTCAGTACGGCCGGGACGCATTCCATTACCGCTGTCTACGGCGGATCATCCACCTATGCGACCAGCACATCAAGCGCAGTGAGCATCACCGTCACTCCGTCGTCAAAGACGGCCACGACCACCACGCTAGCTGCATCCACCACAACGCCGACGGTTGGCGCCAACGTTACGCTGACAGCTAGGGTCTCACCTTCAGCGGCTACCGGCACGGTGACCTTCTATTCGGGCACCACCTCGCTGGGAACCGGAACGTTGAGTGCGGGTGTGGCAACGCTTTCAACCTCATTTGCGACAGCCGGAACGTACTCGCTGACAGCCGTTTACGCTGGATCAACGACCTACGCGACCAGTACTTCGAGCGCAGTCTCTGTGACGGTCAGTACGACAACGAAGACGGCCACTACCACCACGCTCGCTGCATCTACCACCACGCCTACTGTTGGCGCCAGCGTCACACTGACCGCCACGGTCTCGCCGGCTGCGGCCACCGGCACGGTGACCTTCTATTCGGGCACCACCTCGCTGGGAACCGGAACGTTGAGTGCGGGTGTGGCAACGCTTTCAACCTCATTTGCGACAGCCGGAACGTACTCGCTGACAGCCGTTTACGCTGGATCAACGACCTACGCGACCAGTACTTCGAGCGCAGTCTCAGTGACAGTCAGTACGACAACGAAGACGGCCACTACCACCACGCTCACGTCATCGACGACCACGCCCGCGGCCGGCGCCAGTTTCACCTTGACGGCGACGGTCTCTCCTTCAGCAGCTACCGGCACGGTCACCTTCTATGAAGGCACAACCTCGCTTGGAACCGGAACGTTGAGTTCAGGCACGGCAACTCTGTCGACCTCGATCGCGACGGCTGCGACATACTCGCTGACGGCTGTTTACGGCGGATCAATGACTTATGCTACCAGCACATCGAGCGCGCTGAGCATCACAGTAACTTCCGGCACCGGCTTAGCTGCAACCTTCAAACAGCATTTCCTAGATATGTACGGCGATATCAACGCTGCCAACGGCTACTTCAGCCCGTTGGGCATTCCTTATCACTCAGTGGAGACTTTTATGGTAGAAGCTCCCGACTACGGCCATGAGACAGTATCCGAGACTTACAGTTACTACCTCTGGCTGAATACAATGTATGGCGCAGTCACGGGTACATGGACACCTCTGCAAACGGCGTGGAACAGCTATCAGACCTACATGATTCCAAGCGCGGCTCAGCAACCGACCAACGCCGGCTACACTCCAAGCTCTCCGGCTACCTACTGCCCGACGTACGATAGCCCCAGCGATTACCCCTGCCAATTCACTAGCGCTTCAGTTGGCGAGGATCCGATCGCGCAGGAACTGGCATCTACCTACGGCAACTGGAACATCTACGGCGCCCATTGGATTCTCGATACGACCAATTGGTACGGATACGGCATTGATGAGAGCGGACCGGGCAGTTCGGGCGCTCCCTCCTTCTACAACTCGTATCAGCGCGGTCCGCAGGAGTCGGTGTGGTTGACGATTCCGCAACCGAGCTGGGACACCTTCAAGTACGGCAACACCAGCGACGGCGGCTATCTAAGCCTCTTCACTGGGGGATCGTATACTCCGCAGTGGAAGTATACGGATGCTCCGGATGCCGACGCGCGCGCCATCCAGGCCATGTACTGGGCACAACAGTATGGGGCCGGCAACTCGACAGTAACAGCCCTGCTCCCGAACGCCGCTAAACTGGGCGACTATCTTCGCTACTCGTTCTTTGACAAGTATTTCAAGGAACAAGGCTGCCAGAGCACCAGTTGCGCGGTGGAAAACGGCTCCAAGAACTCGTCAGCTTACCTGCTGTCCTGGTACTACGCATGGGGCGGCGCGGTGCCGGCTGATGGAAATTGGGCTTGGCGCATTGGCTCGAGTGACGTTCACTTCGGCTACCAGAACCCGTTGGCGGCTTATGCGCTGGCGAACGACACTTCTCTGATTCCAAAATCGCCTACGGCTAAGGCGGATTGGACCACAGCTCTCCAACGCACTCTCGAATTCTACCGCTGGCTGCAGTCGTCGGATGGCGCCATTGCAGGCGGCGCAACCAACAGTTGGGGTGGCGGCAGCAACACGGCCAATCCTCCCACCGCTTGGGGAGGCCAGTATGCAGTTCCTCCTGCGGGAACTCCAACCTTCTACGGTATGTCGTACATCTTCGCGCCGTCATACGGCAATCCGCCCAGCAACCAGTGGTTTGGAATGCAGGCATGGTCGATGGAGCGCTTGGCCGAGTACTACTACGTAACCGGCAATGCGGATGCCAAGATCATTCTGGATCCCTGGATGAAGTGGGTTGAAGCCAATACCACGGCAACCGCGACGACCTACTCGGTCCCCTCGAGCCTGAGCTGGAGTGGACAGCCATCTACCGATTGGAATGCAACCACCCAGAATTGGACGGTGGGCGACCTTGGGGTCACTTACAACGCCGGGCTGTCTGTAACCATTACGGCCAGCGGCCAAGATGTTGGTGTGACCGGTTCGCTTTGCAAGGCGCTGCTGTACTACAGTGCCGGAACCGCGAAGTGGGCTGGAACGCAGGACATGACGTCGTTTAACCTTGCCAAGCAGCTCCTGATCGATATGTGGTCATTGCACCGCGACAGCATTGGTGTATCGGTTGCGGAAGCGCGCACCGACTACAGTCAGCTCAACATCCCCATTTACGTTCCTTCGGGTTGGACGGGAACCATGCCCAACGGCGATCCGATCAACTCGAGCTCGACGTTCCTCAGCATTCGGACCCAGTACGAGACAGATCCGAGCTATCCCGTGGTTGCGGCCTATGCTGCCAACCCCACGACTGCGCCGGTTCCTACCTTCAACTATCACCGCTTCTGGGCGCAGACGGACGTTGCCACGGCCTATGCGGTGTACTACCTGTTGTTCCCGAACGACTAGGGGAACACTACTACTAGCCTGCCAGCCCGCACTCCTCACCAGAGTGAGTGCGGGCTGGCGCTTGTCGTAAAGAATGTGCCGTGGCTTCGGGCATAACTTTGTTCTTGAAATGAAGTGCATTCCACAGGAACCGCCAACGCAGTTCCCACATCGTTCGCTGTCAATGGAACGACATGCAAATGACGAACTGCAATAGCGCATTGCGCGCTTGCGGCAACCAAAGCGTGCGTGGAGCCGAGAGATTCTGCTCCACGCACGCAGTAGCACTTTCGAAACGGTCGAACGGAATCGAAATCCACATGCAATGGAGGATCTATGATACGTATCTTCGGTACGTTGCCAGGCCGGACGCCCGCCTGTTGGCGCACGGCGTGCCTTGCATTCGTAATAACCGTGCTATTACGGGTTATTCTTGCTCCCAGCCTATGGGCTCAGGGAACAGCACAGTCTAATCAAGAACAGCCAGCCGGCCTGGACGCACGCGATGCACAGGGGCTTACTCCTCTTGTTGCCGCCGCAGCCGCTGGTCAGGCTGATACCGTCAAATCACTTCTCGCTCAGGGAGCCGGAATTAACGCAATCTCGGCCGACGGACGGACGGCGCTCATCGCCGCGGTGCAGAACGATCATATGGACGTCGTTCAGATTTTGATCGCGGCAGGCGCAAACCTCAACGTGGCCACGCGCTTTACTGGCACAGCCTTGCACCTTGCGGAAAATAAAGGTGAAACGCAAATAGCGGCACTGCTGCTTGCATCCGGCGCGCGCTCTACGGGCAAGTCTGTGGGAGACACGGTGTGCGTTCGTCCATGGGGCGGCGATGGATTCTGCGGAACGGTCAAGTCGTTCAGCATCCGCTCTGTCCAAATCCAGGTAACCAAAATTATGGGATGCGCCAACGGCTGCCCAGCCAGGGAGGAATGCTCCGCATCCAAGCCGGTCGGCGGCACTGACGGCCTTCAGACGGGCAATCAGATTGCAGTTCCGAGCTGGTGCCTGACGCAGACGGGGGTGAAACCATGAAGTTTACAAACACAGTTTCAAGCAGCATCTCTCGCCTGCTTGTCGCTTTTGCCGTAGTGGCAGGGTTTGCCCTTGCCGGATTCGCCCCCAGGGCTTTTGGACAGACCAAGAGCGGCTTCACCTACAACGGCATCGTGTATACCTCCTGGTGGTATGACGAGTATGGGAACTACGAAGATCCTCCAGTAGCCACCGGTGCAGCTACCACCTCATCGGATCAGCTTGCACAGACGAACGCCAATTATGCATCTGTGCTTGTTACCCAGTATGTGCAGACCGGAACCTCTACCACCATTGCGCCGGAAACTGACAAGACGCCTTTGGACGATCAGGTCGTCTTCGCGATTCAGACCTTTCATAATCTTGGGCTGAAGGTTTTCCTCAAGCCGCACGTGGATTCGATCGATGGAACCTGGAGGGGAGCTTTTGAGCCCACCAGCGTCTCTGCGTGGTTCGCCAGCTTTCAGACCTTCATCGTTCACTATGCCCAGATCGCGCAGGCGAACAACGTGGAGGGCCTCGTTATCGGCACTGAATACAAGACTCTCAGCGTGGCGGCGAATGAGTCTTACTGGGCCAGCGTTATCGCTGCAGTCCGGGCAGTCTATAGCGGACAAATTGCCTACGGCGCAAATGCGACAAGCGCCGGCGATGAGTATAGCACTGTCTCGTTCTGGCCCCTCGTCGATCTCATTGGCGTCGATGGATACGTTGGTCTGACCACTCAGGACGACCCTACGGTCGCTCAACTGGTATCTGCCTGGAGCAACAGTCCTGAAAATGGCGGATTCAATGCCCTTGCAGCCTTTCACAATCTCAGCACCACCTATAACAAGCCTGTGATCTTCACGGAACTAGGCTATGAAAGTACTGCTGGCACGAATACAGAGCCATGGAATTCCAGCCTTTCCAACGGCTACGATCCAACCGAGCAAGAGGATTGCTATGAAGCCTTCTTTGAGGTCTTTAGCCAGCAGACCTCCTGGATGAAAGGTGTCTTCTGGTGGGATTGGACGGTACCGGCTCTGGCCGCGGATGACACCGGTTACGATCCCAATGGCAAGCCAGCTGGAACCGTCACACTTCCGGAGTGGTTTGGATCAGCAACCCCGGCCTTCAAACTGACTCCTTCGGCGCCCAGCGTTGCACTCGCACAAAACGGCAGCGCCACTGACACCATCGCAGTTGTGGATGAAGGTGGATTTACTGGCAGCGTAACTCTGGCCGTATCCGGCTTGCCGAGCGGCGTAACTGCCTCGTTTGCCACCAACCCCACCACCGGCAACAGCGTGATGACTCTGAAGGCAAGTGGCACGGCCACCGCTGGAACGTCCACGGTCACCATTACTGGAACCTCCGGCACCCTGACCGCGACTTCCACGGTCTCCCTTACAGTGACGGTATCCGCTTGCAACATTGTCTATACGATTGGGAGCCAATGGCAAAGCGGCTTTGGAGCGTCGATCACTATCAACAACAAGGGAACGGCCGCGTTACCAAGCTGGACGCTGACCTGGCCGTTTGCCAACGGGCAGACGATTACGCAGTTATGGGGCGGCACGGAGACCCAGAGCGGCGCAAATGTAACGGTGACTGGCACCACCAACATTCCCGCCGGAGGCAGCTACAGCAGCCTGGGATTCAACGGTACCTGGAACAACGTCACCAATGCGGTTCCCGCGTCGTTCGTACTGAACGGCACTGCCTGCAGTATCGGATCAACATCGGGATTTTCGCTTGCGCCTTCGGCATCCACTCTGTCCGTTACACGCGGCAGCAGCGCCACCGACACCATTACCGTAACTGATCTCGGTGGATTTACCGGCAGTGTCACTTTGGCTGCATCCGGCTTGCCCAGCGGAGTTACTGCCGCATGGAGCACCAACCCCACCACCGGCAGCAGTGTACTCACGTTCACGGCCAACAGCACGGCTACAACCGGCGCGTCTACGGTCACCATTACCGGAACCTCCGGGAGCACAACTGCAACTACCACCATCAACCTCACAGTAAGCACGGCGTCTGGCTTTACGCTAGCGCCTTCGTCGAGTACTCTGTCGATTGCGCAGGGCAAGACCGCTACCGACACCATCACGGTGACCGACGTGGGCGGATTCACCGGCAGCGTTACGCTTGCCGCATCCGGATTACCTAGCGGAGTTACTGCCGCATGGAGCACCAACCCCACCACCGGCAGCAGTGTACTCACGTTCACGGCCAGCAGCACGGCTACAACCGGCGCGTCTACGGTCACCATTACCGGAACCTCCGGGAACACAACTGCAACTACCACCATCAACCTCACAGTAAGCACGGCGTCTGGCTTTACGCTAGCGCCTTCGTCGAGTACTCTGTCGATTGCGCAGGGCAAGACCGCTACCGACACCATCACGGTGACCGACGTGGGCGGATTCACCGGCAGCGTTACGCTTGCCGCATCCGGATTGCCCAGCGGAGTTACTGCTGCATGGGGCACCAACCCCACCACCGCAACCAGTGTGCTCACGCTGACAGCCAGCAGCACGGCCACCACGGGGTCGTCCACGATAACCATCACCGGAACCTCCGGCTCAACAACCGCAACCACCACCATTGCCCTCACCGTAGTAGCATCGGGCTTTACGCTTGCGCCCTCTGCGTCAACCCTCGCGGTTGCACCTGGCAGCAGTGGCACCGATACCATCACGGTAACGGATGTTGGCGGATTCACCGGCAGCGTCACGCTTGCCGCCTCTGGATTGCCCAGCGGAGTTACTGCCGCATGGGGCACCAACCCCACCACCGGCAGCAGCGTGCTCACGCTGACGGCCAGCAGTTCGGCCACTACCGGTACGTCCACGGTCACCATCACCGGAACCTCCGGCTCAACGACCGCAACCACCACCATTGCCCTCACCGTCGGCACATCTGGTTTTGGATGCCACATTGTCTACACGATTTCCAGTCAATGGTCAGGCGGTTTTGGAGCGGCCATCACCATCGAGAACACAGGAACCACAGCCATCAGCAGTTGGACGCTGACCTGGACCTTCGCCAACGGGCAGACGATCACGCAACTCTGGAACGGCACCGAAACCCAGAGCGGCGCCAATGTCACAGTGAAAAACATGAGTTACAACGGAAGCATTCCGGCGGGAGGAAGTTACTCCGGCATGGGGTTCAACGGAACCTGGAACAATGCGACCAACGCAGTTCCAACATCGTTTGCCGTCAACGGAACAACCTGCAAATGACGAACGGCTGCAACGCGGCGGAACAGGTCCATTTGGCCTGTTCCGCCATGCCTCTATGAAGCGACGTTTTCGATATAGCTAGAATCTGTTTCATGACGGGCAACTCGTCGAATCTGAAGCACGTCTCAGGGGGCAAAACCCCACTTTCGCTGAGCCTTGATACGACAGTGCTTCACGCCTGTCCTTGAAAACTTGGTTATGAAACAGCCTCTAGCGTCCTGAGTCAGAAGTTCGTTGAAGAATTGGCAACGGAAAAGCAGGTCCCCTTCGGCTACGCTCAGGGCAGGCTTTCGACTCCGTTTGGCGCAAAAGACGCGCCCAACTCCGCTCAGGATGACAGCTTTTTCTGTGATGAATTAACGACTCATCACACTAGCTGACGACTCCATCCTCTCCAAGTGCAGCGACAAGACACTGTAACCTGCCTCGACTCAAACTACTGTCCGTTTTTCCCGGGCGGCTCTCAGAGCAGAAGCAGCCATACCAGCAAAGGGAAGAATAGATACAGCCAGGGCGTTCTCCATGAAATATCAGGTTTCGGATGACTTATTGACAGAGCCATGGAGTCGGCCGGCCTTAAGTAGTCGCGCTGTTCCGGCAGAAAATTGGAACGACGAGGGCTCGTCTCATGGGTAGCGGCAGAGCGCCCCAAATACATCCTCGCGAAACGATGGCGCACGTGCGGCTTGTACAAAGTGTCTTCGGCGCCAGGCTCATACGGGTTGAAAAGCCTATTCAGGAAGAAAGTGCACAGAACGGCGTTGAGCCATTCCAGTCTGCGTCCGTTGTCCCGCTTCCGGCAGCCGGGCTCGATCGGGGCCGATGATTGCGTCCAGGACGCCACCGGGTCTTTCCGGTCCAGAAGCGGTTCCGTCCCGGTCTCTTGACCAACCCTCTCAATGCTCGTCTGTGATTCCAGTGCTTTATCCTGCATCGTCCTTACACTCCACGGATAACTTTGTCCAAATAGGATCTGGAAATGGGAGTTATGCGCATGTACATGTGCTGCCGTTGCGTTGCCCTTTCCAGCAGGCACGCCACTGCCGAGAGCGCCATCCACTGAATGAGAAACCCCATCTGGCTGCTGCTCAGCCAACTAGACGGAAGCAGCGAAATCAAGAAACTCCAACAGTAGAAGCTATCCATCAGTTGGCCCCACATGCCGGAACCAAGGTTGTCGCGCAGCCGCACAATCAGATTCCAAGGTCCGTTCTCCTTGGCCAGTAGATGGGCTATCCGCCAGATAGCGAGCGCACACAGAGAAAAACACCAAGCAAAACTGATTTCAGTCATACAGAAATCCCTTCCTTCGGTAAGGGCTACAGACGGAATCCGCTTCGAAAAGCGAACTCCGTCTGCTCTGGGGAAGCCACTTGACGACCGTGTGGATGATCCGTCCGTTGGCGCCAATCTGGTCGACGTCCATGGCGCCTGCGGCAGCGAGGCAAGGAACTCGGTTGCCCGCGCGAGCCGCTTGGCCGGAGGGAATCGGAATCCTGCTCTCCAGGCAGTTTCCCCATACAACTGGAGCGTTTGGATCCGTGGTCGAAGGCGGCGTATTCCAGGAGAGCACCGCACGCACTTTGACCGTCTTTGCAACCTCGCCGCCACGCTGCGCGCGAGAGAGAAAATCACCCGGCAGGGAGACTCTGTACTCCATGCCGGCTGGAGGAACGCCACTGAAGTCGTACACCGTCACCGAGGCTGTTCCCTCGTACTGAAATCCCGAGCCCCAGTCAACCCAAAAGGCGACATACTCTCTGCTGCCCGTCGTGCTTAGGTCCCCGGAGTAGCCGATTCCCCGCCTCACTACGATCATGCTGCTCAACTGTCTGGTATTCGGGTTTAGCCCGATGCAGCGCAACTGCTCGAAATCGGTACTGCGGTTGGTGTTCAACCATGCATTCACCACACTGGAGAGATTCACCCCCGGAATGCCAGCGAGCCATTTCGCCGGATGCGGGGCAATTTCCGGCGATTCGAGCGCCGCCGTCAACGAAGGAGCCAAGTAGCGATGCTGCGGAACCCATGTGCCGGCGTAGAGCCGATGGAGTTCGGCAGGGGTCAGCTTCTTCGGCCTGGCCACCTGGATCGATTGAACTGGATTGATCGCCCGCCTGATTTTGTCAATGGGCATCGGAATAACATCGAAGCGGCTGGTCTGGATCTGCTCGGCCCGCGCTTCGCTCCGTGCAGGAGTCCCGTTAGAAAAATCTGTCGTCAGCCGCGTCTTCCCAGGCAGAGTGGCGCTGAACTGCGGAAGGAACTCCTCCAGGCAGGAATTGCCCTTCGCCGCGCTCTTGTTTTCTGGGGAAGCCATCAACATACCTCATGGGTTGCGAAACACAATCGGGTCTTATGCCCGGTAATTCGGCAAACATGCACCTGGTTGACACGGCTGACTCTTGGCTGTGCTGGATTGCTTGGGCGCTCAGGGGGAAGAATGCCTGAGCTCTAAGCGATCGCACAGGGTATAGTGCTCGTCCCCAGGGAATCGTTTCAGCGTCTTGTAGAAAAAACTACAAAATGTCGATCGAAACGGAATGCTGACAGGTTTGAACACACGAGTTGTAAGAAATTGCACGCAAGCGGGCAGCACCGCCTTGGAGCGCCCTTTCGAGCGGGCTGATGTCAGTTCGACACAGGCCGTAAACCGTGAACCACAAGCGCCATGGCTTACCATGGACTTGCCGAAACTTCCATGCGAGATCATTTAGCTACACTGCTCGACGACTTTCGCCGCTATGATCGTCAGATTGCGGTTGTCCGCTTCCAGGGCAACCGGCGGCGGGCTACCAGTTACGGGGAGATTGCGCGGCTGGCAGGGCGCTTTGCCGCTTTGCTGGCTGAGCGGGGCATCGGGGCGGGCGACCGGGTTCTGCTTTGGGGAGAAAACGGCGCGGAGTGGATTGCAGCCTTCCATGGCTGCATCCTGCGCGGAGCGCTGGCGGTGCCGCTGGATGCCTATGGGACGGCGGAGTTTGCCGCGCGCGTGGCGGCCGATGTGCGGCCCAAACTGGCGGTGGGCGATGCGCTGCTGCTGCGGCAGTTGCCGGAGGAGTGGCAGCGGCTCGCCTTTGAGGACTGGCCTGGCAAGCTACCCGCTGACGAGGCTGGGCAGATCGAGGGACTCGGGCACGAGACGCCGCTGCAGATTCTGTTTACATCCGGCACCACCGGCGACCCAAAGGGCGTTGTGCTGACCCATGGAAATGTGCTGGCAAGCGTGGCGCCGATTGAGGAGGGTGCGCGGCCTTACATGCGCTACGAGCGGCCCTTTCATCCGCTGCGCTTTCTGCATACGCTGCCGTTGAGCCATGTCTTCGGGCAGACGATGGGGCTGTGGGTTCCGGCGATCTTTGCCGCCGAGGTTCACTTTGAGAGCCGTCTGGTGGCGGGGCGGCTGATCGAGACGATCAAGCGCGAGCGGATCAGCGTGCTGGCCGCTGTGCCGCGGGTAATGGCGCTTCTAAAGACGCATCTCGAAACCAGCCTGCCGGATCTGGCGGAGCGCGTGGCGGCGTCGCAGGGCATACGGGCGTGGGAACGCTGGTGGCGCTTCCGCGATGTTCACGGCAAGTTCGGGCTGAAGTTCTGGGCGCTGATCTCGGGCGGTGGGGCGCTGGGTGGCGCGCTGGAGCAATTCTGGAACGCGCTGGGGTTCGTGGTGGTGCAGGGCTACGGGATGACGGAAACAAGCGCTCTGATTACACTGAACCATCCCTTCCATGTGGCCAGAGGAAGCATCGGCAAGCCGTTGCCGGGGCGCGAGGTGAAGCTGGGGCCGGACGGCGAGGTGCTGGTGCGGGGCGCGATGATATCCGGCGCGACTTGGTCGGGCGGAGCGTTGCAGCCGCGCGAGAGCGAGTGGCTGGCCACCGGCGACCTGGCCGAGACGCAGCCGGGTGGGGAGTTGCGCTTTGTGGGGCGCAAGAGCGAGGTGATTGTGACCGCTGCGGGGGTGAACCTGCACCCCGAGGACCTGGAAGCGGCCATCGAACAGGAGCCGGGCGTGGCGGGCTGTGCGGTGGTTGCGATAGAGACGGCGGCCGGGACGGAGCCTTGCGCGGTACTTGCGATGCGCGGTAACGGAGGGCTGGCGGCGGCGGCCATTGAGCGGGCCAATGCGCGGCTGGCAGAGTTTCAGAGGCTGCGGCGCTGGGTGCTGTGGCCGGAGCCGGACCTGCCACGCACCTCGACCGGGAAGGTGCGGCGCAAGGCTGTGGCGGCGTGGCTGGTGGAGCTTCAGGCCGCGTCTGCCGCAGCAGGCACAGGCCAAGGTGCAACAGCCCCTGCGAGCGCCTTTGGGGCGGCGGCGGACTGGCTGCTGACGCTGGTCGCCGAAATCTCCGGCGAGACGCCGAGCGGCGTCGGAGACGAATTGCGGCTGACAGAGGATTTGCAACTGGACAGCCTGGGCCGGGTGCAATTGGCGGCGGCTTTGGAGGAGCGGCTGGGAATGACGCCAGAGAGCGGGCTGCTGGAAGAGGTGCGGACGCTCGGGGAGCTAAGGCGGTTGGTGGCCGACGGGGCGCGTGCGGATACGGGAGAAGAACGAATTCCGCGAAAAATGACCGAAGAGCCGGCCTCAGGGGCTAAAGCTCCAGATGATTCTGCCGGCATTGATGCCAGGGCTGAAGCCCCGGACTATCAGTCAGAAGCTGCCGCGCAGATGAGTTCTTCCGCTGCCAATCAAGCCGAGACGATTGCGGCTGAGCCTGGAACTTACATCTATCCGCGTTGGCCGTGGCTCCTGCCCTTCCGATGGGGGCGGGTTGCGTTTATTGAGGCGGTGATGCGGCCGCTGGTTTGGCTGCTGGCGGACCCTCGGGTGGTCGCGCCGGAGATGCCGGCGTCCCCTGCTGCCGCATCCGGCGAGCCGATGCTAATCGTTGCCAATCATGTCACGGCCTTCGACGGGCCGCTGGTCCAGTATGCACTGCCGGGGCCGGTGCGGCGGCGGATTGTGGCGGCCATGGCCGGAGACATGCTGGAGGAGTACCGGCACTTCCGCAATCCTGAAAGCGCGGCCGGCAAGAGGGGATATTATCTGCCGGGGCCGCTGATTTATTTCTTGCTGACGGCGTTGTTCAATGTGTTTCCCTTGCCGCGAAGGCGAAGCTTCCAGCGCAGCTTCGCCCACGCCGGAGCGGCGATGGACCGCGGCTACAACGTGCTGGTTTTCCCCGAGGGCACGCGCTCGGCGGAAGGAACCTTGGCCCGCTTCCGTGGGGGTATCGGCCTGCTCGTAAAGGAGTCCGGCGCGGCTGTGCTGCCGGTGGCCCTTCGCGGACTGGGCGAGTTGAAGGCCGGCGGCCGAAGGTGGTTCCGCTCGGGCAAGATCGAAGTGCATGTGGGGCAGCCGATCCGGTTTGGCCCGGAGGAGAGCGAAGCGGCGATCACGGCGCGGCTGCACGCCGAGGTGGAGAAGCTGCTGAGAGGCTGAAACTAGAGCAAACTGCCTTGTTTTGCCATAAAAACGGCGCCTTTTGGGCTGGAAAACGGCCAAAATTCGGGGTTTGAGGTTACCGATCAGTCAACAGGCAATAATTTCATGTTATTTATTTTGTGTAATTTACGAGTGATTTAAGGGCCGAAAGATGGCCTCCACAGGACTAGGGGGGTGGGGGGTGCCTTGGTGGTATAAACCGGTCAGATGTCTGAGAGACTAGACCGGTTCCTCAAGACTTCGTTCGGCACTCGCCCGTAGTTCTTCTTCTTTGCCTCTCGGAGTTCCAATTCACATTGTGCTCCAGATTAGGGTAATTCTCGGCAGTGGCCACCGCGCCCATCGACAACTTCGTCACCGAGTTTCTGCCTGATGTGGCCCGCCGCGTTCACGTCCGTGTGGTCCTGATCCAGCGGATGATCATCCAGGTAGCGAAGACTGCCGGGGCCGGGGCGCCATGGAACAACGCGCCGGACAGGACCAGTTTTTGGATGCTACAGCTACATTGCTACAGCTACAGAGGATCAGAAAAAAGATTGACATTGGGCTATATTCCGCTAAAATAAATGCGCGTTTGTTCCATCCCAGGGGTCCTTCCTTCCCTACGCCAACGGCTTTCTCGAGGCGTGTGAGGCCTCTTTCCAATGAAAAACTTACTCTCACCTTCTCGGATATTGGGCAATTCCGCTCCCGTGAGTCGTGGGCCCGCGACGATTTTCCTGAGCCGGCTCGTCCGTTCAGTGGTTGGGATTCTATTGAGTTGCCTCTGCCTGGCGGCCCATGCGCAGACATACAAATGGACCTGGATGGCCGGAAGCAGCACGGTCGGCGGCAACGGCTGGGGTAATTACCCAGTGTACGGCACGTTGGGTACACCAGCCCCCGGAATCAACCCTGGAAGTCGCGAGGGAGCCGCGAGTTGGACCGACAGCAGCGGCAATTTCTGGCTCTTTGGGGGCGACGCCTTCGCTATCTCCAATCTATTTGCTGTCTCTCTCAACGACCTTTGGGAGTTCAATCCTTCCACAAACGAATGGGCATGGATGGGTGGAAGCAGCGTTATTTATGGTACAGGCAGCGATAATTATGGCCAGCCCGGAGTGTACGGCACGTTGGGCGTGCCTGCTACCGGAAACATTCCCGGAGCCCGCGATAGCGCTTCGGCCTGGACCGACAGCAGCGGCAATCTCTGGCTTTTTGGAGGCGAGGGCGTCGATGCCAACCACGTTAGTGGCTATCTCAACGACCTTTGGGAGTTCAATCCTTCCACGAACGAATGGGCATGGACGGGCGGGAGCAGCACGGTCCCCAGCGCGGGCTACGGCCAGCCCGGACAGTACGGCACGTTGGGTACGCCAGCCGCCGGAAACATCCCCGGAGGCCGCGAGTTTGCTTTGAGCTGGACCGACAGCAGCGGCCATTTCTGGCTCTATGGGGGCTCCGGCTTCGATGCCAACGACGTCAGTGGCTGGCTTGACGACCTTTGGGAGTTCAATCCTTCCACGAACGAATGGGCATGGATGTGCGGAAGCAGCACGGTCCCCAACGCGGGCTACGGCCAGCCCGGAGTGTACGGCACGTTGGACACACCTGCCGCCGGAAACATTCCCGGAGGCCGTTCTGGCGCTGCGAGCTGGACCGACAGCGGCGACCATCTCTGGCTCTTTGGAGGCGACGGCTACGACGCCAACGATGTTCCTGGCTATCTCAACGACCTATGGGAGTTCAATCCTTCCACAAGCGAATGGGCATGGATGGGCGGAAGCAGCACGGTACCCTCCCTTCCCGGCAGCGGCCGACCTGGGGTGTACGGCACGTTGGGCACACCTGTCGCCGGGGACATCCCCGGAGGCCGCGGTGGCGTTTCGAGCTCGACCGATAGCAGAGGCAATATCTGGCTCTTTGGCGGCAGGGGCTACGATGCCAACGACTCTTATGGAGCCCTCAACGACCTTTGGGAGTTCAATCCTTCTACGAACGAATGGACATGGATGGGCGGAAGCAGCACGGTCGTCGGCGAGTACGGGTGCCAGCCCGGAGTGTACGGCACGTTGGGCGTGCCTGCTGCCGGGAACACCCCCGGAGGCCGCGGTGGCGCTTTGAGCTGGGCCGATAGCAGCGGCAATCTCTGGCTCTTTGGAGGCTATGGCTGCGATGCCAACGGCACTTGGGGCTCTCTCAGCGACCTTTGGACGTTTACGATGTCGGGAATCGCGCCACCGGCGGTCGCTCCGGTGTTCAGTCCGGCGGCCGGGGCCTATACCTCAGTGCAGACAGTGACGATCAGCGATGCGACGGCCGGAGCCATCATTTACTACACCACCGACGGAACCACGCCGACGACGAGTTCGACGGTGTATAGCAGCCCAATCACCGTCTCGTCGACAGAAACGCTGAAGGCGATTGCAACGGCCACGGGCTGGACCACCAGCGCCGTGGCCACCGCTGCCTATATCATCACTCCACAGGCCGCCGCACCAACCTTTAGTGTGCCGGCTGGTACTTACACCTCGCCGCAAACGTTGACGATCAGCGATGCGACGCCAGGCGCTACGATCTATTACACCACCAACGGAACCACGCCGACGACAGGTTCGACGGTGTATAGCAGCCCAATCGCCGTCTCGACGACAGAAACGCTGAAGGCGATTGCAACGGCCACGGGCTGCACCACCAGCGCCGTGGCATCAGCCGCCTACACCATCAACCTGCCGCCCACCTTCACGATTGCCGGTACGGCGGTCACTGTTGCGCCCGGCGCAATTACCGGGAACACCTCAACCATCACCGTAACTCCGTCGAACGGGTTTACCGGAACAGTCAGCCTGAGCTGCGCCATTACTCCCACGGCCGCAAGCGATCCCGCGACGTGCAGACTCCCGGCGTCGGTTACGATCAGCGGCTCGACGGCGCAAACAGCCACTCTAACCGTGAACACCACGGCGGCCACCTCCGCTCTCAACCCAACCAGAAGGCTCTTCTGGCCATCTGCGGGCGGCGCGGCTCTGGCGTGCATCCTGCTCGTTGGCATCCCGGCACGGCGACGGAGATGGCAGAGTACCCTTGGAGTACTCGTGCTGCTTTTCTCTATCACTGGCGGTGCATTGTCATGCGGCGGGAGTGGAGGCAGAGGGAACCACGGCACCACCCCTGGGACCTACACCATTACCGTGACGGGCACTTTGGGCGCCACTACGCAAACAGGAACGGTCTCTCTCAAGGTGCAGTAGCTCGGTTCGAGGCGTAGCTGCCGTAATTGTTGCATCATCGACGCGCTGGCCGAAAGCACAGGGGCCGGGTTCGGGCGTGTAACCAGCAAACCGGAGACTGCGCGACTATCCTATAGATTCGGCAAAAGTACTAGCACATACAATGGACGATTGCGTCTAACGGAGTATGGAACGCGAGGATGCCCGCAATCGGGATGAGTTCTGAAAGAATCAAAGCCTTCTTCAAAGATCCATTCGTTGCATATGCCGCTTAACAGTATTTTCTCGCCGGATCAATAGCCGCGCAGGCGGGTGATCAGGCTGGTCTGGGCGGCTCTTCTTTGCGTATTCTGCCACTCCGACCTTACCTCCGGGCTGGCGTAATCGACCATGCCGGAGACGGTCTGGAGCATCTGCTCCGCAGCTTCCCGGTTGTGATCGCGAAGCAACTGCCTGGCGTTTTGAATGGCGTCCGAGGTGACGCGGTCGGCATGGTCCCGTCCCCTGGCGCGAAAGGCGTCCGCCATGGGCACGAAGAGCGCGGAACGGCCCGAGGCAGCCATGGCGCGCTGCATCACCGCGTCGCCCGCTGCCAGATCGGTCTCCAGCCCCGCATACGCCCTGCCGAGCGTCCGGAACAGAGCCTGCGTGCATTCCTCATCGAGCGCGGCAAGCGATGTCTGCACCCTGGCTGAACGCAGAACAGGTTGCGGCTGGGTCTTGAGAAACTCCAGCGCCTCATCCGGCTTGCCTGCCTGAGCCAGGCTCACGGCTGCCGCCAATGCGGCCTCGACCTGCTGGCGAAGAGATTCGCGGCCCGCCGAGGCCTGGTCGAGGAGCATGTGCAGAGCGGTGTCGTCGGCCTGCCGTAGCGCATCTTCAAGGAACTTTATGGCTTCATCGTAGGCCGCATCGCCGATCAGCGACTGCGCCTGGGCGAGCTTGTTGCGAAGCTGCTCCTGGCGGCGAAACTCCAATTCCTCGCCTCTGGCAAAATCGAGCAGGGAAAGAATCTCTCCGGTTGCGATTCCTTCGGTCTGGCACATCTCCAGAATGCGCACCGCATCGGAGTACTGGCAGCTTTCCAGCGCATCGCGCGCCCTGGCCAGGTAATCGCCGCGGCGCTCTTCCACGCTTTGCAGCTTGACGCGGTTGGCCAGCAGCGCTTCCAGGCTCAGCAGCCGTTCCTCGCCGGGCAGCCGGAGCCGCGCCTTCCTGACCAGATCCAGCGCCTCGCGCGGACGAAGGTTGCGGCAGGCCTGAACCGTCTCGTCCACCAGAAAACGATTCTCATGCTCCTTGATCTGGCGTTCGACCAGCGCATTGAGGCGGTAGAGAGCCGATTCGGAAGGCATGGCGGCCATCGCTTCCTGAATCGACCGGGCGGCCTGCTGGAGCTGTTCATAGCCTGTCGCCTGGGCAACTTCCTCTTCCAGCCTGGCAATCGACTCCCTGCGCCGTCCCTGTTCCAGTCCGGAGTTGGCGTCGCCAAGAAGAAGCGGAAGCTCCGGGTTGGTGGGATCCACTTCCTCAACCTGCTTGAGCAATTCGATGGCTTCGTTATAGTGCCGGGAGCCGATCTCCCCGCGGGCGGAATCCAGCAGCGCCTTGGCTTGGGACTGCCGCTGCGCCTGTTCCGCCTCTTTCGAGAGGATGTTGCTGAGCGCGACGATTCTCGGGTTGGACTTATCAACCTTGAGCGCCTTTTGCGCGGCCGCGATCGCCACCTTGAAGTCGCCTTTGCGCCGGGCGGTCTCCGCCTGCAGCAGAAACCCGTTGATGCGATCCTGCTTGTCCTTCTCCTTGCGCGCCTTCTCCCGCAGTTTTACCAGCTCGGGATTCGAGGCATCGAGTTCCAGTCCGCTTTCCAGCACTGAAAGGCTCTGGTCAAACCGGTTGTGGCTCAGGGCGTCCTCGGCCTGCTGGCAAATCTGCTGGATTCTCTCCTCGCGCTGGCGCTGGGTAAGATGCCGCTGAATCTCGTTCAGCATGGCCCTGGCCTCGGCATGCTTGCTGTCGATCTTCAGCAACTGGTGGAGCACGCCGCGCGCGCGCGTGAACTCCCCGGCTTCCATCAGCCGCTGCGCCTCAGGCAGCATCTCCAGAACCTGCTCCTGCCTCAGCTCCGCAATGACGGCTGCCAGATCGGCAGCCATCTCCTCGGCCGTCGAGTATCGATCGTCGGGCGCTTTGGCCAGGGCGCGGTCGATAATCGGTTCCAGGGAGGCGGGCAGATCTGCGCGGATGCTGCTCAGGCGCGGATGCGGCTCGGTCAGAATCTTCTGCATCAGCACATTGTCCGCGCCGGAGAAGGGAAGCTGGCCGGCCACCAACTGATACAGAACCACTCCGGTGGCAAAGATGTCAGACCTTCCATCCACGGGTTCGTTCCGCAGCCGCTCCGGGGCCATATAAGGCACCGTGCCGATGAGGTGGCCCGTCCGGGTGAGGCTCATGTCCTGTTCGCGCTTTTCAAGCCGCGCGATGCCGAAGTCCAGCAGCTTGGCCGATCCGTCCGGCTGCACAAAGATGTTCGCCGGCTTTACATCGCGATGGATGACGTTGTTGCGATGGGCGTACCCGAGCGCGGAACACACCTCTTCAAGGATGCCCAGCCGGTCGGCCAGGGAGAGCTGGGAGCCGGAGCGGATCAGTTTGTCCAGCGGATCGCCCTCGACGCACTCCATCACGATGTAGGGGGTACCGTTGTCGTCCCCAAGGTCGTAAACGGTGACGATATTCGGGTGTTTCAGGCGGCCCGTTCGTCTTCCTTCCTCGTAGAAGCGGGCCAGCATGGTGGCGTCGCCCATGAACCCCTGAGTCAGCGTCTTGATGGCGACTTCGCGGCCGATCTGCTTATCGATGCCGCGATAGACCACACCCATGCCGCCGCGCCCCAGCACGTCGATGATCTCGTACTTGCCGATCCGGGTTATCTCGCCGTTTTGCTTGTTCTCAGGGGAATCCACGTCTCGTCCCGCCTCTCGCCTGCCCTGATTGCCATTGCAGCTTGCATCCTGGCCGCGCCCGCTCCGTCCGAAGAGAAGCGGACCAGCCGGGCTTACTGCTGGGTGGCGCTTGACTCCGGCCGCATGTTGAAACTCTCCAGCAGGAACTGCTTGGCGTGGATGCGCTCCACGGAATTGTCTTCCCGCGTCAGGTTCAGGAAGCGCAGGTACGCTTCTCCGGCGCCGTCCAGATCGTCTTCCTTCTCTCTGGCGCTGGCGTTCTGGTACATCTTCCGGGGCAACTCCTCCACTCTTTTGCGCACGGCGGCGATCAACTCATCCCGCGCCGAGTTTTCCAGGGTGGTCATGAACTCGGCTGGATCGGTTACGGTCCCGGCGCTCTTGACGCCCATCGTGTCTTCCGGCTTCACGTCCTCCAGAAGAACGTCTTTCTTGTGCTCCTCCCGTTTGATCGGCACAAGGTCCGTCCGGGGCTCGCTGAGCGAGTCACCAATGCGGAACTGCAACTGGATCACGCCGGTGATATTGATAATTTTTTTGTGGTAGGTATAGGGCCGGATGATGTCCTTGGTCACTGTCCTGGGCGTCGAATCAAGCTGGACATGCGCGTCCGCGACTTTCTTCTGGGCTAATTCGACCGCCGTTTTTGCTTCCTTGATCTTTCCTCCCTTGCCGCGCGCCTCGGCGCCTTCCAGACCGGCCTGGGCCGTCTTCAGCTCTTCCTCGGCGTTCTCATATGCACGGTTGGCCTTGTTCCACACGTCGCTGGGAACCTGTTCTTCTCCGGCCCGGTACTCGGACTCCAGTGGTTCGATGGTGGGAACCACAGACAAATGGTGGTCCAGCACGTCGCCTGCCAGCTCAAAGTCCGGCTCCACGGCGGTGGTCTCTCCAACGCGAACCACCTTGACCGGGACTCCCGAACTCTCCAGTCCTGTAATGATGGCGTTCTCCAACTGGCCGGCCACGCCCTGGCTGTCGCGCTGCGAAGTCTGGTCGCGGAACTGAACGCGAATCGACAGTTTCGAGCGCATGGCATGGGCCGGCGAGGCCGCAACGGTCGCATCGCGCACGGCATCCAGATTGGAGGCCTTGTAGCGCAGTGCCTCCTGCAGGTAGGCCCAGCCGAGTTCCGTGCCGCTGCCTCCCGGCTTTTCCAGATAGTGTTTCGATTGATCCAGAAGATAAGAGCTCAGCTCATTGCCATCCAGATCCATCTTGTCCTTGTACGACTCGTTCTCGCTGAGCCGGTAAGCGTTCTGCAGGTAGGCATACGCCCTCTTGATCCCGACCTCGTCGGCCGGCCCGCGAATGGGGCTGTGGGCCTGGTGGAGGTTCTTCGCCTCCAGAGCCGCGCTGGCCACATAGGCAGGCTCAAGCGATTTCATGTCGTCGGCAACCAGCGCCTGCTGGGAGTCGGTCAGGTTTGCCAGTATTTCGTAGGCGCGAATCGCGTTGTGCTGCTGCTGGAAGTCCTTGCTGGCTTCCAACGCCTTGTCCGCGGCTGCCTTGTCCTGGGCAATGGCCAACTGCTTCTGAGCGTTTTTCAGCGAGTCCCGCGCTTCCGCGGTGTCTTTCACGCTGGTAGCCTTCTCGAACTCCTTGATGGCTCCCGCCCAGTCCTCTTTTTGTTCGAGCTTGTTGCCGCGCTCCAGGTGAGAGCCGTAGGCAGCATCCACCAGAGCCGCCACGCGGGCCTCTTCGCCGGCAAACGCGCGATAGGGAACGATGAAGGCGTAACCCTCGTCGAACTGTTTCGCGTTGATGGCGGAGTCGGCCGATTGCAGCGCGGACTCAAACGCGTTGGTCTCCTGAAGCACGTCCGCCGCCAGTGTCTGTCCCTGCGGAAAGATCGAATCGATCCCGGAGACGGTGTCGCTGAATTTTCTGGCGTTCTGCAAGTGGGCATAGCCGGGAGCGCGCGAAGCCAGGGCGGTGCGGTAGGCGTCCAGCTCGGTGCGTCCCTGTTCCGCGATGGCGGCAAGCCTGGTGCGAATCTCCCCCTCGAATTTCTTGTTCGACGCCAGGTCCGGCGCCAGGGCGTGTGCCTGATTCGCCTTTCCCTTGGCGGTTTTCAATTCGGAATACAAGGGCGATGCAGCCGCCACGGACTTGTCATAGGCCTGGAGAGAGGCCTCGCCGGCGTCGACAAACAGTGTGGCCAGGGAGCGTTTTGCCTCCGCGGCGTGACCCGAGCCTGGGTATTTCGAAAGATAACTCTGCCAGCCGTCTATGTCCGACGCTCTTTGCGCCCGCAGAAACTCGGCCAGTTCCAGATTGGGAGAGGCGACAAAGACCAGCTTAACTCCTGGCCGGATGGGCGGCGCTGCGGAAGGCGTTCCAGCTCCGCTGGCGATCGGGGTTGCGTGCAGAAAAGCCTGGTCCGCAAGCGCGGAGAGCGAATAGGCCCCGCCATGCTCGAACTTCGCGTTGGCCGGCACAACACAGATGGCCTGCCCAGAGGGCGAGCTGTAGCGCAGGACGCCGTCGGCGCCGCGCTCAAGAACGCTGCCGGCCGCCAGTAGCACCTTTCCCATCTTGTTGTAACTGGATTTGTCCACTGAGGCAGATCCAAGCGGGGAACAGTCCCGCACCTCCGTCTTGCCGTTGATCAGAACGTCGGCAAGTTGTACGTATGCCGCGCCGGACGGTCCATCGTAGAGTTCGATGGCCGTCAAAGGAGCTTCTTTCGCCGAAGCTGCCGGCGCATACCATCCCAGACAAACTCCCGCCGCCACAAGAATCCCCGCCAGAGGACTCCGCAGACCGTTGATCCTTTGCACAGTAGAGCGCGATGTCATGATTTCCCCAGTGATCTGGCTGGACAAGCGATACCCCGCCAGGAAGGTGACCAGCATTTTAATCAACCGCAAGCTGCACGCCCCCGAAGCGCTTTTCAGTGTCTCCAGGGGGGTGAAACTCCTGAAAAGCAGCAAACAAATTTTACGCCCGCTCACGTTTTCTGCTACGCTAACACTTCCCCTTGAAGGTTGCAATTTAATTTGCACGGTAGCGAGCCGGAGACTGTTAAAGTGGCCTTACAAGAGAAAATGGCCGCGTCAACGCACTCTCGAAAGCCTGAACAAGCGGCGACGCCTGGTTCATCATGGTCCCCGGATCATCCCCCTTCCAGCGACGCCTGCATTTCCATCCGCCTGTGGCCCGCCTCGGGCACTGCCGCGTCCGCACTGCCCTTCGCCGGGAACGAAACGCCGGCGGTCTGCCTGGTTCTGGACCTGATTGCCGCTTCAGGGGGAGTTCCGGTTGCCCGGCGGGTAGATGGCCTGGTGGCGGGTTTCCCCTCCTTTCAAGCGGCAGTTCTGGCTGCTCGGCGTTTGCAGTGGGCGGTTCAGGGATTCTCTGAGACTGGCGATCCGCAGGCCGCGTGCCTGGCGGTTCTGGTTCACTCCCCGGAAGATGCGGGGGGCGGCGATTTTCTTATGCCGGGGGATCAGGCGGCGCCGGGTGAGATTCTGCTCACGGAAAAGGCCAGCCAGCTCTTTGAGAATCTTCCCGGCTTTCCCTTGCAGCCGGCCACGGGGGATGGCCCGCGGGAACTGCTATGGCGCGCCCCTGAAAGCCAGTCAACACGGGCCTTCGACGAACAGTTCCTTTCCCAGCTCGTCGAACGGCAAGGCGTGCAAAGCCAGCCTCCGGAACCGCTGGCACTCCCGAAAGCGGAATTCGCCGCAAATGCGGGAACCAGGACTCTGAAGCAGCTTGGTTCCGTACCCGCAGCCTGGAGATCGCGCCGGGTAATTGGCGGCGTGGCCGTAGCGGCGGTTGTGCTGGTGGCCGCGGCGGTCCTTTATACGTCCCACGGAAAGGCAAACCCGGCGTCCGAACAGTCCCAGCCTCAAACGCAGCTTCCGGGGCAGACTGCGCCCGCGGCAGCCAATGAGCCGGAGGCTCAAGGCGGTCAGTCGCCGCAAGCCCGCACAGCGCATTCCGCCGAGGTTGCAACCCAGGCGTCAGCCAGGAGCGCGAAGAACGCTCCGAAGGGCGTGGCAAAAGGTTCCGAGGCGCAGGCGGCAGAGAACCCGCTTCCCGCCAAAGCCGCCGAGCCTCCGTCCGCAAGAGGCGGCAGGTGCGATCTGGAGCCGAGCCAATACTCTGGACTGATCGACCAGGCCTGGAAGAACCTGGGCCGGGGCAAGTATTCCGACGCCAAGAGGGAATTCGGCGCCGTGCTGGCCTGCGATGGAGGAAATGCGCGCGCGAGGGAGGGGATGGAGCGCGCCAGAATGGCGGCCAGTGAAGCCGAGGGCCAGCCTTAGTCATCATGGAATCTCTGCGCAAGTGAGCTTTGTGTCAGGGCACGACTTTAGAGCATTTTAGCAAATAGTGTAAACTGGTTTTGGCGGCACTTCGCGACGAACACAGACATGGGTAAGGCCCTTGGGGATGATTTGCGCCGTAAATTGCTTTTCGCCTACGATCAAGGCGAAG
>Ga0326728_10000941_pt1 | contig 107830 bp, 108 predicted proteins | sample MB3enrmetagenome_FD_207602 | JGI IMG/M metagenome (GOLD analysis project Ga0326728, IMG submission 207602) | Lab enriched peat soil microbial communities from McLean, Ithaca, NY, United States - MB31MN | ecosystem: Environmental > Terrestrial > Soil > Wetlands > Peat | place: USA: New York... | reverse complement strand
GAGGTTGAAAACACCTCCATCCTCAAGACAGGACGTTGCCCATGCTAGCGATGATCTCTGCTCGCGTTACCGGGCAGTGCCGCACCCGGCAGCTGGCTATCGCGCAGCGATTTAGTGCCCTGGCCCATCGCGCCATTTATCGATGTCTGCGGCCATGTCGGTGATTGGGGATAAGCAGACATGGAACGGAAATCGCCGAAATGCCGTATTGCCGCATGCTCAAGGCCGAGCGCGGCTCGCATGGTCGAGATACAGCAGCGGCACGTAGTTCGATTCCTCGTTTGGGCGGTGGTTCGATTCCAACCTTCTAAAAAATAAAAATCTGCAACAATTTCGTTGTGAGATCGTGGAGGGCATCACAGTATCTTTCCAAGACTTTGTTATCATTGCAATATCCAATTTGAAGTAATGGACATACCCCACACCGCTACCCCACATTTTTTAACGTTCATTCGTCACAAGGCTCCGACACTAGTGGGGTCAAACTCCAACCGTAGTCATTCGATTGGGCGCGATTTGTGCACGGCTACGCACTGTCGCGGAAACTCCGCTCCCGGACCGGATTGCACGCGACGGGCCACAATGCGGATCGGCACTTCCGGGCGGCCCAGAAACTCACCGTCATCCGCCTCACGTTGGAGTTCATCCGGGATTCCTAGCTTCGTCAAGTTTGCGCGGGCCAAGCGAGGGCGCAGTGCGCATGGCTTTGTAGGCCTGTGATCAAGGAGCCGGAGCCTGCTCGAAGTTGATCTCCGATCGCCGCATGAACCGCACGTCGCCGGGACGGGTCATGGTGAGCGCTATGAGCTGCAGTGCGGCGCGAAGCGTCGGCCAGCCGTCGTATTCGTCGACCGCGCGCATCAGGATGCCAAGCTCGCGTTCGTCGATGATGGCCGGAGGTGCTGAACCTGAGGGGTGAGAAGCGCACCGCGCAGGGGAGCAGTGGGATCGTTCGTCGCCCGCAGCGTTACGACGGCGTAGCGGAACACGCCTCCGATCATGCTGCGGAGCTTCCGCGCCGTTTCGCGCCGACCGCTCTTTTCGATCCGCTTGAGAAGGTCGAGAACTTCAATCGGCATGATCTCGGCAATGGGCCGATGAGCGAGCGGCGCCGCAAGGACCTGCAACATCCACCGGTTTCTTGACCAGCGTCGCTTCCGCGAGGCCGTTCGCTACCATGTTATCGAGATGTTCAGCCGCGACAGCGCTGAAGGTGTTCTGAGCAGCCTTTTCCTCGACGATCCTGTCGAGCTTCCTCTGCGCTGATGGGTCACGGCCGGAAGCCAACTGCTTCCTCGCCTCGTCACGTTTCCCGCGCGCGCTCGCGAGCGTCACGTCCGGATACGAGCCGAACGAAATCAGTTTCTCTTTTCCGGCAAAGCGATACTTGAGCGGCCACAGCTTGCTGCCGCTTGGCTGCACGAGCACGTGTAAACCGCCGCCGTCGTAGACCTTGTACGGCTTTTCCTGCGGCTTTGATGTGCGTATCGCTCGGTCGCTCAACACGTGGGGGTATCGCTTCCCGAAGGGTTCACTGGATACCCCCAAAATACCTTCAGCCGCACGGAGATGCAAGAGAGGCACACGTTCTAGTATGCGCAGACTTCGATCAATTAATCAGCAAAAATCGACACTTCCCGTACTCTATGCGACGCTATGCGATGCAGTGATTCAACCTTTTGGTGCCCGTGGAGGGAATCGAACCCCCACTCCTTGCGGAACACGATTTTGAGTCGTGCGCGTCTACCAGTTCCGCCACACGGGCATTAGAGCGCAAGGGCGCTCTAACTTCTTAGTGGAGCATGATCGTTCGGAAAACCGGTTTCCACTTTTCCGGATCATGCTCTGGGGCGCATCTATATCCGCGGCGGACGCTGTCCGCAAAAAGAAAAATCGGCGGCGGCGCGCGTGAGGGCCGTGGCCGGCGCGGCGGCGGTGGATTGCGGGCGGACTTGCATCGGGCGGCAGGATCGGCACATTGGCGCCGGGCGGCGACGGCGGCGGTCATGACGAGGCGGTGATGACACTCACGGCAAGCCAGCAACTTCGCCGCGAGCCGGCGGCGGTCGCGGCCTTGGCGGTGTTCGCCGTGAGCGCCGCGACCATCCTCGGCGCCTGGTACTTCCAATATGTGGTGAAGCTCGCGCCCTGTCCGCTCTGCCTCGAGGAGCGGCTGCCCTATCACATCGTCACTCCGCTCTCGCTGTTGCTGGCGATCGCGGCCTTTGTGCGCGCGCCGCGCACGCTCGTCGCGGTCGGCTTCATCGCGATCATCGTCGCGGTGCTGTGCGGCGCCGCGCTCGGCGCCTATCACGCCGGCGTCGAGTGGCACTGGTGGCCCGGCCCGACCGACTGCTCGGGGCCGATTTCCGATTTCAAGGCCAAGGGACCGTTGATCGGCCAGCTGCAGTCGGTGCAGGTGGTGCGCTGCGACGAGGCGGCCTGGCGCTTCCTCGGCCTCTCGCTCGCCGGCTACAACGTCATCGTGTCGCTCGTCCTCGCCGCGATCGCGGCGCTGGGATTATTCGTGAGCCGGCGGACTGCCTAGCGTTCGCAGCTTGGCTTGATACGAGCGGCGCGCCTGGCACGCCGATGCGACGCCAGGACGACGATCCTTCAACATATTTTAGACGACAGGTCGCCCGTTGTGCCGGCCGCGCCGCTTGCTAAGCTGTCGCCGATCCATTGCGGCGCGGGCGGCGTATCAGTGACATTCAACCCAGCAGATTCCCAGGAGATTCCCATGAGCGTTTTTGGCAAGATCATGTCGGCGATCTTCGGTTCGGCGCACGGCGCCGCGCCGGCCACTCCGCCGTCGGCACCCGGCTCGTCGCCTGCTTCGTCGCCGGCCTCATCTCCCGCCTCGGCCCCGTCCGCGCCGGCCGCGGCACCGTCGTCGGCCATGCCGCAGGTCGATGTCGAGGCCGTGCTGACCAAACTCGCGGCGCAGAACAAGGAAAAGCTCGACTGGCGCAAATCGATCGTCGATCTCATGAAGCTTCTGAACCTGGACTCCAGCCTGGCTGCGCGCAAGGAGCTTGCCGACGAGCTGCATTACACCGGCGACAAGAACGATTCGGCGACGATGAACATCTGGCTGCACAAAGAGGTGATGCAGAAGCTCGCCGAAAACGGCGGCAAAGTGCCGGACGAACTGCGAAAATAACGATGGAAAGGGCCGGATACGGCCGTCGGCCCCTGGAACGGCTGGCGGCCTTCGACTAAGCTTTGGCGGCATTTCCGGTCCATGGTGCTGACATACCTTCGCTCACCGTGACCCGCGCGACCCCGCCCCCGAGGGCTCAAACAGAGAGAATCGAGCGGAGTATCTCCATGGGTTTGTTTGATAATCTCAATCTCGGCAATCTGCTCAAGGGCGCCCTGGGACAAGTCGAATCGGCGGCGTTGCCGACGCTCATCAACACCGTCTTGGCGCAGACGCAATACCACGACCTCAACGGGCTGGTCACGGCGCTGCAGCAGGGCGGTCTCGACGCCCAGGTCAAATCCTGGCTCGGCAATGGCGCCAACATGCCGATCACCGCGGATCAGCTCAAAGCCGTGCTCGGCAATTCGCAGGTGCAGGAATTCGCTCGCCATCTCGGTTTGCCGGTCGACCAGACTCTCGCCGTGCTGGCGCAGTATCTGCCGGACATCGTCGACAAGGCGTCGCCGAACGGGGTGCTGCTAAAGTCTTGAAGCGTCGCGTTGCGGCGTTGTGGCGTTCGCCGTGGTTTTCAGATCGCGACATCGATCGCGGCAAGGAGAGGAACATGAAAACGATCGCAATTGTGCTCGCCTCGTTCTGCATCGCCGGCGCGGCGATGGCGGATTCCTGCAAGGATCAGGCGGCGAGCAAAAAGCTCGCCGGCGCGGCGCTGACGAGCTTCATGACCAAATGCAAGAAGGACGCGCAGGCGAGCTGCGACACCCAGGCCGCCGACAAGAAGCTCGCCGGCGCGGCGAAGACCAGTTTCACCAAGAAGTGCGTATCGGACGCGACCGGCTCGTGAGCCGCCGCTCGACATGCCGGGCGGACGCCCGGTGATTGACGCCCTCGGCACAGAAGGATTGCCGCCATGAAGACAGCTTTGTTGATCGCGTCGGGACTATGTCTCGCCATGCTCGCCACCGTCGGCGCGCCGGGTCCCGCGCAGGCGCTGACGATGAAAGAGTGCAGCGCCAAGTACCAGGCGGCCAAGACGGCCGGAACGCTCAACGGCATGAAGTGGAACGACTTCCGCAAGTCGCAATGTGCCGCCGACGCGGCCGCTGAACCCGCCGCTCCGCCGCCCGCGCCTCCCCCCGGCGCGGCCCCGCCGCCGCCACCACCTGCACCCACGGCCGCCGCGCCTGCGGCCAAGCCGGCACCGACCGGGTCGCCCGGCCGCCAGGCAATGTACGCGCGCGAGCGCGCCTGCGGCAAGGAGTGGAAGGCCGACAAGGCGGCCGGCAAGATTCCGCCCGGGCAGAAGTGGCCGCAATACTGGCACCTGTGCGACGAGCGCAAGAAAGCGCAAGGGATGTGAGGCGGCGATAGCCCGCCTTCGCCCGTTGGGCTTCGGCGCGGCAGCCTTCGCTGCTTCGGGAGCGCTTTGCTGGCTTGCCAGCCATAGCTGCGAAGCAGCGAAGGCTGGTGGGCGGTAGAGGGATCGAACCTCTGACCCCTTCCATGTCAAGGAAGTGCTCTTCCGCTGAGCTAACCGCCCGGGCCAGGGCGTCGGTTTAGCGTCGCCGCGCCCGCGCGGTCAAGGGCGCCGCCGCGAAACGCCGTAGGGGCGGCCCTCGTGGCCGCCCTCTCTCTGCGTCCTCGATCGTCACGGGCGCCCACAAGGGGCGCCCCTACGTGTCGACGAATCTAGAATTTCACCCGATCCGCACCCTTGAGGCCGAGGATGGCGCGCGCCTCGGTCGGGGTCGCGACCTCGTAGCCGAGTTCCTCGACGATGCGGCGGATCTTGGCGACTTGCTCGGCGTTGCTCTTGGCGAGCTTCCCGGGGCCGATATAGAGCGAGTCCTCGAGGCCGACCCGGATATTGCCGCCCAGCATGGCAGCGTTGGTGCCGAAGTTCATCTGATGGCGGCCGCCGGCAAGCACCGACCAATAATACTCCTTGCCGAACAGTTTGTCGGCGGTGCGCTTCATGAACAGGAGATTGTCGAGGTCGGCGCCGATGCCGCCGAGAATGCCGAAAATGAGTTGCACGAACACCGGCGGCTTGAACATGCCGCGATCGATGCAATGGGCGAGGCTGTAGAGGTGGCCGACGTCGTAGCACTCGTGCTCGAACTTGATGCCGTGGCCCTCGCCGAGCAGCTTGGCGATCTTCTCGATGTCGCGGAACGTGTTGGGGAAGATGTAGGTGTCGGAGTTGAGGAGATAGCTCTCCTCCCAGTCGTATTTCCAGTTCTTGAAGCGCTTCGCCATCGGATAGAGCGCGAAGTTCATCGAGCCCATGTTGAGCGAGCACATTTCCGGCGACAGCTGCTCCGCCGCCGAGATGCGCTGCTCGACCGTCATGGTCACGGCGCCGCCGGTGGTGATGTTGACGACGGCGTCGGTCGCTTGTTTGATGCGCGGCAGGAACTGCATGTAGACGGCCGGGTCGGGCGACGGCCGGCCGTCCTCGGGATCGCGCGCATGCAGATGCAGGATGGCGGCGCCGGCCTTGGCGGCGTCGACCGCCTGGGTCGCGATCTGGTCCGGCGTGATCGGCAGCGCGTCCGACATGGTCGGCGTATGGATCGAGCCGGTGATCGCGCAGCTGATGATGATCTTGTTTGCCATGGGTCGTTTCTCCTCGTCGCCGGCCAGCGGCCTTCCGGCTCTTACGTTCGCTTCAACGCGCGCTACCATCGTCGCGGACGACCCGGCATTCAAGCGGAAAAACCTGCCGGCCCAACTGCCTGACGGCAAGGACCTGACGGCGGGTCCGCACGGCCTTCGGCGGAGCGCCGCCCCGAGCGCGCACCAAAAGCGCACAACCGCGCCGCGCATGACGCGATCAATCGCGCCAGGGTGCGCACGGTCGTCGGCACGGCGTTGTCCCGGCCAAGTTTCCGCCGCCGTGGCGACACACAAAGATCACCTTGAAGTTCTCGAATTGACCTGCGTCGATCTTGCCATCATGCTCGTTGTCATCATGTTCGTTGTCGTCGTGATGTTCGTTGTTGTTGTGCCTGTGGCAGTCAGCCTGGGAGACCTGTCAGCCTAGGAGACCTTAGTGATGCGCGTGAAATTTCCGACGGCGCTGGCGACGTTGCTGCCGCTCGCCATGCTGTGCGTCGCATCGAGCGTCGCGCTTTGCAGCGTCGCGAAAGCCGATGAACCGAGCGCGGCCGGCCTTTGGCAGGCGCTCGACGACGCGACCCATCAGCCGAGCGGATGGTTTCTCGTCCGTGACGCCGGCGGCGGCGTCTATGTCGGCAGCCTCGTCAAAATGTTCCTCAAACCCGGGGAGGATCCCGCCGTCGTCTGCGCCAAGTGCAAGGACGACCGCTACAACAAGCCGTGGCTGGGGCTGGAAATCATCCGCGGCATGCGGCACGTCGGCTTGGAATACCTCGACGGCACAATCCTCGACCCGCGCGACGGCAACGTCTACAGCGCCAAGATGATGCTGTCGCCCGACGGGCAGACGCTCACGGTGCGCGGCTATCTCGGCATTTCGCTGTTGGGCCGCAACCAATATTGGACGCGTTTGCCGGACACGGCCTACAACGAGCTTGATCCCGCGCTCAATCCCTACGCGAAACATACCGTCGTCCCGCCGCCGCCGCGGAAAAGCAGCGTGCAGAAGCCGGAGAACGCCGCGCAGCGCTAAGCTAAGCGGGCCACGCGTTCGGTCGGCGTACAAGCATCATCAACTAGCTTGCGGCCGCGCCCGCGTTGCGCCCCGGCGGCGCCTCCTCCTGGCGCGGCTTGCCCATCAGCACCGGCTGAAACAGCGCCGCTGCCGCCATGGTGGTGAGCAGCGAAAGGGCGAGCAGCTTGCCCATGCTCGATGTGCCGGGATCGCTCGAGAACCACAGGCTGCCGAACGCGGTCGCCGTCGTGCACGCCGAGAACGTCACCGCCCGCGTCAATACCGACTGCAAGAGCTTGGTCTGCCCTTCGCGCCAGGCCATGATGTAATAAATCTTGAACGCCACGCCGACGCCGAGCAGGAGCGGCAGCGCGATAATGTTGGCGAAGTTGAGCGGAAGATCGATCATGACCGATATTTCCAGCGTGACGACGCCGGCGACGAGCAGCGGAATGAGCGTCAGCAAGACATCGCCGGGCCGCCGCAACGTGATCCACAGCAACACGGCGATCGACAACAGTGCATAGGCGCCCGCCTCGATGAAGGCGGTGATGATCGTTGCGCGCGCTTCCAGGATCGAGATCGGCCCCTCGGTCGCGTTCGGCTCGATCGCCTGCACGGCGTGGGCGAAGCTGCGCAGCACCGCATTGTCGGTCTGATTGCCGGCCGGGGAAACCGCGACGCGGGCGCGTCCATCCGGCGTGACCCATTGGCCGACGAGGTCGGGCGGAAGATTGTCGCGGGTGACCTCGCGCGCCTTGAGCAGCTCGCGCATGTCGTTGAGCGCGGTACGTAACGGCACTACGAACGCCGCCTCGGCCCGCTGGCGCACCGCCGGGTCCGCTTTGGCGAGCTTCGCCAGATCGCCGGCGAGCCGGCGCGCCGCGTCGGCGCCGCGGCCGGAGGTGTTGCCGGCGAGCCGGTTGAGCACGTCGACGGTGCTATTGATGATGGCGATGTTGTCGGCGTCGGTCGGCGGCTTGGCGACGGTGCGCGGGTTCAGCGCCGGATTCAAGGTCTTGGCCGCGTTCTCAATGATCGGCAGCTTGGCATCCTGGTGGTCCGGAATGAACGTCGACAGCGTCACCACGCGCGCCACGTCGGGCAGCGCCCGAAGCTTGGCCGCGATCTGATCGGCCACCGTCAAGGACGGTTCCAACGCCTCGATGTCGTTCTCGCCGGAGACGTGATCCTTCTGGAGCTGGAGAAAGGTCGCGACCGACTCGACCTTGGGATTGCGCAAATTCATCGGATTGAAATCGAAGCGCAACCAATAGAGCGACGGCGACGCCGCGAGAATGACGAGCGCGGTCGTGATCAGGATGGGAACGCGGTGGCGCTCCAAAAAATCGTCGACCGGGGCGAGAGCGGCGTAGCCGAGCGGATACGGCTCGCTCGGCGGATTGAGGCGGCTCAACAGCGCTGGCAGCACGGTGATGCTGGTGAAGAAGGCGATCAGCATGCCGAGGCCGGCGATCAATCCGAGCTCGGACAAGCCCTTGTAGTCGGTCGGCAGGAACGACAAGAAGCCGGCTGCGGTGGCAAGCGCCGCCAGCGTCAGCGGCGCGCCGGCGCGCCGGCCGGCATGCAAGAGCGCCTCGCGTAGACCGTCGACCTCGTGCCGCTCGGCGCGGTAGCGGACGCTGTATTGGATGCCGAAATCGACCCCGAGCCCGATGAACAGCACCGCGAAATACACCGATATCAGGTTGAGGGTCCCGACCAGCAGCATACCGAGCGCCGCCGTCAACGACAGCCCGACGACCAGACTGACGACCACGGCGAAAATCACGCGGAACCAGCGCAGCGCCAGCCAGAGGATGAACAGCACGACCGCGATGGTCACCGTCGCATTGAGCCCCGCGTTCTCCTTGATGGTGGCGAATTCCTCGTCGTTCATCGGCACCGGGCCGGTCAGGCGCACGCGCGCCTGATAATCCGACGCCAGATCGAGATCGGCGGCGGCCTGACGAATGGCGTTGCTGGCTTTGAGTCCCGGCTGCAGCTCCGAATAGTCGAGCACCGCGACGATTTTCAAAAACCGCAGCAGATCGACGGTCTTGGGTTCGTCGCCCCGGACCAGCGTTTGCCAGGAAAAGCTGGCCGGCTCATTCGCGAGCACGCGGTCGAGCGTGTTGGCGGCGAGTGTCATCGGCCAAGTCATGTCGTCGAGCTTGAGCTGACCGCCCTGCACGCCCAAGAGCCCGAACTGCAGTGCGCGGACCACGCCGCGCAGACTGGGGTCGCCGGCGAGGTTCTGGACCAGCCGCTGCGCCTCGCTCAGCCCCTTGAGCTGCGGCGCGAGTTGATCGACGGGGACGAACAACAGACCGTTCTGCGCGAAGAAGGCACCGCCTTGGGGCTGCTCGATCGAGCGGAACAGATTCTTCTGCGGCACGAGCTTCTGCACCAGCGCCGCGGTCGCCGCCTCGACCATTTCCGGCGTCGGCGCATCGACGACGACGAAGATCGAATCGAATTGCGGGAAGGCCTTTTCGAACGCCAGCTCGCGTTGCCGGCCCGGACTGGTGGACGAAATCAGCTGGTTGATATCCGTGGTCATCGAGAAGTGCGTGACCGAGTACCAGGAGGCGGCAAGCGTCAGAACGATCGCGGCGGCGATGACCCACCAGGCGAAATGCACGCAAAAGCCGATCGTGCGAACAACAAAGGAAGAGAGTGCTTTCATGGGATTTTCAGGCGAAGGCCGGCAAAGGGGCCGGCTTTTGAGGCGTCAAGACCAAGGCAAAAAAGAGGCACGCCGTCGTGGCCGGTTGTCGAAAGCGACGCAGCCCCTCCGCGAATCGGATCAAGACTCGCTCTTCCCGCGCTAAATCCAACGCCTTCGCAGGTGCGCCGTTCATACTGTCTCCTAGCCCGGCCCCCCGCGGCGGCGGCTTAGATGCCCTGATTTGCGGCAAAAGGGAAATCAAGGGACATTTTCCTAACCTCTGCCGCGATTGAGGCCGTTACGGGCCGCAAGCGGGTACCCCCGTCTTACGCCGTGCGCTCCCCGCGCCGTCCGGTCCGGATCGGTCAACCGCAAAGGGCGTCGACATGGCGGCAAGCGCCGCCACCGGCAGGTAAACGACAAAGCCTCCAAGAGTTGCAAGTCGCCAATGCGGGGGCGTGTCAGCCGCGATCGATGCTACCTGCAGTTTAGCGCGCCGATGGCGCCACTGGACATTGGCGAAAAAGTGCCCAAAAGTTCCACTGGCGACCGTCCTGCTGCATTTGGGGCAGTCATTTGGGGGCAGTCAGCCGCCATGGCTGGTTCCTGCCTCGACTGCCGTCGCAACCGCAATGGGGCCGACGGACTTGATTGTCATAGCGCCGTGGCCAAGTTGAGTGGCCAAGTTGACGCAGCGAAGTTGACCATGGCGGGGTGGACATCGGCCAAGGCGATTGTCACGGCGTTATGGTCAAGGTATTGGGAGCATTACACCCGGCCTGCCGGGCGAGTCACAATCGTAACAGCGCAGGATATTTGGAAAACCCTGGAATCGCGGTCTGGCGGTCGCGGTCCCGGAACCGGTGGTTCGGCAAAGGTTTTCGAGAAGAGTTCGGCGACGGGTCGAAAGAGGTTCGCAAGGGGGTTCGACAAGGGGTGCGGCAAAACGTTCGGCACGCGAAATGCTGCGGTCTCAACCGGCAACCGCAACCGGGTGGCCGCATTCCGATGATCGCAATCCGGTGATCGCAGTCCGGCATAGGCCGGAAGATGCGGGAGGTCTTTGATGAAGGTGATACTCGCCCAGCCGCGTGGTTTCTGCGCCGGCGTCGTGCGCGCGATCGAGATCGTCGAGCGCGCCCTGCAGAAGTACGGCCCGCCGGTCTATGTCCGCCACGAGATCGTCCACAACAAGCACGTGGTGGAAAGCCTCAAGGCCAAGGGCGCCCATTTCGTCGAGGATCTGTCCGAGGTGCCGCCGAACGCGGTCACCATTTTCAGCGCCCACGGCGTCGCCAAGAGCGTCGAGGAGGAAGCAGCCCAACGCGCATTGCCGGTGCTCAACGCGACTTGTCCGCTGGTCACCAAGGTGCACAACCAAGGCAAGCGCTACGTGGCGCAGGGCCGCAAGCTCATCCTCATCGGCCATGCCGGCCATCCGGAAGTCGAAGGCACCATGGGCCAGATTTCCGAGCCGGTCACGCTGGTGCAGACCGAGAAGGACGTCGATTCGCTCGACATCCCCTCCGACAAGCCGGTCGCCTACGTCACCCAGACCACGCTCAGCGTCGACGACACGCGCGGCATCATCGCGGCGCTGCATCGCCGCTTCACCGACATCGTCGGGCCGGAGACGCGCGACATCTGCTATGCGACGCAGAACCGGCAGACCGCCGTGCGCGAACTCTCCAAGCTGGTCGACGTTATCCTCGTGGTCGGCGCCAAGAACAGCTCGAATTCCAATCGCCTGCGCGAGATCGGCGAGGAAGACGGCACGCCGTGCTACCTGATCGCCGACGGCAGCGAGGTGCAAAGAGATTGGTTCAAAGGTGCCGACACCGTCGGCATCACCGCCGGCGCCTCGGCGCCGGAGGTCCTGGTCGAAGACGTGATCGACGCGCTGCGCCGGCTCGGCCCGGTTCACGTCAGCGAATTGACCGGCCGCCAGGAGACCATCGAATTCCGTTTACCCCCCGAATTGACCGAAGGCATAACGGCGGGCCGGGCAACAGCGAAGGTTTAGCTTTGCAAGGTCGCGTTTCACCGCCAGCTTGCCGAATAAGGGCAATCGAAAAAAAAGGATTGGGACCGTGAGTGTATCTCTGCGACAAACGGCCGCCGTCGGCTCCTACGTGCTGCGCCAGCGCCTCTCCGGGCGCAAGCGTTATCCGCTCGTGCTCATGCTGGAGCCGCTGTTCCGCTGCAATCTCGCTTGCGTCGGCTGCGGCAAGATCGATTATCCCGACGCGATCCTGAACAAGCGCCTTTCGGTGCAGGAATGCCTCGACGCGGTCGATGAATGCGGCGCGCCGATGGTCGCCATCCCCGGCGGCGAGCCGCTGATCCACAAGGAGATCGGTGAGATCGTCAAAGGCATCGTGGCGCGCAAGAAGTTCGTGTCGCTGTGCACCAACGCCCTGCTTCTCGAGAAGAAGCTCCATCTGTTCGAGCCGTCTCCCTATCTGTTCTTTTCCGTGCATCTCGACGGCATCAAGGAACATCACGACAAGTCGGTGTGCATGGAGGGCGGCTTCGAAAAAGCGATCGACGGAATCAAGGCCGCCAAGGCCAAGGGGTTCGCCGTCAACGTCAATTGCACGGTGTTCGACGGCCATCCGGCGGAAGATATCGCCAAGTTCCTCGACCTCGCTCGAGAGCTCGGCGTCGGCGTCTCGATCTCGCCCGGCTACGCCTATGAGCGTGCGCCCGATCAGCAGCACTTCCTCGCCCGCCGCAAGACCAAGGAGCTGTTCCGCCAGGTCTTCGCGCTCGGCAAGGGCAAGAAGTGGAACCTGACGCATTCGAGCATGTTCCTCGACTTCCTCGCCGGCAACCAGGAATTCCACTGCACGCCATGGGGCATGCCGACGCGCAATATTTTCGGCTGGCAGAAGCCCTGTTATCTGCTCGGCGAAGGCTACACCAAGACGTTCAAGGAGTTGATGGAGACCACCGACTGGGACGCCTATGGCACCGGTCGCTACGAAAAATGCGCGAACTGCATGGCGCATTGCGGTTACGAGCCGACCGCGGCCGATGCGATGATGAAGCACCCGCTCAAGGCGCTGATGGTCAGCTGGCGCGGCGTGAAGACCGAAGGCGAGATGGCGCCGGAAATCTCCCTCGAAAACCAGCGCCCCGCGCAATACGTGTTCGAGGGCCAAGTGCAGCAGACGCTGTCGGAAATCCGCGCCAACGAGGCGCGGGAGAAGGCCGCGAAGGACGCGGCTAGGGCGTCCGCCAAGACTTCGGCGAGCGCGGCCTAGCTCGGCCCCGGCTGCAAAGAGCGCATCCCGTTTCGGCTGAATTCGGGATGCACGTTCGGAAGAACGTGCGCGCTTCCGGCAGATGCGCAAACGACGGGAGCCTCGAGCGCGCCAGGCCTGGCACACGAACGGCAAGCTGAATCGAAAGCTTGGTGATGACCTCTTGTGCTTGGTCCGGCGGTCGCTTGCAATTGCGAGACCGCCGATCAGTACCTCGCCGCGATGGGGGCCGGCAGCCAGTCAAACTTGTAGCTGAGGCGACCAACCACGGTCGAAAGGGCGAGCGTGCCGCTGTTCATGGAAACCGGCGTGGTCGGGATGCCGCCGCAGGTGGCGGGAACGGTACATGTGCCCGTCGTGTTGATCGACTCTCTGGACAGAGCCGCGAAATCGTATTCCACTCCGACGACGACGTGCCGCATCCACATGAACTCGACACCGGCGCCGACGGTCGGGCCCCATTGTCGCTGCGTATTCGAAAAGGCCACCCCGGCAACGGGCGCGCCCGACAACCCGCTCAAATTGATCGTTCCCGTCGCGACACCGGCTTTGCCGTACCAAAGCCAATTTCCCGGCGCGTAGCCGCCGCGGATGGTCAATGTCTCGAGGTCGTAAAGCTTGGTCGTGAAGCTGTCGAGCGGGTATGTCGGCGTAACCGGCCCCACCAGAGTCTCGCTCAGACCCGACCAATCTCCGGTAAACTCCCCGCCGACGACCCACGGGCCGAACTGATAATTGTAGCCAAACTGGCCGCCGGCTAGCCCGCCGCTGGGGCTAGTCCCGAATCCCTGTCCGGCCGCCGTATCGAAAAACTGAGCTGTGGGGAAAGTCCAATCCGTATGGGCCCAACCGCCGCCGCCATTGGCACCGATATACCATCCCGTCCAGATTGGCGCGGGCGGTGGGGCCGGCGGCGCCTTCAGCGCCATATCGGCCGCAAGAGCGGGAGGTGCAAGCAGCGCCGAGAACGCCGCAATCGCCATCAAACTGTTCTTCATGACGCCCCTCAACGAAAAGCAACAATCGCCAGCGTCGGCAGTTTACGATAAATGGGGTCGCAAACTGTAGCGTCTCGGCCACATCCACAGGATTTCTTCATTGCTGTTGAGGGTATGAAGATACCTGACGCTGAGTCACATCCCCCACGCCACCGTGCGCGCGTTGCCGCGCTTGAGATTGCGGTAGCGCGCCAGCGCCCACAGCGGGAAGAACTTCGAATAGCCGTGGTAGCGCAGATAGAACACACGCGGGAAACCGGTCGCGGTGTAGCGCGGCTCGTCCCAGAAACCGTCGGCGCCTTGCGTGGCGGCCAAATATTTGATGCCGCGCGCGACGGCGGGATGATCGGTCTCGCCGGCCGCCATCAGGCCGAGCACCGCCCACGCGGTCTGCGACGCAGTCGACGGCGCGCGTTCGTAGCCGCGATAATCGAGCTTGTAGCTCGCGCCGTCCTCGCCCCAGCCGCCGTCCTCGTTCTGAATGGCGACGAGCCAGTCGGCCGCCTTGCGCATTTCCGGCGCGTCGCGGCCGACGCCGACCACGTTGAGCGCGCACATCACCGACCAGGTGCCGTAGATGTAGTTCATGCCCCAGCGGCCGTACCAGCTGCCGTCGGCGAGCTGGGTCTTGCGCAGATAATCGAGGCCGCGCCGAACCGCGTCGCTGTCGGCGACCGTCTCGCCGAACTGCGCCAGCATCGACAGGCAGCGCGCGGTGACGTCCTCGGTCGGCGGATCGAGCAGCGCGCCGTGATCGGCGAACGGGATGTTGTTGAGATAATGATATTCGTTGTCGGCGTCGAACGCGCCCCAGGCGCCGTTTTCGCTCTGCATGCCGACGATCCACTCCCTGGCGCGCGCGAGGCTCGCGTCGAAATCGCGGCGGCCGGACAGATTCTGATGGCGGTCCATCGCCATGGCGACCACGGCGGTGTCGTCGACGTCGGGATAATGCGGATTGGCGTATTGGAAGGCCCAGCCGCCGGGGCGGATGGCGCCGCGCCGCGCGATCCAGTCGCCGCGCACGTCGAGCACCTGCTTGGGCAACAGCCAATCCAGCCCGCGCTTGACCCGCGCGTTGATGTCGTCGCCGCCGACTTCAAGGAGCGCATGCGCCACCAGGCCGGTATCCCAGATCGGCGAGACGCAGGGCTGGCAGTAGGCTTCGTCGTCGTGGACGACCAGAAGCTTTTCGACCGATTGGCGCGCGATGGCGCGCTGCGGATCGCTCTGTGGCCGGCCGAGCACGTCGTACATCATGACGCTGTTGGCCATGGCCGGGAAGATCGCGCCGAGCCCGTCCTCGCCGTTGAGGCGCTCGCCGACCCAGGCCACCGCCGCGTCGATGGCGCGCTGGCGGGTGCGCTTCGGAAACAAAGGCTCGGTCGCGCGCAGGACATTGTCGACGCCGCGGAAGAACCAGAACCACGACGCTTTCTGCTGCGGCGCCTTCGGCGTCGGGGGGAGCGTCGCCGGCGGCTGCACGAACAGTTCGTCGATGCGCACGCCCTTGGCGTTGCGCGCCCGCGGCCGCTTCGCCATCAGCACCAACAGCGGCACGATGACGGTGCGGCTCCAATACGAGATCTTGTCGAGATGGAACGGAAACCATTTCGGCAGCAGCATGATCTCGACCGGCATCATCGGCACCGCCCGCCAGGGGATGAAGCCGAACAAGGCGAGCATGATGCGCGTGAACACATTGGCGCGCTCGGCGCCACCGCGGGCGAGCACCGCTTCGCGGGCGCGGCGCATATGATCCGCATCGACGGAATCGCCGATCATTTTCAGCGCGAAATACGCCTTCACGGTCGCGCTGATGTCGACGTCGCCGTCGCGGAACAGCGGCCAGCCGCCATGATTGCCCTGGATGCGGCGCAGATAGACCGCGATCTTTCGCTCGAGCTCCGCGTCGACCGGCTCGCCGAGATAATGCCGCAGCAGCACATACTCGGCCGGAATGGTGGCGTCGGCCTCGAGCTCGAACACCCAGTGACCGTCGGGGCGCTGGCGGTCGATGAGCGCCTGCGTCGCCGACTGGATGCTGCGGTCGAGCAATGCACTGTTGACGGTGTCGGCCGGCGCGACCGCGAGCGGCGTTGCTGCAGGGTTACGCTGATCGAGAGTCTCTTGCATCATCGCTGTTCCACGACAAGTTCAGCGGCGCGGTTGCCGGATCTGATCGCGCCCTCGATGGTAGCGGGCAGGCCGGTGTTGGTCCAATCGCCGGCGAGCACGAGATTGCGCCATGGTGTGGCCGGACCCGGGCGTTTGGCGTCCTGCTCGGGCGTGGCGGCGAAGGTCGCGCGGCGCTCTCGCACGATCTGCCAAGGCGGCAGCGCGGCGGGCAATCCGGTGATGCGCGCGACCTCGCCCCAGATCGTTTTTGCAAGCTCCTCGCGCGGGGTATCGATGAGCCTGTCGCCGGCGCTGATGGTGACGGACACGCGGCCCGGAAAGGCAAAGATCCACTCCACCGTGCCGTTGAGGACGCCGAGGATCGGCGGCTGCCCCGGCGGCGGCGCGATGCGGAAGTGCGCATTGACGATGGCGCGAAATTGCGTCGGTCCGCTTAGACCGTCAACAAGCGAGGACGCAGCGTAAGGCGGCACCGCGAGCACGACGGCGTCATCGCTACCGAGCGCGATCGTCTCGCCGCCGAACTCGATCGCCTCGACGCGGCCAGCGCCGAAGCGCATGGCGCGCAACTGGTGCTCCATCCGCACCGTCACGCCGTGCTGCTCGAGCCAGGCAAGCGCCGGCTCGACCAAGGTGGTGCCCAGCCCTTCGCGCGCGATCAGCGGCCGACAGGCGCGACCGCCCATCGCCAAGGTTTCGCGGATGATGGCGCCGGCGAGCCGTGCCGACCCTTGCGGCGCTTCGATATTGAGCGCGGCGAGGAGAAGCGGCTCGACGAGACGCTTGTAGGCGACGCCCTCGCAGGCGAGAACCTCGCCGACCGTTTTGCCGGCCGGCGCAAACAACAATCGCGCCAGCGGCAGATAATCGCGCACGCGCGTGCCGGGCACGCGTTTCGCGGAATCGAAAACCCAGAACGGGATGCGGCCGTCATTGAAGCGCAGCGTCCAGCGTTGGCCGCTGGCGAGATCGGCGAAGTTGAATTCGGCCTTCGCCGGTCCGACCAGCAGGTGGTCGGCGCCGATGCGGCGCAGATAATCGAGCGCGGCACGGTTGCCCGACAGCAGCAAATGATTGCCGTTGTCGATCGTCATGCCGAGCGTGGCGTCGTGATAGGAGCGGCAGCGGCCGCCGGCGAAGGCGGTCGCCTCGTGCACGACCACATTGCGGCCGGCCGACTCGAGCCGCACGGCGGCAGAGAGGCCGGCCAGGCCGGCGCCGATGATGTGCACGGTCCCGGTCATCGCATCGATCAAATCAGATTGCGCAGCACGATCAAGATCAGCTTGGCGCGCGGCAGGCGCACGCGTTGGCGCGGCGGCTTGAAGCCGCGGGCGATGAGCGTATCGAGGATGACACGATAGGCCTGTCCCATGATCCGCGGCGCCTTCACCACGCGGCGCGGGCTGCGCGCCATGATCGATGTCGCGGCCTCGAACTCGGCTTTGGCCATCGCCACCACGGTGGCGCAGGCCTCGCCGATCGACGGGCGCGCGAGCACCGCGACCGGGTCCGTGATCGCGATCCCGGCGGCGAGCAGCGCCTCGCGCGGCAAGTAGAGCCGCCCCATTTCCGCGTCCTCGTCGAGGTCGCGCAGAATGTTGGTGAGCTGCAGCGCGCGGCCGAGGTGATGGGCCAGCGCGCGGCCCGGCTCCGGCGCCATGCCGAACACTCTCACCGACAGCCGGCCGACCGCGCAGGCGACGCGGTCGCAATAAAGGTCGAGCGTGGCGCGATCGGGCGCGCGGATGTCGTCGACGACGTCCATCTCCATGCCGTCGATGATGGCGATGAAATCCTCGCGCGCGAGATCGAATTGGCGCACCGCCTGCGCGAGGCCCGCGAGCCGTGCCGGCGGTGAGCCGCGATAGATCGCGTCGATGTCGTCGCGCCATTGCTGCAATTGCGCGCGGCGGCCGTCGCGCGGGCCCGGATCGTCGGCGACGTCGTCGACCGCGCGGCAGAACGAATAAATTTCGAACATCGCCTCGCGCTGCGCGCGCGGCAGGATGCGCATGCCGTTATAGAAAGAGCTGCGGGAGGCGGTTTGTGCCGCCGCGGTGGGCTCACTCACTCACGCACCCCGCGGCGTTTGCGACGCGGCGGACGGGCGACGGCCGAGCCGCCGCGACAGCCCGCCGATAATGGCGACCGTGGTGAGCCCAGCGATGGCGGACGCATGCAGCTCGACCCGTTCGCTGAGCGGATCGCGGGCCTTGAGCATGCGCACCAGGCGATGGGCGAGCGTGTTGATGACGGAGACTTCGAGCGACAGCCGCCAATCGTCGATCATGGCCGCAAAGACATCGCTCTCGCCGAGCAGGCGCTCGGTGCGTTCGGCCAGACGATGCAGGCAGCCGATGAGCGCCGGCGATGCGCGCGGCTCGCCGAGCGCTTCGACACTGGTGCCGCCGGCCGCGAGCGCGTCGAGCGGAAGATAGACGCGGTCGAGATTGAGATAGTCCTCCTTGCAGTCCTGCAGATGGTTGATGACCTGGAGCGCCGCGCACAGCGCGTCGTTGGCGGGCCAGGTCGAGCGGTTCTCGCCGTGCACATCGAGCACGAAGCGGCCGACCGGCATCGCCGAATACGAGCAGTAATGCATGAGGTCGTCCCAGTCGCGGTAGCGCAGCTTGGTCGCGTCGAGCTTGAAGGCGGCAAGGAGGTCCTGGGCGTGACGCGGCGACAAGCTGCGCTCGGCGAGCGCTGAGCGCAGGCGCACGGCGACCTCATCGTCGTCGTTGCCTCCGATCAAGCCCGCTTCGAGCCGATCGAGCATCGCGAGCTTCTCGGCCGGGGCAAGGGTCGGATGATCGGCGATATCGTCGGCGGTGCGGACGAAATTATAGAACGCCAGGATCACCTTGCGGTGGCGCGGATGAATCAGAAAAGAGGCGACCGGGAAATTCTCGTCCCGGTGCCCCTTGCCGGTCCGCCAATCGCCGGCGTCGCTCATGCTCGCATCCGTCATTGCGGTTCCGAAACGCTGGCTCATAGGTTCGCTGACACGTTGGCTTGGGCGCGGCCCTTCCACATGCCGCCGCGCCCGCGGGCATGCTGATAGGCGGAATCAACCGTGAACGCCAGATAGATTGCGGCGATCGCCGGCAATGCCAGCCCCCACAGCCGGGAGACGCCGTAAAAGCGCAGCATCGGCTGGAAGGCGAAAGCCATCAGGAGCCATGCCGCGACACCGAGCCAGCACGCCGGCCCGGCGGCGAACAGCGCGAAGCCGACCGGTGCGAGATAGGTCAGCGCGAGGCCGAATACGGTTCCCGCCAGCAGGAGTGGCGAATAGCGCAACTGCGCGTAGGCGGTGCGCGAGACCATGTGGCGGACATCGCCGACGGCCGGGTAGGCCCGAAGGCTATGGACCCGCTCGGTCAGCCCGAGCCAGATCGGCCCATGCGCCTTGAGCACTTTGGCCAGCGCGCAGTCGTCGATCAAGGCGCCCCTGATCGCGGCCATGCCGCCGGCATCGCGCAAGGCGTCGCGGCGCACCAGCATGCAGCCGCCCGCCGCCGCCGCGGTGGCGCGCCGCGGATCGTTGGCCCAGGCGAACGGATAAAGCATCTGGAAGAAGAAGATGAAGGCCGGGACGAACATATGCTCGGCGAAACTCTCGCAGCGCAGCTTCGCCATCAGCGAGGTCAGGACGGTGCCGCTCGCTTGCGCCCGGGCGACGAGGGCGGTGAGTGCCTCCGGGGTGTAGAGGATATCCGCGTCGGTGAGGAGGAGGTAAGTCGCCGGCCGCGCCGAGGTCAGCGCAAGCTCGACGCCCTGGTTCTGCGCCCACAACTTCCCCGTCCATCCACTCGGCAATGCCCTCCCCGGCAGCACGGTCAGCCGATCCGTCGCGCCGATGGCGGCGGCGGCCTCGCGCGCCACGCGCGCGGTGGCGTCGTCGCTCTGATCATCGACGACGATCACCGTGAACGCGCCGGGATAATCCTGCCGCAGCAGCGACGTGACAGTCGCGCCCATGCTCTCTTCCTCGTTGCGCGCCGGAATGATGGCGGTGACGGGCGGCCAAGGTTCCAAACCAGGCTCCGCCCGGCCGCCGAGGGCCGCGCTGTCACGCGGTTCCGCCCGCCAAAACATGCCGCGGCCGACGAGGAGGTACAGCCATACGGCGAGCACCATTGACGCTATGAGGCTGTTGGTCACAGATAGTCCTTTAATAGTCCCCTGGCGGGCTGACAGGGGGCTCCCATTCCACCGAACCCGACCCGCATGGGCTGGACCAGCGAGGGATAGCCATGCCAGGGCGGCTCATGGTTATCCTGTCATGAGAGGACCGGATAGGCCCCCTTGGGGCCGCCGGCATACCGGGGCACAATACGATGCACGCGAATGCGAATCCTTTCCTCGTGCGGCTCGACGCCACCGCCAAGGACATGGAGGAACTGCTCGATCACCTGATGGGGCCGACGCCGGAGGACGGCGAGATGGAGCGGCCGGCGCGGCTCCTCGAGGCGATGCGCTATGCGAGCCTCGGCGGCGGCAAACGCTTCAGGCCGTTCCTGGTCGCCGAGAGCGCGGCGCTGTTCGACGTGCCGCGGCAGCAGGCTCTGATGGCCGGCGCGGCGCTGGAATGCGTGCATTGCTATTCGCTGGTCCACGATGACCTGCCGGCCATGGACAACGACGCGCTGCGGCGCGGCCAGCCCACCGTGCACAAGGCCTACGACGAGGCGACCGCCATCCTGGTCGGCGACGGCCTGCTCACCTTCGCCTTCGATATTCTGTCCCGCCCGCAAACGCACCCCGACGCGGCGGTGCGCATCGAACTGGTCACGGCGCTGGCGCGCGCCTCCGGCATCGGCGGCATGGTGGGTGGCCAATTGCTCGACCTGGCCGCCGAAGGCCGCTTCACGGGCGGCGGGCCGCAGCAGCATGGCGAGCGCGAGGTCCTCAAGCTGCAAGCGATGAAGACCGGCGCGCTGTTGCTGTTCGCCTGCACCGCCGGCGGCATTCTCGGATCGGCGACGCCGCCGCAGCGGGAGGCGCTGTCGCGCTACGGGTCGGCCGTCGGCAAGGCCTTCCAGATCGCCGACGACCTCCTCGACGTCGAGGGCGATGCCGCGCTGGTCGGCAAGAATACCGGCAAGGACGCGGCCGCCGGCAAAGCGACCATGGTCAGCCTGTTGGGCGGCGCCGGCGCCAAGGCGCGGCTGAGGCAGCTTGTCGCCGAGGCGGAAGAAGCGCTGGCACCGTTCGGCAGCGCCGCCGCGATCCTGGTCGAGGGCGCCAGATTCGTCGCCAATCGGCACGCCTGACACGCGGCAGTCATGAAAAGCGCAGAATACCGGCGCCGAACGCCCCGGCTCTCCTGTGATCCGCCCGTGGGGATGGGCCGTACCTGCTTTGGCCCGATTGAACTTTCGGCGGGCCGGCCCTATTTGCAGGCCGGGTATCGCGCAGTCGTGCACCGCTGACGGGAACGCAATGGGGCCCGAAGCTTGCGGAATTTGGGGCCATTGCCTGCCATGACCTTTCCCACCATGACTTTGCCTGCCAACACGACCCGCACCTATACTTCCTCTGCCACGACCTTGCCCGCCCGCAGGGCGATGTGGACGGGCGCCCTGCTGTTCGCGTTGCCGGTCCTGATCTTGGCCGCTATGCCCGCGACGGCCGAAACGTCGCAGAGCCCCAGCGTCGCAGCGGCCAGGGCGCCGGCGATCGTTCTTGCCCGCACGGAACGGGCCGCCACGCGACGGGACGCCAAAAAGCCGGCGGAACCGCCGCCGCAGGAAGCAGGCCCCAAGCGTCCGCCGGCGCGGATCCCGTTCACGGCCGAGGAGGACGCCGCCGCCATCGTCCCAGGCATGCCGGAGGCGCGGTTCTGGGCGGATTCGGAGACCGATTTCAAGAATGCGCTGCCGGAGCAGCCGGGACCGTGGCTCGTCCTCTCCAGCGGTGGCTCGGACGGGGCATTCGGCGCCGGCTTGCTCAACGGCCTGAGCGCGGCCGGCAAGCGGCCCGATTACACGGTCATCACCGGCGTCAGCACCGGCTCGATGATTGCACCGTTGGTGTTTGCCGGTCAGAAATATGACGACGCGTTGCGCGACGCCTACACCAAGATCACCGCGGCGGATGTGTTCGAAGCAGGCGGCAGCGCCGAGAGCTTCGTCGATTCCTGGCCGCTCAAGGATCTGATCGCCAAATACGTCACGCCGGCGCTCCTCGCCGACGTCGCCGCGCAGCATCGCCGCGGCCGGCGCTTGTTCGTCGTCACCAGCAATCTCGACGCCGAGCGCAGCGCGATCTGGAACATGGGCGCCATCGCCGCCCATGGCGGCGACGGCGCACTGAAGCTGTTCCGCACCCTGCTCCTTGCCTCCAGCGCCATTCCGGGCGGGTTTCCGCCGGTGCTGATCGACGTCGAAGCGAACGGCAAACACTTTCAGGAACTGCACGCCGACGGCGGTATAGGCGGACAATTCTTCGTGGCGCCCGCGGCGCTGATGGCGGCGACCAGCGATTACCATTTGCCGGCGACCGCGCTCTACGTCGTCGTCAACACCGGACTTAAGCGCGACTTCAAGGTCGTCGATCGCTTCGTGCCGTCGATCCTGACCCAGGTCGTCGGCATGGCGGTCCCGGTCGACACAAGATTGATGATGGATCGCGCTTTCGTCGTGGCGAAGCGCAGCGGCGTACCGTACAACGTCGCGACAATTCCCTTAAGCTTCAATGCGCCGAGTCGGGGCGCGTTCGATCCTGATTACATGGGAGCGCTCTACAAGGTCGGTTTCGAGCAGGGCCGGAGCGAAGCTCCCTTCAGCGCGACACCGCCGCCCTATGCGAGCGAACCCGCCGCAGTCCCGACCGATAAAACCGGAGCGAATCGATGAAAATAAGATCGATCAAAAGCCTCGTGCGACCACTTCTGTCCGCGACGTTTGCCGGCCTCTTCTTGGCAACCGCCAGCATCCCGTCCGACGCGGCCCGGCGCGCTCCGGCGCGAACGAGCTACGACGGGGTGTGGAGCGTAGCGATCTATACGACGCGCGGCGATTGCGATCGCGCCGTTCGTGCCGCGGTGCGCATTGCCGGCGGCCGCGTGTCGGCCGATGATCAGAGCTACCAGGCTTACGGCGCCGTCGGGCGCGACGGCGTGATCAAAGTGACCGTCGCGAGTGGCAATCGGACGGCATCGGGCTCCGGCCGGCTGTCGCAGAACGCCGGCGGCGGCCGCTGGCGAACGGCCACGGGCGAATGCTCCGGCCAATGGACGGCTGAACGCCGCAATTGGTGAACCGGCGCTAGCCGGGTGTTGGTTAGCCGGTCTTGCGCGCGGCCGTGTTGGCGTTCCACCACGGACAGACATCGCGCGCGCGCAAATAATTACCGTCCATCACATTGAGCGGCGCGCGGCAGCCGGCGGCGGCATTGCGGATGCGCAGATCGCGGGCTTCCTCGCGGCCCTGCGGCGTCAGCCACATGCGTTCGTGGCCCCATAGGCTCGGGCCTTCCGTGCGTTCGTGCGGCGTCCAGCCGGCCGGCTCGATGGTGCGGCCGCCCCAGCCGTATTCGACCAGAAACTTCGACGGCGAGATCGAATAGAACGACGTGACCTCGTCATTGGCGTGCCGGCCGAACGTCACGCCGATCGTCTCCGGCTGGCGCTGTGCGAGGTCGTAGGCCTGTCCGACATCGTCGAGATAGCACAGCTCGACCATCAGATGATGGATGCCGTTCTTTCCGGTTTCGATGAAGGCAATGCTGTGGTGGCGCGGATTGAGATGGAAGAAATAAGCCTGGAACGGCCGCGTGATGTAATCGCTGAGCCGGAAGCCGAGAATGTCGGTGTAGAACGGCGCGACCTCGGCAAGCCGTTCCACCGTCAGCACCGCATGCCCCATGCCGAGCGGACCGGTACGGAAGCCCGAGATCGCGCGGCCGGGCTGGAACGCCTCGCTCGCCTTCTCGGCGCCGTGAAAGGCCTCGAGCCGATTGCCGACCGGATCGTTGAAAACGATCAGGTCCTTGACGCGCCGCTCGTCGGCGAGTGCGCGCGAACCGCGCGCCACCTCGACGCCGGCCTGCTCGAGCCGCGCCGCGAGGACGCCGAGCGCCACGGCGTCGGCAACCTCCCAGCCGTAAAAAGAAGGACCTTCGCCGCCATCTTCGCTGACGATGACGCGCTGCTTGCGGTCGTCCATGCGCAACGCCAGCGTGCCGCTGGTGCGCTCGACGAGCTGCATGCCGAGAAACCGGGTGGCGTAGGTCGCCCACTGGTCGAGGTCGCGGGTGCCGATGCCGACATATCCCAGCGCTTCAAGTTGCATGGCGGATTCTCCTCGGGCTGGTCGAATTTATCATGGCACGACGCTGCAGTCGCGCTCCTTTCGCCTATTCGAAAAGCTGCGGCCTGATGTTCATCGCGGCGTGAATGATAGCGCGGACAACGATGTGATCGATCTCGACAGTGTAAAAGATCAAATGCGATTGAAAGCGGAAGCGCCGATAGCCTGATGCAAGCTCATCGACTGCCGGGCCGATTTGCGGAAAGTCCGCAATAAGGCCGAAGGTGCGTTCCAATCCCGCGTAATATGCTTCGGCCTGATATTGTCCGAAGGTTGCTGCCGTATATTCGTAGATGTCGATCAGGTCGGCGCGCGCGCGTTCCGAAACGCGAAATTCAGCCACGACGTTCCGCCACGCGCTGCCGCGCGGCGGCAAGGATATCCTCCAAGCTGTCGTTCGTAACCTGTCGACAAGCCGCATCCGCGAAAACAGCACGATATCGTCGGACCTGCTCGTCGCGCGGCAACGCGTTCCACGCCGCAAGCTCGGCCTCGCTGACAATGGCCGCCGGCGCGACGTTGACCGTAGCGATTGTGGTGTCGCTCATGGAATGAATGTAACCCCTATTGCGTTGACGCGGAAGGTGAGAAATCGACGCGCGCAATTCTTCGTACCGGCCGGGCAACAACTACGCCTGCAACGCCCGCGCGGTATCGTCGAACAATTCCTCGACCGAATAGCGATGCGGGATAAGCTTCATCTCGTAGGCATAGGCGTTCATCAATTCGAGCGCCGGTTTGACATTGTCGTAGCCGAACGGGATGAGATCGAGGGCGCCGGCCTTGGGCAGGCCCGCCGCGGTCTTGCTCGCGAGCAACATGCGGAAGATTTCGCGCACCACGTCCGGATGGGCCTGCGCCAATGAGGTTTTGACCACGACCATGTGGTTCACTGGCACGGTGCGGTGCTGCTCGTACCACGCCTTCGCCGCCGCGTCCGGATCGGGAATGACGCTTTTGAGCCGCGGGTCGTCCGGCATGTTGCCGCCGAAGATCGCGGCGTCGAGCTCGCCGTCGATCAGCATCTGATTGATGTCCTTGCCGGCGGCGGCGCGTACGACGCCGGGCGGATCCTTCGCTTCGGCGACATGGGCGTCCTCGAACGTCACCCATTTCACCGCGGCGAGGTCGAGGCCGTAATCCTTCCACAGAATGCCGCGGATCCAGGCGCCGGTGGTCTGCGAGAACGCCCGCACCCCGACCGTGCGGCCGGGCAGGTCCTGCGGCCGCACCGTGCCGCGTTCCGAATTGTACAGCATGGTGCCGTGTTGGAAGCGGCCCATCATCGTCACCGGCAACAGCGTGATCGGCTTGCCGTAGGCCTTGGCCTGAAGATAGGTGACGATCGCCATCTCGCTCACGTCGAACTTCTGCTCGCGCGCCATCGGCATGAAGGCGCGGTTGACCGGATTGATCTCGGTAAAGCTCATCGCCACGCGATCGGACGCGATGCGGCCATCCTTGAGCGCCTTGGTGTGGGGATAGGTGCCGAAGCAGACGTTCAGGGTTTGAATTTTGTCGGCAGTCGTCGCGCTCATTGCGTCTCCTCGCGGGTTGCGCTTTGATTTTATGGACGGACCGAACGCTAAACCAGTCCGCGGTCAGGGAGGAAAACAGCCAGCAATGAGCCCCAGCGTCAATGTCAATGAAACGATCGACCGCCATCCGATCACCGCATACCAGATCGGCATTCTGGGCCTGTGCATGCTGGTGGCCTTGCTCGACGGCTTCGACACCCAGGCGATCGGCTACACCGCGCCCGCCATCGCCCAGGCGTTGAACCTGCCGCGGGAAGCCCTGGGGCCAGTGTTCTCGGCCGCACTGTTCGGCGCCATGCTGGGCGCGCTGAGCTTCGGTCCGTTGGCCGACCGGCTCGGCCGCAAACGCTTCATGATCGCGGCGACGATCGTGCTCTCGGTCTTCAGTCTCGCAACCGCGCAAGTGGCGACGCTGCAACAGCTGCTCGCCTGCCGTTTCCTCACCGGGCTCGGCCTCGGCGGCGCACTGCCGAGCTTCCTGGCGCTCGGCGCCGAATTCGCCCCGGTGCGCAAGCGCGGCGTGTTCGTGACGCTCGCCTTCGCCGCGTTCCCGTTCGGCGGCCTGGTCGCCGCATTGACCAGCTCCTACGTCATCCCGGCGTTCGGGTGGCAGACCGTGTTCTATATCGGCGGCATCGTGCCGCTCATCATCTCCGTGGTGCTGGCGCTGTGGCTGCCGGAGTCGCTGCGCTTTCTCATGGCCCGCAATATCCGCCTCGATGAGGTGCGCCGAACGCTGGCGCGCATCGCGCCCGAAGTGATCACGCCCGGCGTCGAGCTCGTCGCCTCGCCCGAGCCGGAACGCACCGGCGTGCCGATCAAGCATCTGTTCACCGAAGGACGCGCGGCAACGACGCTGCTCCTGTGGGGCGCGTTCTTTGTTTGCTTCATGGTGCTGGTGACGGTCACGGCGTGGACTCCGACTGTGCTGCGTTCGGTCGGCTTCTCGATCTCCGCGGGCGCGCTCATCATCGGCCTCAACAATGCCGGCAGCGTGGTCGCGAGCGCGCTGTCAGGGTACATCGTCGAACGGCTCGGACCGGTCAGGTCGCTGCTGCCCGCCTTCGTGCTCGGCGGGCTGTGCCTTGCCGCGTTCGGGCAGGCGACGACGTCGGTGACGACGCTGGCGATCGCCTCGACGCTCGCCGGCTTCTTTGTCGGCGGCACCGGCACCGGCCTGATCGCGCTCGCCGCCGGGCTCTACCCGACCACGGTGCGCTCGACCGGCATCGGCTGGGGCATGGGCATGGGGCGGATGGGCCAGGTGTTCGGCCCGCTCGGCACCGGCGTTCTCGTCGGCTGGGGCGTCGGTGTCCAGGGCGTCTTCTACGCCGCCGCCATTCCCTGCTTCGTCGGTGCGGTGTTCGTCCTGCTGCTGTATTACGCACGCCGCGGCAAAGTGACGGCCTGATTGCGGGCGTAGCAGGAGTAGCAAGCGCCATCGCCCGTTGATTTCGCGGCGATTGATCTTTAGGAGACAACCATGCCCGACACCTTTCCCGACACGCTGCCCGACCGCCTTTCGACCGATCCGCGCAGTTCGTTTTTCGACGCGAAGGTGCTGGAGCGCGACATCGGCGTGCGCTTCAACGGCATCGAGAAAACCAACGTCGAGGAATATTGCGTCAGCGAGGGCTGGATCCGCGTCGCCGCCGGCAAGGGCAAGGACCGCTACGGCAATCCGCTGACGATCAAATTGAAGGGCACGGTCGAGCCGTATTTCAGGAAATAGGTTCGCGGTCCGCGTTGCGCCTTTCAATGCAGCGTCGGACGCTCGCCGACCGCGCGAAGATCGAGTCGTCCGATCAGCGCCGCGCGCTCCGCCTCGGCCGCGGCCATTTCATCCGACGCCTCCTGCGCCGTACTCGCGTTCGAGCCCCATGCGACGATGCCGCCGAGCAACGCCGCCATGGATACCATCATCACCTCGAGATCGAGCCGGATCGCGCCGAACACCATCGCCAGGAGACCGACGCCGCCTCCTGCGGCAGCGATCCGCGCCGCCAGGATGAACTTGCGGCAGCTCTCGATCCTGGCCGCGAGCTCACCGATGTGCGCCTCGAGGCGCACGATCTCGTCGCGCGGGTCGCCGTCGTCCATTGCGGTCCGGGAATTACAAATGACGGAACTACGGTGACACCCAATTGCTCGTGTATCACCAAAGGGATGCAGTCCACATTAGCCGGCCCCTCGTCAAGCGAGGGGAATATCTTTTGGCGGTATTCCTTTCTTCAAGCGCGCGAGTCTTTTGGATGGAACGGAACTCTTCGAGATCAATCGTCGGATTTATTTCTAATACAACCTAGTTTAACCATAACGACGGCTTAGATACCACAGGTTGGATCATCAGATTCAGGCAATAATTCTCGTGTTATTTGGAGAAATGACGATGACGAATGCAACATACGCGAACGCCGGCGCCGCCAGGAAGAATGCACCGCAGCCGTTCCCCGCGATGGCCGAAAAAGGTTCCGAGCAAGCCAAACAAGCCTTCGAAAAGATGAGCGCCGCAACGGCTGAAACCGCCGCTGTGATCAAGAACAGCTATTCCACAGCCGTTAAAGGTGCGCAGGACTACAACAACAAAATCCTCGAATTCGCTCAAACCAATACCGAGGCCGCCTTCGACTTCGCCCAAAAGCTGTCGAACGTAAAAGCGCCTACGGATTTCATGCAATTGTCGACCGAACACTCACGCAAGCAGTTCGAGACGCTGACCGCGCAGACAAAGGAACTCGCCGCGCTGGCGCAGCAAGTCGCGCTGGCGGCCGCAGAGCCCATTCGGACCGGCGTCACCAAAGCATTCAGCCAATTCGCCTGAGCTGATCCGCCGCAAACAGCATGCTGTGAAGCCCGGGTTGTCGCCCGGGCTGCTTGCTATGATCCGCGTGGGGCGGCGTCGAAGTCGCCGTCCTTGGCGGCGGATTGAACCATAGCCTTTCCCCCCATTGCCCCCCTTGCGCGCTTTTGCCATCACGGAACCGGCGTGCGAAAGTGCAACAAATCCCATCGCACAGTTGGGCCGCGCGGAGGACGCGGCGCGTGGGCGAAAACAAGCAAAACCAAGGAGGAACTGCGATGAAAATCATTGCCGCATGTGCGGCCACGGTGCTGGCATTGGGCGTCGCCGCACCGGCACGGGCCGAGACCGTCAAGGTCGGCGTGGTGCTGCCGTATTCCGGGCCGAATTCAGATCTCGGCGCCCAGGTCGACCGAGCCTTCGACCTCTACGTCAAGCTGCACGCCAAGGATCTCGGCGACAACAAAATCGAGCTCATTAAGCGCGACGAAGGCCCGGCCTCGGGCGCCAATGCCCGCACGGTGGTCACCGAGCTGATCACCAATGACAAGGTCAAGCTTTTGGCCGGCTTCGTGTTTTCGCCGTCTGCGATCGCCGCCGCGCCGCTCGCCACCCAGGCCAAGATTCCGATGATCGTCGCCAATGCCGGCACGGCCTGGATCACCAATCTGTCGCCCTATATCGTGCGCTTCTCCTTCAGCATGTGGGACCCCGCTTACCCGATGGGGACCTACGCGGCGAAAAACCTGAACTGCAAGACCGCCGCGATGGGCTTCACCGACTTCCCGCCCGGCCAGGACTCGACGCTGGCCTTCAAGACGGCGTTCGAGAAGGCCGGCGGCAAGATCGTCGACGCGGTCCGGTTCGGCCCCCCCGGTCCGGTGCCCGATTTCACGCCGTTTTTCCAGCGGGTGAAGGACGAGCATCCCGATTGCTTCTACGTCTTCGTCCCCTCCGGCTCGCACGCCGGCGGCGTCATGAAGACCTATGGCGACCTCGGCATGCGTCAGGCCGGTGTTCGGCTCATCGGTCCGATGGATCTCATTCCCGACTACGAGCTCGCTCACATGAGCGACGCGGCGATCGGGCTGATCGTGATGTCGAGCTATTCCGACGATTACACCACGCCGGGCAACCAGGAATTCGTCAAGGCCTGGCACGACGCCTATGGTCCGAACTCCTATCCCGACTTCATGTCGGCCGCGAGCATGGATGCGATGGCGGGAATCTTCCACGTCATCAATACGCTGCACGGCAACCTCGACGACGGCGCCAAGGTCGTCGACACCCTCAAGGGCTGGAAGCACGAGGGCTTCCGCGGACCGATCGAGATCGATCCGCAGACCCGCGACGTCATCCAGGACGAGCACGCCGAAGAAGTGATCAAGAAGCCCGACGGCAAGCTCGGCGTCAAAGTGCTGGAGACGATCCCGCAAGTGAAGGACCAATGCAAAGAGCTCAAAGTGGGCCGTTGCGCGTCCTAGCCGCTTGAGGCAGTAGGAAGGCATCCTCCCCCGCCCGCCGCGCGGGGGAGGACGCGAATTCGAGCCGAGGCCCACCAATGTCGCCCCTTGCCAACACCATCGTCAGCATCCTGTTCGATGGTCTGGCCTGGGCCATGTTTTTGTTCATCGTTTCGGTCGGGCTCTCCGTCACCATGGGGCTGATGGGCTTTGTCAATCTCGCCCACGGCGCGTTCGCCATGGCCGGCGGCTATGTGGTGCTGACGGCGATGCAGCGCTTCGACATTCCGTTTCCGTTGGCGCTCGTGATCACGTTCGTCGTCGTCGGCGCCGTCAGCGTGCTGTTCGAGCGCACGCTCTACATCAGGCTTTATGGCGCCACCGACCTCGATCAGGTGCTGATGACGATCGGCCTGACCTTCATGGCGATCGCGACCTTCACGTATTTCTATGGACCGCTGCCCGAAGCGATCCATGTTCCCGACTATCTGCTGGGCGAAGTGCATTTCGCCGGCCGCAGCTTTCCGACCTATCGGGTGTTCCTCATCGCGGTGGGGGCGGCCCTGATCGCCGTCCTGTGGTTCGCGTTCGAGCGCACCAATATCGGCGCCAAGATCCGCGCTGCCGTCGACAACCGGCGCATGGCGCAGTCGGTCGGCATCGATGTTGATCTTCTGTTCACGCTCACCTTCGCGGTCGGCAGCGGGCTTGCCGCGCTCGGCGGCGGGCTGGCCATACAGCTGCTCGGCCTGACCCCGAGCTTCGCCGTCATCTATCTGGTGTTCTTTCTGCTCGTGGTCGCCGTCGGCGGCTCCGGCAGCATGTGGGGTACGCTCGCCGGCGCGCTGGTGCTCGGCATCAGCGACACCGCGGGCAAATATCTGTTCGCCGACGCCGGGAGTTTCGCCATCTACGCCGTTGCGGTGCTGATTCTCTTGGTCAAGCCTGCGGGCCTCTATGGACGCGAATAAGCTCGCCCCGACTGGTGCCGCCGGCAGCGTCGCAGCCGCGCGCGCCGACGCCGCCAATGCGCTGGCGCGGCGTGACCGCTTTCGCATCGGCGAAGCGCTGCCGTGGGTGATCGGTCTTGCGGCCTATCTCGTGTTCCCCAACCAGATGGTGCTCGGCGGCCAGACGCTGATCATGATTCTGTTCGCGCTGTCGCTCGATCTCATTCTCGGCTTTGCCGGCGTCGTCACGCTCGGCCATGCCGCCTATTTCGGCGTCGGCGCCTACGCCGCCGCGCTCTTGGTCACCGATCTCAACTGGACCGAACCGATCTCCGGACTCGCCTTCGCCGCCGTTTTTGCCGCGATCGCCGGCTTCGTCTCCGGCTGGCTGTTGTTGCGCTACCGCGGGCTGGCGTTGTTGGTGCTCACGCTGTCGATGACGATCATGCTGCAGCAGCTCGGCAATCTGTTCCGCGATTTCACCGGCGGCTATGACGGCATCCCGAGCATCAATATCGCGCCGCTGTTCAGCAGGTTCGACTACGACCTCTACGGCCACGCCTATTATCTGTACTGTCTCGGCGTCCTGTTCGTCGCCTTCTATGTGGTGCGGCGGATCGTCTATTCGCCGTTCGGGCAGGCGCTGGTTGGCATCCGCGAAAACACCGCGCGCATGCACGCGCTCGGTTCGCCGGTGCACGGCCGGCTCGTCGTCGCCTATACCATCTCCGCGGCGTTGGCCGGCGTCGCCGGCGCCCTGTTTGCGCAGACCAACACGCTGGTGACGCTGGGCGTGTTCGATTTCGATCAGTCCGCCAGCGTGCTGATGATGCTCATTCTCGGCGGCGCCGGGCGGCTCTACGGCGCCTTCGTCGGCGCTGTGCTGTACATGGTGCTGCAGAATATCCTGGCGAAGATGAGCCCGGCGTTCTGGCAGTTCGGCATCGGCCTGCTGTTGGTCGCCGTCGTCCTGTTGGCGCGGCGCGGCCTGGTCGGCGTGATCGATGACGCCCTGACCGGCCTCGGCGGCTATCTGCCGTGGCGCACATGGGGCAAACGATGACCGCACCGGCGCTCGAAGTCAAAGAGCTGCAGAAAAGCTTCGGCGCCATCCACGTCGCCAACGGCATCAATCTCACGCTACCGCGCGGCGCCCGCCACGCGCTGATCGGCCCGAACGGCGCCGGCAAGACCACGCTCGTCAATCTCATCACCGGCGTGCTGCGGCCGTCGTCCGGCGACGTCCTCCTTGACGGCGAGGCGATCACGCATCTGGCGCAGGCCGCCCGCACCAGGCGCGGCATCGCGCGCACGTTCCAGGTCAATCAGCTGTTTCGCGCGTTGACCGTGCTCGAAAACGTCTATCTGGCGATCGGCGAGCGCAGCGGCGCCTGTCGCCGGCTGTGGCGCTCGGCGGGCGCCGAGCGCGCCGTCATCGACGAGGCGCTCGATCATCTGCAATCCCTCGCGCTCGTCGCCGACGCCAGGAAGCTGGTCAAGGAACTCCCCTACGGCCGCCAGCGGCTGGTCGAAATCGCCATCGCGCTGGCGCAGCGGCCGAAGCTCCTCTTGCTCGACGAGCCGGCGGCCGGCGTGCCGTCGTCGGAAAACCATCTGATCCTCGACGTCATCGCCAAGCTCGATCCGAACATCACGGTGCTGATCATCGAGCACGACATGGACGTGGTGTTCCGCTTCGCCAACCGCATCAGCGTCCTCGTCGCCGGCGCGGTGCTGACCGAAGGCACGCCGCAGGAGATTTCCGCCGACGCACGCGTGCGCTCGGTCTATCTCGGCGAAGGCCAAGGACAAGGCCACGGAGGCGCGCCGTGAGCGGCGGGGCATTCGCGCTCGAACTCGACAACGTCTCGAGCGGTTACGGCGAGACCGTGATCCTGGAAAACGTGCGCCTGCAGATCGCCGCCGGCGAGACGCTGTCGATCATCGGCCGCAACGGCGTCGGCAAGACCACGCTCCTCTCGACCGTGATGGGGCGCACCACGCTGCACAGCGGCGCCATTCGCCTGCTCGGCAAGGATATCACCACCATCGCGCCGCATCGCCGCGTGTGGGCGGGACTGGGCTATGTGCCGCAGGAACGGGAGATTTTCCCGTCGCTGACACTGCGCGAAAATCTTGAAGTCGCCGCGCGGCCGGGCCCCTGGACCATCGCGGCGGTGTACGAACTGTTTCCGCGCCTTGCGGAACGCCAGTCGAACCGCGGCAACCACCTTTCCGGCGGCGAGCAGCAGATGCTGGCGATCGCCCGCGCGCTGGTCGGCAATCCCGCCGTCATCCTGATGGACGAGCCGTCGGAAGGGTTGGCGCCGGTCATCGTCGAGGAACTTGCCCGTGCCGTGCGCCGCCTCGCCGACGCGCAGGGGTTGACGCTCATTCTGGTCGAGCAGAACACCAGGCTCGCGCTCGACATCTCGCCCCGCACCGTGGTGATGAACCGCGGCCGGATCACCTATGACGGCGCGAGCGCGCCATTGAAAGAGAACCGCGACTTGCTCGACCGTCTGATCGGCGTCGGACGCTATGCGGAGGCTTAGAGCATTTTCCGGAAAAGTGGCCGCCGGATTTGATCCGGTGGCGGATACCGGTTTTCCGGATCATGCTGTAAGAGTATGCCACATCGGCGTCACGTTTAAGTACGTTTCCCGGGCGCAGCGCAGCACGCAGTGATGCGCTGCAGAACCGGGACCTTCGCAAACTCCGTGCCTGCGACGATCCCGGATCAGCAGTGCACCACTTCGTGCTGCACTGCATCCGGGAAACACGGCTTAACCTATCGCCTACGGGAATTTCCCATGCCCAACCTCCTCGGCATCCTGGAAACCGCGCTCTATGTCGAAGAGTTCGAGCGCGCCTGCGCCTTCTACGAACAGGTGCTCGGGCTCAACAGCATCTACCGCGATCCGCGGCTGTGCGCCTACGACGTCGGCGGGCGCAGCGTATTGTTGTTGTTCCTGCGCGGCCGTTCGTTCGAGACGGTGCAACTGCCCGGCGGCACGATTCCGCCGCACGACGGGCACGGGCCGGTGCACATCGCATTTTCCGTCGCGGCCGACGAGCTTGCATCCTGGGAAGCGCGCCTCGCGGAAGAGGACGTCGCCATCGAGGGCCGCACCAAATGGCCGCGCGGCGGCGAGAGCATTTATTTCCGCGACCCCGACGGGCATTTGCTTGAGCTGGCGACGCCGGGTCTGTGGCCGGGGTTTTAGTAGCTCCCCTCCCCCTTGTGGGGAGGGGTTGGGGGTGGGGGTCGGGACGAGAAGTAAAGTCGCGGCCGCCTGCGCAAGCGGCCCGACCCCCGCCCCCATAGGCGTTAGGTTAAGCCGTGTTTCCCGGATGCAGTGCAGCACCGTCAGCGCGGTTACGCGCGTCTTCGACGCGCTATGGTGATGCACTGCTGATCCGGGATCGTCGCAAACACGGAGTTTCCGAAGGTCCCGGTTCTGCGGCGCAGCACTTCGTGCTGCGCCGCGCCCGGGAAACGTACCTTAACCTAACGCCTATGACCCCCACCCCTACCCCTCCCCACAAGGGAGAGGGGAAGAGAACCTACGACTTCCCGTAAACCGGCACGACGGCGCCGCGCGTCACGCGGTTGTCCGGCGAGGCGAGGAACAGGATGGTCGCGGCGACCTCCTCGACCTTCGGCCATAGCGCGTAATCGGCCTTCGGCATGGAATGGCGGTTGGCGGGCGTGTCCATGATCGAGGGCGCCACCGCATTGACCAGGATATCGTCCTTGGCGACTTCCTCGGCGAGGGCGGCCGTCAAGGCGGCGACGGCGGCCTTGCTGGCGGTGTAGGCGACCATGCCGGCGCCGCTGCGCCATTCCAATCCGGCGCGGGCCGAGACGTTGACGATGCGGCCGCCGCGGCCGCCGCCGGTCATCGCTTTCACCGCGGCACGGCAGCACAGCGCGCAGCTCACGAGGTTCATGTCGAGCTGCTGCCGCAGCGTCGCCGCGGTCGTGTCGCGCAACGGTCCCGCGGCGAAGCCGCCGGCGATGTGGATCGAAGCCCATAGCGGTGCGACGCCGTCGTAAAGCGCCGCGACAGCCGCCTCGTCGGCAAGGCTGCCGGTGACGGTCAGCTTCACGCGGTCATGGGTGCGCAGCGCAAAGCGCTCCGCCTCCGCCGCGTCGAAGCAGGGAATGTGGCACGTCACGCCGGCGGCGAGCAGCGCCTCGACTACCGCGGTGCCGAGCGCCCCCGCGCCGCCGGTGATGATGACGTGACGATCACGCAAATCCATGCCGCGGCTCCCTCGCTGGCGGTCAGCATCGTCAATTGGACGATTTGGACAAGGCTGCGCCGGGCGTTGGAACCAAGTGCGCGATGCGCATCGACCACAAGAATATCCCGGCGCGTTGGAAAGAAGAAGCCCGGCGCGGTTTTGCTATGGTGCGTGCGAGGGGAGAATCAGTGGCTGATTTCGATCTCGCCATCATCGGTGGCGGCATTAACGGCGTCGGCGTTGCCCGCGACGCCGCCGGGCGCGGCCTCAAGGTGGTTCTGTTCGAGCAAAACGACCTCGCTTCCGGCACGTCATCGGCGTCCTCCAAGCTCATCCATGGCGGGCTGCGCTATCTGGAGCACGGCGCGCTGCGGCTGGTGCGCGCCGCGCTGAACGAACGCGAGGTGCTGTTGCGGATGGCGCCGCATCTGGTGCGGCCGCTGCGCTTCGTCCTCCCGGTCGACGAGACCAGGCGCTCGCCGCTCGTGCTGCGGCTCGGCCTCCTGCTCTACGACGTGCTCGGCCGGCGCCAGATCCTGCCGGGGACGCGCGCGCTCGATCTGATCATCGATGAGGCCGGCCAGCCGCTGCGGCCGCGGTTCCACCATGCGTTCGAATATTCCGACTGTTTCGCCGACGATTCGCGCCTCGTCGTCGTCAACGCCGTCGATGCGGCCGCGCGCGGCGCGGTCATCTCGACCCGCACGCGCTGCATGCGCGCCGAGCGCGGGCAGGACTGGCGGCTCGTCCTCAACGCGCGCGGCCAGCGCGACGTCGTTACCGCGCGGGTCTTAATCAATGCCGCGGGGGCATGGGCCGACATGGTCGCCGACACCGTGGTGCGCCGGCCGCTGCCGCGCCGCCTGCGGCTCGACAAGGGCACGCACATCGTGGTGCGCCGCCTTTACGACCACGACCGCGCCTACATCCTGCAAGCCGGCGACGGCCGCGTCGTCTTCACCATTCCGTTCGAGCGCGACTTCACGCTGATCGGCACGACCGATCGTAGCTTTTCCGGCGACCCGGTCGGCGCCGGGCCGACGGCGGAGGAGATCGACTATCTGTGCGGCGTGGTGAACCAATATTTCCGCGTGGCCGTGAGTGGCGCCGATGCGGTATGGGCGTTCGCCGGCGTCCGCGCGCTCCATGACGACGGTGCCGGCAAGGCGCAGGACGTCGGCCGCGACTATGCGTTGCTGCTCGACGAGGAGCCCGGCGCGGCGCCCATTCTCACCGTCCATGGCGGCAAGCTGACGACGTACCGGCGCGTCGCCGAGGCGGTGCTCGCCCGCCTCGCGCATCATTTCCCACGCGCGCGGCCATGGACGGCGCGGGCGCCGCTCCCCGGCGGCGACTTCGTCTATGACGGCATGCCGGCGCTCGTCGAGCGCGCGCAGGCCCGCTGGCCGTTCCTGACCGAAGCTCATGCGCGGCGGCTTGCCGGCGCCTACGGCACCCGGATCGAGGACGTGCTCGAGACCGCGACGCGGCTCGACGATCTCGGCCAGCGCTTCGGCGCCGATCTCACCGCCGCCGAGGTGCGCTATCTGATGACGAAGGAATTCGCGCTGAACGCCGACGACGTGCTGTGGCGCCGCTCCAAACTCGGCTTGCGCCTCACCGCGCCACAGCGCGAAGCGCTGCATGATTTCATGTCCGCGGCGCGATCTAGAGCATGATTCGGAAAAGTGGATGCCGGTTTTCCGAGAAGATCATGCTCCATCAAAGAACTAGAGCCCGGTTCTGATTCAATCGGAACCGGGCTCTAGAATATCACAGGCCGCGGACGATAAATTCCGCTCATTCAAATTTTACCGTATCCGTTCAGGCCGAATTTATCTGTTTGTGGTGATGGTGCGGAGGTAAATGCGCAGGTAACCACGGTGGGTCGCGGGGCGTCATGGAACTGCAGGCGAAGGCGAACGAGCTCACCAAACGGCTGCAGGCACTCAAGGTGCTCGTCGTCGACGACGAACACACCATGCGCAAGGTGACGCGCTCGCTGCTGCAGGCGATCGGCATCAAGGATATTCACGAGGCTCCCGACGGCCGCCGCGGCCTGGAAGAAATCGCGGCGCTCGCGCCCGACATCGTCATTCTCGATTGGGAGATGCCGACGCTCAACGGGCCGGATTTCATGCGCTATGTCCGCTCTCCCGGCCATTTTCCTTATCCGGCGGTGCCGGTCATCATGCTCACCGCCTACGGCGAACGCTCGCGCGTGGTCGAAGCGGTGCAGCTCGGCGTCAACGAATATCTGCTCAAGCCGGTATCGTCGCAGGCGCTCTTGGCGCGGCTCGTCGCCATCATCGCCAAACCGCGGCGGATGGTGAAAAAGGGCAATTATTACGGGCCCGAGCCGCGGGTCATGTCGACCTACAAGCCGGAAAACGACAGCGGCTTCAGCAATATCGCTGTTCTTAATTGACCGGTTCAAGGAGCTTTCAGTTCGCGGTGTCGGCGTTAACGCGGCGGTCACCACGTCCGCAGGAGATGCGGCCGCCGCGGGCCGCAGGCGCGCCGCCGCGGCGGCTTTTACCAAGCCGCAACGCGGCGGTGTTCTGATAAGGACGGAGCAGCCGGAGCGGCGCTCCGTTTTTCGCGACCGTTGGGGGCGGCCATGTCGTCGAAACTATCGAAGAAAGATATCGCGGAGATCATCCAATCGCTGTGCGTGCTGGTGGTCGACGACAATCAGTACATGCGCAAAATGATCCGCAATCTCCTGGTCAATTGCGGCGTCAAGGACATCTACGAGGCGGGCGACGGCATCGCGGCGCTCGACATCATTCGCACCGTCGGTCCGCATGTGGTGATCCTCGACTGGGAGATGCCACTCCTCAGCGGCGCCGAGCTGGTGCGCATCGTGCGCTCGCCGGGCGTGTTTCCGGTGCCGGACGTTCCCATCATCATGCTCAGCGGCCACGGCGAGCGCTGGCGCGTGGTCGAGGCGGTGCGGCTCGGGGTCAACGAATATCTGGTCAAGCCGGTGTCCGCGAAATCACTGTACGACCGCCTGGTCTCGATCGTCATCCAGCCGCGGCCGGTGGTGCAGCTCGGCGATTATTACGGCCCGGAGCCGCGCAAGATCGGCGGGATCGAGGCCGGCGAGAACGGGCCGCTGCTCGAGCGATTCTCGAATTGACGGCGCCGCGGCCGGCGGTCGCGTGAGCGCGGCGCTTCGCGTCGCTTGCGTATTGGTTCGGCACGCCAAGTGCCAAAATTACGACTCGACAAATTCGGCGCTGAGACGCACTCTCGGCTACCGCCGCGAACATTATCCGGCGGCGGTGGCTGGGAAACCGGTTGCGCTCTCGCCGTTTGTGTTGTTCCGCGATGCCGATTACTCCTTTCCTGGCCGGTCAAGCGTTCGATCCTGAGGTCGTTCGGGCGATGTCCATTGCCTTCGACAATGCGTGCCGAACGCTCGGCCTCGACAAGCGGACCGATCCGGCCTCCGAGGCCGTCGCCAAGAAGATCATCGAGCTGGCGCAGCGCGGCGTGCGCGACCCCGCATCGCTGAGCGAGCGCGCGCTGCGCGAACTGAACAGCGGCGAATGACACGACCGGGTTTTGCGCCGTGGAGCGAGCCAAATCCGCGTCCGCTGTTGCGGATCGAGGCGCTGAGCCGGCGCTTCGCCGGCTTTGCCGCGGTCGACGGGCTGTCGCTCGACATCTATGAGGGCGAGTTTTTCGCGCTGCTGGGACCTTCCGGTTGCGGCAAGACCACGCTGCTGCGGCTGATCGCCGGGTTCGAGCGCCCGAGCGCCGGCCGCATCCTGCTCGACGGCGTCGATCTGACCGGCGTGCCGCCGCACCGGCGTCCCGTCAACATGATGTTCCAGAGCTACGCGCTGTTTCCGCATCTCAATGTCGAGGCGAACATCGCCTTCGGCCTCGAGCAGGAGGGCCTGCCGAAGGACGAGATCGCGCGGCGCGTCGCCGACATGCTCGCGCTGGTCAAGCTCGATACGTTCGGCGCCCGCAAGCCGAACGAGCTGTCGGGCGGCCAGCGCCAGCGCGTCGCCTTGGCGCGCGCGTTGGTCAAACGCCCGCGCGTGCTGCTGCTCGACGAGCCGATGGCGGCGCTCGACAAGAAGCTGCGTGGCGAGACGCAATTCGAGCTGATGGAGCTGCAGCGCCGGCTCGGTCTCACCTTCATCATCGTGACCCACGACCAGAGCGAAGCGATGACGGTCGCCGACCGCATCGGCGTGATGGATCGCGGCCGGCTGATGCAGGTCGCGCCGCCCGCTGAGATCTACGAGCGGCCGAACTCGCGCTGGGTCGCCGACTTCATCGGCGAGGTCAATGTGTTCGAGGGCCGCCTCGGCGACGACGGCATGACCGTCGACGGCACCACGGCCGGCCGCCTGCGGCTCGCCGCCAAGGCCGACGCCGAGCCCGGCAGAATCGTCTTCGTCGCGGTGCGGCCGGAGAAGGTGCGGATGAGCCGCGAGCCGCCGCTGCCGGGCCTCGACAACAGCGTCGCGGCGACGGTGATGGATATCGGCTATCTCGGCGAGATGTCGATCTACAAACTGCGCATCCGTGACGGCGTGGTCAAGGCGACGGTCGTCAATACCGGCGGCGGCGCGCAGCGCCCGGCCGGCTTCGGCGACGAGGTGTGGCTGAGCTGGCCGCCGGACGCGGCGATCGTCTTGACGCGGTGAGATCGTCATTGCGAAGGGATGAACGCCATGGCGAATCTACGGAACGGTTCGTTTCTCCAAAAACTCGTCGTGCGCGTTCCCTTTATCTGGCTGCTCGCGTTCTTTCTGCTGCCGTTCGTGATCGTCCTCAAGATCAGCCTGTCGCAGACGGCGATCGCGCGGCCGCCTTACACGCCGGTGCTCGATCTGACCGCCGGGTGGCACGGCGTCACGGCGTTCTTCGCCGGGCTGTCGTTCGACAATTACGCCCTGATCGGCAGCGATCCGCTCTACGTTCTGTCCTATCTCAAGAGCGTCGAAATCGCCGCCTTCGCGACGCTGATGCTGCTCGTCGTGGGCTATCCGGTCGCCTACGCGATCGCGCGCACGTCGCCGCGCTGGCAGGCGGTGCTGGTGCTGCTCGTCATCCTGCCGTTCTGGACCTCGCTGCTCATCCGCGTCTATGCCTGGATGAACATTCTGCAGCGCGACGGCCTGCTCAACGACGTTCTGATGGCGTTGTCGCTCGTTAAAACGCCGCCGGCCTGGCTCGCGACCGACACCGCGATCTATATCGGCATCGTCTATTCCTATCTGCCGTTCATGGTGCTGCCGCTCTACGCGACCCTGGAAAAGCTCGATCAGTCGCTGCTCGAGGCGGCGGCCGATCTCGGCTGCCCGCGCTGGAAGGCGTTCTGGCTGGTCACGCTGCCGCTGTCGTCGTCCGGGGTGATCGCCGGCGTTCTCTTGTGCTTCATCCCGATCGTCGGCGAGTTCGTGATCCCGGACCTCTTGGGCGGCTCGCGCGCGCCGATGATCGGGCAGACCATCTGGGTGGAATTCTTCGGCAACCAGGACTGGCCGGCCGCATCCGCCGTCGCGGTCGTGCTGGTGTGCCTCCTGGTGACGCCGATCGTGATCTATCAGCACCAGGCGATGCGCGCGGCGGAGCGGGACTGACCATGCGCAAGGTTTCCGCCTTCAATCTCGTCTCGCTCGCCGTCGGCATCGCCTTTCTCTATGTGCCGATCGTCGTCCTGGTGATCTATTCGTTCAACGCCTCGCGGCTGGTCGCGGTGTGGGGCGGCTGGTCGCTGCATTGGTATGCCGTGCTCGTCAACGACGCGGCGCTGATCGATGCGGCCTCGATCAGCATCCGCCTCGCGCTCCTGTCGGCGAGCGCCGCGACGGTGCTGGGCACGCTCGCCGCGCTCGCGCTGGTGCGGTTCGGCCGCTTCCGCGGCCGGCTGTTGTTCGCCGCGATGATCTACGCGCCGCTCGTCATGCCGGAGGTGATCACCGGTCTGTCGCTGTTGTTGTTGTTCGTCGCCGTCGCGGCCGATCGCGGCTTCTGGACCGTCGCCGTCGCGCACACCACCATGGCGATGTGTTTCGTCACCGTGATCGTGCAGTCGCGCCTGGCCGACTTCGACCGCAGCCTGGAAGAGGCGGCGATGGATCTCGGCGCTTCGCCGCTGAAGACATTTTTCGCCGTGACCTTGCCGCTGATCCTGCCCGCGGTCATCGCCGGCTGGATGCTCGCCTTTGCCCTGTCGCTCGACGACCTCGTCATCGCCAGCTTCACCACCGGGCCGGGCGCCACCACGCTGCCGATCCGCATCTATTCCGAGGTCCGCCTCGGCGTGAAGCCGGAGATGAACGCCGTGTGCAGCATCATGATCGCGGTGGTGGCGGTCGCGGTGACCACGGCATCGCTGTTCGGCAAGCTCACGACGGCAAGAGGTAGGCCGGGGCGGGTTCAAACTTGACATGGACTATCAAATAGTCCATTTACGGTGGACCATGGAGTGGTCCAAAATAGGCGCGCGACATGCGGATTTCCGTCACTGAAGCCAAGGGTCAATTGACCGAGCTGGTTCGCCGCGCCGAAGCCGGAGATGAGGTCATTCTGACGCGGCATGACCGGGAGGTCGTGCGCCTGGTGCCAGTAAAGAAAGCGCGTCTCGATCCCGCGGCGCGCCGGCAATTGTTGGAAGAGTTTGGGGCTGCCGCGTCGGCAAAGGCGACCCCGGGCCCGAGCGCTGCGAGAAGCCAGGATTTCCTTTACGACGAAGACGGCCTTCCCAAGTGATCGTTGTCGACACTTCTGCGCTCATCGCGATCGCTCTGAGAGAGGCGAACGCCGACGCCTGCATCAAAGTAATCGAGGCCGAGCCGGACATTCTGATCTCGGCCGGGACGCTCGCCGAATTGCTCGTCGTGTCCACCCGGCGCGGCTTTAGCGAGGACGTGAACCGTCTTCTCGATAGCTTCGACTTCGAGATTGAGCCCGTGACGCATGCATCGGCTAAGCGCATTGGCGAAGCCTACGCACGATGGGGCAAAGGCCTGCATCCGGCCGGTCTGAATTTCGGCGATTGCTTCGCCTACGAGCTTGCCAAAATGCGTTCCTGTCGGCTGCTGTTTATCGGCAATGATTTTTCCAAAACCGATATCACCAGCGTTTTATAGAAACGTCGATCTTAGCATTGCGCGCGATAGCGCGACGTCAGGCTCAATCCCGGCTCTCGTCCGGCGGCCGGATCAGATAGAGCAAAAACCACAGCGGCAGGATCACCACCGAGCCGAGCAGCAGATTGGGCAGCGCCCAGGCGACGCCCTCGCGCGCCAGTTCCTCGATCCGCTCCGAGGACAGCCCGGCGGCGCGCATCAGTTCGCCGGTGGTGATGCCGAAATGGGAGAGGATCGTGCCGACGATCAGCGAAGCGACCACCACCTTGACCAAGGTGCGGGTGAGGCGGTTGAGCATCCCTGCCCTCGTCGCGGGATTAGCCGGCGCTGATTCGCGGCGATAGAATCATAATGCATCGGCGGCGGCGGGGCACCGGCCGGCGCGCCGGAAAAATTACTTGGCGCCTTGCGGCGGCGGATTGGCCGACGAGGTGGCGGCCGGCGCGGCCAGGATGCGGTCGATCACCGAGCGCACCGCGCCGCCGACGGAGCGGTCCTTGATCGCGTCCAGCAGCGGCGCCGCGGCGCCGGAGCGGCGGATCAGGCTTTGCGGGTCGGGCATCAGGATCGGGTCGTCCCACTGCCCCTGCACCACGAACGGCAACTCGAATTCGTTGGTGGTCGCGCTCGAGATCAGCGTCGCCGTGCCCTTGAGATCGAGGTCACGCGCCGGCACGGAGGCTTGGCCGCCGAGGGCGAGGCGCACCGAGGGACCGTCGACCCGCAGGCTGTCGACCGAGACGATGCCCTGCGTGAGCTTGAGGTCGAGACCGAACTGGTCGAACGGCGTGCGGCCGGAGCGGAAGTCGCCGGTGCCGCCGAGCGGCCGCCGCTCGAGCCGGCGCAGCAATTGTTCGACATTGATGCCGGCGATGGCGCCGTCATGGGCGGTGAGGCTCGCCGTGCCGTTGAGCGTATTGGTGATCGCCATCACCGAGGCGCCGGCGCCGTCGACATTGAGCGCGAGATTGCCGCGGCCTTCGAGCTTGTGGATGCCGAACACCTGGCTGAGGCAGCTTTCCAGATCGACATCGGCGAATTGGACGTGCGAGGTCACCGCGATGCCGCCGTCGGCGCTGGCGACGCCGAGCGAGCCCTTGGCGGCGCCGCCGAAGGCTTGCGATTCGCCGATCGTCACATCGAGCTTGCCGCCGCGCACGGTGGCGGCGACGGCGGTCCGGCCCAATGACGCCGTCGCGATTTTGACGCTTGCCGCGGAGAGGCGCAGATCGAGGTCGAAATCGGCGAGACCGTCGAGCGCAAACGGCAGCCGGTCCCAGTTGCGCTCGTTGGCCGACATGAGGCGCATGCCGGAAACATAGGGCGTGAGATCGAGGCCGTCGGCGGCGAGCGTGCCTTGGATGGCACGGCGGTCATCGGTCGAGAGCGTCAGCGCGCCCTCCGCGACATTGCCGTCGAGTTCGATATTGGCCCCGGACAACGCGACGACGCCGCCGCCGATTTCGCTGCGTGCTCGCAGCGCAAAACGCCCGAAGCCGCCGAACGGCAGCTCGCGCTCGTCGGTCCATCGGATGACCTCGCGCAGCGACGGCGCGTCCAGGCTGAGCGTGCCGTCGATCTTGAGCGTGGGCTGGTCGCTCGCGGCGCCGTCGAACGCCAATTTCAGCGGGGCGCTCGCGAGCCGCAGCTTGACGCCGGAGCGCTCGCCGGTCAGCGCGGCCAGGAAATCGCTGAGCGTGAGGTTCGCTTCCACCGGCTCGCCATGCCACACGAAGCGGCCATTGGCGCCGAAGCTGCGCGAGATCGACGGCCAGGCGAGCTGAAAGTCGACGGCGTCGAGCTGCCCGTTGGCCGTCCTGCCGGATTGGGCGTTGTGGACGATGACGACGCCCTCGCGAATGCCGATCTCCGAGAACGATGACGTGCGGTCGCGGTCCGGCTGCAGCGCGCGCGCGAGCGACACGATCAATCCCGACCAGTTCGATTGCCCATTCGCCGCGAACGTCACGGTGATGGTCGGCCGTACCAGCGTCACGTCGGCGATTTCGATCCGCCCGGCGAGCAGCGGGAAGTAGCGCAGGTGCGCCGTCAATTCCTCGGCCACCACGGCGGGCGCGCCGGTCTTGTCGTCGCCGAGCAGCACGTCATGGAAGCGCACCGTGCTGGCGGGAAACAGCGAGACCGAGACGTCGCCGCGCAACACCGGGTCGAGCCCGGTCACCGCGTGAATCTCCTTGCTGACGGCGTCCCGTACCGCGGCGGCGGGAATGAAGAAGGCCAGCGCGACCAAAACGGCGAAGCCCACCGCGATGATGGCGGCAACGGCGATCGCCAGGCGTTTGAAGCCAATAGCCGCGGTCACGAGATGCGCTTCCGATGTTCGCTGGGCCTGTCGGCGATGCGGGATGGTCCGTGCGGATCACACATGTCCGTCATCTGTGTCGCTTTCGTGGCCGCGGCGCCGCCGCACAAGGGGTTGCCGCCACGAGGCAAAATACGCGGTCGTCCGGCCGGATCCGGCCGGTCAAACGATGGCGCAAGCGCGCGCTCAACGGAGTACCGCCGCCCGTCGCGGCGTCTGCGCCTGCGCGACCTCGGCAATCATCTTTTTCACCATGGCCTGCCCGAACGCGGCGAAACTTTGCGCCGCCATGACGAAGGCGCCGGGACCGCCGATCACATTGCTGCGGTAATAATTGTCGAGGCCGCCCGGCGGATTGGTGTGGTCCGGATTCCACGTCAGCGGCGTGTCGCTGAAGATGACCAGGCCGTTGATGGTGACGCCCTCCTTGAGCGCCTCGTCGCGCGCCTCGGTGACGCCGCGGCCGGAATTATTGGTGCCGTCGCCGGAAATATCGATGGTGCGGCGGCCGGATTCGTACGGCGCGTGGGCGAGCTGCCCCATGGCGAACTCGATCGCGCCGGAGATCGAGGTCCGATCCGCGAACGAGCGCGGCGCCTCCAGCAGACGGTCGCCAAAGCCCTTCGCGCTCGCGGCGTCGGCGATGATCGTCCAATCGACCAGCACCCGTTGCGAGCCGGCGCCGGACCACTCGACGAAGGTCAGCCCGATGCGGCCGTTGGGACCTGAGCGGATGGCGTCGAGCACCTGCGGGTCGGAGACGGCGGCGGCGTAGCCTTCGCGCTGCAGCTGGAATTTGGCGCCGTCGATGCTGCGCGACACGTCGGCCGCCAGTACCAGAAGGAGATCGACTTGTTCGGCCGCCGCCGCCGTCGCGGCCGTCGGAACGAATGCCGCGGCGGCGAAGACGAGCACCAGCAGCCGTCGGACCGTCCGCATTTACCCACCCCGCGCATCCGCCTTCAGGCCAGCGCAACGCCCCAAATTAACTCCCAAGTAAACCTTAGCACAAATTGCGCCTATTGCGCGACCACGCGCGCCGGCGGGAAGGCGACTTCGACCAGCGTACCGGCGTTCGGCGCGCTCTTGATGCTGAAATTCGCGCGGTTGGCTTCGGCCAAAGCCTTGGTCAGCGGCAAGCCGAGGCCGGTTCCGCCGGAGCCCCAGCTCGCCGAAACGGCGGTCTGGCGGAACGGCGCCAGCGCGATCTCGACGTCCTTCTGGCTCATGCCGACGCCGGTGTCGCGCACGCGCAACACCGCCTCGCCGCTGTCGGCGAACGCCGTCGACACGATCACCTGGCCGCCGGGGCCGGTGAAGCGGATCGAATTGGACAGGAGATTGAGCACGATCTGGCGCAGCGAGCGTTCGTCGGCGATGACCTTGGGCAGCCCCGGCGTCAGCGAGGTACGGATGATGATGCGCGCGCGGCTCGCCTGCGGCTGCATGATGCCGACGCACTGCTGCGTCAGCTCGTTGAGGCTCACGTCGGCGAAATTGAGATCGAGCTGGCCGGTCTCGACCTTGGACAGGTCGAGGAGGTCGTTGAGCAGCGAGACGAGGTGCGTTCCGGCGACGTGGATGTCCTTGAGATATTCGCGATAGCGCTCGTTGCCGATCGGGCCGAAGCGCTCGGACATGATCACTTCGGCAAAGCCGGTCATGGCGTTGAGCGGCGTGCGGATCTCGTGGCTGACCTTGGCGATGAAATTCATCTTCGCCGCCGTCGCCTTCTGCACCTCGCGCTTGGCGGCGCGAAGCTCGTCCTCGGCCTTCTGCAACGGCGCGGCGTCGCGCAGGATCGCGCCGAAGCGGTCGGCGCTCAGGTGCGTCAGCGTCAACGTGAACGGCGCGGTCTCGCCGGTGCCGAGGCGCGCGATGATCGAGATCGCCTGGTCCGGCAAGGTATGCGGATGCTGGACCAGTTGGGGCGCCGGCGCGCCGCGCGCCGAGCGATCAAAATAATCGCGCACGGCCCGCTCGCTCTCGGGCACCAGGAGTTCGTCGAAGGCGCGGCCGTGCAGCTTGGTCGCCGCGCGGCCGAACAGGGCCTCGGCGCCGCCCGACACCGCCGCGATCCGGCCGTCGCGCTCGAGCACGAACGCGCTCTCCGCCGCGGCGTCGAGCATCGCCTTGAGCTCGCGGATTTCGTTCTCGGCGGCGCCGAGCGCGAGGATGCCGGCGCGCCGGCCCTGCTCGGCTTCGGCGCTGGCGAGGACGAGCGCATGCGCGGGCCCGCCGCTCCACGGCACGGCAAACAGACGGCCTTCGACCGGGGCGCCGCCGTCGGGCGTGACGAGCGACATCAGCGCCGCCTCGCCGCCCTCGGCCAGCGTGCCGACGCCCGGCAACGCGAACAGCGCGGCAAGGCCGCCGGCCGCCGCCAAGGCGTCGAGGCTTTCGTGACCGGTCCATTCGAGCAGATGCCGGTTGGCATAGAGCAATACGTCGTCGCGGTAGATCAGAACGCCGAGCGGCAGGCGCTCGAGCAGCAGCGCTTCGAATGATGGGTGTGCCGGCTGCGGGGGTTGTTCGGCGGTCTCGGGCTGCGGCGCGGTCGCGACGGCTGCCGTTTCGGCCGCCGGCGGTTCGGCCGTTGGCGCTTCGGGCGACGGCGGCTCGGCGGCCTGAGTGGGCGGGGCCTCAGCGGCTCGAGCGGGTGGAGCCTCGACGGCTGCGGCTGCGCCTTCAGGGCCGGGCGCTTCGTGATCGCCGCGCAAGCGTGAGTTCAGTTCCTGCGCCAGCTCGCGGAACGCCTTACGTTCCAGCGGGCTTAGGCTCGGCGGCCTTGGCTCGCCCGGCATGTTGGTACGGAACGGCACCACGTTGGCCGCAGGAGGTGGACCGGGCAACGGGCGCTCTGCCCGTGCGGCGGTCGAAACCGCTTCGGCGGCGGTCGCTTCGGCCTCGACGACGGGCGCTGGTGGCGCTGCCGCGACGACCGGCGCTGGCGCGGCCGGCTGTTCCGGTTCAGGTGCTACGGGGGCCGCGGCGGTGAACGCCGCTGGTGCCGCCTCCTGCGGCGCTTCCTCCGGCGGCATGAAGCCGAGCGGCCGTTCGCGGCGCGCGCGGGTCAGCTCGTTGATCCGGCCGACGTCGCGGCAGACGCCGAAACCGCGATAGCCGCGAAACTGGCGGTCGCGATCGAACACCGGCAGCCCCGAGAGCTCCACCGGCAGCCGCTCATGGCTTTCATCCACCGGCCAGGAGACGACGATGCCGCTCCAGGTTTCGCGCGTCGCCACCGCCCCGGCCACCCGGTTGTCGGGATCGAGCCGGAGCGCGGTGGCGATTTCGCTCCACAGCCGGCCGAACGCGGCCGTGGTGCGCGGTCCGACCAGCTCGATGAATTCGTCCGAGCCGACCACGAAGCGGCCGTCGGCATCCATCTGCCAAACGAACCGCAGCGGGTAACGGCGCTCCGGCAGAGGCTCGCCGCGCTCGGCATGGGGGGCTTCCGCTGTAGCCGGCGCGGCGTTGGGCAGCGGCGCCGCAGGCGGCAATGACGGCGGCGCCGCGGCCGCCGGTTGCGGCGCCGCCGTAGCGGCGGCTTCGCGCGGTGGCGGGACCGCTTGGCGGGGAGCTTCCGTGGCTTCGCTCTGCTGCGCAGCAAAGCTGACGATCAGGACGGCCGCGGCATCGCGGCCGAGGCGGTCGACTTCGACTGGGCCGGCGGGCGTTGCGCCGGCCGCATGGCCGGCCGTCAGCGCTTGGACGGCGAGCGCTTCGAGCCCAATGGCGGACAATGTCGTCGCAGCACCGCGCCAGCGCCCCTGCGCGGCCGCGGTCGCATAGATGAGCGTGCCGCCAGCCGAAAACGCCGCCAGCGCCTGGCCACGATCGGGAAACAACCGTTCGACGCGCTCGCGCAGCGTCAGCGCCCCTCCCGCCGGCTCGGCCGCAATGATGAGGACCGCGGCTTGGCTGTCGCCTAGCGTCACGCGCGCACAAGTGCAGGTAAGGGCGCGACCGAAGCCGGCGCCGAAGCCGCGCAGGCGCTCCAACCGCGCTTGCCCGGAGGACGGCAAGGTTCTCGCCAGCCGGAGCACTTCCGTCGCGGCATGGTCCTTGGCCGCGAACCGGCGTTGTAAGCATTCCACGGCATTCGCCGCCCCGAAAATCGCGGCGGCAACCGCGTTCGCCCACAAAATTCGCGACCCGTCGGTGCTCCAGAGCCACGCCGGCGAGGTGCCTAACGCATGGTCCATGAGCTGGCCCGCAATTCGCGGGTCGCGCAACGGCGCGAACTCTGACTCCACGATCGGCATGCAACGGCACTCATTGCCTAACGAAGTCTTAATAGAGCCGGCCGTCCCCCCCGTCCATGCCGCGCCCCCTTCTCGCGACCCCCAAGGGGGGATAACCTTAATCCCGCCGGGCCGCGGGCGGAGCGATGAAGCGGCTTCAAGTCGGCGCTCAATTCACGTTAGGATCGAATGCCGCTGCGATGGGGAGCTGACGATGGCCAAGGAACCGTTCGAACAGTTTGCGATGCCCGACGAGGTCCGCGCCTTCGTCGAGCAGAGCGTGTCGCATGCTCGCACCGCCTTCAACGGCGTCGTCGACGCGGCCAACAAGGCTGTGACACAGTGGCACGGCCAGGCGGAGGCGGCGCGCACGGGCGCCAGCGACATCGCCTGGAAATCGATGGCCTACGCCGAGAAAAACATGACTTCGACGTTCGATTTCGCGCAAAGGCTGATGCGGGCGAAGGATCCCGCGGAGGTCATGCGGCTGCAATCCGAGTTCCTGGCGAGCCAGATGCAGACGATCTCGACCCAGGCCCAGGAGCTCGGTCAAAGTGCTGCCAAATTGGTTATGGATGCTGCCAAACCGAAGTCCTGAAATCGTCGCGGCGATCGCCCACGCGCGATTTTTTACAGTGGTTTCATGAACTTGTTTTATTTGTGCAATGCAATATTTTTCTATTGCGTTGCACCAACAAGTTTGCTATAGGAGACTTCGGAATATCCGGACGAGAACCATTGGGCTTGAACCATGCTGAGTTCGGCTCCGGGGTTGGAGGAGAGGTGGCTTCGCGTGACGGGCGGCGGGGCCGATGTAAAAATCTCAGGTGCAACAGCCCAAGAGCACAAAACCAAGGACAAGTGTCATGGCAGAAGCCACAACTGCCCCCAAGGCGAAGGCGAGCAAGCCTGCGGCGGGTCCGTTCGACATGCCTAAATTTGAAATGCCGAAGTTCGAGATCCCCAACGTCGAAATGCCGGCGGCCTTCCGCGAGTTCGCGGAGCGCGGCGTCGCGCAGGCCAAGGACACCTACGAGAAGATGAAGGCCGCCGCCGAAGAGGCGACCGACGTTCTCGAGACCACGTATTCGACCGCCAGCAAGGGCGCGTCCGATTATGGCCTCAAGGTGATCGAGGCGGCGCGCGCCAACACCAATTCGGCGTTCGATTTCGCCGGCGAACTGCTCGCCGCGAAGACGATCTCGGAAGTCGTGGAGCTTTACAGCGCCCACGCCCGCAAGCAGTTCGAAGCGATGACGGCGCAGAGCAAGGAACTGGGCGCGCTCGCTCAGAAGCTCGCCACCGAGACCACCGAGCCGCTCAAGAGCGGCATGAGCAAGGTGTTCAAGGTCTAAGGGTTCCCCCACCCCTGAACCGTGTTCGCGTTGTTTGTCCCCTGACGGAAAAGCCCGGGCTCGCCCCCGGGCTTTTGTTTTGCGCGGGCTGGTGGCGCCGCCGCGCTCTCGAGCGCACGCGCTTTTGCCTTCGCGCTCTTGCCAAACCAGGGCGTTCCTCATAGTTTCCGCGCACTTGCGGGCTAAGATTTCGCCAGCCAAGGTTCGCCAGCTAAGGCCCGTGCAGCTGTAGCTCAGTTGGTTAGAGCGCCTGACTGTGGATCAGGAGGTCGGTGGTTCGAGTCCACCCAGCTGTACCAGCAAAATCAATAAGATAGACGTGGTAAGATAGACGTGGCGGTCGGCACGAGCTTCAACGCCAGCCGAGGCCAGGGGCGACATGCTTCAGGATCGCCTCGATGACATGGGCGTTGTAATCGACACCGAGCTGATTGGGGACGGTCAAGAGCAGCGTGTCGGCTGCCGCGATGGCTTCGTCTTTTGCGAGCTCCTCGATGAGAATGTCAGGCTCGGCGGCGTAGCTGCGGCCAAAAATGGCCTTGGTGTTGTCGCCGAGGAAGCCGATCGTGTCCTCGCTCTCGTTGCCGCGTCCGAAATAGGCGCGGTCGCGGTCGTCCACGAGTGCGAAGATGCTGCGGCTCACCGATACCCGCGGCTCGCGGACATGACCGGCCGCCTTCCACGCCTCGTGAAATATCCGGATCTGCTCCGCCTGTTGGACGTGGAACGGGCGTCCGCTCTCGTCAATCTTGAGTGTTGAACTCTGGAGATTCATCCCGAGCTTGGCCGCCCACTCTCCCGTGGCATTGGTAGCGGCGCCCCACCAGATGCGCTCCCGCAGACCTTCCGAATACGGCTCGACGCGCAGCAGACCGGGAGGGTTCGGGAACATCGGTTGCGGGTTCGGCCGCGCAAAGCCCTCGCCGCGCAGCACCTCCAGAAAGACTTCCGTGTGGTGTCGGGCCATGTCGGCATCGCTCATCCCCTCGGGCGGGGCGTAACCGAAATAGCGCCAGCCATCGATCACCTGTTCGGGCGAACCGCGGCTGATGCCCAGTTGCAGGCGTCCGCCGGCGATGAGGTCGGCCGCGCCGGCGTCCTCCGCCATGTACAGCGGGTTTTCGTACCGCATATCGATGACCGCGGTGCCGATCTCGATCCGCTTGGTCTTCGCGCCGGCAGCCGCCAGCAACGGAAAGGGGGAGCCGAGCTGCCGGGCGAAGTGATGCACGCGGAAGTAAGCTCCGTCAGCGCCGAGTTGCTCGGCTGCGACGGCCAAGTCGATCGATTGCAACAGCGCGTCGGAAGCCGACCGCGTCTGCGACTGCGGCGAAGCGGTCCAATGGCCGAACGACAGGAAACCGATTTTTTTCATCAACATGTCCCATGAAGGTGCCGCGCCCGGTTGTCACGTCACCGCGTTACACCGCTGCAAACGGCCGAAATTACGCGCGGAAAATCCTCACGATGAAATTTGGGGATTTTCGATGAAGCCAGCGGCTGATCTCAACGCTCGACGAGATGCGTGTTTTCCCGTGCCGTCGGCACATATGGCCTCTAGATTCGCTGGATGGCGCCGAGCGACATTATCCTTTCGATTTAGCAGCGGGCGCGGACAAAGCAACCGAGGCCTCCGTCGTCAGCAACAGAAACGTAAATGTTTCCTCGAGGTAGAGCCGCACGGTCTTGTCGTCATGGCTCAGATAACCGATGGACAGGTCCTCGCCGATATGCAGGCCGAAGTCGCCACCGCGCGTCGTAACAACGAAGGCGCCGGTAATCGCCGGAGCCCAGACGATCTCGCCGTCGATCAGGCGCTTGATGTGTTCGAGGACGGGATAGCCGTGATCTCTGGTCTCGCTCAATCCGGTATAGGCATCGGCACTCAGCAACACCGAGTAGGGACCGTTGACCCCGACGAGCCGCAGCTGACTTAGTCCTTTGGCGATGACGTCAGGGTAATCACGGATGTCGGCCGGAAGCGCCATGATCGGATTGTTGATGCCCTCGCGGATTCCGGCGATGCCGGCAGCCGGATAGCCTTCGAAGATGGCCCGATCCTCGGCAAAGGCCATGAGGCGCGCGGCATCCTTGACGGGCTGCCAATCCGAATCGTCGGCGCCGCGCTCCACGTCGTCGATCTGCTGGCGGTCGAGTTCGAATGGGGCGCGCAGTTCGACGAGCGCATTCACCTCACGCTGCCGCGCGAGAATTCCGTCCGACGGCGGCGCCACGCCCCGCAAGTGGCCGGTGCCGACGGCGGAGAGTGCAACACCACCCGGACCCTGTAGGTCGACCACGCGCCGGCCGGCGAGATGGCGCTTGAAGGTGCGTGTCGCCTCCTCCGCGATCTGCGACCAGGCCGCATCGGATATCGGGGCGAGTTCGCGGTGAAGATTATTCATGAGGCGGGATCTCCTTTGAGTGAACCGATGCCCAGCGAACCGTCGCGCGCTGGCGCCGGCGGTGGTGCCGTTGCGACTTTTTCCGGACCGGCTGCCGCAGGCGCCTCTCCCACGCTGTCGAGAAAAGTCGCCGACGGGACGAAGAAAAGATTGCCGGTTTTGGCAACGCTGAAATCCAGCAAACGATCGTAATTTCCGGGAGGGCGGCCGACGAACATATTCTCCAGCATCTGCTCGATCGTCCGCGGCGAGCGCGCGTAGCCGATGAAATAAGTGCCGAATTCGCCGTCCGCAACACGGCCGAACGGCATGTTGTCGCGCACGATCTTGATCTCTCTGCCGTCTTCGACGATCGTGGTCAGCGCGTTGTGGGCCGACGTCGGCTTGACGGCGTCGTCAAGCTCGATGTCGGAGAGCTTGGTCCGGCCGATGATGCGCTCCTGAGCCTCGGTCGGCAGCGCGTTCCAGCCGCGAACGTCGTGCAGGTATTTTTGCACGATCACGTAACTGCCGCCGGCGAACGCCGGATCCTCCGCGCCGATATGGACGCTGTCGACAGCGGCCTGTCCGGTCGGATTTTCCGTCCCGTCGACGAAGCCGATGAGATCGCGGTCGTCGAAATAGCGGAAGCCGTGCACTTCATCGACCGGCGTGATCGCCTCGCCGATCCGCGCCATGATCTGCGTCGCGAGCTCGAAGCACAGATCCATGCGCTTGGCGCGAATGTGGAACAGGACATCGCCGGGCGTGGCGACCGCATGACGCGAGCCTGATTTGATCTCGCGAAAGGGATGCAGCTGCGCCGGCCGCGGTTGCCCGAACAGACGATCCCATGCCTCCGAGCCTACTCCCACCACGCAGGAGAGGTTGGCTTCAATGTCGCGGAAGCCCACCGCGCGGACCAGGGCAGAAAGGTCGCCGCATAGCGACCGGATCGCCGCGCGGCTGTCCTCGCCGTGGGGCGCCGTCGCAACGAGAAAAATGGCGGCACGCGTCAAGGCTTGAACCACAGGCTGCGGAACAGGGGTCAAGTCGGTTTGCGCGCTCGATGTGCTCAATGCAGTCACTCCGTCTTCGGCGTCCGTTTACGCCCAGCCGACGCCGGCGACAAACGCATCTTCCACTATCAGTTTTTAGCTGAAAATGCTCCCGTGACCGTGGATCAGGAGGTCCGCCGTCGATCGAGGTCCGACGGCGAAAGGCACTCGAACAGCTCGACGCCGGGCGGCCGCATGACGAGGATGAGCAGGGCGCCGGTGATCGCGCCGCCGATATGGGCCCAATAGGCGACGCCGTCGTCGGAGCCGACGCTGATGGCTTGCAGTACGATCCAAAGGCCGATGACCCAGTAGGCGCGCACCGCCACCGGAATGACGCTCACCAGCACCTCGATCTTGGCGCATGGCCGGATCATCAGATAGGCCGCCATCACGCCGGCGATTGCGCCGGACGCGCCGACCAGCGGAACGGTCGCGTCGGGTGCGCTGAACACGAAAACGGCCGAGGCGCCGATCCCGCACAGCATATAGAAAGCAAAGAACCGCAAGTGACCGAGCGCGTCTTCGATATTGTCGCCGAAGATCCAGAGAAACCACATATTGCCGGCGAGATGCAGCCAATTGGCGTGCACGAACATCGCGGTGACGAGCGCGAAGTCGCGCGGCATGACACCGACGCGCGGCAGTTCGCGCGTCTCGACCGCCGGCACGAGGCCGACGACGTTCAAGAGCGCCTTGTAGCTATCGTCGGGAAGGCTGAACATCGCGGCGGCGATCGCAATATTCGTCGCGATCAGGCCATAGGTGACGACAGGCGTGGTCTTACCCTCGAGCGGGTCGATGTCGTAAAGCGGCAAAACCATCGTCGCGTCCCTCACCGCAAACTATCGACGCCGCGAGCGGGCGGCAAGGTCCCCGGCCGCTCTTCGGGTTCCGAGACCAGGGGACCCGGACTCCCAGTCCAGGTCAAACGAATGACGCGCCCCTGCGTGACCGCCTGAACCGCGTGCGGCACAAGGGCCACGAGACAAGTGCCGTCGGGATGGCGCACCGACGGATAGACAATCCCATAGTGTCCCGCAGCGCGCACGGCGTCGGCAAAGACGTTTCCGGCCGCATAGCTTTTGGCGGGATCCGGATCGAGGAACGCCGGTTTCGGATCGACGCCACGCAGATTGATAAAGTCGCCGATGAAGCTCGCGAACATTTCCGCATAATCGACTGCGGCGTTGAAGTCGGAAACATTGCCGAGCTCACGTTCCATATGGAACGCCACCTCGGCGACACAGGTGTCGAGCGCAAGCGCCGCGTACCAGGCGCCGCGGCCCGGGCCGTTGAAGCGGTTCAACGAACGCGGCAGCCAGTAGGCAAACGCGGCGTTGATGACATGCGCGTGAGGGACCCCAAATACGAGTTCGCGACGATCGAGCCGGTCCGCTCCGACCTCCTGCGCACGGAGCCGGCCGCTGGTCGCGCCTTCAATCTCTTCGAGCGCGCTCAGATCCTCTTGCTCGACAAGCCGGAGCAGGACCGGATCACGCAGACGGGCCGTCGCTACCAGACGGATCGTGCGGTCCTGTGCGATCCGCTTGACGTTTGCGGCAAGGTCCAACGCCTTAGAGTCCTGCGCGCAAGGCGTCGACGTGGCGGCGCACGTCCAGCATGATCGGGATCCCACCTTCGATCATGGCCTCGATCGGCGTGCGGTTTTCGAACAGCGCGCCCTTGTTGCGCAGACGGGCCCAGCGGTCGGCCATGTCGTCGGCGAACAGAAGGTGCAACGCTTTGAACACGCCGACGATGGCGGAAACGCGCGTGAGCTGATCCTGGGACAGCGACTGATCCCATTTCCCCGCCGTGATGCGATCCCAGGTGCTTGCCGAGAGGCCGAGCAAAGCTGCCGCTTCCTGTCCCTTCAGATGCCAGTGGTCCGCAATCCGCTTCATCGCCCTGATCGCGGCCGGGCTCAGCCGCGCACGATCGCTTTCTTCGGCGAAGGTTTGCGGGAAAGCCGCAATTGCGCGGCGGTCGGTTCGGGGATGCAGTGTGGCCACGGCGGATCGCCTCAACACCATTTGACGCTCAATATAGCATCAAATGACGAAAGCGCAATTGGCACCCCCATACGGGGATCGAGCCCGTGTTCACCCCCGCTTTACCTTAACGCCAGCCGGCACCGGCCTGGCGATGCAGCCTTAGCTATTGGCGATTTATCACGCTCGAAGGGCGACGACCGCCTGTTGCAGTGAATGCCGTGGCAAGCGTGACACCATTGACGGCGCTCGAGCGCGTCGGGCCCGTGCGTGACGGCGGCGGGGCCGGCGTGGCGCACGCGCGCGCGGCGACGAGCGGCGCCGCGCCCGACCTGAGTTTCAAGATCTACGGCGACTTCGCCGCGGTCGAAACGGAATGGCGGCGCTTCGAGCGGGTGGCGGAAATGACGCCGTTCCAGACGTTCGATTGGCTCGCCACCTGGTACCGGCATATCGGGCTCGGCGACGGCGTGCGGCCGGCGATCGTCGTCGGACGCTTCGCGGACGGCGAGACGGCGTTCATCTTTCCGCTCGGCGTCGCGCCCGCGCACTGGACACAGCGGCTGTGCTGGCTCGGCGAGACCGTCTGCGATTATCACGCGCCGCTCCTGGCGGCCGGCTTTGCGCAACGCGTGACGCCCGCGCGCTTCCTCGCGCTGTGGCGGGAGCTGCGCGCGCGCCTGCAAGGCGAGCCGCGTACCCGCCACGACTGGATCGAACTGGAAAAAATGCCGGAGACGGTCGGCGGCGAGATCAATCCCTTCACGTTTCTCGACGTCCGGCTCAACGCCAGCGGCGCGCATTCGACGCGATTGGGCGAGGATTGGGAGACGTTCTATTTCGCCAAGCGCTCGTCGGCGACGCGCCGGCGCGACCGCGCCAAGCGCAAGAACATGGCGGCGTTCGGCGACGTCCGCTTCGTCACCGCGGCCGACGCCGACGACGCCGAGCACACGCTTGCCACGCTGATGCAGCAGAAAAGCCGCGCGCTGGCGCGCAAGGGCATCGCCGACATGTTCGCGCCGGCCGGGCATCGCGCGTTCTTCCTCGACCTCGCGTCCAACCCGGCGCTGCGGCATTTCATTCACGTCAGCCGCATCGAGATCGGCGCGAACGTGGCGGCGGTGAATCTGGGCGTCGTGTTCGGCGATTGTTATTATCACGTGCTGGCGAGCTACGACGAAGAGGCGGAGGCGGCGCGCTACGGACCCGGCATTCTGCATGTGCGCGAGCTTTTGGCCTACGCCATCAGCCTCGGCCTCGCGCGCTTCGACTTCACCATCGGCGACGAGCCTTACAAGTTGGAATGGTCCGACGCCGAGCTGAGACTGTTCGATCATGTCGCGGCTGTGACTGCGCGCGGCGTTGCGGCGGCGCGTGCGTCGATGCTGCGGCGCCGGGTCAAGCGATTTCTGAAACAGACGCCGTGGGCCTGGCGCGCGGTCTGCCTCGCGCGTTCCACCGTCGGCGCGTTAGCGCAGCCGCGACCGGCGCGGCCACGCCCGCGCAGTACTTCACTCGCAGCCGACGGCCGCAGCACGCTGGCCTGCGTCATGGGCGACATCGATCTGTTGCGGCCGCTGGCGCTGGCCGGCATTCCCTGCGCGGTGGTGACGCGGCCCGGCGTTCCCTCGCTCTATTCGCGCGCCGCGACCTTGCGCCTGCCGTGGCACACCTTCGCGCCGGACGACGCAACGCTCGTTGACGCCTTGGTCGCGTTGGGCGAGGCGCAACGCGAGCCGCCGGTGTTGTTCTATGAAGAGGACGCGCAGCTTCTGCTCGTGTCGCGGTTTCGCGGCCGGCTGGCGCGGGCGTTCCGTTTCGTCATCGCCGATGCCGGACTGGTCGAAGACCTCCTCGACAAAGCGCGGTTTCAAGCGCTGGCCGAGCGCCACGGTCTGCCGGTGCCGGCGGCGCGCCGGTTCGATCCTTCAGCCATCGGGCCCGGCGATCTCGGCCTGCGCTTTCCCGTCCTCGTCAAGCCGGTGACAAGGCTCGACGCCTGGAACGAGCGGTTCGGATTGCGCAAGGCGGTCGCCGCCGAAAACCTCGCGGCGCTGCAAAGCCTGTGGCCGCAATTGCGCGACCTCGGTCTTGCGCTACTGGCGCAGGAACTCGTGCCCGGCGCGGAAGCGCGGATCGAAAGCTATCATTGTTACGTCGACGGCCAAGGCGGCATCGCCGCCGAGTTCACCGGACGCAAATTGCGCACCTATCCCGCCCACTACGGCCACACCACCGCGCTCGAAATCACCGATGCGCCCGACGTGCGCGCGCAGGGCCGCGCGGCGATCGAAAAGCTCGGCCTGACCGGCGTCGCCAAGCTCGATTTCAAGCGCGACATGCAGGGCAAGCTCCGCCTCCTGGAGATCAACCCGCGCTTCAATCTCTGGCACCACGCTGGCGCCGTCGCCGGCGTCAACATCCCAGCGCTGGTCTATGCCGATCTCCTCGGCATTCCACGCCCGCCGTTCGTGCGGGCCAGAGCCGGGGTGCGCTGGTGCCGCGCCTGGAAGGACCTACCGGCCGCGCGCGCCGACGGCGTATCTCTGACGCAATGGCTGGCGTGGTTCCTCGGCTGCGAGGCCAAATCGGCGCTGTTTTGGGATGACCCGATGCCGTTCGTGCGATCGAGCCTTTTTCGGGTCATGCGACTGCGTTAGTCTTGTGTCATTGCGAGCGCCAGCGAAAGTAATCCAGGGGCCCCCTCCGCCGAGGACCAAACAATGAGCGCGAATTCGCTTTGGCCGGACCTGCCGCTCGCGGCGTGGAGCGACACCTGCGAGACGCTGCATCGTTTCACCCAGGTCGCCGGCAAGGTGCGGCTCGCCTCGACGCCCATGGTCAATCACTGGTGGAATGTGACCTTCCAGGTGGATTCCCGCGGCCTCGTCGCGCCGGCGAATGTGTGGGCCGGGCGGACATTCGATATCGTGTTCGACTTCGTCGATCATCGGCTCCTGATCGCCACCAGCGACGGACGCACCGAAAGCTTCGCGCTCGAACCGATGGCGGTCGCCGACTTCTATGCCGCGTTCATGGAGCGGCTGCGCCGCCTCGGCATCGACGTGCATATCTGGACGATGCCGAGCGAGATCGAGAACGCCGTGGTGTTCGAGAAGGACCGCGATCACGCGCACTACGATCCGCGCTACGTCGCGCGCTTCCATCAGGCGCTGGTCAGCGCCGCGCGCGTCATGACAGAATTCCGCGCGCGCTTCATCGGCAAAGCGAGCCCGGTGCACTTCTTCTGGGGCAGCTTCGATCTCGCCGTGTCGCGCTTTTCCGGCCGCACGGCGCCGCCGCCCAAAGGCGTGACGCCCAACGTCGCCAGTTGGGTGATGGCGGAGGCCTATTCGCACGAAGTCTCGAGCTGCGGGTTCTGGCCAGGCAATGGCGGCTATGGCCGCGGCGCATTCTACGTCTATGCCTATCCGGAGCCGCCGGACTACGGGGAGACCCGCCTGCGCACCCCCGACGCGTTCTACGACACCGGGCTCGGCCAATTCATCCTGCCCTACGACGCGGTGCGCGCCGCGGCCGACCCCGACGCTGTGCTGCTCGGCTTCCTGCAGGAGACCTACGCGGCGGCCGCCGCGCAGGCGCGCTGGGACCGCAAGTCGATCGAGCGCGGCGAAGCGGACGCCCAGGCATGAGCCGACGCTGGTAAACAACGCTCATGCGCATCGGCATTCGCCTCACGATTTCCAGTCTCGTCCTTGCATCGATCCTGGTGAGCGCCGTCGGCGTCCACCTTTTGTGGTGGCGCACCGCCGAGGCGAACAGCCACGCGCTCGCCGCCACCATCAACGAGCAGATCGTCGCGGCAGTGGAAAACGAAGTCGATGCCATCACCACGCAAGCGCGCGCGGCGCACACCGCGATCCGCACGCTGTTTGTTCAAAACGTGCTCGGGACGCGCGAGGCCGACAAGCGCGAGTTCGTGTTTCTCTCGCAGTTGCAGGCGCAACCGAGCATCTCCTGGGTCGCGTTCGGTTGGCCGGACGACGCGTTTTTTGCCGCGCACAAGCTCGGCGACCTGGGCCTCGAAATGATGGAGATCGCGCCGGTCGACGGCGTGGTCAAGCGGCGGGTCGACAAATATCAGGTGGTGGTCGGCGACATTCAGTTCGAGAAGCGCCGGTTCGAGGACACCGATTTCCACGTCACCGAACAGGAATGGTACCGCAAGGGCATCGCCGGCGACGATCCGGCCTGGTTCGAGGTCACGACCTATCCGGTGGGCTTGCGTCCGTCGATCGCCTATGCCGGCCCGGTCGATGTCTACCAGAAGCGACAGGGCGTGCTGGCGGTGATGATCGAAAACACGCGGCTCGCGCAGTTTCTGTCGCAGCTCGCCGTCGGCAAGACCGGCGCGGCGTTCATCCTGCGTCGCGACGGGACGACGATTGCCGCGCCCGATCCGGATGCCGATGAACTCAATATGCAGCGGGCAGACCAGCCCTTGCTGCCGATCGCCCGTGGCGCGTTCAAGCAGGCCGGCAACATGACCGGCGGCGACGACAAGACCGCGCGCCGGGTACGTTTCCTCGCCGGCGGACTGGCCTATGCGGTCACTTTGACGCCGCTCGCCTTTCCCGGCTGGACGCTGGCGACGGTCATTCCGGAAGCGGAGTTTCTCGGTCCGATCGAAACGACGATTCGGCATTTGCTCATCGGTTTGGCAATTCTCATTCTCGCCGCCGGCATCCTGTCGGCCTGGCTCGGCCGGCGGGTCATCGCCAGGCCGCTGATCACGGTCGTCGACGAGCTCAAGCACGTCGAGCGCTTCGAACTCGACCAAGTGCGCCGCCATCCCTCGCGCATCACCGAGCTTGCCAATCTGTCGGGTGCGATCGCCGACATGGCGGCCGGGCTCGCCGCCTTCCGCAAATACATCCCCGCGGATTTGGTGAAGATGCTGGTGAGCGAGGGCGTCGAACCGCGCCCCGGCGGCTCGATGCGGACCCTCACGGTTCTGTTCGCGGACATCGCCGGCTTCACCGGGCTGTCCGAACGCCTCGGCGACCGGATCGTGCCGCTACTATCCAGTTATCTCGACACCATATCGCGCGAGGTCAGCGCCCACGACGGCACCATCGATAAATTCATCGGCGACGCGGTGATGGCGTTTTGGGGTGCGCCGGCGGCCAACGCCGATCACGCCGTCGACGCCTGCCGGGCGGCGCTGGCCTGCCAGCAGGCGCTGCGCGCGTCGGGGCTGACCGACGACCGCGGCCAGCCGCTCAGGGTGCGGATCGGCATCAACTCCGGCACCATGCTGGTCGGCAATATCGGCTCGGAATTACGGCTCAACTACACGGTGATCGGCGATGCCGTGAACGTCGCCAGCCGGCTCGAAGGCGCCAACAAGGAATATGGCACGGGCATCATCATCGGCGAGGAAACGCGCAACCTGGCCGGCGACCGCATCCAGGTGCGCGAACTCGACCGGCTGATGGTCTACGGACGCGCGGGCGGACTGGCGATCTACGAATTGCTGGGCATTGTCGGACCCGGAGCAGAACCGCCGCCTTGGGTTGCGCTCTATGAATCCGGCCTCGCGGCCTATCGGGCGCGCGATTTCGCCGGCGCCATGGCTTTGTTCGAGAAGCTGTTGGCGATCCGGGCGTCGGATCAGCCCGCGCGCATCATGTGCGAACGGTGCAATGAGTTTCTCAGGGCGCCGCCGGGACCGGATTGGGAAGCAACCAACGCGATGAAAACGAAGTAGCTCGCGGAGCGGTTTGCCGGCATTCGCGCATGAGCGCGCGCAAGGAATTTTTGCTGCGAGCAAATCTCGGCAATATTATTAGGAATTGTCGATTCCCATCACACGATTGTGACGGGCTCGGCGTTCGACACGACTGTGTGACGCGTGTCATAGACGCTCGCAGCTTCGCTATGAAGTCTTCGAACTGCCGGGGTGAGGATCGTCCCCCAAGCGTCGCCTCAAAGGCCCCAAGCGTCGCCGCAAAGGCCAAAGCATTGCCGCAAAGGATCGCCCCAAAGGATCGCCAATGAACTCGAAAATCGCCCCCGCCACGCTCGCCAGCGCCGTCGCCGCCGCGCTCGCGATGATCGCCGCGCCGGCCTCCGCCGGGCCGAAGCCGCCGCAACCCACCATGGACAAATGCTTCGGCATTGCCCTGAAGGGCGATAACGACTGTGCCGCCGGCGCGGGCACCACGTGTGCCGGCACCGCCGCCGCCGATTTCCAAGGCAATGCCTGGAAGTATGTGCCGAAGGGGACTTGCGCGACGATCAAGACTCCCAAAGGCACGGGCTCGATCGAGCCCACCAAATCCTGACCAAACAACGGGGCGTGCCGCATCCTCGCGCGCCTCTTGTTCCTTAAGCCCTGCTTCCTTCACCTCGTAAATCAATCCGACCCTCGGCAAAAGCTGCAACGCGACATGTCGATCACCGCAAATCTTCCGGCGCGCGTCGGCGTCGGCTTCAAGCCCCGGCATTTTCGCGACATCGTCGCCGCGGCCCAGCCGATCGGATTCTTCGAAGTGCATGCGGAGAACTATATGGGCGCCGGCGGGCCGCCGCATGCGCAACTCGGCGCGTTGCGCGAACGCTATGCGCTGTCGGTTCACGGCGTGGGGTTGTCGATCGGCTCGATGCAGCCGCTCGACCGCGAGCACCTCATGCGGGTTAAACGGCTGTGCGACCGCTATCAGCCGGAGAGTTTCTCCGAGCATCTCGCCTGGTCGTCCCATGGTGGGGTTTATTTCAACGACCTCCTGCCGCTCCCTTATACGCCGCAGACGCTGGCGCGCGTGGCCGAGCACATCGACGAGGTGCAGACGGCGCTCGGCCGCCGGATGCTGCTCGAAAACCCCGCCACTTATGTCGGCATTGCCGAGTGCACGATTCCGGAAGTCGAGTTTCTCGCCGAACTGTCGCAGCGGACCGGATGCGGCTTGTTGCTCGACGTCAACAACGTCTTCGTCGCGGCCAACAACCACGCGGCGAAGCCGGAGTCGTACGTGGATTCGTTTCCGCTCGATCGAGTCGCGGAAATCCATCTCGGCGGGCACCACGAGGAGGTGGGCGAGGACGGCGCGGCGCTGTTGATCGATAGCCACGGCGCGCCGGTCGCGGCGGCGGTTTGGGCGCTCTATGCCAACGTCATCGCCAGGACCGGGCCGATCGCGACCTTGATCGAATGGGACAACGATGTTCCGGATTGGCCGACGCTGCGCGCCGAAGCGGTCATGGGGCAGACGGTTCTTGCCGGCGCCTCCCGCGCGTCGGCGGCATGAGAAGGACGATGCCTGCGCCGTTCGAAACATCGTTCGCGCTGGCGCTGCTCGACACCGAACGGCCGGTACCGCACGGGCTCTTCGCGCCTGAGGCGGCCATGCCGGCCCGGCGTTTCGCGGTCCACCGCAACAATGTGGTGGCGGGCCTGGTGCAGGTCCTTAAAGTGCGCTTTCCCGTGGTCGAGAAGCTCGTCGGCGAAGAGTTCTTTGCCGCGACGGCGCGGGTCTTCGTGGCGAGTAAGCCGCCGCGCACGCCGCTTCTTGCTACCTACGGCGACGGCTTTGCCGCCTTCCTTGCCGAATTCGAGCCGGCGCGTGAGCTTGCCTATCTCGCCGACGTCGCGCGGCTCGAGGCCGCGCGGACCCGCGCCTATCATGCGGCGGACGCCGTGCCGCTCGATGCGGGCCGATTCGCGGCGCTCGACGGCGACGGCATCGGCGCCATCCGCGTCGGCCTGCATCCTTCGGCCGAAATCATCTGCTCGCCGCATCCGATCGTCACCATCTGGGCGATGAACTCCGGCGAGCGGGAACTCGCACCCATCGAGAATTGGCGCGGCGAGGACGCGCTGGTGATACGCCCGCATCTCGACGTCGAAATCCGCGTGCTGCCGCCGGGCGGTGCGGCGTTCCTGCGCGCGCTCGCCGAAGGCCTGCCGCTCGGCAAGGCGGCCGAAGCCGCGGTGGCCGCGTGTCCGGCGTTCGATCTCACCGCCAATTTGGCCGGCCTCATGGGCTGGGGCCTCGTGCGCGATTTGGTTATTCCCGAGCCGAACCACTACAAATAATATAAATAATCGCCGCGCGCTTCATGCGGAGCGCGCGGATCATGATTTGTGAACGCGTGTTTCGGGTTCGTGCGCGACGACCCGCGCCCCGGAATGGCGTGATGGAGCGAACTTACTTCGCCTTCGCGTACGGATAGATCACGTCGCCGGTCTTCTGGTCGGCGGGCGTCAGCACGGTCTGGTAGTCCATGCCGCGCCAGGTCTCGAGGTTCGCGGCGTCGGTGATGCCGTGATACTGCACCTGCAGCATCCCCGACGTCGTCCATTCGCCGTTCTTGCCGAACTTCACGTCGGCCATGATGGTGTGGAATTCATGGCTGCGCAGATAGTCGGCGAGCTTGTCGTCGTTGATGCTGTTGGCGCCTTTGATGGCGTCGCCCAGCACCTGGAAATAGGCGTAGCCCCAGCCGCCGAGATAATAGCCCAGCGGGTCGACGCCTGCGGCCTTGGCGCCTGCCTGATAGACCTTGAAGAAGTCGGCCGCCTTCGCCAACAGTTTCGGCGACGGCACCCAGGTTTCGTAATTGACGATGCCGTTGAGTTTCGATTTCAGGCGTTCCTTGAACACGGTCGCCTGCAAACCGACCATGGCGCCGCCGAGCATCTTCGGCGTGAAACTGAGCTCGTTGGCGGATTGCACGATGCCGACCGAGCTCAGCGGGTAGGAGCACACCACCACGAGATCGGCGTTGCTCGCCTGCAGCGCGCGGATGACGGGCGAGAAATCCGTGGTGCCCGGCGGGAAGGTCTTGTCGTAGACGATGTTGACGTTGAACCGTTTGGCGTTCTCGCGGGCGCCGGCGCAGGCGTTGCGCGCGAACTCGGCGTCCTCCGAGGCGAGCGCGACGGTGGTCGGCTTCGGTGACTGCTGCATCGCGACCTGGAAGAAGCCCTCGGTGAAGGAGGCCTTGGTGTCTGGCCCGGTCGGCAGCATGGAGAAATATTTCGGGTAGTGGAACTCGCTGTTGGCGTCGAGCGCGAACAGGCTGATGAAGGTCTTGCCCTTCTGCATGACGACCGGGATCGCTGGCGCCACCATGTTGGTCGCATAGCCCGAGACGACGAGATCGACCTTATCGACGTCGAGAAGCTTGGTGTAGATGCCGGGCACGTTGGCCGGGTTGGACTGGTCGTCATAGGTGACGAGCTTGACCTTGCGGCCGAGCAACCCGCCTTTGGCGTTGGTTTCCTCTTCCCAGATCTTGGCGCCGGCGAGCGCCTGCTTGCCGTTCGGCGCGAGCGGGCCGGTGACCGACATGGCGAAGCCGATCGTGATCGGTTCGCTGCTTTGCGCGGCAGCGGGCAGCGGCGCGGCGGCAAGGCTTACGGCGGCAAGGCTTACGGCGACAAGGCTGGCGGCGACAATGGCGGCGCCGGTGCCGCCCATGCCACGCCATGTGACGTGATCGTACATGCTTTCCTCCCAAATGGCTTTCGTTCTCGTACCCTGGCGGGCCGCCCATTTTTGGGCTTGCCGCGACAGTGTCGCGCGCACAATGCCTCGCTTCCGGGTTGATGAAAAGGGAGCGTGGCAATCTGCCCTAATGCGGCCAGCCGACCAGTGTGGGCAGACGGCGAAGCGCGGATGGGACCATTTCCGCGAAATCGCCGGCACGCCTATCCGCGACCAGGACACGATCAACGCCTGGAATCAGGGCTTGGCGGAGGCTTGGCCAATACGGCTCGGCGATCGGGACTTTGCCCTCTACTTGGCCGTCCCCGCTTGCCGTCCCAACTTGGCCGGCCATTTTACAACTTGCCTTGAACACGCGATGACGCGCCGATAGGTTCGCGCAGCGATAGTCCCAGGGCGTGCAGGTGACGACGATCTATAAGATCTGCGATCGGACAGCGTGGCAGGCGGCCGGCGCGGCAGGGGCGTTTCGCGGTGCGGAGGTGGATGTTCGCGATGGCTTCATCCATTTTTCCACCGCCGCGCAGCTTGCCGAAACCGCGGCGAAGCATTTTGCCGGCTTAACCGATCTCGTGCTGGTCGCGGTCGACGCCGACGCCCTCGGCGCGGCCCTCGTGTGGGAAGTCTCCCGCGGCGGCGCGCTTTTTCCCCACCTTTACGGCGATCTGCCGCTTGCGGCCGTGCGCTGGTCGCGGCCGCTGACGCAAGATCCCGACGGCCGTCACGTGATTGCGGAGCTCGATCCGTGATCGGATTCTTCGCGCGCTTGGCGCGGCCGTTGCTGCATGCGCTCGATCCGGAGGACGCCCATGCCATTGCGGTGGCGGCGCTGAAGTTTGCGCCGTTGCCGCGCGCCGCCCGCGACGACCGCCGGCTCGCGGTGCGCGCGCTCGGCCTCAATTTCCCCAATCCGGTCGGCGTTGCCGCGGGTTTCGATAAGAACGCCGAGGTGCCCGACGCGCTGCTGCGGCTCGGCTTCGGCTTTGTCGAGGTCGGCACCATCACGCCGCTGCCGCAGGCGGGTAATCCGCGCCCGCGGGTGTTTCGGCTCGATGCCGACGGTGGCGTGATCAACCGGCTCGGCTTTAATTCGCAGGGCGCCGACGCCGTGCTCAAGCGGCTCGCGGCGCGCGCCCAGCCCCCCGCGCTTGCCGCCCTCGCCACCCCCGGACGCGGCGGCGCGTGGGGGGGCGGAATCGTCGGCATCAATATCGGGGCGAACAAGGACGCCCCGGACCGCGTCGCCGACTATGTGCGGCTGATCGAACGCTTCGCCTCGGTCGCGAGCTACGTCGTCGTCAACATTTCCTCGCCGAACACGCCGGGACTGCGCAACCTGCAGCAGGCCGCCATGCTCGATGACCTGTTGTCCCGCGTGGTCGATGCCCGCGAGCGGGTGGCGCAGACCTCCGGTCCGACGCCGGTGCTGCTCAAGATTGCACCGGATCTTTCGCTCGCCGCGCTCGACGATGTCGTCGGCATCGCCCGTTCGCGCCGGGTCGACGGCATGATCGTCGGCAACACCACGCTGTCGCGGCCGGCGGGCCTGCGCGAGACCGCGAAAGCGGCCGAAGCCGGCGGTCTGTCGGGGCGGCCGCTGTTTCCCTTGGCGACCCGGATGCTGGCCGAGACCTATGTGCGGGTCGAAGGCGTTTTTCCGCTGATCGGCGCCGGCGGCGTCGACTCCGGCTCGACCGCGCTCGCCAAGTTCCGTGCCGGCGCCAGCCTGATCCAGGTCTATTCCGGGCTGATCTATCGCGGCCTCGGGCTCCTCGACGAGATCAAGGCCGCACTGGTCGCCGCGCTCGACCGCAGGAAGCTCGACAGCCTGGTCGATCTGATCGGCACCGACGCCGCGGCGGTGACCGCAGAGCCGTGGCCGAATTGAACGCGTTCAGATATCCGCAAAGCTAAACCTGCTCGGGCAGCGGTACGGTCGCGGCGCCGGGCGACGGCGCCAGGACCGGCTTGAGCGCCGGAACGAGCCGCCGCCGCACGCGCCGGGCGGGGATGGGGCGGTAGACCTGCTTGGTCGCCTCGACGATGTGCACGCCGGCGAACGGCGCCGAGAGCGTCGCGCCGGTGCGCTCCCAAGCGCCGGCCGAGCGCAAGAACAGCTGGCGCGCGATCGGCGGCATATAGAGCGCCTCACCCCAGCCGGTCGGCGTGAACCAAGCCTCGCGCAAGAGCTGATTGATCTGCGAGCGCGAATACGGCCGGCCGTAGCCGAACGGTGTCGTATCCATCCGCGCCCACAGGCCGCGGCGGTTCGGCACCACGACAAGGAGCCGGCCGCCGCCGGCGAGCACGCGCCAGACCTCGCGCAGCAGCCCGGCGGGATCGGACGAATTTTCCAGCGCGTGCACCAGCACCACGCGATCGACCGCCGCATCGGTGAGCGGCAGGTCGTCCTCCTCCACCAGCGCCGCCAGCGCCGGCCGCGACGACGGCCAGCGCAGCACGCCCTGCGCCGCCGGCATCATGGCAAGGCAACGCTCGGCCTCCTCGCGAAACAGGCCGAGATAGGGCGTCGGATAACCGATCCCCAACACCCGAAGCCCGCGCGTATCCGGCCAGCGCGCCCGGATGCCGCGTCCGATGAAGCGGCGGGCCACGGTTCCCAGATGCTGGGCGTAAAAATTACGCAAGTCGACGACGTCCATGGCGGCGAAAATAGCACGAAAGGCCGAGCTTGGAATCCGTGGTCTCAACCTTGCGGCTTACGCTACCGAGTGCCTAACTGAGGCGATGGGTGACTAGGGCTCCGGGTCGCGCCAATGCGCGCCCGGGAATGACCGCGCTCGAACCCGATGGGAGCAACATGCCCGCGCAAACGGATCTCTTCCTCTGCCTCAAGGACAATTACGGCGTGCTCCTGCACGATCCGCAGACCGGCGCGACGGCGTCGATCGACGCGCCCGAGGCCGCGCCGGTCGAAGCGGCGCTCGAGCGCACCGGCTGGCGCCTCACCGACATCCTGGTGACGCATCATCACGGCGATCACACCGCCGGTATCGCCGAGCTCAAGGCGCGGCATAACTGCCGCGTGGTTGCGCCGCGCGGCGAAGCGGCGCGTATTCCGCACGTCGATGAGACCGTTGCGGAGGGCGACACGGTGCGCGTCGGCAACCTGAGCGGCCGCGTCATCGAGACGCCGGGCCATACCGCCGGGCACATCTCGTATTTCTTCCCAGCGGACAAGCTCGCCTTCGTCGGCGACACGCTGTTCTCGATCGGCTGCGGCCGCGTCATCGAGGGCGACCCCGAAATGATGTGGCACTCGCTTCTCAAGCTGCGCGATCTGCCCGGCGACACCAGGTTTTATTGCGGCCACGAATACACCGCCGCCAACATCCGTTTCGCCAAGACGATCGAGCCGAACAATCAGGCGCTCGCCGCGCGCGACAAGGAAGTGGCGCAGCTCGTCGCCGCCGGCAAGCCGACCATCCCGGCCACCATCGCGGCGGAAAAAGCCGACAATCCGTTCCTGCGCGCCGACCTGCCCGAAGTCGCGCAGTCGGTCGGGCTCGCCGGCAGCCCGGCCTGGAAGGTGTTCGCCGAAATCCGCGAACGGAAGAACCGTTTTTGACCGTGACGACAAAACAGCCGACCGCCGCCGAGGTGATCCGTCGCCTTGACCTCAAGCCACATCCGGAGGGCGGGCATTTCCGCGAGACGTTCCGCGACACCCGTCAGGTCGAAGGCCGCGCCGCCTCGACGGCGATCCTGTTCCTGCTCGCCCGCGGCGAACGCTCGCATTGGCACCGCATCGACGCGGTCGAAGTCTGGCACTTTTACGCCGGCGCGCCGCTTGCGCTCTCGGTGGTGAACGGCGCGACCGAAGAAATCATCCGACTTGGCTCCGACATTCACGCCGACGAGACGCCGCAGGTGACGGTCCCGGCTCACACCTGGCAGGCGGCGCGAAGTCTCGGCGACTGGACGCTGGTCGGCTGCACCGTGGCGCCGGGATTTGAGTTTTCGGCATTCGAACTGGCGCCGAAGGGCTGGAAGCCTAACTAACTGAGTCTTACGACGGTCAATCCTATTCAGCTAAACGCTTATAGTATTCATTAACAACATGTATTTCGTCTTCCAGTAGCTCGATGTGATTGGCGACATGCCGACCTTTGTCGCGATCAAAGGTGATATTGTCCACGTGCCACAGTGTTTGAAAATGGCGAGCCTCTCTAAGCTTAGTGCACAGGAACTTGAGCTTGTCTTCCGGAACATCGTGCACAATAAGACGCGCGGCCTCTGTTGCCGGCCCAGTATTACCACTCCACAATGCTACGCTGCGTTCAGGATATATTGGGTGCGGTAATCTAGAAAACAACAAGTAGCCGTCCTGCGGCGTGCCATCGTTAGTAACGGCACTCTTATATGTCTTTCCACCTTCGGAAATAATTGAATGATTTGGCTCCCTAATTTCGGTATTAGCAAGCTTCCGCTTAATTTCTACGAGGGACTTTCCGGTGGGCTGGGTTCTGTCGAAGTTATACTTCAATGGGAAGTATCGACGATCGTACATTATTAATTCAAAGGGTCGTTCTGGCTTGGTCAAATCAAAAAAAATTCCCCTAGTCCAGGGATTTGTGATTGGTGATGCTACGAGCACGGCGGAGTTGCGGGACGCAAGGGTCAATGTGGGCACCCGCTCCTGATATTGATCGCCTACTGGCAATATTTGCATAATCGCGCTAAGCGCCCCCTGATCGTCATCCGGGGCTACTTTCATACCGTCCGCATCTGGCGAAGGCTTATCGGCAGGAATCTGAAAGCTCGACTGGTCGACGCCGACGAAACCTGGGATTTTCTCTCCGGCCTTACGCGCCAACCCACCGAAAAAAATATTTTCAAGAAGCTTTTGCCGATACGGATCTAACCCCGGGTGGAGCTTGGGCGAAAATATATCACGAGCAGCCTCCTCCAGTACGCAATAAGCTGCCCCAGCCGTGGGTACCACCAAGGCTGCAATAAAAAGCGGTAAGAGGCTTCGGCGAGTGATCGGCATATGCGCGCCGGTTGCACTGCAACAATAATACCACTGTCCGAACCTTTAGCAAGTCCACTTGGCTATTCGCAAGTTTTTTTTCAAGCACGAGAATTCAACGTCGACTCCGTCGGCGAAAGCACTTTAGTCAGGCAGGCAATCAGAAGGGCTAGGAATAAGTATCCAATAAAGGCTTCTGATGCAGCTATCAGTCGAAGGTCGGGCGACGGAGTAAAGTCACCATAGCCAACAGTCGTGAAGGTAATGACTGAGAAATAAAAACAATCTTTTGCTTCATGGCTTATTTCCGGAGGGTTTTCATGATTGTCAAAAATACCGAATCTCGCGCAACCGTCAGAATAGACCAAAACTGTAATGTAAATTACTGAAACAAGGAGCAACAGATTCAATAATTTGAAAAGTAGGGCCGAATTTGATTTATATACAAAGAAAGTAAAGATAAGCGAATATACAAAAAGCAAGAAAATAATTACACCACCATGCAGGCTGGCTTGTTCGGCACTATAATATTCATCCCAAGTAATTGCGCCAATCTGACCCTTATAGAAAAAGGAATGGGACATCGCCCCGGCTATAGCGATTGCGGCTGCCATAGAACTCCACGGGATCAGATTTCCTCGCATAAGACCCCCTGACGACCTTTAGAGTCGCCGCAGGCGCTGCGCAGTCACCTGACAGGTATGACAAAAAAATATATATTAGCACGGCTGGTGTCTAGGGCGAGAGACTGCATGAAACGAGAAATGAATTCAGATCCGTACGATATTATAGGTATCGGTGTATCAACGTTAGATCTCTTAATGATAGCGGACGAGTTTCCTGGGGCCGAGGGAGTGCAAAAAGCCCACAACTCGTTGCTTCAAGGCGGCGGTCCCGTCGCTACCGCTCTCGTCACTGCAGCAAGGTTGGGGGCCAGAACGGCTATGATTGATTATTTGGGTGACGACTGGAGGGGCAGGCAAATTCTAAGCGAGTTCAAAGAATACAAAGTTGATATTGACTACATTAAGGTTTTGCCAGGAAAGACATCAACTGTCTCGTCAATTGTTGTGAGAAAGAGGGACGGCAGGAGGGCAATTATCTTTAGTCCTGGGACTGCATGCGACGTTCCAATAGATGAGCTTCCACGAGATGCGATTGAAACCTGCAAAATCATCCATATGAATGGCCGTCATTTGGGAGCATCATTAGCGGCAACGAAGATCGCAAAAAATAACGGCTGCAAAATATCATTTGACGGCGGGGCTGGGCGATACCGACCTGCATTAGATGAGATACTATCCTTCTCGAATTATATGATTGCATCCGAGGAGTTTTGCGCGGAGTGGCTTGGCAAGGCCGAGCCAGAAATTCTGGCTGAAAAAATCGTCGACCGCGGTGCAGAGCTTGCGGTTGTAACTATGGGCGATAAAGGTAGCTTGGCGAAGTCATCTGACGGTGAGTTGAAATACCAAAAAGCGTACCACGTGGAGCCGATTGTGGACACGACGGGATGCGGCGACGTGTATCACGGTGCTTTTTTGTATGGCTTGGTATCTGGTTTCGGTCTCGAAGAAACAATGGAAATCGCTAGCGCCGCCGCGGCGCTGAAGGCAACGAAACTAGGCGGGCGGGGACTAATCGCCGATCTAGCTCGGCTGCGGGAATTTATGGCGGCGACGCCCCTCAGAGGGTAATCCCCTATGAGGCAAAAATTTTCCGACTTTTACTTACGTAATATACTGCCCGCCATTCGCGGTCAGCGTCGACCCCGTGATCAGCCCGGCGTCGTCCGCGGCCAGGAAAACGACGCAGCGAGCGATCTCCTCCGGCTCGCCGAGGCGGCCGATCGGGATGGTCGGCAGGATCGACTTTTCCAAAACGTCCTTCGGCACCGCCTGCACCATCTCGGTATTGACGTAGCCGGGAGCGATGGCGTTGACCGTGATGCCGAGTTTCGCGCCCTCGAGCGCCAGCGCCTTGGTGAAGCCGATCTCGCCGGCCTTGGCGGCCGAATAATTGGTCTGGCCGAACTGGCCCTTCTGGCCGTTGATCGAGGAAATGTTGATGATGCGGCCGAATTTGCGCGTGCGCATGCCTTCGATCACCTGGCGCGACATGTTGAACAGCGAGCCGAGATTGGTGTTGATGACGGTCGTCCACTGCTCCGGCTTCATGCGGTGCAGCTGAGCGTCGCGGGTGATGCCGGCATTGTTGACGAGCACGTCGACCGGGCCGAGCTCGGCCTCGACCTGCTTGACGCCGGCCTCGCAGGCCTCGAACGAGGCGACGTCCCATTTGTAGACGTTGATGCCGGTCTCGGCCTTGAATTTCTGCGCCGCCTCGTCGTTGCCGTGATAGACGGCGGCGACGGAATACCCGGCGGCCTTGAGCGCCTTGGAGATCGCGGCGCCGATACCTCGTGTTCCGCCCGTCACTATCGCGACGCGTGGCATGGAATCCTCCCTCGTCTCATGCCGGCCCGTGGCCGGCGGCTGACCGGATGGCTTTTGCCTTACCCCGGCTCTTGACCGCGCAGTTTTGCAAGCAGCCGGAAATTTGCAACAGGGCTAAGATGTAGATGGCCGGGCGGGGCCCGGCCATGACGTAGGTCAATTAAGAAGCGCTTTCCGGTTCAGCGCTCCACGCACATGGCGATGCCCATGCCGCCGCCGATGCAGAGCGTCGCAAGCCCCTTCTTGGCGTTGCGCTTCTGCATCTCGTAGAGGAGCGTGACCAGAATCCGCGCGCCGGACGCGCCGATCGGATGGCCGATGGCGATGGCGCCGCCATTGACGTTGACCTTGCCGGTGTCCCAGCCGAGATCCTTGTTGACTGCGCAAGCCTGGGCCGCGAACGCCTCGTTGGCCTCGATCAGATCGAGGTCGCCGACGCTCCAGCCCGCCTTCTTCAGCGCGGCGCGCGAGGCCGGGATCGGCCCGGTGCCCATGATCTTCGGATCGACGCCGGCTTGCGCCCACGACACGATGCGGGCGAGCGGCGTCTTGCCGAGCTTGGCCGCTTCGGTCGCCGTCATCAGCACCATGGCGGCGGCGCCGTCATTGATGCCCGAGGCGCTCGCCGCGGTCACGGTGCCTTCCTTATCGAACGCCGGCTTGAGCTTGCTGATGCCTTCCAGCGTGGTGCCGTGCTTGGGAAACTCATCGGTATCGACGATGATGTCGCCCTTGCGGCTCTTGATCGTGACCGGCGTGATCTCGTCCTTGAACTTTCCGGCCTTCTGCGCCGCTTCGGTCTTCTGCTGGGAGGCGACGGCGAACTCGTCCTGCTGCGCACGGGTGATCTGCCACTGCCGCGCGACGTTCTCGGCGGTGTTGCCCATGTGATAGCCGTTGAAGGCTTCCCACAGGCCGTCCTTGATCATGGTGTCGATCATCTCGAAATTGCCCATCTTCACGCCGCTACGCAAATGGGCGCAGTGCGGGGCCATGCTCATCGATTCCTGGCCGCCGACGACGGCGATCTCGGAATCGCCGTTGACGATGGCCTGATAGCCGAGCGCCACCGCCCGCAGACCTGAGCCGCAGAGCATGTTGACGCTCCAGGCCGGCACTTCGACCGGGATGCCGGCATTGACCGACGCCTGCCGGGCCGGGCCCTGGCCCTGACCGGCCTGCAGGATCTGGCCCATGATGACTTCGGACACGCGCGCCGGCTCGACCCCGGCGCGGTCGACCGCGGCCTTGATCGCGATCTTGCCGAGTTCGTGACCGGGCAGCGTCGCGAACGCCCCGTTGAACGCGCCGACCGGCGTCCGTACCGCGCCAACTATGACAATATCGTCTTTCATGGGAGGTCCTTTCCGGCTCGTGAAAGCTCGAACGGGTTTTTGCCGCAGCCAAGTGAATACAGCCAAGTGGATACCAGCTGGATATATGTCATAGGGATATGGCCGCCTGCCGACAAGGCGGAAGGAAGCCGCATCGCAGCCATGTCGGGTTGAGCTGGGGCTCAAGTCCCCCGTTCGAACGGCTTCACAAACGGGCCGTCGCGGTGGCCGGTGCGGCCGGACTTTGCGGCCGGATTTGCGGCCGGATTTGCGGCCGGATTCGGCACTTTCACAAAACGGTAGCCGTGCGCGGCAAAACCGCCTATTTTGCGGAAAACCTCGGGGCGCCCCCAAAATGCCTGAGACCGCAGCGACAAAGACCGCCGAGCCGATCACGATCAAGAAGTACGCCAACCGGCGTCTCTACAATACCGGCACCTCGACCTACGTCACGCTCGAAGACCTGGCCGCCATGGTCAAGACCGGCGAGGACTTCGTCGTCTACGACGCCAAGACCGGCGAGGACATCACCCGCTCGGTGCTCACCCAGATCATCTTCGAGCAGGAAAACAAGGAGGGGCAGAACCTCCTGCCCATCGCGTTCCTGCGCCAGCTGATCCGTTTCTACGGCGACAGCATGCAGATGCTGGTGCCGCGCTATCTGGAAGTCTCGATCGAGTCGCTGACGCGCGAGCAGGAAAAATTCCGCAATCAGATGGCGCAGGCCTTCGGCGTCGGCGGCTTCCCGTCGCTGGAAGACCAAGTACGCCGCAACATGGAAATGTTCGAGCGCGCTTTCACGATGTTCGCGCCCTTTGCACGGCGCGAAACCCAGGGCGGCGAGGCCGCCGCCGGTGCCGAGCCGGCCAAGCCGCCGATCGCCAGTACCGGCGACATCACCGATCTCAAGCGCCAGCTCGAGGAAATGCAGAAGAAGGTAGACAAGCTGTCGGAAAAAGGCGGCAGCGAGTCCTAATTCGTCATTGCGAGCGAACGCGAAGCAATCCAGGGCAAGCGGCACTGCGCTCTCTCCCTGAACCTCGGCAATCGCGAGCGCATTGCGCAACCCTCGCAACGACGAAGCCCATTCAACCCACCGCGCGCGCCGCCGCCCGCCCCGCCGCCCGGCCGGAAAAAATACAGCCGCCGAGGAACGTTCCTTCCAGCGCCGCGTAGCCGTGCACGCCGCCGCCGCCGAAGCCGGCGACTTCGCCGGCGGCATAGAGGCCCGGCACCGGTTGGCCGTCGGCGCCGATGACGCGACTGTCGAGGTCGGTCTGCAGGCCGCCGAGCGTCTTGCGCGTCAGAATGTTGAGGCGCACGGCGATGAGCGGACCCGCGGCGGGATCGAGCAATTTGTGCGGCGTCGCGACGCGGGACAACCGGTCGCCGAAATAACGGCGGGCGGCGTGCATGGCGGTGATCTGCATGTCCTTGCCGAACGCGTTGTCGAGCTGGCGGTCACGCGCCTCGATCTCGCGCGCGATGCCTTCGAGCGTCAGCAAGGGTGCGCCGCCGGCGAGGAGGTTCATGCGTTCGACCAAGGTCGCGAGATCGCGCTCGACGATGAAATCCTCGCCCTTGTCCATGAAGGCTTTGACCGGGCCGGGAATGCCCTGGGTCACGCGGCGCAGCACTAGCCGCCAGCTCTTGCCGGTGAAATCCGGATTCTGCTCCGAGCCGGACAGCGCGAACTCCTTTTCGATGATCTTTCTGGTCAGGACGAACCAGGAATAGTCGTAGCCGGTCGCCATGATGTGTTTGAGCGTGGCGAGCGTATCGAAGCCGGGATAGAGCGGGACCGGCAGCCTTCTGCCGCGCGCGTCGAGCCACAGCGAGGACGGGCCGGGCAGGATGCGAATGGCGTGCGCGGTCCAGATCGGGGCCCAGTTCTTGATGCCTTCGACGTAATGCCACATGCGGTCGCGGTTGACGAGCGTTCCGCCCGCCGCCTCGGTGATCGCCAGCATGCGGCCGTCGACGTGGTCGGGAACGCCGGTGATCATGTGCTGCGGCGGCGCGCCGAGCCGCGCCGGCCAGTTCTGCCGCACCAGATCGTGATTGCCGCCGATGCCCCCGGAGGTGACGATCACCGCCTGCGCCTTCAGCGCGAATTGCCCGGCGAGGTCGCGTGAGCTTTTTTGTCCGCGCCCAACATGCGACGGCACCAGAATTTCGCCGCGCACGCCGTCGATCGCCGCGCCCGACTTTGTCAGTTCGTTGACGCGGTGGCGGAATTTGAATGTCACCAAGCCGCGCGCGACGCCGTCGCGCACGCGCGCCACGAACGGCGCGATGATGCCCGGCCCGGTGCCCCAGGTGATGTGAAAGCGCGGCACGGAATTGCCGTGCCCGATGGCGTTGCCGCCGCCGCGCTCGGCCCAGCCGACGATCGGAAAGAAGCGGATGCCGCGTTCGCGCAGCCACGCGCGTTTCTCGCCGGCGGCGAAGGCGACATAAGCCTGCGCCCATTGCCGCGGCCAGAAATCTTCTGCGCGGTCGAACGCCGCCGTCCCGAGCCAATCCTCGAGCGCAAGCGCGTGCGAATCGCGAATGCCCATGCGGCGCTGCTCGGGCGAATCGACCAGGAAAATTCCGCCCAGCGACCAGAACGCCTGGCCGCCGAGCGACTGCTCCGGCTCCTGATCGAGCACGATGATCTTGCGTCCGGCGTCGATCAGCTCGGCGGCGGCGACCAAGCCGGCAAGACCCGCTCCTACGATGATCACGTCGGCGTCGTCGGCCATATCGCTGCTCCCTCGTGAGCATCATTACCCAGACGCACGAGGCGCGGAAAGGGCCGCCGGCGGAACGATCGAGCCGCAATCAGCCTTTTGAACGTGGCAAGCGGGCTTTTGCCGTCGGTCGCGGATTGAGGTTCGGCGCAGCGGCCTCGGAGGACGCGCTCCGAGGCCAATCCTTGTTGATCCGCTCGGTAGCCCCCAGATTTGGGCGCCCGAGATTCGCTCAGTGACTTCGGCCGCCGAACCCCGAAACGGTGCCGCCGGCGTAGCCCGAGGTCTGAGACTGCGCGTAGCCGCTGCCGGACGAACTGGTTCCGGCATACGACGTGGTGATGGCCGACGTGGCACCCCCGCCCCCAAAACCTTTGATACCACCCCCACCGCCGGCCGTGGCGATCGCGCCGGACGAACTGGTTCCGAATCCATAAGCGTTGCCGTACGAATTGGACGTGCCTTGGGCGCTGGACCAGATGTTGGTGGTGCCACCACCACTGCCATAAGCTTGCTGAGCCATCGCTGGCCCAACCATGGCGGGGACCGACATCAACAGCCCCACCGTGGCGACGAAACAACAGAGCGCTTTCATACCGTCTTCCTTCGCTTGATTTGACGGATCCGAATTGGTCCGTCCCCAAGCCCGGTGAGCCAGTCTCGCGCGGGCTTGAAGCCGGATCAGTCGAAGCCATTATGCCGCGGGAGCTGCTCCGGAACGGCGGAGACGCGGCCGCCAGCGTTGGCATCGGCTTGATCATAGAGGCGCGGACAGGGTGAACCGGCGGCGAACATCGCGGCGGCCACACGTTCGTCCTGACACATCAGCGCCACGGCTGCTTTCTGAAAGCCGAAGGCATAAAGCTGCCGCGCCAGGAGACGGATGGTGCATCCTTCGTCGACCTTGGTGCTGCCGAACGTGAAGCCGCCACCCATCAGCGATATGCCGCCGGCGGTTGAACCAAGGCAGGTTTCCACGCCGGCGGCGGTGAGGCCGGGAGCGACCACCGTGGGCGTTGTAACGAGACGGGTCTTTGTACTTGTGGGAGCAGGAGGGTCGCTCATATTGATTACTGACGACGCGCCGGATGTACTTCCCACGGTCTGGGCATAAACCGGCGTAGTAGTAAGTAATACAGCGAGAGCGATCGACATACGCATGGCGGCGACTCCGAGGTACTATATGAGCCAATACTTCCGTTTAACTTCGTACTTAACGTTTAATTAACATATCAAGATCTTTAAAATTGCCTATTCGTATAGTTCCTTAAATATTTCTGTTGGTTAACGGTCGGGGCGCGCCCCCGTTGCACACCCGACCCAACCGCGGCGCTGCAATCCCGCTGTCGCGTGAATGGCCACGCACAACTCAGGCGTTGAAAGGTCTATGTCTTGCGATCGGCCGCGCCGCCAGACGCCAAGCCGATCGAGAGCGACCATCCGAGAATTACAAGATCCTCGAGCACGCGCGCGACTTAACGAACGACGCTTAGAACGGCGCCGTTGACATAGATCATGGTGCGGTGCGGTACCCGTCGGCAATCATTATATTTGCCGAGTGAATCGCTGACAGCGAGAGCAAAACAATGGCCCAAACAACACTTGCGGCATCCGACGCCAACTCGGCGGAAACACCGGCAGCGCCGCAATTGCCGGCCGTTATCGCCGGAACGCGGTCGATCGCCGTCCCTGCGCCCTACCATACGGCTTTTGAGCCGAACGAGCGCGACAGCTACTCGGTAACGGCGCTCGCCGACATCACCGATCGCTCGCTGCACGCCGCGATCGGCCGCTACACCGGCGGCGTTTCGCCGGCCGCTCTCGCCCAGGCGTATCTGGACTGGGCGACGCACCTCGCCGATGCGCCGGGCAAACGGCTGGCGCTCATCGACAAGGCGGCCCGCAAGTCGCTACGCTTCGCCAACTATGCCTATCGCTTCGCGCTGTCCGGCGGCAGGACCGAGAACTGCATCGAGCCGCTGCCGCAGGATCATCGCTTCGTCAGCGACGATTGGCAAAAATGGCCCTACAACTTCATCTATCAGGGCTTTCTGCTGCAGCAGCAATGGTGGCATAACGCGACTACCGGCGTACGCGGTGTCTCCAAACAGCACGAGCAGATGACCGAGTTCTTCGCCCGCCAGCTGCTCGACATGGTCGCGCCGTCGAACTTTCTCGCCACCAACCCGGAAATCCTGCGCCAGACCGTCGCCTCGGGCGGCCTCAATTTCATCACCGGCTGGCAGAATTTCGCCGAGGATTTCGAGCGCGCGTTCAGCGGCAAGCGGCCGGTCGGCTCGGAAAACTTCGTCGTCGGCCGCGACGTCGGCGTGACGCCGGGCAAAGTCGTCTACCGCAATCGGCTGATCGAGCTGATCCAGTACGCGCCGACGACCGACGAGGTGCGTCCGGAGCCGATCCTGATCGTACCGGCCTGGATCATGAAATATTACATCCTCGATCTGTCGCCACACAATTCCCTGGTGAAGTATCTCACGTCGCAGGGCTTCACGGTGTTCATGATCTCCTGGAAGAATCCGGGACCACAGGACCGCGATCTGGGGCTCGACGATTACCGGACGCTCGGCGTCATGGGCGCGCTCGACGCGGTCAACGCGATCGTGCCGGACCGCAAGGTGCACGCGGTCGGCTATTGTCTCGGCGGCACGCTGTTGTCGATCGCGGCGGCGGCGATGGCGCGCGATCGCGACGACCGGATCGCGACGCTGACGCTCCTTGCCGCCCAGACCGACTTCACCGAAGCCGGCGAACTCATGCTGTTCATCAACGAGAGCCAGCTCGCGTTCCTGGAAGACCTGATGTGGGAGCAGGGATTTCTCGATGCCCGGCAGATGGCGGGCACCTTCCAGATGCTGCGCTCGGCCGACCTAGTGTGGTCGCGGGCCGTCCACGATTACGTGCTCGGCGGACGCGAGCCGATGACCGACTTGATGGCGTGGAACGCCGATACGACGCGCATGCCCTACCGCATGCATTCGGAGTATCTGCGCAAGCTGTTCCTGAACAACGATCTGGCCGAGGGCCGCTTGATAGCCGGCGCCGGCCATGCCACGCTTGCCGACATCCGGGTACCGGTATTCGCCGTCGGCACCGAGCGCGATCATGTCGCGCCCTGGCATTCGACCTACAAGATCAACCTGCAAATCGAAACCGAGGTCACTTACGTGCTGACCGCCGGCGGGCATAATGCCGGGATTGTTTCGGAGCCCGGGCACCCGCATCGCAGCTTCCGGGTGCGCACCAAACAGACCGACCAGCATTACGTCAATCCCGAGCGATACTTGAACGAAGCGGCGCATAAAGACGGCTCGTGGTGGCCGGAATGGACGGCGTGGCTCGGAGCTCGTTCCGGCGCACCGACGGCGGTGCCGTCGATGGGCGCACCGCAGTCGGGCTTTCCGCCCCTTGCCGAGGCGCCAGGGGCGTATGTGTTTGAGGAATGAGTCCAGAAATCTCCGTCAGTCGCTCACGCTGGCCGAAGTCATCCGTATCGAACGGACCGGGGCGATACCGGATCGACGCGGTGCAGTTCGACCTGCATCTGCTCGGCTTCGCTGTCCATTCCCATCCAACGCAACTTTAGAATTCGCATGATAAGCAGACAGCGCGGCTGCGCTATGTACTGGCGCCGGGGCGATGGGACACCCAGCCGTTCGCCAGCAGACGCGTGCCCGTCTTCATGAACTTCTGGGTATCGGCAAGCAGATGTTTGCCGTCTTCGGCCATCATCTCGAACCGCCGGTTGGTCCATTCCTGACAGGCGATCATCGCTTCCGGGATTGAATGCGCTGCCGTCAATTTGGAAGCAAATTCGGACGCCAGATTCGCCTCCGATTGCATGCGATCGAACCATTGCCGATTTGCCTCCTGGAACTTGTCGAGAAGTTCCGTCTGCACATTGGCAAACTCTTCGACCTGCTTCTTTCCCATAGCCGCGAACTGTGTCGGGATCAGATTGGCCAGCGAGGACTTCTCCGTGCGCTCGCCGTTAGGTTCCTTTTGCGCCACAATACAACTCCTTCAATCGTGTTACAGATGATTACGCCACGCATCTATTCGAAACTTGGGCAGCAGCTTTCGCGTTGAATCAACTTCGCGGCCGCTTCAGCGAGGAAAGCTTGGCCTCGAACTCCTCCAGCAATTGCTGAATCGCCCGCTGCACGGTTTCATCGACTTCAATTCGCAACATGCGCCGATAGCGCTCCACGTTGAGACGGATGATCTCGAGCTCGTCCATGACCAGGACCTGGAGATGGCTCGCGCCTGCGCCTCCCGACGAAGACCCGCGCGAATTGCTAGATCAGAAGCGTCATAATTTGCTGCGCGGCACGAGGAGTCTGTCGGCAGGCCGACACTTCGTCCTTCACCTTTTCGTGAAGTTGCGTCACATGAATGTCTTACCGGCGCGCGGCGCAGACGGCTTCCCGGCCCCGAAGACTTGATCGATTTGATGGCGGCGCGTGCGGTAGCACTCGCATGCGGCCTCCTCGAGCGCGGCGCGATCCAAGATCGATATCCTGCCGTGCGAGTAGCGGATCAGACCGCGTTTTTGCAGCCTGTTCGTCGTCGTCGATATGCTGGTTCGTTGCGCACCGAGCAACGACGCGAGGAATTCATGCGTGAGCTGAAATTGATCGGATAAGGCGTTGTCATGAGCGACGAGCAACCATTTGCAGCAGCGTTGTTCGAGCGAATGCAAACGATTACAGGCCGAGACCTGCGCGAGTTGCTCGGCGATCAGGAGGAGGTAACGTGTCATCACGCGGCGCAGCGCGTCGTGCTTCGATATTTCGTTTTGCAGTTTCCTGAGATTGATGCGCAGCGCGATTGCCGGGACCTGGACGACATGGTCCACGAGAGCGCGGTCGAAGCCGTAAGCGGCGAACAGGCCGAGAAGGCCTTCGGTGCCGACCGCGGCAATTTCGACGCTGCGCCCATCCTCCATGGCTTTGACAAGCGACACCAAGCCGCAGTTGACGAAATAGCCGTATTCGACCACGGCCCCGCCGGCATAGATCACGTGGCCGGATGCAAGCTCGACGTGATCACAATGACGCAACACCTCCTCGCGAACCGCGCGCGGCAGCGCAAGAAGGATGCGATTGACAATTTTTTCGCTCGTGCGACGCAACGCCTCGCCTCCGGCCGTGAGTGCCAATCGACGTCGCACTGCGAGGAATATTGTCGCGAGAATGGACGAAGAGGTCAAGTCAGGACGATACCGGTACGCTTCGGTCGCCCGATGTTGATCGAAATCAAGTTCAGCCTATGCTGCTCGGCGTATCGCACTATCGCATCTGGTCGATTGCGACCAATACGAGCGAGCGAGCGAGAACCATGCCTTTCAAGAACCGCGCCGAAGCTGGCCGCAAGCTCGCGGCGGCGTTGGCGAGGTACAAAGACCAACACCCGGTGATCCTCGCTTTGCCGCGTGGCGGCGTTCCGGTGGCCGCGGAGGTGGCGAAGGCGCTCGATGCCCCGCTCGATCTTATTCTGGTGCGCAAGGTCGGCGTGCCGTTCCAGCCGGAGCTGGCGATGGGCGCCGTCGTCGACGGCGCGACGCCGGTCATCGTGCGTAACGAGGATGTCATTCGATCGACCGGCATCGACGAGGCCGCCTTCACCAAGGTGTGCGATGCCGAACGCGCCGAGATCGAGCGGCGGCGCAGCCGTTACCTCGGCGATCGTGCGCGCGCGGAAATCACGGGCCACACCGCCATCGTCGTCGACGACGGCGTCGCGACCGGCGCGACCACCCGCGCGGCGCTGCGCGCAACGCGCCTGCGGCATCCCAAAAGGCTGGTGCTGGCGGTGCCGGTCGCGCCGACCGACAGCCTGGCCGAATTGCGCCAGGAGGCCGATGACGTCGTCTGTCTCGAGGACCACGAATTGTTCTACGCCATCGGGGTTTATTATCGCGATTTCAGCCAGACCTCGGACGAGGAGGTCATCAAAATCCTCGCCCGCTTTCCGCCCCGCAAGCCGGGCGGCGGCGCGCCGTCTACGACGTAACGGTGCTGTGCTTCGGTTCTTTGGACCGGAGCGTCGAGGTCGCGGCCCGCGGCGTCGCCCCGGCCATCGGCTCGTGCAGCCAGCGCACGATCTCCGGCCAGAAACCTTCCAGCGTCGATTTGCCCATGAACAGGCTGACGTGATGGCCCGACGCCACGGCCTTGCGCACGTGGTGCGGCGGCGTGGCCACCAATTGCTCGGCCGCGAACAATTGCGGCGGCGCCACCAATTCGTCGTCCTGTGCCGCCAACAGATAGATCGGCAGTGCGACGCTCTTCAGGGCGACGCGTCGGCCCAGGGCGACGAACTTGCCGGCCGCCAATTCGTTGCGCCGATAAAGCTTCTCCACCACTTCGAGGAAGAACGTGCCCGGCAAATCGAGCGTCCACGCGTACCAGGCGTGAAACCGCGCCTCGAGCTCGGCGAATGCCGCGGAATCGGCCGGCTCTTCCGTCTGCAGTGCCTGACGCGCGTCGTTGGTATCGACAGTTCCGGTTCCCCAGAATTTCATCACTTTTCGTCCGGGAACCCGACCATCGCCGATCTGCACCAATTGGTGAAACCACGGCAACGGACTCATGTCGGCGATCTGCGACAGCGAGGAAGACGCGGCGGCGAGATCGACCGGCGCGCCCGCCAGCACCAGCTTGCGGACCTTTTGCGGGAAGCGCGCGGCATAGACGAGCGCCATCCAGCCGCCCTGGCAGAGACCGATCAGATCGACCGGCGCGCCGATGTCGTCCACCAGCACGTTGAGCTGGGCGAGATAATCGTCGATCGTCAGAAGCCGCATGTCGTCATCGGCCGAGCGCCAATCGGTCACGAACACACGCTGAAGTCCGGCTTGGCGCAGCGCGCCCACCAGGCTGTGTCCCGGCGCGAAATCGGCGATCGCCGCGCCGTGCAACGTGACCGGCGCGCACAACAATGTCGGCACGCCGGCGGCCGCGGTGCTGAAGTCGCGCAGCCGCACGGTTTTGAGCTCGAGCCTGATGGTGTTCGGCGTGGCCCAGCTCGGCTCGCGCGCGGCTGTTTCGTCCGCCGCGACGGCGAGCTCGGCGAAATGCCGCGCGGCGATGGCGGCCATCTTGCTGGTCGCGGCCGCGGCAAAGGCCGGCCAGAGAAAGGCCAGATTAGGATATTGGCGCCCTTCCGGTTCGTACATCAGGGCCTGCTGGGTTCGGGGCCGACAAGTTTGCCTTTAATCGTTCCGCTATTCAAACAGCCGCGCCTTGATCCAAGTCAAGCCGTCTACGCAGCGGCCGATCGACACGCGCGCCATCTGATCTGCATCAAATCGACGCGGTGCAAGGCGGCGTACACCGAATCTGCAGGGAGGCGCAGCCGTGCCGGTGCAGAACGCCGAAATCGCCGAGATGTTCGATCAGGCCGCGGAACTCCTCGAAATCGAGGGGCAAAACCAGTTTCGCGTGCGCGCCTACCGCCGTGCCGCCCGCGTGATCGAAAACCTGCCGCAAAGCGTGAAGAACCTCATCGCGGCCGGCACCGATCTGGCCGAGCTTCCCGGCATCGGCAAGGACTTGGCCGGCAAAATCGCCGACATCGTCAAGACCGGGCATTTCCCGCTGCTCGACACGCTCAAACGCAAACTGCCGGGCGAACTCGGCGAAATCGCGGCGCTGCCCGGCCTCGGACCGAAGCGCGTCAAGCTCCTGCACGATAAACTGAAAGTCACCACGCTCGACGATTTGCGCCGCGCCGTCGCAGCGGGACGGCTGCACGAGCTGCACGGATTTGGACCGATCATCGAGGAAAAGCTCGCGGCCGCGCTGCAAAAGCCGGTCGCCGCAAAGCGCTTCAGATTGTCGGTCGCCGAAGCCGAGGCGGAGGCGCTGGTCGCCTACCTGCGCGACGGCGGGGAGGTCGTCGTCGCCGGCAGCTATCGGCGCCGGCGCGACACCGTCGGCGATCTCGACGTCGTCGTGACCGCAGCGGACGGCGCGTCGGTCGGCGACAAACTGGTGAGATACGAAAACGTCGCCGAGGTTCGCGCGCACGGCCCGACGCGCACGACCGTCGTGCTGCGCTCCGGCCTGCAGGTCGACGTGCGCGCGGTGGCGAAGGAGAGCTTCGGCGCGGCGCTCCTCTATTTTACCGGCTCGAAAGCCCACAATATCGCGCTGCGCACGATCGCCGTCCGTCACGGCTGGAAGCTCAACGAATACGGCTTGTTCGCCGGACGCCGGCGCATTGCCGGAGCGACCGAGGAAGACGTCTACAAGAAACTCGGGCTCGCGTTCATCCCGCCCGAGCTGCGCGAGGACCGCGGCGAGATCGCGCTCGCCGCGGCCGACAAATTACCGATGCTGGTGACGCGCGCCGATCTGCGCGGTGACCTGCACGTCCATTCCGACTGGACCGACGGCACCGCCCCGATCGAAGCCATGGCGGAGGCGGCGCAGGCGCGCGGCTACGACTACATCGCGCTGACCGATCACAGCCGCCGCGTCGCCATGGCGCACGGCCTCAATCCGGCGCGGTTGACGCGGCAGGGCCACGAGATCGATCGCATCAATAAGCGGCTCAAGACGCTGACGATCCTCAAAGGGATCGAAGTCGACATCCTCGAGGACGGCCGCCTCGACCTGCCGGACTCGAGCTTGGCCAAGCTCGATGTCGTCGTCGCCGCGGTGCATTCGTATTTCGACCTGCCCCGCGACCAGCAGACCGAGCGCGTGATCCGGGCCATGAACAACCGCCATGTCGCGATCATCGCCCATCCGACCGGCCGCTTGATCGGCGAACGCGAGCCCTACGACATCGACATGGAGCGTGTGATCGCCGCCGCGCGCGAGACCGGCTGCTGCCTCGAAATCAACGCCCAGCCGGAGCGGCTCGATCTCAACGACGTTCACATCCACGCCGCGAAGCAGGCCGGCGTGAAGCTCGCGGCCTCGACCGACGCCCACGCCGTCGACAGCTTCGACTATATCCGGTTCGGCATCGATCAAGCCCGCCGCGGCTGGCTCACCGCCGACGACGTGATCAATACACGACCGCTTGCCGAGCTGCGCAAGATGTTGCGGCGGTAAAGAGCATTTTCTGGAAACCGGACACCGGTGTTCCGCAAGAAAATGCGACACAGCAAGAAATCTTAGCGCCTACATGCGGCGCTCGACTTGCGTGAGCATATGGGCAATCTCGTCCTTGAGCGCGAGGCGCTCTTTCTTCAGCCGTTCGAGCACCTCGTCTGCGGTCGGCTCGTCGCCCGATTCGATGCGAAAGATCTGACGATTGGTATCGTCATAGCGCGCCGCCAATCGGCCGAAGTCGTGATTGGTCTTCGTCAGTCGCGCGAGGAGCGCGGCCTCTTCTGGAAATTCATCCGGTAATTCGTGCGGAATGTGCATTGCAGCGACCTCGTGTCCTACTGACCCGACAGCCCGCCGGATCAAACAATCAATCATCCTTTGACGCAGATCAGCGGCCGCAACCGCGCCACGCGCCGCGCCAGACCCGCTTGCTCGGCCGCCATCACGACCGCGGCCACGTCCTTGTAGGCGCCCGGCGCCTCCTCGGCGACGCCGCGCATCGACGGACTTCTGATGATGATGCCCCGCTCGGCAAGCTCATCCACGATCTTGCGACCGCTCCACTGCTTGAGCGCCCCGTGCCGCGACAGTGCCCGCCCGGCGCCGTGACATGCCGAGGCGAACGATTTGGTCTCAGCCGTCGCCTCGCCGGTTAGAATGTACGAGCCGGTTCCCATGCTGCCGCCGATCAGCACCGGCTGGCCGACGGGCCGCAAGGCGTCCGGCAGACTGGCGTGCCCGGGTCGAAAAGCCCGCGTCGCGCCTTTGCGGTGAACAAAAAGTTCCCGATCCTTGCCGTCCACCGTGTGGGTTTCGACTTTGCAGGTGTTGTGGGAGACGTCGTAGAGGAGCCGCAGGTCGCAGCCGGGGAAGAAATGGTCGAAGACGCGCCGCGCGTAATGACCGAGGATTTCGCGGTTGGCCAGCGCACAATTGATGGCGGCACGCATGGCGCCAAGGTAGCGCCGGCCGACTTCGGAAGAGATGGGAGCGCAGGCAAGCTCGCGGTCGGCCAGCACGATCCCACAGTCTTTCGCCGCCAACAGCATTTCCCGCAGGAATTCGGTGCCGATCTGATGACCCAGTCCGCGCGAGCCGCAATGGATGGTGACGACCACATCGTCGACGGCGAGCCCAAAAACCTCCGCCACCTTGGCATCGAAGATTTCGGTGACGGCCTGAACCTCCAGATAGTGGTTGCCCGAACCCAGCGTGCCCATTTCGCGCCGCTGCCGCTCCTTGGCGCGCTCGGAGACGTCGGCGGGCTGCGCACCCGCCATCCGGCCGCGCTCCTCGATCCGTTCGAGATCGCGCGGTTCGCCCCAACCGCGCGCGACGGCCCAGGACGCGCCTCCGTCCAGCATCGCCGCCATCTCCGGCGGATCGAGCGTGATGGCGCCGACGCTGCCGACGCCGGCCGGGATTTGCCGAAACAACGAGTCCGCGAGCGATTTTTGCACCGCGACGATATCGCGAACCTTCAGGCCGGTCAGCATCGTGCGCACGCCGCAGGAGATGTCGAAACCAACACCGCCGGCCGATACGACGCCGCCCTCCTCCGGATCGAAGGCGGCGACGCCGCCGATCGGAAAGCCGTAACCCCAATGGGCGTCCGGCATGGCATACGAAGCTTGCACGATCCCCGGCAACGTCGCGACGTTGGTCACCTGCTCATAGACCTTGTCGTCCATATCCCGGACGAGGCCTTCGTCGGCATAGATGATCGCCGGCACGCGCATCGCGCCGAACGGCTCGATCCGCCAGGTCGTAGCATCGGTGCGGGTGAAGCGGTCGAGGTCCAATGCCGGCTCCTCACACGTCGACGACACAACCGGCCGACCACAGGCCGTCGGCGTCCTGCGCGACTTTCAGTGCCGTGTAGGTCGCGCCCTTCGGTTCGCAGGCGGGCGCGTGCCGCGCGACATCGACGGGTTCGCCCCACAACTCGCCTTCGAGCCTGCTACCATCGATCCTCACGTCGAAGCGCGAAAACAGCATGCGCCGGACCGCCATCTCGAAAATGACCATGTTGAGCCAATCGACAAACAAAAGTTCAAGATCCGGCGCCTCGCACTTGACCTCGACCGGACTGAGCGGCTTGACCTCCGCGCGAGTGACGACGGCGGTCAACGCGAGGGCCGCCTGCTCGAACGCTTGCGCCGGCGTCGGACCGAAGCCGCGCACGCCGACGTCGGCGTCATGGGGAAAATGCTCCCATCTGGAACGGTCCATGACCGATACGTCGAACAATTCCGAAGCCCCTGGTGTTGGGCGGCGCAGGCACCTCACGCCGCGAGTCGCAGCGGCCTCACGCCGCCTGCGAACGGCCCGGCCACAGTGCCCTGATATCCGCCGGCAACTCGTGGCGCACGCTCTCGACTTCGCCGGCCGCGATCTTGTCGGAGATAAGTTCGAATACGGCTGTAACGGCCTCGGATGTCTCCATGAGCGGATCGGCCTTGAATGCATCATCGATGCGCGCGATGAAGTCGGCCTTGCTCCGTTGCTTGACCGGAGTCCGCGCCGGCCGCCAGTGCTCGTAATAAACGCCGCGCAACAGCTCGGGAAACTGGGCGCCGAAACCGGCCGCATCGTTGACCGGCAGCCAGTCGCGCACGGCCTGCAGCACTGTACGCAACAGCCGGTACGACCGGTGTTTGTTGTCCCAGTCCAGCCTGGCGTCGAGATCGTTGATCCAAATATGCGTCAGCTGGACGGTGTGATCGATGCTTTCAAGACCGACGCTGCTCATCGCGAGCCTCCTGTTCGGTTGACTCTGCTACGCTCGGCGCGGCGAAAAAGCCGCATTCGGCCGACGCCTGATTGAATTGTTATGGCAATGGCGGTTTTCGCCCTTGATTCAGATCAAGGGGACGGACGGCAATTACCGCAACATTAGGCCGCGACTGGCAGGAGCAATCACATGGAAAGCGCCACATTCCGGAAATGGCTCGTCGAGCAAGGCTGCCGCATCGACCACGGCGAGCATCACGAGCGGCACGAGGGGCCGCTCAGGGTGACCGTGCATCGGGAAGGCCGCAAGGCGGAAGTCGAGCTCGGCGCTCCGCACCACGCGCTCGACCCACGGGCGGTGCGCCAGGCCTGCGAACTGCTCGGGCTCGATCCGGGGCAATTGCCCGGACCGAAAAGCCGTGTCTGAGGACGCCATGACCGGACGCAGCAGCGCACGCGACAGCCGCGATGTCCGCATCGCGCCGATTGGGCTCGCCGGCATTCTGCAAATTCCGGAAAATGCCGATAGCCTCGTGGTGTTCGCGCACGGCAGCGGCTCGAGCCGCCTGAGCCCGCGCAACACGGCGGTGGCCCGTGCGCTGAACGATCACGGCTTCGCGACACTGTTGTTCGATCTGTTGACTCCCGAGGAGGAAGCCGATCGCGCCAACGTGTTCGATATTCCTTTGTTGGCCGACCGGCTGGTTGACGCCGTGCGCTGGCTCGAGGGCGAAACGGCGGTCGCCAAGCTTCCGGTCGGGCTGTTCGGCGCCAGTACCGGCGCGGCGGCGGCGCTGGTCGCGGCGGCGAAACTGCCGCGCCGGATCAGCGCGGTGGTTTCGCGCGGCGGCCGTCCCGACCTCGCCGGCGACGCACTCGAACGGGTCGAGGCGCCGACGCTCCTGATCGTCGGCGGCGCCGACTTCGGGGTGATCGAGCTCAACGAGCAAGCGCTGGCACGGCTGCACGCGCCCAAAGCGATCGAAATCGTCCCCGACGCGACCCATCTCTTCCCCGAGCCCGGCGCCATGGAAGCGGTGATCGAGCTTGCCGCAACATGGTTCGAGCGGTATCTGGCGGCGAAAAGTTCCGCGCGACCGCGCGCCAAGACCAAATAGCGGCATCAGCTTTTTTCACGGAGCATGATCTTTTCGGAAAAACCGGTATCCACCACCGGATCAAGTCCGGCGGCAGGCTTTTCCGGGTCAAGCTCTAATCGCGACGAGGCGAGAATCCGGTAGCCGCGCTCCCCCGGTGGCGGCGATTGAAACAGCTCGACCGATTCGACGCGCTGTTGCAGCGATATTTGCGCATCGATGGGATGCCGGCGTGCGATCGCCAAGCCGTCGCCGCGAATGCGCGCCAATGTGACGTGCGGCTGGAATGGACGCTCATCGACTTGCCCGAAGGCCTGCAGCAACGCCGCGCGCAAGGCGGTGATTTCGTCCGTTGCCCCACAATCGACCCAGATGAGGCGAGGCCGTCGCGGTTGCGGGCCATAGCCGACATGTTGGAACGTCAACAGGAAAGTGCCGAATTGGCCGGCGACGCGGCCGAGCCGCGCGATCGCCTCGGCCGTAGCCGGTTCGTTCCACGGCGGCACCAGCGTGAGGTGGATGTCGGCCGACGCCACCGGCCGGACCGCCGGACTTTCAAAACCGGCGGCAAACCGGGCGAGTTGGGCCGCGATCTCCGCCGCGACTTTCAGACCCACAAAGACGCGCACAGATTGGGCAACAGTGTCTTTCGCAGTGCCGGCATCCTGCGCGTCCACGACCATCATCTTTGGTAAAGCCCGACCAGGATCGCTTCCGCGAGTGCATGCTGGCGCGCCTCCCGTTCAACCTCGCGGCACGATGGCGAGGCGGCGTGCAGCGGCAGCCGCTCGACCGAGAGCGCAAGCAAGCGAAAATGATAATGATGGATGCCGTGGCGATGCGGCGGACACGGACCACCATAGCCCGGCTTGCGAAAGTCGTTGATCGCCTGCTTGAACGCCTTTCCGCCGCGGTCCGCGGCCGCGCCCGCCGCCAATCGCGTGCTGTCAGCGGGGATGTCGTAGGCCGCCCAATGGTGCCACGTGCCGGCCGGCGCATCCGGGTCGTCGCAAAGGAGGACGAAGCTGCGGGTTTGCGCCGGCGCGCCGCTCCATTCCAGGCTCGGCGACAGATCGTCGCCGTCACAGGTGAAGCGGCGCGGGATCGCTGCGCCGTCGTGAAAGTCGCTAGATCGCAGCTGCATGTGCCTTCTCCCGCCTGCCCGATCGGATCAACGGCCGGCGCTTCGGCGCGCCGATATCAGAATGGCTTGCTCCACGGATGCTGCGCCGGCGTTGCCTCCGGATGGGTCCGCAGGAAATGGTGCAGGACGTGCAGCAGCGTCACCACGTGGGCCTTGTCGGCGCCGGCGCGCTCGGCTTGACGGATATCGTCGACGATCATGTCGCGGACCTTCGCCGTGCCCTGCTGCTGCGACAACAGATATTCGGCGAGCGCCGCCGCGGCGATCTCCGGCAGATGTTCGTGCTCGGCGATGGCGTCCACTTCCGCTTCGCTCAAGCCGCACAGCCCGATGCAGTCCTCAAGCGTGATCATGTGCACACTCCGCCGGCGGCTGCGCCGAAATTTTCAAATTTATAACAGGGTTCGGGCCCAGCCCTGATTGAGATAAGTCAATATGCGTCATGCCAGTCGGCGCGATCTTGCCGTGCGTCAACGCGCCGGGGCTCCCGCTATGCCGGGTTTAGAAATCAACGTTTCCTTGACCCGCGTACTCGATCACGACGGCAAGGTCGTCGGCGCCATGCCGGACTTCGCCCGCGATCAAGCCGAACTGCTGCGGCTTTACCGCGCGCTGGTGTTGACGCGAACATTTGACGCCAAAGCCGTCGCGCTGCAGCGGACCGGGCGGCTCGGCACCTACGCCTCCGCGTTGGGACAGGAAGCGGTCGCGGTCGGCGCCGCCGCCGCCATGGCGCCGGACGACGTTTTCGTTCCGAGCTTTCGCGAGCATGGCGGGCAGCTTTGGCGCGGCGTCACGCTGAAAGAGTTGTTTCTTTATTGGGGCGGCGACGAACGCGGCAATGATTTCGCCGGACCGCGCGAGGACTTTCCGAATTGCGTGCCGGTCGGCTCGCACGCGCCGCACGCCGTCGGCGTGGCGCTGGCGTTTCGATTGCGCGGCGAGAAACGCGCCGCCGTCTGCGTATTCGGCGACGGCGCGACGTCGAAAGGCGATGTCGCCGAGGCGCTGAACATGGCCGGCGTCTTCAAGGTTCCGGCCGTGTTCGTGATCAACAACAATGCCTGGGCGATCTCCGTTCCCCGCGACAGGCAATCGGCGGCCCCGACCCTGGTGCACAAGGCGGCAGCCGCCGGCATTGCCGGCGCGCAGGTCGACGGCAACGACGTGATCGCGGTGCGTGCGATGGTGGCGGAGGCGCTCGCGCGCGCCCGTCAAGGCCTGGGGCCGAGCCTGATCGAGGCGGTCACCTATCGGCTGTGCGACCACACCACCTCGGACGACGCTAGCCGCTATCGCGATGACGCCGAGGTCAGCCGGCACTGGCCGGCGGAGCCGCTCGTGCGCCTGCGCCATTTTCTGACCGATGCGGGCCACTGGGACAAAGCCAAGGAAGAGGCCCTGCTGCACGAGTGCAACAACGCGGTCGATCAGGCCGCTGCGGATTATCTGGCGACGCCGCCGCAACCCTTGTCGTCGATGTTCGACCATGTCTACGCGGCGGCGCCCGCGGAGCTTGACGAACAGCGCAAAGCAGCGCTCGCGTCCAACGAAGGTGCCGCATGACCGAGCTGAGTTTGGTGCAAGCGGTCAATGCGGCGCTCAAGCGAGCGATGGATGACGATCCCCGCGTTCTGGTTCTGGGTGAGGACGTCGGCATCGACGGCGGCGTGTTTCGCGCCACCGACGGCTTGTTCCAGCGCTTCGGCGCAGAGCGCGTCTTGGATACGCCGATCGCCGAGGCGTCGATCGCGGGGGTGTCGATTGGGCTTGCCGCTCAGGGCTTTCGCCCAGTCGCCGAAATCCAGTTCACCGGCTTCGCCTACGCCTGCATCGATCAGATTGTCAACCACGCCTCGCGTCTGCGCCACCGCACGCGTGGGCGCCTGAGCTGTCCCCTGGTGCTACGCTCGCCTGCCGGCGGCGGCATCAAGGCCATCGAGCACCATTCGGAAAGCCCGGAAGCGATGTTTGCGCACATTCCCGGCATCAAGGTGGTGATGCCGTCATCGCCGGCGCGCGCCTACGGCCTGTTGCTGGCGGCGATCCGGGACCCCGATCCGGTCGTGTTTCTGGAGCCGACGCGGCTTTACCGCGCCGCGCGCGAAGACGTCGCCGACGACGGCGCCGGCTTGCCGCTCGCGCAATGTTTCACGGTGCGGCTGGGACGCGATCTGACCATCGTCGCCTGGGGAGCGATGATCAAAGAAGCGCTCGACGCGGCCGAGCAAATGGCCGCCGAGAACATCGAAGCCGAGGTGATCGACGTCGCGACGCTCAAGCCGCTCGACAGCGCAACGATTTTGGCCTCGGTGGCGCGCACCGGCCGGCTCGTCGTCGTACATGAGGCGCCGATGACCGGCGGGTTCGGCGCGGAAATCGCCGCGCGCGTCAGCGCCGGCGCCATGACCAGCCTGCTGGCGCCGATCGAGCGCGTCGTCGGCTACGATACGATGATGCCCTATCCGCGCACCGAGGCTTATTACCTGCCGAACGCCGCCCGGATTCTCGCCGCCGCGCGCCGCGTGATGGTCTACGCATGAGCACGTTCGCATTGCCGGATCTCGGCGAAGGCTTGCAGGAAGCCGAGATCGTCAGCTGGCACGTCGCCGAAGGCGACCATGTCGTCGTCGATCAGCCTTTGGTCGCGGTCGAAACCGAGAAGGCCGTCGTGGAAGTGCCGTCGCCGCAGGCCGGCCACGTCGCCAAGCTGCTGGTCAAGGCGGGAGAAAGGGTGAAAGTCGGCACCCCGCTGCTCGAATTCGAGGAGGGCCGCCACGCGGAAAGCGGAACCGTGGTCGGCGACCTTTCCGGCCCAGCACCAGCGGCACGGGCGCTGCCGGTGCGGGCGACGCCCGCGGTGCGCGCGCGAGCCCGGCAGCTCGGCGTCGATCTTACGCGCGTTCCACCGACCGGCCCCGAGGGCGCGATCGTGCTGGCGGACGTGGAAGCCGCAGCCGCGCACGCCGGCGCAGACCCGCACCCGCAGACATTACGCGGCGCCCGGCGGACGATGGCCGTCAACATGGCGCAGGCTTGGCGCGAGGTCGCCCATGCGACCATTCACGACGAAGCCGACATCGAGGCGTGGCCGCCCGATGAGGATCTCACGTGTCGGCTGGTGCGGGCGGTGATCGCCGGCTGCAACGCCGAGCCGGCGCTCAACGCCAGCTTCGACGCCGCGGCGCTGTCGCTGCGCAAGAACGCCACGATCGATGTCGGGCTGGCGATCGACAGCCCGGAGGGACTTTTCGTTCCGGTCCTGCGCGACGCGGCGGCGGCGACGGCGCGGGATTGGCGGCACAGCATCGACGCTTTCAAACGCGGCGTACACGACCGCAGCCTGACGCCGGCCGACTTGCGGGCGCCGACCATCACGCTGTCGAACTTCGGGTCCATCGCCGGCCAGCACGCTTCGCTCATCGTCATACCGCCACAGGTGGCGATCCTCGGCGCCGGACGAATTTTGGCAAGACCGGTTCAGGCCGCGGACGGATCGATCGCACTCAACCGCGCCTTGCCGCTGTCGCTGACGTTCGATCATCGCGCCATCACCGGCAGCATGGCCGCGCGCTTTCTGCGCGCCGTCATTGTCGATCTCACGAAAGCATCCTGAAGGGCGGGGCGCGCCATGGAAGACATGTTTAGATTCGCGGATCAGTTCGGCCCGACCCGCATCGTCCATCTTTATCGTCCTGGTCTAGGGCTGAAGGCGATCGTCGTCGTCGACAACACCGCCTGTGGCGCGGCGATCGGCGGCGTCCGCATGGCGCCCGACGTTTCGGTCGAGGAATGCGTTCGGCTGGCGCGGGCGATGACCTGGAAGAACGCGGCCGCCGGGCTGCCGCATGGCGGCGGCAAGTCCGTCATCTTCGCCGACCCGCGCATGGATGCGGCGGCAAAGGAGCAGTTGATCCGCGGCTTTGCCGACGCGATCCGCGACGTGTCCGATTACATCCCCGGACCCGACATGGGCACGGACGAGCGATGCATGGCCTGGGTCAAGGAAGAGGCCGGCCGCGCGGTCGGCTTGCCCAGCGTGCTCGGCGGCATTCCGCTCGATGAGATCGGCGCCACCGGTTTCGGGCTGGCGGCCGCAATCGACGTCGCCCGCGCGTTCATCAAGCTTGATCTGCACGGCGCCCGCATCGCCGTTCAGGGCTTCGGTGCCGTCGGCAAGAACGCGGCCCGCTTTCTCGCCGCCAAAGGCGCCGTGCTCGTCGCCGCGAGCGACACCAGTGGAACGTTGGCGGATGCGGCGGGCCTCGACGTCGGCGAACTGATCGCTTTGAAGGCGGCCGGCCGGCCGCTGCGCGATCACGACAAGGGCGAAAAACTCGGCGCCGATGCGATTCTCGATGTCGATTGCGATATTTGGATACCGGCGGCGCGTCCCGACGTGCTGCGCGCCGACAATGTGGCGCGGCTGCGCACGCGGCTCGTGGCGCAGGGCGCCAATATTCCCTGCACGCCGGAAGCGGAACAGGCGCTGCACGCAAGCGGCGTTCTCGTCATTCCCGATTTCATCGCCAATGCCGGCGGCGTCATCTGCGCCGCGATGGAATATCACGGCGGCAGTCAACACGAGGCGTTCGCCTCGATCGACGAGCGCCTTCGCGCCAACACACAGGCGGTCTTGGAAGAAAGCCGCCGCGCCAAGACGCTGCCGCGCGCCGCGGCTCTGGCCATCGCCGAACGCCGGGTCCGGCAGGCCATGCAGTTGCGGCGCTGGCGCTGAGAGTTTGGACTTCGGAAACGCTTCGGCGCGATTACGTGCCGTGTTGCCACGACAAAGCCAGCCGCCCGTGCTGACGCAATGAAATTGCAGCCCCGAATTTCCGGCTTTCCCGATCCAACGTTTGTTGCATCCAACGAACGTCTTGTTCGGACGGGCGAACGAGCTGAAAATTCCGGATTTGCAGCGGCACCAGTTCGAGCGCGGCCAACGTGCCCGCGGGCTCGATGTCGGCGAAATACATCAGCACCAGGTCGTCGCGATACCGCTCGTACCCCCTGATCCCTTCGTAGTCGTTCAAGAAATCGCCACAGCCGTAGAGAATGAGGCGATCGCGATAGAGCTCGATGGCCTTGGGATGATGCGAAGAATGGCCGTGGATCACGGCGACGCCGGCCTTGTCGATCAGCGCGTGCGCAAAGCGCCGGTGCTGATCCGGAACAGCGTAGCCCCAATTCTCGCCCCAGTGGACCGCAACAATGACCTGGTCGCCGGGCTTTTTGATGCGCGCAATGTGATCGGCGACCACCGCGGCGGTTGCCTCGGAAACTTCGGCCAACAAATTGATGCCGGGCTTCGCGCTGGTCGCGGCCCAGCTGCGGGGAGTGCCGCTGGACGTGCAGGCGAATGCGAACACCAGCACGCGGCCATTGCCGGCAATGTCCAGCACCGCGGGTATGCCGGCCTGATCGCGACTGGGCCCGGCGCCGGCGGTTTTGATGTGAATGTGTTGCAAGGCGGCCAGCGTATCGAGGAGCCCGCGTTGTCCCCAATCGAGAATGTGATTGTTGGCGAGTTCACAGCAGTCGATGCCCGCGGCGGTGAGGCAAGCCACATTGTCCGGACGCATGCGATAATTGATGCCCTTGGGCACGTAGTCGTCGCTGCGGGTGATGGCGGTTTCGAGATTGACGATGCGCGCGTCCGGCCGCATGCGTTTGAACTCGTCGAGCGCGACACCCCAGATGTAGGAAGGCTCGACCCGCCGTGGAATCGGGCCGTTCGCGGCTTCGGCAAGCCGGACATAATCAAGCGCCGTTGCTGCATAACCCTCGTGCAGAACGGGATCGCTGGGATGCGGCAAAACCTGGTCGATGCCGCGCCCGGTCATCACGTCGCCGCACAGGAACAGCCGGATCGAACGCCGCGACGGCGCAACGGGCGGCCGCGCAGAAGCAATATCATCCGCCGTCAGCTGGGCCACAGGTTATGCATCGGCTTTGGCGTGGCGGCTTTCGCATCCTCAAGCTCCGCCGCGGGTACGCGCGCCGCGATGAGGGAGAATACGGCACGGGCGACCGCTTCCGCGTCGATGCCCGGATCGCGATGCACGCCGTCGTGGATGCGATCGAGAAAGGCCGTGCGGCTGCGGCTCGTCGGACGTGCGCCGGGGTGCCAGCCTTCGTAATAGACGCCGCGCAGCAGCGCCGGCAGTTGCACCCCGAGATAAACCGCTTCGTCCCGCGTCACGGCGTCACGCAACGCATGCAGCGTTGCGACGAGAGCGAGATAGACTCTGCGTCGATCGTGCCAATCGAGGCGCCGCACCAGGTCGTCGATCCAATCATCGGTCGCCTTCACCGCGGCGCTGAGTTCTTCAATCTCGGCCGTCATCGCGCTGACCTTCGTTGTCCACATCCGCAACAAACGCCATGCGCGCAACGGACCGCACGATCACGTGCGCAACCCGTGTTTGCCGAGAAGCTTTACCGTCGACGCCATCGGGCCCTTGTCGCCGACCTTCTCGGCGAACGTGACCCGCGAGCCGACTTGCAGTCGAGCAAACTCGTCGCCGAGCACGCTGTTGCGGTGAAAATAGATCTCCTCGCCGTCCGCGGTCTCGATGAAGCCGAACTCGCCCGAAGCGTCGAGTTGCGTGACGGTGCCGATCGGTTCGCCGATGTGCTGCTTGACCTGCCCCTGGGTTCGCCGCTCCTGATCCTGGAGCTGCCGGCGTGCCCGCTTGAACGCGTCATTGAGCGCGTAGGTGAGATCGGCGCGCCGCTCGTCCGCCGTCGGGGTGCGGTCGACATTGACCTCGCGGCCCTCCGGCAACGCGAGACGAATATGAATTTCATAAAGTCCGCCTTGGCGGTGATGCTCGCTCGGGCCCTTCACGATGACGCGGCAGGCCGTCACCCGGCCCCAGCGCTCTTCGAGCTGCGCCACATGCGCGGCAACGGCATCTTCGAGCCCAGGCGTCGCGGCGACGCCTTGATACACGATTTCAGGAGGTGTTTGCATGTCTCTCTCGCTGGTCTGTCTCACTGGCGGCGGTTGGCCGTTTGTGACCTGTTTGTGAAGCCCATTTCGCCGATCAGCGTGCCGATCGCCGCAATCTTGTCGTCCAGGTTTATCGTTGAGCGGGCTTGAAACGTCTTTGATGCATATCAACGTGAAATGCCGGCGGCTGGGCTTAAGTGCGGTGGGTTCCAATCGCTTTTGGAACCGACCCTTTGGAACAAACCCAACATTTGGAGGATGTGTCATGGCTGAAGCCAACGTCAAAGTGCCCGTGAAGACCGAGAAGACGCCGACCGCGACCGCGCCGGTGCCGATGTGGCGTCCGTTCGAGAATCTGCGCCGCGAGGTCGATCGCCTGTTCGAGGACTTCGACGGCGGCTTGTGGCGCTCGCCGTTCCGGCGCTCGCTGTTCGACATCGAGCCGTTCCGGCGGGCCGAGGTCGCGTTCGGGGCGCTGCCGGCGGTCGACGTGACCGAGACCGACAAGGCCTACGAAATTACCGCCGAACTGCCCGGCATGGACGAGAAGAACATCGACGTGAAGCTCGCCAACGGCGTCCTCACCATCAAGGGTGAGAAGCAGGACGAGAAGGAAGAAAAGCAAAAAGACTATTACGTGCGCGAGCGCAGCTACGGCTCGTTCGAGCGCAGCTTCCAGGTGCCGGACGGCGTCGATGCCGACAAGATCGAGGCGAATTTCAAGAAGGGCGTGCTGACGCTGACGCTGCCGAAGAGCGCCGAGGCGCAGAAGGCGGAAAAGAAGATCACGGTCAAGGCGGCTTGATCGTTGCGGTTCTTTCCACACGGTCCGGAATGCGCACGAGCGCGTTCCGGACCACGCTCGGTTATGTCACGATCGACTTTTCAACGATCGTCAAAGATCGTCAAAGATCTACGGGTGGGGCTGACATGAAAGTGAAGCTGGAGGTCACCAAGGCCGGCAAGCGGTTGCACGAAGCCACTTACGAGGTCGACGACCATGCCAGCTTCGGCGCGGCGTGCGCCGATATCTGGACCAAGCTGCACGAACGATGCGTGGCGAGCGCCACCAGCATCGGCGACCTGATGGATACGATGCACGAGAGCGTCATCGACGAACTGGACGACGCGCAGATCAAGTTGAAAAAGTTGTAGACGGCTGCGGCGGAATCCGGATCAGTCCTGTTCGTCCGCCGGCTCCGCCCGGCCGCCCCCCACGACCAGCAACGGAACCCCGCTGAGCGACGAAAACAGCCGGCTTGCGTCATCCATGAGCCGGCCGCCCGTAACCACGCGGAGCCGCTCCCTGATCGGCGCCGTGAACGCGGCGAGAGCCGTGAGCGTCGTGCGACCGTCGCCGGCGTATCGTTCGACCGCAATGCCGAGCTGATCCGCGTCGGCGAGAATGTCCGCCGGGAACGGCGCGTCCGGCGGCATGACGACGATCAGCCGCTCCTTGAGCGCCGCCGCAACCTCGAGCCCGGCGCGGATGCTCGGAACGTCGCCGGCGGCGGCGAAGACCAGGACCGGCCCGCTGGTGCGCGCGAGCTTTCTCGGCATGACCAGAACCGCTGCGGCCGTGGCGAACGCGGCATCAAGGACGTGCGTGAACTGCCGCGTGATGCGCTCGCCCGGATGGCTCGGCTCGATGATGGCGACAATGTCACCCGCTTGAATGAGCGACGCCGCGACCTCCGCGCCAGCCACGATGTCGAAGCTTGTTTTGATGGTCCGGCTTTTGACGCTCTCGGCAAAGCGGCCGCGCGCCAGGCTGGCGGCGTGTTCGACTTCGCGGGTGATCTGCTCGACATTGATCGCCCGCCATTCCTGATCGAGCACCCGCAATTCGCGCGCGCCGGACCATTCCGCCAGCGCCGCCAGCGTCGGGTCGGCGACATAGGCCGCGACGAGCTCGATGCGCAGCAATTCGGCGAACTCCGCGACCGCATCCACCGCCCCATGGTTGGCGACGCTCTGCGGCAGGCCGACAACCATGCGCTTGAATGCGGCGGGCGGCCGGCTCATGGCCGGTGCTCGTTCGCTGCAATGGCCGGCTGGCCGAAGCTTTGCCGGATGCGCGCAAACGCCCGCAGCCGGTCCTCGACCAGGCGGTTGACGCTCTGCGGCGCGTAAAGGCCGTCGCCGCCCCGCTCGCCGGCGGCACGGCCGATCAAAAGCTCCACGCCTTCGTCGATCGTGGCGACGGGATAGATGGCAAACTTGCCGGCCGAACAGGCGTCGATCACGTCGCGCCGCAGCATCAGATGCTGCACATTGGCGCGCGGAATGAGCACGCCCTGGGTCCCGGTCAGGCCGCGCTTCTGGCAGATGTCGAAAAAGCCCTCGATCTTTTCATTGGCGCCGCCGATCGCCTGAACCTGCCCCTCTTGGTTTACCGAGCCGGTGACCGCCAGGTCCTGGCGCAACGGCAGCTCGGCGAGCGCCGAGAGGAGCGCATAAAGCTCCGCCGAGGAAGCGCTGTCGCCCTCCACCCCGCCGTAGGACTGCTCGAACACGAGGCTCGCATAAAGCGACATCGGCGTATCGAGCGCGTAGCGGCCGGCCAGAAAGCCCGACAGGATCAGCACGCCCTTGGAGTGGATCGGACCGCCGAGCGCGACTTCGCGCTCGATGTCGACGACCTTGCCGCTGCCCGGCCGCACCCGGCAGGTGATGCGGGTCGGCCGCCCGAAGCGGAAACCCGCCAATTCGGCGACGCTCAGACCGTTGACCTGGCCGATGCGCGCGCCGCTGGTGTCGATGAGCGCGACCTCCTCGAGGATGCTTTCCTGCGCCCGGTCGCGCAGCCGCGCCGAGCGACGGATGCGCTGCGCGATCGCCGTTTCGACGTCGGTACGGGAAATGACGGCGCGGCCCGCCTTGCCGGCGCAAAAGTCCGCTTCCGCCAAAAGGTCGCCGAGCGATTCGGAAACCAGCGTGAGCTTGTTGGCGTGGTCGGCCAGACGCGCGGCCTGTTCGATCAGCAAAGCGGTGCCGTCACGATCGACCGGCTTGAGATCGTGCCGGCGCGCCAGCGCGGCGATCATACGGACATGCGCAGCCTCGCTCGCCGGCGTCCGGTCGATGTCGTCGTCGAGATCGGCCAGCACCTTGAAGTGCTCGCCGACATCCGGGTCGTAGGCCGCCAAGAGATAATACAGCAGCCGGTCGCCGAACAGCACGACCTTGACGTCGAGCGGGATCGGATCGGGCTCGAGCGACACGGTGCTGGTCAGACCGATGAAGCGGCCGATGTCCTCGATCCTGATTTCGCGCTGGCGCAGCGCGCGCTTCAACGCCGCCCAACTGTACGGCTCCGTCAGCAGACTGCGCACGTCCAACAAGAGAAAGCCGCCATTGGCGCGGTGAATGGCGCCGGCCTTGATGAAGCGGAAATTGGTGACGAGGACGCCGTGCTGCGAGACGTACTCGATGCTGCCCAACAGATTGCTCAGCGTCGGATGCAGCTCTTCGACGATCGGCACCGCCGCCTCGCGGCCGCCCTGGCCGACCAGAACATTGACGGTGTAACGCTCGAACGGGGCTTCGAAATCGGTTTGCAGCTGCGGCCCCTCCTCGCCCTCGGACTTGACCACGAACATGCCGACGTTCTCGATCAGATCCGCCCGGATCGCCTCCAGGTGCGCGAGAATTTTCGCAACGTCGGCGAATTTCGATTTCGCGCCGTCGATGAATTGCCCGATGGCGAATTTCGCCGTGTCGCGATTGAGCTTGCGCACCTCGTCGCGCCGCTCCTTCTCCCATTGCGGCAGTTGGCGCACGACGTGCTCGAGATCCTTTTCCAGCGCATCAATCGTTGTCTGGACGTCCTTGCGTTTCGCTTCCGACCATGCCCGGAACTCCTCCGGCGGCACCGGCTTGCCGTCGCGCGCGGCGGGCGCGAGCGCAAAGCCCATCGGGGTGCGCAGAATGACGATGTTCCTGGCGGCGGCCTTGTCCTGGAGCGCCGCGAACGCCTCGCCTTGCTTGGCTTGGAAGGCCTGATCGATCGCGCCGCGCCGCGTCTGATAATCCTCGCTTTCGAACACCGCCGGCAGCGCCGTCTTGAGGTCGTCGATCAGCGCGCGCATGCCGTCGCGGAATTCGCCGGCGCGTCCCGCCGGCAGCTCGATGGCGACGGGCCGGCGCGGATCGGCGAAATTGTTGACGTAGACCCAATCGGACGGGCGTCGCCGCGCCGCGGCGGCCTCCTCCAGGACCGGTTCGACGGCGCGCTGGGCGCGCATGCCGTTCGGGCCGATCACGAACAGATTGAACCCGGGCTGGTTGATGCGGGTGCCGAAGGCGATGGCGTCGAGCGCGCGGTCCTGACCGGTGAGGCCGTCGGCGGCTTCGACATCGGCCGTTGTCATGAACGTCAGCGCCGACAGATCGGCCACGCGATAGAGCCGCTCCGCCGGCAGCGGCTGCGGCGCCCCGGATGGCGCCAGGGCTGCCAGCTCCTGAGCTGGAGGAGTCTGTTCAAGCGAACCTGGCGTCGTGACGGATGCAGCCGATTTTAATTCCATTTGAGCCATGATTGGATCTCCGGCAAAGACTAAAGGGTAATTCAGCGCACAATTGCTGCACGCCGGTCAACGGCCAAGGCCGGATGGTCGAGACGACCGTAAGCCCGCCGGCCGAACGACGGATTGATCCGCGTCAATTGGCGCACGGGCCCGACAGGCTTTATCCTGGTTGCATGGATGAGCACGCCTCGAGCAAAACCCAAATGCCGGTTGCGGGCGCCCAGCCGTCGCTCTCCGACAAGGTGGCCTATTTGCTGCGGGGTGATGCCTATGCGCCGCCGGTCGCGGAGGTGACCCGCCACGAGACCCACATGTCCCAGGTTTTTCTCGCCGGCGACCGCGTCTACAAGCTCAAGAAGCCTGTCAAATTTCCCTATCTCGACTTCTCGACGCTGGCGCGCCGCGAGGCGGCCTGCCGGGCCGAGCTCAGGCTCAACCGCCGGCTCGCCGCCGACACCTACCTCGACGTCGTTCCGCTCACCCAAACGGCCCGCGGCCTCGCCATCGGCGGCGCCGGCGCGATCGTCGACTGGCTCGTCGTGATGAAGCGTCTCGACGCCAGCCAGATGCTGGATCGCGTCATTGCCGAAGGCCGGCTGCAGACGTGGCAGCTCGACCGCCTGGCGGCCATATTGGCGGGGTTCTATCGCCGCGCCAGCGCCGTCCTCATCTCTCCCGCGGTGCACGCCGCGCAACTGTGGCAGAGCCTCGCCTATAATCGCCGCGTTCTGCTCGACCCCCGCTTCGCCCTGCCGGCCGGGTCGATCCGTTACGTCGATACGATGCAGCGCCGGTTTCTGACCGAACGCCGCGCGCTCCTCGACGCGCGGGTGCGCACGCGCCGCATCATCGACGGCCACGGCGATTTGCGTCCCGAACACATCTGCCTAGGCGACCCGGTGCGCATTATCGATTGCCTGGAGTTCAATGCGCGCCTGCGCATGGTCGATCCGTTCGACGAAATCGCGTTCCTGTGCGTCGAGTGCGAGCGGCTGGGCGCCCGCTGGGCCGGCGAATATCTGCGCCGGCGGATCATGCACGCGCTCAACGACGGCCACACCGAGGAGCTGTTTGTATTCTACCGCTGCTATCGCGCGACGCTGCGAGCACGGCTTGCCATCGCGCATCTGTTCGAGCCCAATCCGCGCACCCCGGAGAAATGGGCGCCGCTCGCGCGGCTTTATCTGCGGCTTGCCGCGGCCGACGCCGTGCGGATCGAACGCAATCTCAGAATACGAAGAGATCGGTGAACGCCCGCCCGGCGCGCAGGCGGCGAATGCACTCGGCGAGCAACGGCGCAACCGGAATCACATCGAGCTTGGCCCGCGCTTCGTCGCCGAGCCGGAACGCGGCGACCGAATCAGTCACAACCAGACGATCGATCGCCGGGTCGAGCAGCGCCACGTCGGCGCCCGGCATGAACAGGCCGTGGGTCACCAAAGCGATCACGCGCTTGGCGCCGGCGCGCCGGGCGGCGCGCGCCGCCCGCGCCAGCGTGCCCCCGGTGCTGATGAGATCGTCGATGACGAGCGCGGTCGCGCCGTCGACGTCGCCGACGAACAGATCGCCGGAGACCACCCCGCCGCTACGCCGCTTGTCGGCGAACGCCTTGCCGACCGGCCGACCGAGCGCGGCTTCCAGCGCCTCGCGAAACAGATCGGCGCGCTTGGCGCCGCCGGTATCCGGCGACACGACGCAGAGCCGGTCGTCGCCGAGCGCCTTGGCGTAATCGACGAACAGCGGCGCCGCGGTCAGCGCCACCGTCGGGCAACGAAACGCGTTCTCGAACGCCGCGGGATTGTGCACGTCGAGCGTGACGACGGCGTCGGTGCCGACAGCCTCGAACAGCGCCGCGACGTAGCGTGTGGTGACCGGATCGTTCGGCTTGGTGCGCCGGTCCTTGCGCGAATAGCACAGATAGGGCGCCAACGCCGTCACCCGCGCGGCGCCCGCGTCCTTGAGCGCGCCGATGAAGAACAACAGCCGGCACAGTTTGTCGTTGGCGCTCTGGTCGGTCTCGCCGTTGAGGCTGTGCAGCACATAGACGTCGGCGCCGCGCACGGCCTCGAGCGGGCGCGTCTTATGCTCGCCGTCCTCGAATTCCCGCTCCTCGTGGGCGGCAAGGCCATGGTCGAGCGCGACGGCCACGGCGGCGCCGAGCGCCGACGTCGCCTGCAAGGCGAACAGACAAAGACGGCGATCGGTCATCGCTCGGCCCCCGTGGTGACGACGCGCCAGCTTGCCGCGCCCGGATGCGACGGCGTCGCGTCAGATATCATCAGATACAATAGGTCCGGATCGGCGCGAAGCCATTGAACTCCACGGCGGCGTAGCTTGCCGTGTAGGCGCCGGCGGACAGAAAATCGAGCGGCTCGCCGATCTCCAGATCGAGCGGCAGTTCGTAACCGGCATGTTCGTAAATGATATCAGTCGAATCGCAGGTCGGTCCGGCGAGCACCACGGGCCCCTGGCTTCCGCCGTCGCGCGGCGTGCGGATGCGGTAACGGATGCGTTCGCCCTGCGTCTCCGGCAGGCCATTGTAGCGGCCGGCGTCGAGATAGACCCAGCGCTTCTCGGCGCGGCGCGATTTTCGCGCCACCAGCAGCACCTCGGAGCGTAACACGCCGGCGTCGCCGACCAGATAGCGGCCGGGTTCGATGAGAATGTCCGGCCGCGCGCGGCCGAAATGCTCGCGCAACGCCGCCTCGATCTCCGTGGCGTAGGTCTCGATCGACGGTATCGGCGTACGATATTGCGCCGGCAGCCCGCCACCGACGTTGAGAAAGGCGAGATCGAGACCCTTGCAGGCGACAAAGACGCCGGCCGCGGCGGCGATCGCCGCGCGCCATTGCGACGGATCGGTTTGCTGCGAGCCGACATGGAAGGACACGCCGCTCGGGCGCAGGCCAATGGCGCGGGCATGTTTGAGGAGATCGATCGCCATGTCGGGAGCGCAGCCGAATTTCCGCGTCAACGGCCATTCGGCGCCCTTGGTTTCGATCAGGATGCGGCAGAACACCCGGGCGCCAGGGGCTTCGCGCGCGATCTTCTCCAGCTCTGCGATGCTGTCGAAGGCAAAAAGGTCGACGCCGGCGCGGTAGGCACGGCCGATCTCGGTTGCGCGCTTGATGGTATTGCCGAACGAGAAACGCGCGGTCGCGATGCCGAGCGACCGGCAGCGCTCGATCTCGCCGGCGCTGGCGAGATCGAATTTGGCGCCGGCCGCCGCCACGGTTGCCAGAACGTCCGGCGCTGGGTTGGCTTTGACCGCGTAGTAGATCGTGGCCTCGGGAAACGCGGCATTGAGCGCGGCATATCGCGCCCGCACGACGTTAAGATCGACCACGACGCACGGCGAAGCCGGCTGCAGCGTCGCCAGGAAGTGGTCGATCTTGTCCGTCGTGCCCGGCGCCACGCCGTCGCCGGCGCCCTGCGGCGACTTATCCAAATCCGGGGATGGCCAGGGGGTCACGTCCACGCGCGCACCGCATTTGCTGTGTGACTTTGCTACGACACGATCTCGAACTGCGAGCAACAGCCCAACCCTCGGCAGGCCGGCCGCCCCCCCCGCCCTACGGAACTGCGCGAGAAGGTGCCTGTAAGATTTATAAACTCGCGCGCGGGCCGACATTGATGCAGCGCAAACACGGCCGCGGCATGACCTTATGCCTCCAGGAATTTGATCTCGTTGCGCCGCGTTCTGCTTGCAGATAAAGCGATTTCGCCCTATGTAATCGCTTTCGAAGTTTCGGCCGAACGACTTGGGCTTGCCGCCGCTAGAGCGCCTGACTGACGACCTTCTCCAAACCTCGAACGAACCGGCCGCGCTAACCCGCGGTCTTATGAACGCATACACTAGAGGAAGGGCTCCCATGAACAAGGGAACCGTGAAGTGGTTTAACAGCCAAAAGGGCTACGGGTTCATTCAGCCGGACGGCGGCGACAAGGACGTGTTCGTGCACATCAGCGCCGTGGAGCGCGCCGGCATGAGCACCCTCAACGAGGGGCAGAAGATTTCCTACGAAATCGTCACCGACCGGCGCACCGGCAAGACTGCCGCGGACAATCTCCGCGCCGTATAAACGGCGGGATGTCGGCCCAAGATTCGGCCCAAGAACAGTCGGCCGAGCAACCGAATTCGGTTCAGAATCCCGCGGCTGACTTGTCAGTTCGCGGGATTCTTTTAAGTTCGTAATTGTGTTAGGTTCAATCGTTCGCATGAATCGTTCGCAGGCCATCAATCGTTCGCAGGCAAAGACGTGAGCGAACCTGAACTCTCCTCCTCCGCCCAATCCTCCTCGGCCCCCGCCGTCGTCGAACACGACGATATCATGTATCCGTCGGCCATTCCGTTCGTGCTGGTGCACTTGGCGTGCTTCGCCGCGTTCTGGACCGGCGTGACGGTCGAGGCCGTCGTCCTCGGCGTGGCGCTCTACTGGCTGCGTATTTTCAGTATTGGCGCCGGGTATCACCGCTACTTCTCGCATCGCGCCTATCGCACCGGCCGGGTGTTTCAGTTCGTGCTCGCCTTCTGCTCGCAAAGCACGGCGCAGAAGAGCGTGCTGTGGTGGGCGGCCAAGCATCGCCATCACCACCTGTTCTCGGACACCGATGCGGACATCCACTCGCCCCGGCACAAGGGTTTCTTCTACAGCCACGTCGGCTGGATCTTCGCGCGCCGGCACGACGCGACCGACCTGACCAAGGTCGCCGACTTCGCGTGCTATCCGGAACTGATGTGGCTGCACAAATACGAGCTGGTGCCGCCGCTGCTGCTCGCCGGGCTGACTTTTCTGATCGGCGGCTGGCCGGGCCTGGTGATCGGCTTTTTCCTCTCTACCGTGCTGGTCTATCACGCGACGTTCTGCATCAACTCGCTCGCCCACGTGCACGGCCGCCAGCGCTACGTCACCGCCGACGATTCCCGCAACAACTGGTTCCTGGCGATCTTCACCATGGGCGAGGGCTGGCACAACAATCACCATGCCTACCAGAGCAGCGCCCGCCAGGGCTTTCGCTGGTGGGAGATCGACCCGACCTTCTACCTTCTCGAGGCGCTGTCATTCATCGGCGTCGTCTGGGATCTGAAGACGCCGCCGGCCGAGGTGCGCCGCAACCAGCATCGGCTCGGCTCGCGGGTGATCGAGCGCGCCGCCGCGCAGCTCGCCGGCAGCTTCAATACCGACATGATCGTCAGCGCGATCGCTTCGGCGCTGTCCGGGCCGAACCTCACCGCCATTCAGGAAGCGCTCGCCAGCGCGCAAAACCGCGCCACTGACGTGCTCGCGGGGCTCTCGCTGCCGGAATTGCCGACCCGCCACGACATTGTCGCCCGCGCGGCGGCGATGTTCGCCGATACGCCCTCGATGGAAGCGATCGTCAACCGCGCCCAGGCGGTGATCCTGGACGCCATTTGCGCGCGCTTGAGCGCGATGCAGCTGCAGGCGAGCCCGATGGCGGTCGGGGCGTAGGGCGGATTAGTCTTACTGCGTCACAAGTTTTGTCGCCTGTATGTTTTGGCATTGGCGCCGCAGCAAGGACAGCGTGGGATGGTTTTTACGAGCGCGTTGATCAGGCGGGCGCGCATGGTTGCGATCGAGTTTG
>Ga0326728_10000940_pt1 | contig 107879 bp, 87 predicted proteins | sample MB3enrmetagenome_FD_207602 | JGI IMG/M metagenome (GOLD analysis project Ga0326728, IMG submission 207602) | Lab enriched peat soil microbial communities from McLean, Ithaca, NY, United States - MB31MN | ecosystem: Environmental > Terrestrial > Soil > Wetlands > Peat | place: USA: New York... | reverse complement strand
GGTTGGCCGGGGGATTTGAACGCACAAGTCAGTCAGACCGGACGGACGGGTAGGAAAAAAGGAGAGTGAGACTGGGTTATCTGGGTCTGAAGGAGGGGCGGGGCTGAGAAGGATCCGTTGGTAGGGCGCCGCTTTTCTTCTCCCGCCGCCCGCCTGCCTGATCGGCCGTCGGCTGGGTGCCGTTACTCCTCCGGCCCTCAAGCGGAAACCTCTCCGCCGCTCACATCTGTGCCCGGGCCGCGGTTGCCCGCGCGCTACCGCTTGTCGTCCGATGGGGTCGTTGCCGAGATCGCTCGCCTTGCCTACATGCCAGGCGCCCCAGCTTCTTCCTGTAACTCAGAGATGCCACCGATGACGTAGCTCAGATGTATTGCTTTTCCTCCGGATGGGGTTTCCGCGGATGTTATTCCCTCGCAGCTTCCTAACTGGTGCCTTGTCGAATTAGTCGTGACTCTCGGGGCCTGACCTCAGCCAGGCACAACTCTTTATCCCGCCCATCGCTTGTGATATGGCGATGTTATGCCAACTGGGCTGCGCTTGCTTCATGATCCTCTGGGAGCCAGCATCTTCCATTACGCAAGCGAGGTTGCAAGCAATTCACCTTGCCGGTCTCCAGATTGTTCAGCTTGGGTTAGCGGAGAAATGCGGGGTTTTCACCACCGATGGTCTACAATCGGCGCGTCACCCTCCACGCGTTACTTTCAGGCCGCCAGCTCCTACGCGGAGAGGATTGCTCTCATGATCGGTAGCCGGCTCGGGAATTACCAGATCACCGCAAAGTTGGGCGAGGGCGGGATGGGCGTGGTCTATCGTGCAGAAGACCTTCAGTTAGAGCGTCCGGTCGCACTGAAGTTGTTGCCCGCTGGGTTCGCCGAAGACCCAGCGCACATCGCCTGGCTGGAGCGTGAGGCTCGCCTCCTGGCGTCATTGAACCACCCAAACATTGCGCAAATCTATGGTTTCCACTCGAGCGGCGAGTCACGGGCGCTGGTCATGGAACTGGTCGAGGGGCCAACGCTGGCCGAGTTGCTTACGCGTGGCCTTCTTCCTGTCGACGAATGTCTACTAATCGCCATCCAGATTGTGCAGGCGCTCTCGGCGGCTCACGACCAGGGGATCGTGCACCGCGATCTGAAACCCCAGAACATCAAGCTGGCGCCGGGCGGTCGAGTCAAGGTGCTCGATTTCGGCCTGGCGCGCCGGCAGGCTGTCACTGGCTCGCTGCTGGGAGACGCGACCACTCTCGGCAATTCCACCAAGGCAGGGACCATTCTCGGCACGGTCGGATACATGGCGCCTGAGCAGGTGCGCGGCGAGAAGGTCGATACCCGAGCGGACATCTTCGCCTTCGGCTGCGTTCTTTACGAAATGGCGACCGGTGAGCGAGCTTTCCACCGCCCCAATGCCATCGAAACTCTGGCGGCCATACTGCACGACAAGCCGGAGGCGCCGAGCCACCGGCGCCACGAGTTGTCCCCGAGCTTCGACCGTGTGATCGCACGTTGCCTGGAGAAAGAGCGTGCGGCCCGCTTCCAGTCGGCTCGCGATCTGGAGTTCGTGTTGACGACATTCACTCCCGCCGAAACCCTGCATGCCATCCGGCCACCACCCGCTTCGGTTGCCGTACTGCCATTTTCGAATCTTAGCGCCGACCCCGAAAACGAATTCTTCGCCGACGGGATCACCGAAGACGTTATCGCCCATCTGGCGAAAATTCGATCGCTTAAGGTGATATCGCGCACCTCGGTGATGGCATTCAAGAAGAGCGATCGCAGCCTGCGGGAGATCGGCGAGAAACTAGGCGCAGCGACCGTGGTGGAAGGCAGCATCCGGCGCGCCGGCAACCGCGTGCGTATCGTGGCGCAGCTCATCGATGCTCTTACCGACGAACACATCTGGGCGGACACCTATGACCGCGACCTGACCGACTTGTTCGCAATACAGTCGGAGGTGGCGCTGAACATTGCCAATGCCTTGCGCGCCCAGCTATCGAATGACGAACGCGCGCGCTTGGGTCGGCAGCCCACCCAGGACTTCGCGGCCTACGAGCTCTATCTTCGAGGACGCCACTCGTTCTGTCGCTTCACCGAAGACGGCTACCGCCGAAGTCTCATCGATTACCAAGCCGCGATTGCCCGCGATCCATCTTTCGCCCTCGCCTGGGCAAGCATGGCGGAAAGTTATACCGAGATTTGCATCAGCGGATTTGCCGGCAGCTCGCCCGAAGACACAATTAGAAATGCCAAAGCTGCGGCTGCGCGGGCCTTGGAGATCGACGACCAACTGACCGAAGCGCACAGCATCTCGGCGTTCGTCCGTTTCGTATTCGACTACGATTGGCCCGGTGCCGAGCGCGAGTTCCTGCGGGCCCTCGAACTCAGCCCGGGCAGCGCCGAAGCTCATAACCACTACGGCTGGCTTTGTAACTCGCTGGAACGCTACGACGACGGCCTGCGGGAAGTTCGCCGGGCGCGTGAGCTGGACCCGATTCTGGTCCAAACCGATGTCTCAACCACCCTGTTACGCGCCGGACGGATCGACGAGGCTCTGGAAGAAGCACGGCGCTCGCTTCGCGACGATCCTGCAGCGCCCCGGGTCCACTCCAATCTCGGTTGGGCGCTCATCTTTCATGGCGACCATGCGGCAGGCATCACATCGCTGGAGCACGCATCAGCGCTTTCTCCCGAGTCCACGCTCTTCCTGTCGCAGCTCGGGCAGGCCTACGCTGTAACCGGCGATGTTGAACGGGCAAGGAAGATCCTGCGACAACTGCACGATCGTGCGATCCATGAGTTCGTGTCGCCCTACCACTTCGCCTACGTTTATGCAGGTTTGGGAGAAGCCGGTGCAGCAATTGACTGGCTCGAACGCGCCTTCGAACGGCGCTCGGGTGCGATCTACGGAATCAAGGGCTCATTCCTCTTCCGCAATCTGCGCAGCCATCCTCGATTCAAGTCGCTGCTGCAGAAAATGAATCTCACTATTTGAAGAAACTCGTCTAAGGTCAGGCGATGCTCAGCGCGGGGGCGCTACCTGGACGGATACGTGCGCTCCTGTCTGCGTCTGCTGTCACAACCGTTGATGCCCTAGCTTCGCGCGGATGACGAACAGACCAGAAGTAACTGTTGTAATCAGGCCATATCGCAAGTCACCCCGAAACGATACGCCCGGCTCCGTAACTTGTGAAATGGCGATGTTACGCCAGCTACCGGGGCTAGTAGTGAGGGATCAGTCCTGGGATACCCGGCATTAATAGAATTTGCGAGCCTAAAGAAGTGCCTTTCCAGATGGTTCTTCGAAAACATCGGACGATGAATTGTCCCAACGGGTGCAACATTCGACATTGATGCACGTAAAGTGCTCCTGTGAGGTGCAGACGAGACTTTTTGATGCTCGCTCTCATCGCCGTCGCTGCTGTTGGTGTCGCCGCCGTTCTCTCATGTTGAGGACGGGACAGTTCAGCCTGGCCTAACGACGAATGCTGAATGGTATCGGAATAGAGGACGTGGTCGTTGAGCGCCCGCAGTGCTCCGATTTGTTGAAGTTTCGTCGCTCACGGTTGGATCGGTTCGATTAGGAGCAAGGCGATTCCCCAGGAATATAATGGCCGGACTGATGGCACTGAACCCTGGAAGCAAACTCGGGCCCTACGAAATTATTTCGCTGCTCGGATCGGGCGGTATGGGAGAAGTGTACGCCGCGCGCGACACGCGGCTGAATCGAATCGTGGCCATCAAAGTTCTGCCCATTCACCTCTCTGGCAAGCCAGGGGTGCAGGATCGATTCGATCGAGAAGCGAGAGCGATCGCATCGCTGAATCATCCCAATATCTGTCAGGTGCATGATGTCGGTTCGCAGGACGGAATCAGTTATTTGGTGATGGAACGCCTGGAAGGCGAGCCGCTTGCCGACCGGTTGCAGCGGGGGAGGTTGCCGCTCGACCAAGTGCTGCGCTTCGGGATGGAGGTGGCGGACGCGCTGGACGCGGCGCACGACCGCGGAATTATCCATCGCGACCTGAAGCCGGGAAACATTTTTGTCACAGCGCACGGCGAATGCAAGGTGCTGGATTTTGGTCTGGCGAAGTTGGAGGAAGATGCGGAGGAATCGGGCGGCGCGCTAACCAGCCCGGCAGTCCTGACGAGTCCGGGAACCGCTTTGGGGACCGTTGCTTACATGTCGCCCGAGCAGGCGCGAGGAGACGTACTGGACTCCCGGACCGATATTTTTTCGCTGGGGGCGGTGCTCTATGAAATGGCAACCGGGAGATCCGCGTTTACCGGAAAAACCTCGGCCCTGGTATTCAAAGCGATTCTGGACGAAACTCCGTCTCGGCCGCTGCAAATTGACCCCGCCCTCCCGCCGAAGCTCGACGATGTCATCGTGAAGGCGCTTGAGAAAGATCGGGAACTGCGCTATCAGGTGGCGGCGGAAATGCGCAGCGACCTGAAGCGCTTGCAGCGGGACCTTAGCCTGCGCGGTGCTGGGTCGAGCGGTGGCAACGTAAGCCAAATGGTGGGAGCGACAGCAGGCGAAAGCGGACCGGCGTCAACGCCGCAATCCCAGCCAAGTGGGGCGTCGTCAGTTTCTTCTTCATCGACCAAAGTGCTCGTGGATGTGGCGCGCCATCACAAGCCGGCTACGGTAGTGGCGCTGGTGATTGCTCTGCTGGTGATCGTGGCTGCTGGGTTCGGTGTTCGATCGTTGCTGACACGCCGGCCTCAACGCTTGTTTGGGAACTACACGGTCACCAAGATTGCCGAGACTACCGGCGCCCGATTCGTGGCGATTTCGCCCGATGGAAAATACTTGGCGTTGGTCCGCCGCGATGAAAAAGGCGAAGAGAGCTTGTGGTTGCGACACCTTCCCACTAACAGTAACGCGCAAGTAGTCACTGCAGTGACAGGCGCCATTTACGGGAACATTGTTTTTTCGTCGGACGGGAACTACATCTATTTCCGACGCGGCGGCAGCGGGGCCAAAGACACGAAGACCTACGATTTATACCGGGTCGCAGTGTTGGGAGGCACGCCGAACCTGGTGGCTCGAGACATCGATTCGAACCCAACATTCTCTCCCGATGGTCAGCAGATGACCTTCATCCGGGACAACGATCCGGAAATGGGCAAATACCGGCTTTTGATTGCAAACAGCGACGGCGGGACTGAAAGAACGCTAGTCAGCGGGGACCATCCTACTCCATTTGAGCCGGCCTGGTCACCGGACGGAAAAACCATTGTTTGCATCGGGGATGCGGAAGATAAGTCCACGACGGTATTGGTCGCGATTGACGTAGAGACCGGCAAGCAACGGGTCTTCGCGCGGCTCAAAATATTCCGGGAATTCCTGGCTAACCTGACGTGGCTGCACGATGGCAGCGGCCTGCTGGTGATCGACAACAAAATTCAAAGCGGACGGCTTGGTTTTGTCAGTTATCCGCAGGGCCAGTTTAAGACGATCGCTACCGACAGCGGCCAATACGAAGACATCAGCCTCACGAGCAACGATCAAACCCTGGCCGCAGTGGTGGCGAACGAAAACTACCATCTTTATGTGCTTCCGGCCAGCGGAGCCGTGAGTGAGGCGAAGCACTTGACGGCCCTTGCAGGTGGTTCGGACGGGTCGTGGACGCGCGACGGAAAATTGCTGATCGACCCTGACGGCAGCATTGTGCAACTAGATCCTGAAACTGGAGACAGAACAACCATCCTGGCCGACGAAAAGCTTCCCAGCTTCATACCGGTAATCTGCCCCGACGATCGCACCATCGTTTTCATCAGCATCGTACCCAATACTCCGAGCGTTAATATTTGGAAAATTGACCGGAGCGGGCAGGGAATGCAGCAACTCACCTTCGGTAACGAAGATATTTTTCCTGTGTGCTCGGCGGATAACAAATGGGTTTACTATCGGGACGGAAGAACCCAGGCCATTATGAGGGTGCCTTTGGCCGGCGGTTCTCCGACCAAGATCGGGTCCAGTTTCTTCTCTCAGATTGGCCAGTCTCCGGACGGTAAGCTGCTTGCCTTTCTGAACGGGCCAGAGAGCAAGAAAGGCGACAAATACCATTTACAGATTGTGTTGCTGTCTACGGACGGATCGGTCCCTCCGCGGGCGATTGATGCGGATCCACGCTTCGCCCTTGAGGACCGTCCCTGGGCCGGAATGCTGCGATTCATGCCCGACGGCAAGGCCTACGCCTATGCAGTATTCGAAAACTCCGTAGGCAACATCTGGGTTCAACCCCTGGATGGATCGCCTCCCTGGGCCTTGACCCACTTCACGTCGGAGGAGATCCGGGACTTCAATTGGTCGGCCGATGGAAAGCACTTGGCGATTGTGCGAGGCCACACGGATTCCGGCGTAGTTCTGCTGCGCGCGTCGGGTCAGGATTGAGTTTACGGCATGTCCTCAAAGATAACAGGGTCAATGAGCGCTATGCCCTGTTTGCGAAAGTTTGAGCACATCGATAGCTTGGGAGCGTAAAGCATCCCGTTCGGAGACCGGCTTTCTCATCCCATCTGATAACGACAAGCGTCACAGTATAAGATTGTGGATGAAATCAAACAGTGGGGCGCGCGCAATTAGTTTGTGGCCTTCTTGAAGTCATCTTCTGTTAGCCTTCCCCCGATGTAATCCACATTGTATTTGGCATACAGCGCGACTAGCTCCTCGCGGGTAGGAGGCGTGGGAGACGGGTTTCTGCGTCTGCGAGCACCCTCTTCGAAGAACTCCTCCAATCCGCTCCCCGGTGTAAGTCCAACGAATAGGGTGCCGGGTGTAGGTCCGTTGATGTATCGATGCGGGATTTTCTGTGGTGCCACCAGGCTGCCACCTTCGAGGACCCTGTATAACTTGCCTCCAACCTCGTACACGAACTCACCCTTTATCACAAAGAACCATTCGTCGCCATCACGGTGAGTGTGAAGCGGCGGACCTTCCCATGGAGCGTGATGGGCCAGCACGATGCAAAGGCGACCTCCGAGGTCAGACGTTCTCACCTTACACTGCACCTCATCAGGAACCACAAGGGATTGACCGTCAGCATGCCGTGTCTGTCCAGGCCCGACGATAATGGGCTCAGTTCTGTTCATTTGAGTCTCCTGTGATGACCGCACCCATCCTATGTTCCAAATGCTCGACAGGATATTACTGCCATCGGTCAAGGGCGGACAACCCGATCGGCTGTCGTAAGATCCCCATATCACAAGTAATCCGCCCGTCCTGGGTCGTGAGTGATAGCGCCTGTTGACAGAAGTTAAGCCAAGCAGCCGACTGTGACGCGAAAGAAAGTGCCGCCCAGACATCGGGCGGCGTTCTCTGGATTCATGTTGTTGAGGCAGGACTCAGTGCGGAAGGGTTGGCCCTGCTTTGGGTTGCTGCAAACGCATATGCTGCTGCATCAGCTTGCGAACGTTCTCCGGCAACGTGACCCGCGGGACCGTGCGATTGATGTTCAGATCCTGGTCTTTGCCTGCGCCCCACACCGGGGTCGCCAGAAAAGCATGCACCTGACCGGTGCTTAAAACATACGCATAGCCCACGATCTGCCCTTCATCATTGATCCCACCGTTGGCATCAAGAAGGTACAAGGGCGAATCGGGTGGAATAAGGGTGTTGAGGTCGACCATCACCCCGTTTTGCCATAGGAAGGCTCGGATGTCCCCGTAGACATCCTCCGATGCGCCAGCCACCTGGCCCCAATCATTCACGCCGTCAGCCGAGCTGTACGCGTCGCCGGGGAGCGTGCCGAGGTCGGTGAGAGTACCCCAACTCCACAGAAAGGCGTGTTGCACCTGATCACCCGGCAGGGTGGAACTTCCGGCCACCTGACCCCACTCATTGATGCCAGTCCCGGTGGCGTAATTGCCGCCGAGATGGCCAAGATTGATCGCTCTACCGTTTTGCCAGAGCAGGGCGTGGACAGTGTAAAGACAGGGCCCCGACCATCCGGTAGCTTGGCCCCAGTCGTTAATGGCATACGCCTCGCCATCGGGGTCACCGGGAAAAGTTGGAAGCTGCCGGATACGGCCCTTGGTCCATACTACAGGCTCAATCTGGAAATATTGACTGGTACCGATCCCGACGCAGGTTGGTTCCGGAATCGTGTTCTCCGCAAATCCAGCCGCCTGCTCGTTATTGTTGACTCCGGCCGCCTGGCCATTGTTACCGCCCAGGGTCGGGAGAGTTGTCATACTCTTCGTACGATGATTCCAATAGAACGGCAGGCAGATGAGGTTGTCTTCAAAATCACAGAAGTTTTCTAAGTAAGGATCAACGGCACCGGTCTCCGCGGTACCAGCGGCATCGCCGCTGTTGCTGGGAGGGAATGCAGCTGCGCTGTTTGGCCCGCCGAGCGTGCCCAAATCAGTCATGACGCCCTTGCGCCAAAGAACAGCGTGCTCGGTACCGTCGGACTGGGTGGCGAGGCCCTCGATCCAGCCGGAGTTGCTGATGCCTCCAGCCAGGCTGAATGTGCCACCATCGAGCGTTCCGAGATCGATCACGGTGTAGTTAGGGAATTTCTGATTGTGCGCCTGTGCCAGGCACAGCGTCGGCAGCACCAGCGCGGCCAGCAGTGTTAGTGCAGTAGCAAACACCAACGTCTTCAGTTTCATAAAGCCTCCGTGAAATAAGAGCTGGGTAGAACCGAGCCGGCTAAATCCGGTTCCAATCGCCGCGACTATGCGCCGATGGCGACTCAGAAACAATGCAGGGAAGCTGAAATTTCACTGAAAAAAAGCTGAATTCCAAAAGTGCTTGATAGCAGAGGATTAGCGGCCGCATGCCCAAAATGGAACCTGCATGTCGCGGAGCGAATTTTCAAAGTGGGACGCTGTAGATAGCGGTAGTACACTGCCCTCAAGTGCAGGACAAACTCGTGGAAGACACCCTGTCAGCGCGGGTCCGCTTGCGCGCCTTTGAGTTTGACCTCCGGACCGGAGAACTGCTCGCCGACGGGCAAACCATCCGGCTCTCCGACAAACCGCGCCGCCTGCTGAACATCCTGATCGAGCACGGCAACGAATTAGTGACCCGCGCAGAAATCCAGCGCGAGCTCTGGCCCAACGACACCATCGTCGATTTTGAACAAGGTATCAACACCGCCATCAAGACGGTGCGGCAGGCCTTGGGCGACGCCGCGGAAGAACCGCGCTACATCGAGACCATCCCTCGGCGTGGCTACCGTCTCCTCGCTCCTGTGGAAGCCATAGAGTCGACGCCGCCCGATGTCGTTGCGAAACCGGCGCCGCGTGATACCTCGGGACAAGAAGCTGCGTCGCTGGTTGGCAGAAGGATTTCTCATTACCGGGTGCTGGAGGTAATCGGCGGCGGTGGCATGGGCATGGTGTATCGGGCGGAAGACCTGAAGCTGGGTCGTCGCGTCGCCCTGAAGTTTCTGCCCCAAGAGCTGGCAAATGATCCGGCCGCATTGCCGCGGTTCGAGCGCGAAGCGCGGACGGCATCGGCGCTGAACCATCCCAACATCTGCACCATTTACGGCATTGAGGAGTACCAGGAGCAACCAGTACTGGCAATGGAACTGCTCGAGGGCGAGACGCTGCGCGATCGTCTGGCCGCACTTGCCGGCGAGCAGAAGAAACTGGCAACCAATGAGTTGTTGAACATCGGGATCCAGATTTGCAATGGGCTTCAGGCAGCACACGAGAAGGGCATCCTCCATCGCGATGTCAAGCCGGCAAATATTTATCTCACGAATTCGGGCCAAGTGAAGATTCTGGATTTCGGGTTGGCCAAACTGCTGTTCCCGGGCGGAAAGGAGCCAGATTCCGAACCCCCGCCTCTCACTTCCAGCGACGGGCGCAGCGAGGCATCAAGGGAATCCTGCGCTGGGGAAGCCTCTCTTACCCGCACTGGCCTCACCATGGGCACGGCGGGCTACATGTCGCCCGAGCAGGTGCGCGGCGAAAAGCTTGATGCCCGGAGCGACCTGTTCTCCTTCGGCCTGGTGCTCTACGAAATGGCCGCGGGCCAGCGCACCTTCAGCGGCGAGACAGCGGCCCTGGTACAGGAGGCTATTCTGCACGACTCACCAGTTTCGTTGCGGGAGCTGAATTCCGCGCTTCCTGCCAAGCTGGTCAGCATCGTCGATAAGGCATTGGAGAAGAACCGCGAACGGCGCTACCAGAGCGCTGCCGATATCCGCATTGATCTGCAAGCACTGCAACACCGTCAATACCGAAAGGGGCGAAGGCGACTATGGATTGCCGCTGGTGCGGCCGTTGTTCTCGTTCTGGCCATTACTGCTGGATGGGTGCTGCGTAGCAGAAGTTGGAACCAGCCTCCGCCTTCCGCGGCGATGCAGAACAAGTCGATTGCCGTGCTGTCGTTTCATAACATGTCGGGCGACGTGTCGCTCAACTGGCTCGACGGTGGCCTCGCAGAGTTGCTGACCACGAATCTCTCGCAGGTGAAAGGCATGGACGTGCTCTCGCGCGAGCAAGTTTCCAGCGCGATCAAACGTAAAGGTCAGCAGGACGCTCCCGAGCTTCCAGCCGACGTGGCTTTAGATGTGGCCCGCGATGCCGGGGCCGACACCCTCGTCACCGGCTCCCTGATGAAGCTGGGCGCGTCAAAGCTGCGCGTCGACTTGCATGTGCAGGACGCGCGCACGGGAAAGATCCTATTCTCCGACAAAGTGGAGAGCGAAGACATCAATGGCATCTTCACCATGGTGGACGCAATGACCGCGCGCCTGGCAGAGCGGACGTTGCCGGCCTCGCAGATTCCGGCAACCATGCCCGGCATCGCCGACGTCACCACGTCGAGTGTGGAGGCGCTGCGACATTACCAGGCGGGAGAGGATTACTGGCAAAAATTCCAGCTGGAGAAAGCCATTCGTGAGTTCGAAGAGGCAGTGCGTCTCGACCCGCAGTTCGCAATGGCCTATTACTGGATGGGCTTGTGTTACGGACACTTGGGCAATGGGACGAAGGGCACTGAGGCGGAGCGCGCTGCCGAGCGGCTGGCTTCTCGAATGCCGCGCGTGCAGCAACTCCAGATTCTGTATCAGAAGGCTCTTCGCTTGCGCGATGCGGGGGGAATGATTCAGGCCACCGAAGAGCTGGCTAAGGAAGAACCACGAGTCGGACTTCGCTACCTCGCACTGGCTCTAACCTTGGAAGACCCGGCCCGTGCGGGGGCAGTGTATCCCCAGGCCATCGCGCTCGATCCTAACAACCCGGACCTGTACAACGAACGGGCATACTACGAAGCCTTCGCGGGACATGAGGCTGCCGCGCTGGAGGCTTGCGATCAGCTCCGGGGACGCATCGGCGCGAATGAACCCCATGCCTGGGACACGCGTGGCGACGTGCTGTTCATGTTCGGGCATGATGAAGAAGCGGCCGCTGCCTATCGTCGCTCCCTCGAGTTGGATCCTGACCGTAACGGAGCACGCGTGGTCTTAACGTGGGCCTACGCCGACCAGGGCAATTACGAGCTCGCGACGGCGGAGTTGAATCGCTACAAGCAGCGGGTAACCGGCGTTTCCCTACTGAAGGCCCCGGGTCTTGAGGCCGACTTGCTGCAGATGGAAGGCATGCCGGAGCGAGCTTTGCCGTTGTACGCAAACATGGTTCCAGAGTTGCTGAAGGCGGGGCAGGCGTCGGATGCCGTAGGGGCGCTTTACAACTATGCCAGCCTCGCGTTTCTGCTCGGACAAGAACAGGCGGCGTTGTCCTTCGCCCGCCGGCAGAAGCTGCCTGACAAAAAAGAGCAGTTTGCGGTGTCATTCCTGGAGGCTGCCTCAGGGAACGAAGCTGGTGCCGAGGCTGCGTTGCAGCAGTTCGCAGCGGCGAATCCCGACGTGCCTGCCAGGGCTATTCAGGCCATGCGAGATTGGAATACAGGCCTGTCCGCCCTGCGAAACAGTAACCCCTACGCTGTTCTGCCCGTGTTGCCAAAGTTAAGGTTCGGCACTTGGAATTTGCCGTGGCCCGCGTTCCTGGTGCGCGGACGGATTCGCCTGTTGGCAAATGACGATGCCGGCGCAGAACGTGATTTCAAGAGTTCCATTGCGCTCAACCGCGGCGCGCACGCGATTCCGCTCGCCGAACAGCTCAGCCATTTCTACCTCGGGCAGGTTTACGAGCAGATGGGCAAACGGAACGACGCTATCCGTGAATACCAGAAATTCCTGACGCCCTATGCCAAATCCGATTCGCGCCTGCCGCAGCTCACCCAGGCCAAGGCCGCTCTGAAACGTCTGCAAGGATAACCCGACAACTTGCTCCCATGCAGCACCCTGGCGGCTGGATCCCGACATATTAGCGAGTTGGAAATTGCGCTTCCGTCAATTGGCAGGAAATCGCCTTATCACAAGCAATCCGGCTAGGGCGCGCCCGATAAAGGATTACTGGTGCTAAGGCCCTGTTTACAACAGCGATGACAGAATCCCAGCCTAAAATCCTCTCTGTGGAGTGCATAGTCGCAGTCATAGTGTTCTTGCTGGCGGCAGGTTTTTCCACGACTGCCCAGTCTAACGCAACAGATTACCGGGCCGTGAGTAGTAACGAGATTGAGGTTTTTGCCGCCGCACTTCGCTCTGAGTTCGTAGCAAATCATTGGTCACAGCAACAAGTAATTTGCATCTCCGTCGCGGGACAAGACCCGACTAAACAGCTCGTATCGGAGCTGCGGAAGAGGCAGCTCACTGTTTGTAGTCAGGCGGAGTGGCGAAAGAGACTGGCATGTTCATTTGCCGTCGGCCTGCAACCTGCGACCTTCGATTCATCGGACAAGGCTCGTGTTCGCATTCAATCCGTGGATTTTCGGGAAGTTAATACCGGAACGGTTCACTTCGTGACAGTCCTGAGGCAGGGCGAGTATGCGCTTCAACGAACGGAAAACCGCTGGGCAATAATAGGTTGGGCACCTTGAGGAGATGCACAAGAACTGACCGTCTGACTTGCTTACACAAGGTTCGGCATAAAAAGGCCAAGCAAAGCCCTGAACTCGCTTACACAGCCCTGCTTCTTAAACGAGAAGGCCGTGTGCGAAACCTGGGCGGTTCTGACCAGTCGGGGGATTCAGCAGGGTTTGGGTGCGATGAGAAAAACGGACGGAGCGTCCTTGGGTGGTCTTCCGTTTTGGCAAGTGCCCGATTATCCTTTCGAATACCGGGCACTTCACAGCCAATTTAGACAGCCTGAACGTTCTCTGCCTGTAGACCCTTGGGGCCTTTGGTGACGGCAAACTGCACCCTTTGACCCTCTTGCAAGCTGCGAAAGCCGCCGGCTTGAATGGCTGAGAAATGCACGAAAACGTCTTCGCCGTTCTCACGTGAAATGAAGCCGAAACCCTTGGCATCGTTGAACCACTTAACTGTTCCTTGTTCCATACTGATATTCCTACCTTTTATCTGAATTTCTGCTGAGAAGAATCGCTGCCATGAGAGGAGGTGACGCTTGGTTGGCGGAACCGACTATCAACTGGGGTGAATCAAACTTAGCTGGAAATAATTATACTGTGCCAAGGCTCAGAACGCCTCAGCATCTTTGTCCGGCGACTCGCCGATCCGTGAGTGCCGTCACTTCACAAGGGACATTACCAATTGCCGCGGTCAGTGCCAATGGACGACGCTCTCTTGGTTCTACAGCGCACATGCTGAGTTCGCTAACTGGCTTTAAATCGCCATGTCAACAAGTGATCAGAACTGAAGGCCAGCCGCTGGCATGGGATCGCGTCGTCCCCTGAAATCTCATTCAGAGTGATTTCGGAAATCAGTTGCTTGCCTATCAATGACTTAGAAGTGCTAATTTTGCCAACTGTGCTTTGTTAAGTTCTTTGTTTTCTGTTTCAGGGCGGATTCGACTCGCACACGCTTCCGCCAATCTAAAAGACTTAGACAGGCCTGCGCTCCGTTTGCGCTCCATCAAGGACCAATACGGCTAGCTTCGACGCGGCCTCTACTAGCTCCGGTTGGAAAGTGTCCCCGTAGGTGTTCATTGTCGTGCGAATGTCCGCATGACGCATTAGCTTCTGTTGGACTGCTATCGGCGTGCCCACGGCCTGGAGCCAAGAGCGAAAGCTATGCCGCAGAGAGTGCGTCCCCAGATGCCCGACGCCCGCCGATTGGAAAGCCCGCAATACGGAATCGGAGCACCAAGGCAAGCGCCCGATCTTTGCGGGTGATGCGAATATCCAATCCGAATCGGCCCCGAAAGGACTCTCCGCTTTCCATTGCTTCAGAGCTTCAAGGATGGCGGGGTCAATCGGCATGGACCTTTCAGACCCTGCAGTCTTGCAATCTGCCACACGATTACGGACCACGCCCCGCTGAATCTGTAGCCGCCCTTGGAGCCAATCCACATCACTCCAACGCAGGCCCAAGGTTTCCGATATTCGCAAGCCAAAGCAGCCCCCAATTAGAGCAATGGTTCGGAACGGCTGCCTCAGCTTGGAGAGAAGGACTCGGTACTCCTCCACAGTCAGCACACGTGGCTTTCGTGTCCGCTTACTTGCGCCGGGGATGCGTACCAGCTCCATCGGATTCCGTTGTGCGGGAAGATCGCCGCGCCACATCGCACAGTCCCACAACCGGCGTATCAACGCGCGGATGTCAGATTTGCTCCGAGACGACAATGGCAAAGCCCTAAGCCACAACTCAACCGGCTGTGCCTGCATGGCCGTGATCGGCCCATCGCCCCAACGCGGCAGAACATAACGGTCCAGCCAGACGTTGTAGCTACGCCGTGTTGTGTAGCGTTGTGGCATCCTCTCTGTTCGATATGCCTCCACTAGAGCCTTCACCGTGAGGCTCGGTGCAGTAGGGCCACTTGGTTCCCCAATATCGATGCGTTCCACTTCTTTCCACGCGGCTGCCTTGGTTGGAAACTCGCGCTTCGTGCCTATGAGCTTTGACCGGCGTTTGCCCGACTCATACCACAAGTAATTCCAGGTCCCGCGCCGTTTATCAAACCGCACGGATCCTGTTGTGTGTCGCTGAACCCTTCTCATTGCTGCCTCCAATCAGCAGGCTCAGCGGATGACACGCCCAGCATAAGATCAAGTTCGGGCTTTAGGAAGCGATAAATGCAGCGCTGAACGCCCGACAGTTTGTGCGCGGGAATCTTGCCCTGCCGCGCCCAGAGAAGGAGGGTGCGCGGGCGGACCTTTAGGTAATCGGCGGCCTCTTTTGCCGTGAGCCATGCGTTTTCCACGTTTGACGTTCCATATCTGCTCTCCAATGTTCTTGGTTCCAGGCACCCCTAGAACCTCACCGAGAATGCCCGTGTTCGCGTTTAGAAGCCCTCTGGCGGACGATCAAGAATCGAGGCTAGGGGCTCAGACGGAAAGTCAGCCCGGTGCGCCCGTAGGCTTCAATCTCGCCCATGAGCCGGTCCCATTCCACGGCGGCCGGTGACAAGTTGGTGGGCTTGACCGGTTGGCCGGGAGCCGGCTGCGTGGTGCTCCTTTTCGGCGGTCTCATAAGGTATTGATTCTCCAAAAGTTAGTCGAGAGAGGCCAATACGTAAGTTAAACACCTTTCTTTGCAATAAAATTGACCAATCGTGTAATTTTTACACTGTGTACAATAATGAGCGTCGGAGGGCTATAAAGGCTTACCTTTCAACATTTTACTCCGCCCCCCTATCCGCCGATAAGGCGGCACTAAGAACGTCCAAACCCGTTCAGTGGGTGCCGCCTCAGCAGCAACGACATCGATTACGCCGCCGTTCCGGGAATTTGCACAATCTGTCCTTCTGGTGCGGATTCCACACCGTACAGCCGGACACGCTCTTGCCCGTCCTTAATGACCGAGCCGAGATTCAACACCACCTGCTTTCCGATGAGAACGTCCGAGTCAAACTCATCCGGCACGCTGCCCAAGATCTGAGTAAGCACGGCCGTCAGTTTGCTCTTCTCATGCAGAGAAGCCGTCAACGTCTGCGATATGCGTTTCTGCCGTCCGTTGAGGTCGCACTCCGCCAAGATGTAAACAATCCGGCATTGCGCGCGGTCCCCAAACTTGGTTTCATGTGTCCCGATGTCCTCAAATTTCGCGATCACAGCGGGCTGTTTTCCCGCCGTGGCCTGCTCAAACTTCGATTCGCCTTTACGCAACTGCATCGCTCGTTCCTTTTCTCGTCGGTAAGCCGGACGCGCTCGATTCGTCAACAAAGTGGGACACGTGGGACACGCCCTTTCTATCTATGAGTGTGTACTCTGTATCTCTCTCTATATGTATGCGTTAGTAGCCGTATATAGTAGAAAGTGGCTTGTCCCGCATGTCCCCGTGTCCCAACTACATCTCTTCTTCGCGCAACCCGACGTTCAGGAAGAAATACACCTTCCGATTGCGATTCCCGTCAGGCCGTAATCGCTTGTATGTGTAGCGAGCCTTCAGCTCGGCAATGATCCGCTCAGCTTGCCGGTTCTGTCCGGGCGCGTGGACCGCGCCACCCATCAGCCACTTATTAACCGCCATTTCCATCTCGTCAAATGGGAGATTTTCGCCGGGAGCATCAATCAGCACATCTTCCTGAAACTGCTTTGCGAGGTCGTTCTCTTCCAGCAATTCGGCCGTGGCTTCCGTCACCGTCTTTGGTGCTTGCAAGCCGTTCGCAATCACGTCGGGGCATAGCGCAATGAGCCGAGCCACGATGCCCGGTGCTTCCGCGCGCAAGGTAGTTTCAAGGTGCGGGTCCTGCTTGTTGGGGTCACGGAAGTCAGCCAAGAACGGGACAAAGTAAGTGCGCCCCTGAAAGGCCGGGTCATTCGGCAATTCCGGTTTCTCGTTCGTGGGCAAAATCAATTTGTGCGTCGGTTTGAATTGCCGGTCATCTTGTCGCATACGCGCCGCGGACAAAGTGTCACCGCCGGACATCAGCTTCAGGATTGGCAAGTTCAAGTTTGAACCGAGGGACTCATCAACCGTGGCGAGCCGAGCCCCTTCCAGCTTGTTGAAGGACCGCCTGGCTTTGTCTTCGTCATACCGCGACACGGCCAGTTCATTCGGCCGAAACGTAGCGGTGAAACCACGGCCAAGGATGTACGCCATAAGCCGCAACAAAACGCCTTTCCCGTTCCGGCCACGTCCCCACGCGAAGAACAATCCTTGAAATGGGTGCGCAGTCAAACAAAGAGCACAGAGGCGCATGAGAAACGTCTGCAACTCGACGTTGGACAAAGTGATTTCGTCGAGAAACCTGATCCAACGCGGGACGGGTATATCGGCGTCGGGGTGGATGTAAACCCGCCGCGAGATGAAGTCCTCACGCTGCATTGCGCGAATGGTTCCAGTGCGCAACTCGGCTACCGTGCCGTTATTCATTCCGAGCAAGTACTCATTGCTGTCAAACGCCTCTTGCCGGATTGGCGTCAGCTTTATAAGCGCTTCCGTTGTGGTGTCACGACAAAACGGCGCGGACTTCAACTTGGCCCGATAGTCCCTGCCCTTGGGGGGCGGGGGCAATGAAGCGTGCAGCCGATTCAAATAATCACGGACGCTGGAGCGCAAAAGGTCCGTGTCATCGGCAATCACCCATCTCGTCCCGGTCCACGATGCCACCGGCTTGGTTGGCACGTCGTAAACGCGATAGAAGTTCTTGCCAAATTCAGACGCGAGAAAGTCCCGCGCGAGGTCCGCATGATTGAGCGACGGCAACTCCATGTCTGCTTTCGAGACATCGGGCAGGGTCACTTCGTCTTCGTCACACAGTTCAATTACTGGTGCCAAACCGACGTTCATTTCTTCCATCGAATTTCTCCATCTAGGCGCATTGGCTCGCCGTGCTTTTCTTCTACGAGCCGCGCCCACTTTGTCCATGGCATTGCACAACCGGCGTGTTTGCACAGGTTCTTACGGACACCATCGGGCCCAACGCCAACGCCGCAACTGCTGCCGGTGTGGTCTTCATTGAGCAGGCAAAACTCAGTCTGCACAAAGAGCGTGCCGTCCCCGAGCCGGCGGACTGCGCGAATCTCCGCGCCGATACGCTCACAGTACGCGGCGAAGCGGCGCACAAATTTCTCTTGAGCTCCGGGCCGGGCTACTCCGTCACCAACGAGCTGAATAGCTGCCTCGTGCAACAGATCACACAGCGCCTCCATCTGCGCGACTGTTAGCAGCGTTTGTTCTCCGTCCTCCAGCACCGCGGATTGACGCCAAGGCCGCTCGGCACTGTTCTCTGTGCTCTTGCGGTTCCAGGTCCCGTAATAGCGGCACAGCCGGGGCAAATCACACGCGGTCGTATCCACGAAGCTGTACCGCTGCTGTAGTGCGCGGAGCACGCGCTGTACGAGCCGAGTGCTTTCCCCGCTCGTGTCCATCCCTACGAACGCCCTCAGATGCGCTCCGCTGCCCGAATCGCAGAGCCACAACAGCGGCCATCCGAGTGAGCGCAACCACGCACGGCACTCCCGCGCTTGAGTCAAGGCCGCGTCATGTTCGGCATCCATTGACATCGTTCCCTTGGGGCGGGGCGGGTCCAAGTCAAACAGCAGAGAGACGCGACGCTCCACGTGCTCCGCCCCCGCCCGGCGACCACGCGTGAGCTGCGATGGATTCAAGGTCCGCCCATGCGGTAGTGCGCGCAGCGGGTTGAGCGAAGTCCACACGGCGCGGCAGCCACCCGCCCGCGCAATGGCCGCCTCCGCCGCGTCCGGCGAATCGAAGTGTCCCGCGATGAGCAAGCCGTCTCTGCGCATCACGGCTACTTCGTGGACACCGCTCCCCGCGAAATTCAGAAAGCGGCTCATGCTGTCTCTCGCAGCGCCAACTCAGCTTGCGCGGCGTTGGCCGGTTTCTTTCTTGCTGCCGTCTCGGGCCACAGTTCGGCTTCGTGTGCTCTGGCAAAGTCAGTCCAAGCGCAGCCATCCACCACCAGGGCATCAGCTTCGGAGGTTCTGCTCAACTCGAAAAAGCCACAAAAACTTGCGTCGCGCATTAGAATCAGGCGGACGTAACACGATTGAAGGTCATTGGTGATTTTGAATTTGTCTGTCCGACTAACGCTCACACTAGAGTCCCACCGCATTTGCTCGAACAATCCGCCGATGCTGTAGTGCTCACGGTGGTCTTCGTATTTCGACGATCGAGCGGCAGAGAGAAGCCACTCCGCTACGTGCGGGTTGGCCCCGTGGTAGCGATAGAACTGCGCGCAGAGGGACGACTTCCCACTCTTGCCCCGCGCACTAAGGCGCAGCTCACTGGCTAAGACGAGACCCACTAGTTCGCGCAGTAACTCGCTGCGTGTCATGGACGATAGTGCTGTCAGCAGTTCGTTGGGCTGAGAGCCGTACTTTCTAAGAACGCACTTTAACGAAGCCATTTTGAAAACCTCCTGCATCCTGACGTAAGAAGCTTGCAATCTATTGCAAAGATTGAACAAGGGCTCCTCGCTGCACTTGCGATACGGTATGCTCTAAGTAGCGATTGTCGTGGGGGAGGGACTGGAGATGGTTCGATGTCTAAGAAGAAAGACCCAATTCTTGTGGCCCTTGGCAATTGCCCCGAAAAATGGAATTCGTTTCTGCTGAAGACCTACGGATTGCCACAAACAAAGTCCACCCGCGAAGAAGTTCAACAGGACTCGATACGAGTGTTCGACCCCCAGTCGAAACGGCCAAAGCCGGTCTCTCTGGATGAAGCGGGGTTGAGTGCCACACAACTTACCGACCAGTTGACAAGTCTCCACATTGAAGCATCTGCCAACGACGGCGTCATTCTTTCCCCTGAGTGGCTGCTCTACGTGGAGTACATGGACGTAATCGCGGAAGCGCTGTCCCCGAAGGACAATGGCACGGCTTTGAAGCATCTAGCTTTGGCGGATGCCCGGTCACGTCATTGGGAACAGCCGCCCAGGGTGTTCCACCCGATGAACGCGTCTCTCGGAACGCCGTCTGAATTTAGGCAACAGTGGATTTACGGAGAGCTGGAAATCCGCACACGCGCTGGTAATCGTCGGGAGCATCTTATTGAGATATGGCAGTTGCCTCCGCTTGAGCCGGAGGACCTGGACGAAGCTGGAGAACCGAGCGGGCATTGGGAAGGGCTGACGTGGGTTCCTGACCCGCCGAAAATCAGCGGCTCTTAGCTCGGCAGCTGGCGAAGATAAAGCGAAAATCCCACCCATTTTGTGCCTGTATATGTACGTGGGCGGCGGAGGGCTAGCTAGGGGATGTGTTCAAGATTTGACCAGGCCCCACCCTCTAGCGATACCGGGAGCATAGGCATAGCGCGTGGGAATCAAATTCTATTGACACGCGGGCTCAAGTAGAGCAAACTGCCCTGTATTCTCGACGCGAGCAGCGCAAAGTGGTAAGCCTGCGGGCACGCTCCCCCCCCCACACACGGGGAGAATTGATCCAGGCCCGGTTATTCTTCAGGTTCGAAATTTTCTAATCTAGCCGACTCATTGGACTTTAAGGCTTTCGGCCACGCTCCCAGGATGTGACATTCAGGTTGAGTATCGCAGGATACGTGAGCTTCACTCTGGCTTCGGCACGAGTCCGTCGCGCTAGCCGTGGACCAACTCTCAACGTTCGAAAGGAAACGTCAATGGCAATCGCCAGACAACCGCGAAAATCAAAATCCGGCCTCAGCGTGAGCGCAACTGTCCTTCTCGCGCTGGCATTTGTGTTTGTGTTGACAACCGTCGCAAGCCCAGCGGCACACGCGCAGACCTACCAGGTGATTCACAACTTCACCGGCGGCGGCGACGGATCGACCCCAAATTTTGGAGTGCTGGTGGATCACGGTGGAAACCTTTACGGCACAACCTATTATGGCGGCGATTTGCATTGCATCGGCGGCCCTGCTGGCTGCGGTGTTGTCTTCAAGCTGTCGCACAGAGCTTCCGGCTGGTTACTTGCGTCTCTCTACAACTTCGAGTTGGGCAATGATGGCTCTGCCGGGGACTGGTTGACCTTCGGGCCCGATGGCACTCTTTACGGTGCGACAACCAACGGCGGCGGTTCAAACAATTGCAGCGGGGGATGCGGCACCATCTTCAACCTCCGTCCAAAGGCGAGCGTGTGCCGCAGCGTACTCTGCTACTGGCAAGAGACCCAACTTCACAGCTTCTCGGGACCCGACGGGATCGATCCCTCGTCACTGGTCTTCGATTCGCATGGGAACATACTCGGGGTGGCGCCAATGGGCGGTGCCAATAATCAAGGCGTTGTCTTCGAATTGACGCATTCCGGTGGAGGGTGGAATTTTCAAATGCTGTATAGCTTCACCGGGGGCTTGGACGGTGGCTTTCCTATTGGTCCACTTGTCGTCGACACGCTCGGCAACCTCTACGGTACAGCTAGTTTTCGTGGATCGAATGGCGGCGGCACGATTTTCGAGCTGAGCCCCTCAGCCTCCGGATGGACGGAGACTACGCTTTGGGCCTTCGGAACGCAAGGCACCGGAACACAACCTGTGAGTGGCCTGATCGTCGACTCGTCTGGCAACTTGTATGGCGTCACGACAATGGACCTTCTTGGTGGGCCCGGGGTGGTTTTCGAGCTTTCATCATCGGTAAGCGGCTGGGTGTACCAGGAGCTCTACGACTTGCCGGGCAGCGGCAGCAACGGCGCGGCTAACGGTGCGCCACTGGCGATGGATAGCGTTGGTAATCTCTACGGTACAACACAGGGAGGGTCAGGGTTAGGTACGGTATATAAACTCACGCCGTCAAGCGGAGGCTGGCAATATACTCTGCTGCATCAATTTGGCGGCAGCGATGGCTGGAACCCCTCATGTGGGGTATCGTTCGATGCGAGCGGCAATCTCTACGGCACGACTGCGTTAGGCGGGGCGGATGGTGCAGGCGTCGTCTGGGAGATAACGCCGTAGCCGAAACCCGCCAAGCCTCTCGGCCTTTAGCTGACGTGGAATCGCCTTATCACAAGCAATCAGGGCATCCCGACCCACTCAGCCAGAATGCCCCCGCAATCGGAGCGGGTAGGCCCTCAGCAAACTCACCCGCTCATGCACCGCTTGCAAGTCCGCTGTCACTAGGTGGGCCTATCCCCGCGTATGCGGCAAAAGGGATTGCGGCGCCCTTTGCAGGGGATCCGCCCGTCCCTACGCGGCAGCTTATAAGCCCGAGAGCTTGGGTGCAGCACTATGATGGTCATTCAAGACTCTCGCGTGCGCGGTCTAACGCCGCCGGGGCAGCTTCGTCTTAGAATCAACCACGGCAGTGCTCATGTCAGCACCGCTAAGGTTTGACCCCGCAAATAAAGCGCCCTTGAAATTGGCACGCGAGAAGTCCCCGAAACTAAAGTCCGAGTTCGAGAAATCCGAACCTCGACTCTGCGACGCCACGGAACTGATATCACTTGCCAGCCGACCCACTTTGGCCGCCACAGCCGGGTCGGCTACTTGAGACTGTACACCGAGCAAGTCGGCATGAATTTGCTTAAGCTGTTCGGTTGTTTGGGCCTGCCACGCCAATGCCTTCGCGCCAGACCGAATCGTGGCAACTTCCTTCGCGACTCCGGCCAGCAATCCAATAGAGGAGACGGCAATAAGGGTAGCTCCCAGTCGCGTTAGACCCCACATTCCAGATTGACCGCGCTTCGCCTTGTGGCTATGAATCAAGCCCAAAACACCGCCTGCAAACGAAGCCAGAATCACCGCGATACCAAGCATATGTATCCCCGGGATGAAGCCTTCTGCGGAATATTATCGTGCAGAGGCCAACAGCGAAACCCGCTCATGCACGGCCTGCAAATCCGCCGTCACAAGATTCGCGTATCGCCGCGTCATCTCAAGCGTGCTGTGCCCGAGGACTTCTTGCAGATGGAACACGGACCCGCCGTGCCTGAGAATGCCTACAACCGAACATGATGCAGCAGACGCAAGATAGCTGAATGTCCGCTACGACCATCGTGTCATTGTGTGCGTCGCTGACTGCATCGAGAGTAAACAGTGATGCGACCATATGCGACCATCGAGCACGGAGAACACAATGAGCAACGAGGAAAAGTGGTTGGAGTTCCGCTACCAGCACATCGAAACGGGCTGGTTTGACTACGACCGGCGCAAGACGATTGAAGCCATGCGGAAACTGTCTGAGCGCGTCCCTGAAGATGATCTGCCGCCACTCACTGTGTTTGCGCCGTCCGCTGCGTTGCTCGGTCACGTATTGCCATGCGGATCTGGAGACAGCATCTTCGTTTATCTTAGCCCGCAGCTAGAATCCAAATCACAAGCGGAAGTTGATTTCACAGTAGCTCACGAATTTGCTCACATTGCGCTTGGGCACTATAAGCCGAGTGCGACGACACACCCGCACGGCATGGTTGTAAAGGAACACGGTAACGCACCATCCGAGCAAGCCGCCGACGGGTTAGCGGAGGCGTGGGGTTTTGCCCGTCCCAAAGTTCGCGGGCGGAAAAGGGGACAACACGATGAGTGACGCCGAACAGAAACGCCGTCTTGTTGATGAGATGATTCGCAGCCGCATAGAAAGCAGCGGCGAAACTGAAGCGGAAGCCATACAGAAAATCTTGGCGCAGATTTCCGATTTGCCGGATGACACTTCCATGATGGTGGACCAAAGCGGAGAGGTAGTGGACGCACGCACGATACGGGTATGGGCTTCGTTCTATCGCACACCCGAGACAAAACAGTGAAACGGACGATATAGCATAGTAGTATTCGAAACCCTCATAGCCGAGATCGGTGGTGTGCGATGCTAGTGCACCGAAGATCATTTGATGAACGTATATTCGAGGATCGCTGAAGGCCTAGCAGCGTGGCTGAGCTTCGAGCACCGGTGCGGGCGGGCCAATCTCTTTTCTGAAGCTTCGCTTGCTCACCCATTGGGTAATCTCCTCCAGTACCAATTTCCTGGTCACGTCCGCGCCGAAGTCGAACATCCGGTCCTCGCACCGTTGCACAGTGGTGTGGGCAAGAAGCCACGCATTGACTTCGCGGTGACTGGTAGTGATGGTGTTTACAACCTCGTAGTCGAGGCTAAATGGGCTCCGGAATCGCAGACACTCTTGCCCGATATCCTCACGGATATCATCCGACTGCACTTGCTTCTCGGAGCTCATGCTCGTGACGCAATCCTGATATTCGCAGGCGAAAAGCGCGCGATTGCGAGGTTGTTTAACCGATCCCAGTTCCAGCCCAATCCACATCTCGCCGAAAGTAGGCAGATACTGCCATATCGCAGCTGGCACTCAAACCTTCATGCCGCAAGACGAGTACCCTGAGCTCCGACAGAAGCCGAGTACTGAATCATAGTTCTGGTCTTCACAGCACCAGCATCTTTGTGTGTGTGTGTGCGGAATGCCCTGCCCCGGTCGAGGCGCGCGACCGAGCACGCGATCCTAGAGGGGGCCACCGTTGGCCATCAAATCGGCTATGTGTAGCTGCCATCCAAGGACGCGCTCGTAGAAAATCTCAACCTTGTCCTGGACGGTCTGCGGGGCCAGATGAGATCCGTGTCGCCGCGTTTCCATGTGATCCACATTGGCCTGTAACCGTCCCCATCCGTTTAGAGTGTCCGATAAAAGCGGAACACAGCCTTGTTCGATAGGTCGGTGACTCGCGACCGGTACTCTTTGCTTGGCGACTATCGCCCCGGGCCTAGTCACTTGGCCGAATCGTGGTAGGAGTTAAAATCTATCTATGTTTAAACGCAGGCCACCTGTTAGCCATGACGTGGCAGACGAAGTCTTGTATCGTAATGACCACACATGTTGCATCTGCATGACGCCACGCAAGGACGTCCAGGTACACCACATTGACAGCACGCCTAGCAACAATGACGCAGCTAATCTCGCTGTAGTCTGTCTAGATTGCCACAGCCTGGTTTCAGGTGGTCGGGGCCTTGGCCGACAGTACAGACCCGGCGAGGTGCGGAGGTACAAGAAAACATGGGAACGGATCGTTTCCTATCAGCGGAATAAGTACAAGCCGCCAACCCAGGCACATCAACGAGAACTCATTGGACAGATTGATGTGGTCATCTGTCAGATTCTCGCAACCGCTGACCATGCTCGTAGGAAAGAGATGTTGGAGCTGCTGCTGAATCTTCATTTGTGGCGGGGTACGCCACCGCTCGACAAGCAGATCATCGAAGGATTTGGTCACCTCGCTTTCATGAGCGGCATCGACATGCCCAGACTGGCTAAAGAAGTTGCAACCAAGTTATGGGAAATGTGCTGGCAGTTTATTGGTCCCCATCAGATCGAGATGGACGCTTCAGACGTCAAGCTGGTTGTACGATGCGCAGATGTGGCCGCAACACTAGCATTATTCAATTGCGCGAATCAAAAGAACCTGAAAACAAGCCCTCGATGCCTGCGGTTCCGGAAAGCCGGTCGAATTTCCCACTGGAAGAAATGCATTGCAGAAATCCGCTAGAGTGCTCGCGAGAAGGCTCACGAGCTCACATCTAAAGTGGCCGAAGATCGAACGTCAGCTGCATGATGGGTTAATGCGCTGACGTTCCCTTTATCGTCGCATAGAGTGTGACCTTCCAACATCGTCGTAGCATCCGAAGGCAAACGAGGCCACGCGGCAATGGCGAACCCCAAACATCTCAAGCTTCTCAGCCAAGGGATCGACCGGTGGAACGCGTGGAGAAACGAACATCGAAACACATTTCCAGATCTCAGCGAAGCTAATCTCCGCAAGATGGACCTCAGCGGAGCAAATCTCAGCGGGGCGGATCTCAGTAAGGCGGATCTCTCAGGAGCGGACCTCAGCGAAGCGGATCTCGTCAGGGCGGACCTTAGTGGTGCGAGGCTCCACAGGGCGGCCCTGATCGGGGCGGACCTCGGAGCGGCGGATCTCGCGGGCGCGGACTGCAGCCGGACGAATCTTAAGGCGGCGATCCTCTATGGCGCAGACCTCAGCGAGGCAAATCTCACAGGGGCAGATTTCCGAGAAGCTCGCGCAGGGTCAACGAACTTCGCCGACGTCGACCTGAGCGGCGCCAAGGGCCTCGAAGCAGTCGAGCACGATGTACGATCCACTGTTGGAATTGACACCATCTACAAATCGAAGGGCAAGATTCCTGAGGCCTTTCTGCGCGGGTGCGGTGTGCCGGACGAGTTCATTGCCTACATCGGGTCGATGGCGGAGCGGCCCATCGAGTTTTACTCCTGCTTCATAAGCTATTCGACCAAGGACCAGAGGTTTGCCGAACGGCTCTACAGCGATTTGCAAGGCAATGGGGTGCGCTGCTGGTTTGCGCCGCACGATGCTCAAGGCGGCCGCAAGCTGCACGAACAGATCGACGAGGCCATCCGCCTGCACGACAAGCTGCTGATCATCCTGTCTCAGCACAGCATGAACAGTAATTGGGTGAAGACCGAGATCGCTAACGCGCGCGACCGCGAAGACCGTGAGACGAAGCAGATGCTGTTCCCCATTTCCCTAGCGCCGTATGAGGACATTAAGCAGTGGAAGTTATTCGACACCGATCGCGGCATCGATTCGGCGCGCGAGATACGCGAGTACTTCATCCCCGACTTCAGTAACTGGAAGGACCACGACTCCTATCAGGCAGCGCTTCAGCGGCTGGTGAAAGACTTGAAGGCTTAGGCGAAGAACGTCGCTCCGAACGAACTAGCGGCAGCTCTCGGAATTGCACGGGAATCCGCCCAGTTACTGATAATGACCGAGTGTTAAGATTCCGCCATGAACCTTGACGAGATTGTCCAACAACTCAAGCAAGAGCGCAGCCGGCTTGACGCTGCGATCCAAGCTCTGGAGGGTACAGAAGGCCACGGTAAGCGCCGCGGTCGACCCGCCGGAAGCAAGAACAACATCATGGTCCCGAAACGCCGAACGATGTCGGCGGCGGGTCGGAAACGCATTGCGGAAGCGATGCGCAAACGCTGGGCAGCGGCAAAGAAATCTGGGAAGAAGAGCCTGTAGCATCCGAGACAGGCGGCCGTCCATAAGCTCCGTTCACAGGTTGACGAAAGTTGGTCTGTTTTTCGATTGGAGGCACCGGACGATATCGGCGGCGGCGCGGAAGCGGCGTGACGCACCTGCGCGGCCCGGTCGAAGATCGCCCGCGACCTAGTCGCTGGACCCTGCAGCGTCAACAACGTGGTCAGGTTCCTCGAACACGTCCGCGCTCCCAAGCCCGGCGGCATCGCCCGTGATGGCATGAATATCGATTCGGTGCAGCAGGAACCTCATTCTCCCAAGAGAGCCTGCCGCTCTTCACGTCGAATCGTTTTATGAACCCAACGGCTGAGAGAAACTGCATAGGATGTTGCCCATTCGCCAGCAAGAATACAAACCCGCGTTTTTTCTCTTTTTCTATAGGCCTCCGTGCTCTTGTTTTGGGGCCAGCCGCATCAATATGCAAACGCCCCGCGAAGCCCACCAGTTACTAAGATCGGAGGAACGATGAAGGTAGCCGTTATAGGTAGTTGGAAGACCAAAGAAGCCCAGGAGTGGGAGCTTAAAGATCGAGATTCATTTGCAAATGCGTGTCGGCAGATCGGAAACGCAATAGTACGGTTGGGACATACCTTAGTAATAGGAAGCGAATCAGAGGGCACGGCCGACCTCTATGCTGTCGAGGGCGCAGTACAAGCGATGGGGGGCGCTAAGCCAGATCGTACTCGTATTGTCATTCTCCGCCCGAATGACCAAAGCGCGCCTTTTGACCGGTTGAGAGACGAAAATCCGGGTCTCTTTACTACCCGAATTTCGCTGGACACGACTTGGAACGTCACGAAACTCCTCCAAGTGAATGAGGCGGATGGGGTGGTCGTGGTTGGCGGGGCAGATTTTTCCTATCAGGCTGGGTTGGCAGCAGCGGTTTGCGGGAAGCCGTTGGTCCCTGTTGGCTCCTTCGGTGGTGCAGCGAAGAAACTAATAAATGTGCTGTCTATTTCACGGGATTCGTGGTCCGACAGACTGCCCAGTCGAGACGACCTTGGAGAGTTGCACGGTCCGTGGAACCAATTTCTCTTGGACAAGACAACGACACTGCTCGGCCTTTCACAACAACCAAGAATTCTCATTATTCATGGTCGATCTGATGACAAAGTGGTCCTAAAGAATTATCTGCAAAACACGCTTCGACTCCCAGAGCCACTCGTAATGGCGGAGCAATTCGGAAGCGGCCTAGCTTTGCCTGACAAGTTCGAGAGAATAGCCAAGAGGTGCGACGGCGCCATTGCCCTGGCGACCCCCGACGATTTTGTGTCTCCAGCGGAAGGCGGCGAAGCGAGAAGCAGAATGCTGCCTCGCGCGAGACAGAATGTTTGGCTGGAGGTGGGCTGGTTTTGGGGAAGGCTTGGACGAAATCGTTTTCTGTTGTTGTGCCAAAAGGAGATAGATATACCTTCCGACTTAGGTGGCGTGGAGTACTACACGTATACCTCGGATCCCACTCAGGTAAGTGATGAGGTGCGTGCCTTCATCGACGATCTCCGTGGAGTGGTTCACTCCTGACGTGGTGCATCGATGCGCACGTTGCCACCTCCGGCTTAGGGGACTTAGGAACAGGCTACATCTGGCCTAGTTCGGTAAGACACGTGTGATCATTACCGTTGCATCTCACACAAACGCGAGATGCGGTCCGCTTTCATTGAGCCCTGGCGGGTGTCGAAGGTGGCAGTAAGCGCCGGGGAAGGCCCCCCGGATCGGGCAAACGCTGGCCATTGTCCGCGGCGGCTCGAAAACGCATTGCGGAGGCGATGCGAAAGCGTTGGGCGGCGGCAAAGAAGTCGGGCAAGAAAAGGCTGTAGAATCGGGCAGCCGTCGCCGATTCGGTGTCCTATGACACTGCCAAGCCGGTGCGGCTGCTTATCGCCTGGCGTTTACCGTTTGCGATGGCGATTAACTCTTCTCTAATCTCAGCATAGGATGGCTGGCCCGTCGACTTAGCATGTTTTGTTCGCCCGCAAAATGCCTAGCCATTACGAGTTCATGACGCCGTGACACTTTTCTTCCGATTGATTTCATCGGCAGGAAGGGGTCAGCACCCCTTCGTTTTCTCGCACTCGCCTGTTAGACTTGCGCGTCCAACGGAGGCCGTCATGGTTCGTCGACTTGGCGTTCTTGTACTCGCCATCGCATTCCTCAGTACTGGTCTCGCTGCGCAGCAGACATCTTCTGCTGCTGCCCACCCGAAGCCCATTGCCATACGTGCCGGTCACTTGATCGATGGCAAGAGCGATGCCCCGGTCGCGAACGTCTTGATCCTCATCGAAGGCGAAAAGATCGTGAGCGTCACGCCCGGTGGGTCGGCGCCAGCCGGCGTTGAGGTCATCGATCTTTCGAAGGCGACCGTCCTGCCAGGCTTCGTCGACGCGCACACCCATGTCCTGTTGCAGGGCGACATCACTGAGGAAGACTACGACAAGCAGCTCCTGAAACAATCAACGTCCTACCGTGCCATCCTGGCAGCACGCAATGCACAGATTGCGCTGTCGCATGGCTTCACTACGCTGCGGGACGTCGAGACCGAAGGCGCAATGTATGCCGACGTGGACGTGAAGAACGCCATTGCCAACGGTGAGATCACCGGGCCGCGAATGCAGGTGGCGACGCGTGCCCTGGCGCCGACCGGAATGTACGGCCCGCTCGGCTACTCGTGGGAGCTGCGCATCCCGCAAGGCGTGCAGTATGTCGATGGCCCTGCTGAGTGCCGCAAAGCCGTCCGCGAGCAGGTGATGTACGGCGCTGACCTCATCAAGTACTACTCCGATCATGGCTACTTCTATGGCCCTGATGGAGTCTTGCACAGTCACGTGAACTTCACCGACGAAGAAGCTGCGGCCATCGTCAGCGAGGCGCATCGTATTGGCAAAAAAGTCGCGGCGCATGCCATCGGCAATGACGGTATCGCGGCGGCGCTGCGTGCGGGCGTGGACAGCATCGAGCATGGCGACGGCCTCACTGCTCCGCAAATGGAGGAAATGGCACGCCGAGGCATCTACTGGGTGCCGACCGTTGCGGTGGGCGTCTACGTTGCCACCGGCCGGCAGGGAAACTGGCCGAAGATGGTCGAAACCGAGAAAGCCGCATTTGGACTCGCGCTGACTAAGGGCGTGAAGATTGTGCTTGGCACCGACGCCGGCGGATTCGACTGGCGAGATTTGAACGAGGCGAAAGAATTTGAGTACTACGTCGATTACGGCATGACACCGATGCAGGCCATCCGCACCGCGACCGTGACCGCTTCGGAGTTGCTGGGCTGGCAGGATAGGATCGGAACCGTCGAGGCAGGCAAGTACGCCGACATCGTTGCCGTATCAGGCGATCCGTTGAAAGACATCACCGAGCTGCAGCGGGTGAAATTCGTAATGAAGGGCGGTCAGGTAGTTAAGAACCAGATGTGAAGCGCGCCATCTGCCGCCGACCCTATTTCGCCGCGACTAAAGCAGTGTGCCGGCTCGGCGGCGGCTCGGAAGCGTATCTCTGAGACGATGCGGGAGCGCTGGGCGGAACAAAAGAAGGCAAAGAAGTAACTCTGGCAGGTCGGCCTTTCTCTCGGTCAAGCCCGAATGGCGGGCTCTGCTTTCACTCCGTGCTGGGTGAAGCGGGAAAAACGACATGAGTCCCGTAGGGACGGCACGGTTTTCACGCACTTAAGTGCTGGATGATGCTCACATCGTTCAAGCGGATACACTGTGTGCGGGGGGGCAGATTTATGGCAGACGACGGATCGGCTCAGTCCAAAACAATATGGCCGTTGCCGAGGTTTTATTTCCAGGTGAAGTGGGACTCTAAGGTGATGTTGTTTCAGGAAGTGTCTGGCCTGGAAATAGAAGCGCCGCCGATCGAATACCGGAATGGCGATAGCAAGGAGTTTTCTGTCATCAAAATGCCCGGCATTAAGAAGACTGGCAACGTCACCATGAAGAACGGCGTTTTCAAGTCGGATGATAAGTTTTGGGACTGGTTCAATCAGATCAAGATGAATACGATCAGGCGCGCACCTGTCACGATAAGCCTGCTGGACGAAGCTGGAGCGCCGACAATGGTCTGGACTCTCAGGAACGCTTGGCCAACCAGGATTACGGGCACCGATCTGAAGTCGGATGGCAACGAAGTGGCGGTGGAATCGATCGAGATCGCGCACGAGGGACTCACAATCGCAAATAGCTGACTGCGATTCCGCCTCAAAAGGTAAGAAGAGCCGGCTCAATTAAGACTTCGCGCAAACTATGGAATGGGCGGGACGTCGTCGCGGTGCAGGTATTTGCGGCTTTCTTCGGGAGTGAGGTTTCGCGTAACGCGGCTGCGCGCCAGCGACATCAATATGTCAATATCTATTGCATAGACTTGAATGACACCGTCACCTCCGCCGGAAAGAAGGCGTTTGCCGTCCGGTGTCCAGGCTACGCTGACCACGGCCTCGCTGTGGGCAGCGAGACTGATGAGTTCGCGGCCGTCTTTCGCGTCCCAGATCCTGACCGTTTTGTCCTTGCTCCCAGAAGCGACTCTAGCTCCGTCCCAACTCACCGCCACCGCAGTGACCGCATCAGCGTGTCCGGTCAGGGTTGTTACCTCGCGCCCGTCCTCCAAATCCCATATCTTCAGCGTTTTGTCCGTGGACGCCGAAACTGCTTGATTGCCCTCGGGCGTCACCGTCACTGCTCGAACCCTATGCGAATGCCCGCTCAGCGTGCGCAGTTCGCGCCCGCTTTCCAGCTCCCAGACTCTCAGGGTGCGGTCATTGGAAGCAGAGACCGCCCGCTGGCCATCGGGCGTCACCGCGACCCCTCTGACCCAACCCATGTGGCCGGTCATTGTGCACAACTCGCACCCGTTGCCGAGATCCCATACTTTGACTGTGTGGTCATTGGATCCCGCAGAAGCAGAGACCACTCGCTTCCCATCGGGCGTTAGCGCGACCGCATCGACTTCGCCCGAGTGCCCGCGCAATGTCCCTTGTTCGCGGCCGGTATGGAGGTCCCACACCTTGAGGGTTCTGTCCGAGGACCCCGAGACCGCGATCACGCTGTTCGCCGCCACAGCGTTGACTGCATCTGAGTGCCCGCAGAGCGTGTGAAGTTCACGCCCATTGTCCAAATCCCACACCTTGACCGTGGTGCTCGACGAGGCCGATACCGCGAGATTTCCGATTGGCGCCACGGCCACTGCATTTACCAACCCCGAATGTTGCAAAATTCCCAGTTCGCATCCCCTGCCTAAATGCCATGTTTTCAGCGTCTGATCATACGAAGTCGACACCGCCAATCGCCCGTCCGACGTGATCGCCAGCGCTGCGACTTGTAAATCGTGACCCCTCAGGGTCCGTAGCTCACGCCCCCGAGTCAGGTCCCACACCTTGACAGTCCGATCGCGTGACGATGAGACTGCCACTCGGCCATCTGCCGTGACCGCCACCGCGCTCACATGGTCGAGGTGGCCTACGAGCGTGCAGAGTTCGCTACCGCTCTCCAAGTCCCAAAACTTCAGAGTCCTGTCCCGCGAAGCCGAAATTGCCCGTCGGCCGTCCGGTGTCACTGCCACGCCGGCCACCCAATTTGAGTGCCCGCTCAGTGTGTGTCGTTCACGTCCGCTCGCAATATCCCAGACCTTTACTGTCTGGTCCCGAGAGCCAGAAACCGCAATCCGACCGTCCGACGTGATCGCCACGGCCCTGATCCAATTGGAGTGGCCACTCAGAGTGCGCAGCTCACGTCCGCTGTCGACTTCCCACACCTTCAGCGTTCCGTCATCAGAAGCAGAAACTGCTATCCGCCCGTCCGTACTTAGAGCCACGCCCCATACCGAGTCTGAATGAGATTGCAAAGTTCGCAATGCCTCTCCAGTCTCCACGTCCCATACCCTGAGCGTCTTGTCCTGGGAAGCTGAAACGGCCAGCCGACCATCTGCTCTTAATGCGACCCCGCTGACTACACCGCCGTGGCCTCGGAGGGTGCGGAGTTCGCGACCGCTTTCGACTTCCCATACTCTCAGCGTCTTGTCCGCCGAGGCAGAAACCGCCACTTGCCCATTCCCGCTCAGGGCAACGCCGACAACGGGCGCGGAGTGGCCTCGGAACGTGAAGCGTACCGCGGATCTCAAGATTGCCCGGTGCAGAACATCTTCCGCTTCGGGGGTCACAAACCCATCGTTAGAGCGAGTCGCATTAACGGCGTGCATGCCAAGCAGGATGCTGCGCTCCGGGTCTTCTTCTAGGCTCAGTGTGGAGAACGCCACCAGTTCGCGCGCGACGGCGATGCGAGTTTGTCGGTCCTTCTCCTCGTTAAGATCTTTGAGGCGTTGTACCTCTCCCGCTTCCCATGTCTGACTTGCTCGAATGTACTGTTCATGGAGGCGCGAGGGTTTAGGCTCCGCGACCGACGTTGCTTCAGTCAGCCATCTAATCGCTTCTTGCAAGTCGAGCCCGCGAAGCAGAAAGCTCTCGTTACACTGGTTGTCCTGCCACTCCTGGCCTCTCACCGACAGCCGCGTATGCTGCCGTACCCAATCCAAGTGGGTATCGATTGCGGCAATCAGCTTTTGGAAAGTCGTTTTGAAACCGAGTTCCGGATAACTGATCCACTGAATTTTGGCGAGGCCGGGGAACAAGTTTCTAGCCTCAATTGGGTGATAGAGTATTGTGATGATTCGCTTGTTCTTGGCAACAGCGTGAGCGACTTCCTTCCCACACATGACGGATCGCAGGGAGTCGGGGCTGATGATGAATAGAACGTTGTCAGTAGCATCGATGTTCCGATAAATCTCTGCTTCCCACTCGGCAGAGTAGGGAATGCTATGCCAGTCGACCCATGACGCGCGGTTCACATCCTTCAATGCGTCATGGAGATCTTTGGCAAACCCCTGGTCCTGTCGCGCGTAGGAGATAAACACCTCGGCCATGGCCGCCCCCAATGGTCAGAAGTCAAACACGTGAATCGCAGAATGTAAAGCCGGCATTCAGCTTCGCGATCTCAAACTGTACCCCCGCATGTGCGCGTCCCTGGTCTGCCATTAACCGCGAGGTCGGCAAGATACTAACCAGCGCCAGGGCCGGCCGATGTCAGCGGCGGCTCGGAAGCGCATTGCGGAAGCGTTGGGCAGCGGCAAAGAAGTCCGGCAAGAAGAGGCCGTAGCAGGGGCAGCCATCGCCGACGCGTACACGGCCCCGCTTTGTCATGCGGCCGAAATACGCATAAATACTGGGAAACTCGCTGTCACGTGAGCTGTGGCGTTTTGTCTGCGGCACAAAGGGCAAGGAGCGCGGGCACGTCATCCCAAATCGAGCTGAAATTTGGGCGGGCTGACAATCGAGTTTATTGATAGCTTACTTCACGACGAATAATGCCGGCGACATTTTGGGGCCTCATGCTTGGATCTGCTGAAACGCGGAGCTCCTCACAACGAGACTTGTTCGTCGTTCATACGCGGCGCGACCCTTGCCAACTCACGCTTTACCAATCACTTTCTACTTGGTGTAGCCGAGTGGGCCTCGCCGTTGTTTCTTACAGCGACTGGGAATGGGAGTCTATTAGGGATTCGCCGGAGAACCGGTTCGAGCAAATTCCATCAAATCCCTGGGCTTACATGCCAGAGGTGAACAGAGATCAGCTTCACCGCTACTTTTGCACTTGCGAAGTTGTTCTCATCGTCGACTCTCTTTCGCCCTCCAGTGGTGTGAGCCTTGAGCTGACGGAGTTACTGCGATTTAAGCGAGAATTTGTGCCCACGGCCATAACGGTAGCGGCATCTTTTTCCCCGGAGCCATCTGGCAGATTGCCAGGCGGCGTCAGAGCGTTCCAGCCACTGACCTCACCGGAAGATAGGAGTATTTACCCGTTCGTGGCCGTGCCGTGGCTCGTATCGCGGCTTCAGCGAAGTGGCCGCATTGGCCTCGAGATTCTAGACGAGGCTAAGTCACGGTGCCTTCTTTTGCATCGTTACACTTGGTTTGGGCCCTATTGGCGAGATCTCTCTATTGATGATGTTGTATGGCGGTCTCCTGTGGACCATTGGTGGCCGCAGGCAACAGAATTGCATGCATTTATGACAAGAGAGGCAACTAGTCCGCTCGTCGTGGCCTGGAACGTTTTGACTAACATCATCGAATCTCGGCTTCGCAAGGACAACAATGCCTGATAGTTGTCGCAGATGCTTGCTCCCCACCCCGCCACAATCTCAATTGAGACAACCTGATTCTCGACGAAAATGCTGGCTGACCAAGGGCTCTGTACACCCCTGTTCAGGCAAGAGCTTCTGACCACCGAATTCTAGTCAGGTGACTACATTGCTCCACCAAGCGTGCCAGCGCCTGCCAATGCCGGGGATGCGGGCGGTATCCCTGCCGAATGCGCCCCGCGTACCAGCGCGAGACCTCGAGCCGGGATGCAATCAGTGAGGCTGAGAGAGCCCGGCGACCTTGGGCTGGACCTGCTCAGCGAAAAGCGCCTCAGTAAGTTACTCGGGTTGCTCGGATGGCGACTAAGCGACGTGGGCCTGCCAGTTCTAGCGGCGTTGGCGCGAGCCTGCGTAACATGGCTGAGGCTTATGGCGTAATACTTTGGACCACGCATTCTGTTTGACGCGCGGATACGGTCGGCTGTTCTTCCCTCTACTGAAAATTATCTGGCTATCGTTTGGGGTATTCGCCTGCTGTCCATCGGCTGTTGATCACACCCTCGTAAAGTGATGCTAATCACTCACATTGGGGCGTATCATTCGTACCTTAGCCCCTTGCTCCGAAGCGGTGTATGTGCCGGGCCGCAAGAATTGCCCGCAAGTTTGCCCACGCCCAAGACACCGCGGCCCGGCTTGTCTACTTTGTAGGAGCCGTGCATGAATGCCACGCTGCAAGGTGTTCAATCGGGGTGCCTTCTGCGTCACGAAGATTGCTGGGCCAAGACGACTAGGGATGGAAACCCTGGGATAAGTGTCAGGGATCACTGCCTTAATGTAGGTTGTGTCGCGGACGTACTGATAAGTCTGCTGCCGGAGCAACTCCATAAACAAATACCCCAGGGTGCGAGCGTCCTCGCAGCACTGCACGACATCGGCAAGGTGTCACCCGGCTTCCAGATCAAGTGCCCCGCATGGCTAGCCCAGTATTCGCTCACGGAGCAGGCGCTCAAAGAGGGGTGGGCTGTACGTCTCTCCGATCACGCGAAGATTACGCAGTCCACGTTGCAGTCGTTATTGGCTAAGTCCAGTCTTCAGCGATGGGCGGCGGCGGTTGGCGCCCATCACGGGAGGATCAAAGGCGAAAGGGTGGACGTACGAGAGCCCTGGGAGGAAGAACGTGTGCGCCTTGCGACCGAGGTCATAAACACGTTTGGTCCGTTACCGGATCGGCCGCCAACGGAAGCGGATCTGTGGTTCGTTGCCGGGCTGACGACCGTCGCCGACTGGATTGGCAGTGACGAGCAGAATTTCCCCCAGGACGTGCTCCTAACCTCGCAAGAGAGGACCGAGCTAGCCCGTACAGCCCTCGCGAATATCAACTGGCAACCAGTAAGAATCCGTGAACTCCACTCGTTGAGTGATTTATTCCCGGAGATCAAAAAAGCCAACGATCTGCAATCCACAGCGATGCAGGTCATTTGCGAACCGGGCGTCTACGTGATCGAGGGGGCTATGGGTTGCGGCAAGACGGAAGCTGCAATAGCAGCTGCTTATGGGCTCATCGCAGGCGGCGCAGCCACAGGCTTTTACTTCGCCTTGCCGACGCAAACCACCAGCAATAGGATTCATCTCAGGCTGGGGCCGTTCGTGGAACGAATCGCCATGGACCCACTCGAACTGCGACTGGCACACAGTTCATCCTGGCTGTTTGACGAGAACCCTCCCAAGCTGTTTCCCGCAAACACTCGTGACAGTGAAGCGCAAGAGCATGCGCGGGCCGGCATCTCGTGGTTTGCCTCGGCTAAGCGATCGCTGCTCGCCCGTTGCGGTGTGGGCACTATCGACCAGGCTCTCTTGGGCATCGTAGCAGCCAAACATTTCTTCGTGCGGCAGCTTGGGCTTGCTGGCAAGGTAGTCATCCTCGACGAGATCCACACCTACGACCTCTACACCGGTACTCTCATCACCCAGTTGGTGAAACGTCTGCGGGAGTTGCACAGCACCGTGATCATCTTGTCCGCTACTCTGACGGAGAGTCGCCGCCGGGAATTACTTGGGGTGCCGGAAAACCAGCCGCTCAGTTCCGCGTATCCGTTGGTTTCAGGTGTTGCCGACGGCTTCATTGAGCGTGAATGCCCGTCCCCTGCATCGAAGCTCATCCACATACGGCATTGTCACAGCCAGGTTTCGATAGACGAAGTGCTGAAACGAGCATCGGCCGGCGATTGCGTGCTCTGGATTCGGAACACGGTCGATGAGGCACAACAAACCTTTAGGGCATTGCAAACTGCTACGGCTGTGGGTGGCCCAGCAATTGCGCTTCTGCACTCGCGGTTCCCGTACTTTCGCCGTGAGCAGATCGAAGCCGAGTGGATGAACAAACTTGGCAAAGACTCCGTCGATCGTCCGAACGGTTGCGTTCTGGTTTCCACGCAGGTAGCCGAGCAGAGTGTGGACCTTGACTCTGACCTGCTTATTACGGACCACGCCCCGACGGACATGCTGTTGCAGCGGATTGGGCGTCTCTGGCGCCACGAAAGAGGCTCCCGTCCCTGTCCCCGCCCTGAGGTCTGGATTCAGCTACCCGATCTGAACGACAATGCTCTACGCTGCTCGGACGCGAAGGTGCTGCGCCAAGCCCTCGGCAAGAGCGCCCGTGTTTATGCGCCTTACGTACTCCTGCGGTCACTACAGCAATGGAGTACAAGACTAAGTCTCATGCTTCCTGAGGACATTCGCGACCTTCTTGAATCGACCTACGCCAATGCCGCCAGCGATGAACCGCCCGCATGGACCGAGTTGCGACATGAATTGGAGAAACAGAAGGACCGGATGGCGATGAAGGCCTTGAACGCCACGTCGGTTTGGACGATCCCCGCCCTCAATGATGAAGAAGGGGTTCAGACCCGCTGGAACACGTACCCTGCAGCACAGCTGCTCTTGGTCGCACAGGTGATGCCCCTCCGTTCACAGGGTGTTCATGCCGTCCTGCTCGATGGTTCCGAGATCAAGGCAAATGAGCGAGGCTGGTCCTTTGACGTAGCAAAAGCGATACACCGCAACCTCGTACGCATACCTTTGTGGGTGATCGCAAAAAGCCGACCCGCTGCAGCAAGGGGTGGCCAGCCCCCTGTCCTTCGGCTTGAGGATTACCACACCGTACTCGACACTCGTCACGCCAGCGGCACCCCAAACAAAGATGCCGTTGTCACGCGCCGGCAGTATCTGCTCGATGCCCGTTTTGGTGTCATCCTGTCAGGCGACCATGGCCTCCTTGAGTCGGCTGCCGCATCGCTACAAAACCCGATTTGGGGTGTTTGGTTGGGGCGCAAGAGTTGCATTCCTGCTGAGATGGTATATCGGGGCTTGTTCGGCACCGAGATCGAAGCTCAGCGCGAATTGATCGGTGAAAAATCAATCGGTAACTTCACTGTGGTGGCCGAAGTTGACGCTTTCGACCAAGGCACGGATTCGATCAGCGACCAACCCGTTCGGTTCGGCAATGCTGAAAGCAGTGGACCTGAAGGGCGTCAGTACACAGTTCGTCGCATTGCCGTGAGGTCCGGCGCTAGGACTGCGTAGTCTGAGGTTTTCTCATGCCTATCTTTGAAAGACCGCCACTCGAAGCACTAACTCCGGCCAAAGACCGATGGACCCCGATCTACCTTGAGCACGGTCGACTAGAGGTCGACGACTCAAGCGTCAAGTGGATTGGCGCGGACGATCTTATATTTCGCTTGCCTGTGGCAACGCTCTCGGCCATCCTGCTTGGTCCCGGAACATCGGTGACTCATGCCGCTATGGAAGCCTGTGCCAGTTCCAACACTCCTGTTTGCTGGGTGGGAGAGGAAGGCATTCGCTTTTATGCGTGCGGCATCGCGCCGAATCACGAGAACTCGATGCCTCGCAAACATGCCGCCGCCTGGGCCGACAAGAAGAAGCGGACCGAAATTGCCCGAAGGATGTTCTCTCGTCGCTTCCCTGGGGTTGACGTTGAGTCGCATTCAATCGTCGAACTGCGCGGGATGGAAGGCATCCGAGTGCGGGAAAGGTATGCCGAACTGGGGCAGCGGTACGGCGTTACTTGGAAAGGCCGCAACTACGACAAGTCGAACTGGGACATGGCTGATGACATCAATCGCGCCCTATCGGCGGCCAATGCAACCCTCTACGCCTTGTGTGCAGCCGTGCTGTGCTCGCTGGGGTATGTGCCGTCTCTGGGATTCGTCCACGAAGCCGGAACGTTGCCTTTTGTCTACGATGTGGCCGATCTCTATAAGGATGTCACGAGTTTCCCGGCCGCGTTCAATGCTGTTCGGCAGAATCCTGACGACAGAGGTAACTTGGTCCGCACTCTGCTCAAGGGGCGAGTAGAAGAAGAAAGGGTGCTCCCGAGATTGCCAAAGGACCTTGAGGAGCTGTTTGGATGACCGTCATCGTCGCTCACGATACGCCGGATGCGGTTCGCGGAATGCTCAAGCGATGGTTTATTGAGCCGCGCCCCAACGTGTTCGTGGGAACCCTTAACCGCCGCACACATGAGAAGACGATTGACTACATTAGACGGTGCGCTGGAGATGTCGCCCTGTTAATAATCAGCAGCTACCCCAACTGCCAAGGCTACAAGATCGAGACGGTCGGGCCAGCCAGACGCAGGGGCGTTGAAGTCAGCGGGCTTTGGCTAATCGCGGAGAACTGGGAAGAACCGACCTTCAAGAACGTAACCCAAGATGACGATTTCTGATCGTCTAGGATGAGATAAGTCTTGCAAAAGACAGTGTTCTCCCCACACGCGTGGGGATGGTCCGACAAACAGCGACCCATCCGGTTGCGGGAACGCGTTCTCCCCACACGCGTGGGGATGGTCCGAGATCGTAGAACGTGGCCAGACGCCATTGGTTGTTCTCCCCACACGCGTGGGGATGGTCCGATCCACCGCAACACCATCTGGCGTGTCCCGCAGTTCTCCCCACACGCGTGGGGATGGTCCGTTGTCCACGCCAGAGGTTTCGGTTGTGCCGCCGTTCTCCCCACACGCGTGGGGATGGTCCGGAGAGCGAATGACGTTTCTAGCAAAGCTAGGCGTTCTCCCCACACGCGTGGGGATGGTCCGTTCTACCGCATCCTGAGCGAAGACCCGGACGAAGTTCTCCCCACACGCGTGGGGATGGTCCGAGTACAAGCCGCAGATGGATCTGGGTATGGTCGTTCTCCCCACACGCGTGGGGATGGTCCGGAGTTCAGCGAGCCTTGCCGCACTGCACGATTGTTCTCCCCACACGCGTGGGGATGGTCCGTAGAGAACGAGTACCACCGCGCCCGCGATGAAGTTCTCCCCACACGCGTGGGGATGGTCCGAAGCTGCCGACTCAGATTCCTGGCAGTGGTTCAGTTCTCCCCACACGCGTGGGGATGGTCCGTCCAGCACATTAGCAAACCCGATGCAGCCGATGTTCTCCCCACACGCGTGGGGATGGTCCGATCGGCAGGACGTGTTCCGCGCAGTCGCAAGCGTTCTCCCCACACGCGTGGGGATGGTCCGTCCAGGACGTTAGCCGCACCGATCAGCCCGACGTTTTCCCCACACCCGTGGGGATGGTCCGAAGTTCTGGGTCTCGACCGCGTTGAGCCAGTCGTTCTCCCCACACGCGTGGGGATGGTCCGAAAATCGGCCAGCCGAAGCTGACCGGAGGAGTGTTCTCCCCACACGCCGTGGGGATGGTCCGATGACCACATCCTACGAGGTCTGGATCGCATTCGTTCTCCCCACACGCGTGGGGATGGTCCGTTCATGCACTGGCGTGCGACAGTCGCGTACCGTATCGACATTGATCCGTTCAATAAACTTGCGGAAATGGCTGGGGGCGCCCGAAGAAAATCGCGGAACAAACTCTACATGCGAGTGGTCATGAACCGCTTAGCAATGATGCTGTTGAGGCTTGTGTCGGCGCGCTTCTGCGATTCTCGACAATGAGTCCAGCCCAAGTTCGAACTGTCGCCTTCGAAATTGCTGCGCTGCGTACAAAAGGAATCAATCCGTACGACCCGGACGCGCGATACCGGCTGCGATCTCTCGGTGGGGAGTTCACGGGCATGCAGATGCTGTGCTTGATGTATGTTGGCCTGCAGCAGACCGCACCAGAGATCGATATACAGTTCGATTTGTCTGAAGAGGATGCAGAAGCGACGAAGCGACGCAATTGTTCGAGAAGAGAACGAGGCACTAAGCAAGTGAGTGTATTGTGGCAAGCCCATTTACGGTGTTTATCGGCTAGCCGGGAGCCGGAGCCAAGAGCCCTGCAAAGAAATGACTCGATGCTGCGATGGACGTCCTTGAAAGAGCCGCGCCGTCCATCGTGTACGGACGGATTCCGTTCCTAAACCAGCCTTCGTGTCTCTATTCTGCCTATGTTCGCGGCATGCCTTGGCCTCTGGTGCTCTTAGAGAGGCCGTCTTCGCGCTAACTTGCGAGGTTCTTCGCCGCGGCTCTCACCCTTCGCTGCGTCCAGCCGAGCCGCGAGTGCCTCGAACTTCGGCCTCGGCCCGCTCCAAGGCAACTGCTCTACGTCATCGAACAACTGGATGTCACTACGTAGCGTGGCCAGAGTACGAAACAGAATGGCTTGCTCGCGCTGTTCACACAACGTAGCTGTCAGCGCGCTCGCGTTAGTAGCGTTCACTCGCCAGTCGCGACAGTCCACAGGAATGGATTCCAGATGAAGAAACTTCGCCAGCACTGCCGCGGAGGACTTCGCGCCCCAACTGGCAATCCAGAATATCCATCCGCCGCATCGCCCACCAGCGCGAGGTAATCGGGAATTGACTCCGGCGTCACGCCGAACTTCTGCACAACACCCGCCTCGTCCAAAGTCCACATTTGTTCGCCTACTTAGTTGCACCACGCGCGTACCGTTTACACGTTGCGCTAGCTCCTTGTCCGGCGTGCAGACGATTACCTGCTTCACGCGCCTGTCGCGAGCAGCGGGCCGCCGTTACGCGGAAGAGAGCCTTAGGCCACGGCCGTCTTGGTTAGCACGACTAACCCGCGCCACTTTCGAATGTTCTAACAGAACCTGATCTTGGCTCTGCAGCCAGTCTGGAGAGACCGTTGTCTCTCCGTTGGACCCCGCGAGACTGTCGCTGCAGTGCCAGATCAGCTGACGACTAACTTGGGATCAGAAAATCTATGCCGCCCTTCTTGACACTCGCCGTGATACGCGTGGTCGGACACATACCTAATGTTAGATCGAACACACGTTGTCCAGGAGGTACATGATCGGTGTCATGTTCGAGCGCCGACTTGCAGTTGCTGACCACGCAGTCCTGTTCCGCGTCGGCACTGACCCAATAAAAAGACATCAGTGAGCTCCACATAACATCTCGACCGAGCTTGAAATCAGAAACCTTACGCCCGAAAGGGGCGCCATAAAACTTCAAGAAACTGGGGAGGAGCGCAATCAGTTGACCACTAGCTTCGGATCGTTCTTTATTTTTACTGTCTTTCCGAAACAAAGCTCAATTCTCTTATATTCTTGGTCACTCTTTGTCGCCGTGCGGGCATCCACTGGGATACCAGGGAGTACAAGATACCAGTCGTGCTGAAGCGCCGGCTTGCATCCGTAAACCAGGCATATGCACTTAGCACTCTTCCATTCCAAAACGTCCCCAAGCGTCAAGTCACGAATGTCGTCTCCTACCGAATGCGCCTTTATTGCCATCATGCCTCCTTTGCTGAATACTATCGATCTGACCATTCAAACTCTGGGACAGCAGCGAACCAAATTGCGAAGAAGCCGGCCCCTTTTTCGACGTCGCAAAATCCAGTTCTATTACTATTCGCCAGCGCCGCCGATCTAAACACCATCGAAATGGTGCAATTGCGATTGTGCAACCATACTGGTCAGGGCTTTACACCTGACCCTTTGTCTCGCAAGAGTGCTTGAAACTCAGCGTTGGAATGCAGATTATCCAAAGCTCTTGCAGTCGAAATATTCGTTACAGAGTAACCCGAAACAATGGACTTAGCAAGGAAACTCATAGCTAATTGTGTGTTGCCGAGTCGGTTGTACACAAGGCCAGCACGATAGAGGACGTCGGGATCTTTCCCGGCTGACAGCTGAAGAGCGTCACTGAGGTGGTGGAGCGCCTCTTGTTGATTACCAAGCATCGAGTAGTAGTCAGCGAGATCTCCGTGTACAGAAGCGTCGCGAGGATTCACCTCAAGCCTAGATTTAGCAGCACGAATGGCTCTTTCGTATGCCGCCTGAGCCTTGGAGTGATTGATGGATGAATAAAAATAGGCGGTGCCGAGGTTTCCCCAGACTACATAGTCACTATCATCAAGGGAAAGAGCCTGCGAATAATTGTATGCTGCATCGTCATACTGCCTTAGTCGAAAGTAAGCAGTCCCAAGATTGGAGAATGCGCCATATGAAGGTCGAATCTGGATGGAATGGTTGAGAGCTTTGATAGCTTCTATGTCCCGGCCAGTCTGGAGGTAGGCGGCACCTAAGTTACTATAGCCGCGGAAACTATCGGGAGCGAGATTGATCGCTTTGGTGAACATCTCCGCCGCCTCTGAATAGCGGCCCTGCCCGAAGTAGAAGACTCCTAGAGCCTTGTAACCCTCCCAATAATTGGGTCTAACGCGAATGGCCGCGCGGTAAGTGGCCTCTGCATCGCTAGTTCGACCCAATTGCTGATAGGCCGAGGCCAGCCCACGAATCGCAACATCATCAGCTGGACCGCGCGCTATCGCAATCTGATACTCTTTAACCGCCTGTTCATATTTGCCAGTTCCCTCATACACCAGTCCTAAACACGTGTGCGCGTCAGCTGGATCGGCGTCAAGAGTAATAGACGTTGCACACGAATCTTGTGCCTCATGAGCCCACTCCTTTTCATGAGTGAGTTCATATTTGCGCCAATACGCCTCCCCCAGACCCGCATAGGCAAGAGCGTACTGGGGATCTCTCTCCAGGGCTTGGTGAAACACGGTGATAGCACTCTCGACATTCTCTGGCTTTTGATATTCCTGGAGGTAACCGCGTCCTTCCAAGTAATAGTCATAAGCCACAGATTCCTTTGTTCCGTGGCCTTCCAACACCTTCTTTTCCTCTGGCTGCAGATCAAGGTCTAGTGCTTCCACGACGTTGCTAGCTACTCTGTCCTCGATTGCAAAGCCATCAGACATTGGCGCCGTGATCGTGTCGCCTCGAAGTTCATGATGTGTCTTGGCATCGACCAAACCGTAGTTCACCCGTACCATATCTCCCAAACGGTGTAATGACAACTCCAGACCGAGATTAACCCCGAATTCCTCCCTAGCTTGCTCAAGGCTCGTGATGCCCTTGGCTCTTATCTCACTGGCAGGAATAATCTGAAGAGGACGATTCCCGACAAGCTTCGTGAGCCTGGTCGCCAGGGTGTCGGCCAAACCATACTCAAGTGCGGCGGTCTGGGCATCATTCGCGGGGACATCCAGGGGGAGTACGGCAAGCTGCCCGGCATGGGGTACTGCACCAATATGGAGCCACTCCTCCATCTTCAGACGGATCGAAGGAATTGCGCCAATAATCAAAAGCACCAACGAAACAGCTACCGAAAGGACAAGCAATTTGACAGATGTTGTTTGCGTAGGCCGGGAGATTGGAAGCCGCTTGTGTAATTTGTCCCCATCTTGAACCAGAGCGGCCTTTATTTCCGCCGCCGATTGAAACCTCTCGCCAGGTAGCTTCCTCAGGCAGCCGAGGATAGCTTCGTTCCAGTTCGCATCGAGATGAGGGGCGAGGGCTCGTGGCGGCTGCGGCTCGTCGCTAAGGTGCTTCTTCACGACGGTCCCCTTGGAGTCGCCAGTGAAGGGAAGCTGGCCCGTCACCATCTCATACATCACCACGCCGAAGGCATAGATATCCGTGGCGGGCGTGATTTCGCCTCCTATGATCTGCTCCGGCGCCATGTAGTCCACGGTTCCGACCAAGCCCGATCGGGTTAAGGAAGCACCGTCGCTGATGCCACGCGCCAGACCAAAATCAGTCACCACGGCGCAAGTGCGCTGGGCGCCAGGCACCAAAATGACATTGCCGCTCTTGAAATCGCGGTGAATGACTTCTGCCTGATGCGCAGCCGACAGCGCGTCTGCCATGTCCTCAATCAGCGGCAAGGCCTCGCGCTGGGGCACAGGTCCTCGCCGAATGCGGGAAGACAAGGTTTCGCCGCTAAGGTATTGCATGGTCAGGAACAAAAACTCTGTGCCGTTCTCAGAGCGGTCGGTCCCCAAGTCATGTATGCGGCAGACGTTAGGGTGGGTGACTCGTTTGCCCAGGCGAATCTCCTGCTTGAAGCGCTCCACAGCCTGCGGGTTGGAGGCGATGTCAGGACGAATGGTTTTTAGTGCGACGCGGTCGCGAAGCTGCAGGTCCTCAGCCTCATAAACGGTTCCCATCCCGCCCTCAGCAATGTAACCGATGATGCGAAAGCGGCCAGCGACAATTCTAGGAATGCCTAACGTCGAGACTGTTGGCTTGGAGTCAAGCAGGCCCTGCCGGTCATCGATGTCGAGGAGGGACTTAACCTGTTTGAAAAGATCCTCGTCCTGGCCGCAATTCTCCTTCAGAAAAGCGATGCGGCAGTCGCCGTCTAGCTGGCCTGCCGCTGCGAACAATTCGCCGATGCGTTGCCAACGAAGTGGGTCCACTTACTTTCCTCGTGCTATCTCATGGTGCAACCAGGCCCGCGCCAAACTCCAGTCCTGTTTCACGGTCCTGACTGATACCCCCTCCAACGTAGCTATGTCTTCCATTTCAAGTCCGCCAAAAAAGCGGAGTTCAACGACGCGACTTTGCCGAGCCGCTACTGCCTCGAGGCGCTGGAGAGCGTCATCGAGAGCAATCATGTCCTTTGACTTTTCGGGGGAGAAGACGAGAGCTTCCTGTAGCTGGATTTTTTCTCCGCCGCCTCCATGCCTCTCGGCCATTTTCCTGCGGGCTCGGTCAACCAGAATTCGCCGCATGGACGTTGCCGCGATAGCTAGGAAGTGGGTCCGCCCGTGCCACTCGATACGTTCCTGGCCAATTAACCGCAGATATGCTTCGTGAACAAGTTCCGTGGGTTGTATGGTCTGCCCCGGCTTTTCTCCGCGCATGTAGTGGGCAGCAAGGCGGCGTAGCTCCCTATAGACCAAGGGAAGGAGACGAGATGCCGCAGCCGGGTCCCCTCTCTGGAGATCATCGAGGAGGAGGCTGACTCGATTGGCCGAGGTAGACATAGCTAGTTTGTTTGGGAAGGTTATTTTTTCAAACTACTTGCACTTTTGAAAGGCGTTTTTCGCCTTACATCGTGCAGGCGAACAAAATCATGTTCATCCTGACATCAACGATTAAGGAGAGACTACAATGATTCGTTTAGTTTTGGCCGCGATCCTGATCGTGACCACCACCTTAATGGGAGGCAATGTTGCGGCCGCAGCTTCCAATGCTAGCGCGCCTCAGAGCCTTGCCGAGACGGCTTCAGTGAGCGTGCCGGATTCTGACTTTAGTCAGTTCCGTGATACGGACAACAGCTCCCATGCCGACCGGCCGCTTCCCTTTTACGTAGCCCAGGTTTCCAATGTCTGTCAAACCCGGTAGGCTGGTGCTACGTGCCTTTCGCAGCCTCGGGAACTCCCTGCTGGTGCAATATCTACGGTTACGTTTACTGGGGCAACGTGCAATAGCGAGCGCACCAGACACTGCTCTGTGCGGACAATTTCTCGCTCCGCACAGAGCGGATCGCTCGATGCGATGAATTCAGCAGGTAACGATTTCAGATGCCAACCACGGCGATGCGACTTTTTATTGGCAGCCTGGACGTCTGCGCATTGGAGGATGCGACAATCTGGGCCGTGAATGGGGTTTACCGAGGGTGTTTTGAAGGCGCAAAACCTACAGCGCGCGGCCCCAGAATCCGCGCTCTATCTGCGCTCTGTTTGCTGGATTACTACTGCTTTTCGTGGTCTTAGGTGTCATCCGCTGACCTGCATGTTGTTGAAAATACGTTCGTGTGCCGCTTCGACTCGCACACGCTTCCGCCAATTCCTGATATCCGCGCGCTTCCAGCTTCTGTTGCACCGCAATCGTCGTCCCTCGGTGCGGTCCGTAGCAGCCACTCGCAAGCTGCAACGAACCGCGGCTGGACATAAACGACGCTTATTCCCAATCGATTGTGCTGCTCTTACGGTGGATATCGCAGCTACTCTTTTTGATGAATCCTCGCCAAAACTTTCAGCATCTTTCTCGCCGACCGTGAGTATTCGAAGGCGCTAGGTCGAACGATCACCCTTCAGGACATTCCGATCGATCCCTGGGGGATGGGCGGCTCGGGAACGGCTTACCGATTCAACTGGTGAACCAGCTCGCGACGGTGGCCGATCTGCACCGCGCGGGACGCCGGATGTCGAACCACGTGCTCATGCTAGCCGCGCAAGGGCCGCTGAGCGTGCAGGAGTTTGTCGGGAAGAATGTGGCGACTTTCACCGCATCGGCAAAGCAGGCGACTGAATGAACGAATAGGAGGAAAACATGGCAAGTCCGGAGGATGAGAAGCATAGTAACGACGGCAGAAACGCGAGCGTCGACATGAAGTTTGAGATCGTGGTCACCCCCGTTTCGGATGTCGACCGCGCGAAGGAGTTCTACGCGGGGCTCGGGTGGCGGCTCGACGCCGACTACGACAACGGTAGCGACTTCCGAGTGATCCAGTTCACGCCGCCGGGCTCCGGATGCTCGGTCATCTTGGGCAAGAACGTTACCGCAGCGGCACCCGGTTCCGCCCAAGGCCTGTACCTGATCGTCTCCGATATCGCGGCCGCTCGCGACGAACTTCTCGGTCTTGGCGTCAAGATCAGCGAGGTATTTCACGATGCCGGCGGCGTGTATGCAGGCCCGGACGAGGCCTACCTGTTTGGGCTGCGCCGGATCAGCGGTCGGGAGCCCGAGCATCGCAGCTACCGCTCGTTCGCCTCGTTCAGCGATCCCGACGGCAATGGCTGGCTGCTGCAGGAGATCACGGCGCGGCTTCCTGGGCGCCTCGACCCTGCCGCGACGTCGTTCAGCTCCGCACGCGACCTGGCGAGCGCGCTTCGCCGCGCCGAGGCAGCTCACGGCGAGCATGAGAAGCGCATCGGCAAGCGAGATGAGAACTGGCCCGACTGGTACGCCGAGTACATGGCGGCAGAGCAGGCGGGGACAAAGCTGCCAACGTAACCACGGCCTCATAGCGCACGTGCTTAGAGCTGCGGAGCGCAGAGTTGGTGCTAAGAATTTATAGGAACTCACTTTAAAGGTGACAGTAATTTTGGACCGCTGATCGGAGGAATCATGAGCACCGCAACCACCGCCTCTTCCACCCAGAACCAACCGGAACTCCTCGGGCAGACCGTCGTCGTGATCGGCGGCAGTGCCGGCATCGGGCTGGAGACGGCCCGGCGCGCCCGCGCCGAGGGAGCCGATGTGATCCTCGCCGCACGCGATCCAGAGCGACTGCAGCGCGTCGGCCTCGAGCTCGGGGCCAGCGTCACCGCCTTCGACGCCACCGACTTCCAACGCCTTGGAAGGTTCTTCGACGAGCTACCCAAGCCGATCGACCACGTTCTAGTCACGGGCCCTGGTCCCTACTACGCGCCGCTGGCGGAGTTCGACTTCGAAGCGGCACGACGTGACATCGACGCCCACATCCTGCTGCCGCTGCAGGTCGCCCGGAAGTCCATGGGCAAGGTTCGCCCGGGTGGAACCCTGCTCTTCATGGGCGGCGTGGGTGGCCGCAGCACGGCGGTGGGACTCGCGTTGATCTCGGCTCTCACGGCCGCGCTTCCCGCCATGACGAAGAACCTCGCGCTTGAACTCGCGCCCGTCCGTGTGAATCTGATCGCGGCCGGGTTCGTCGACACGCCGCTGTCGGCGGCGCTTCTCGGCGACCAACTGGACAAGCGCCGGGAGCACCTCCGCACGACGCTGCCAATCCGACGTGTCGTCGACCCGGCCGACGTCGCCGCACTGGCCGTGCACATCATGACCAACACCGCCCTGACGGGTGCCACCTTCGACATCGACGGCGGTCAGCAGCTCGTGGAAGGGTGAGCTCTTCTTGTGGGGTTGGTATGCGAGGCTGCGCCTGCTCTCTATCGTCTCACCGTCGACGCCCAAGGCCGCAAGCTGCAGCGCTGGGTGCTGACCAACGGCCACGAACGCCACAAGCTTGCCCGAAAACACCGAACCGGCAAGACTCCGCATGCTAGGATTGCTGTTCTCTTCACCGTGCCCCAGCGGACTGAGGCGATTGCAGTAGCTTGCCCGCTCCCGCGAGCCAAGCTTCGACCAGTCCAAGACGAGTACAGAAGACAAATGCCCAGCAGTTAGCCATCGCCAAAGTTTCTTCGGAGGCATTCATGAGGATCGCCCTTCGGTCGCAAGTGTTATTGGTCGCGTTTCTAATGCTGTTCTGCGTCGCCATGGCGATCTCCTCGCCGGCGCAAACCTTGACTACGCTGGCAAGTTTCAACTTTAGTAATGGCGATTGGCCTGCCGCGCCGCTGATTCAGGGCGCCGATGGAAATTTCTATGGAACAACGGAAGTTGGTGGTAACCTCGGCACCTTCGGTTTTTGTTACCTTACCGGTGCGTTGGGCGGGTGCGGGACCGTATTCAAAGTGACGTCGGCCGGAGTGATAACCTCGCTCTACCTTTTTTGCGCTGAAACCAACTGCACCGACGGCGCCTTGCCCTCGGCTCCACTCGTCCAGGGACCGGACGGCAACTTCTATGGGACAACTGTCGAGGGCGGTGCCAACGATACTAACTGTCCTAATGCCGGCTGTGGCACAGTCTTCAAAATCACCCCGAGCGGTACGCTAACTACCCTTTACAGCTTCTGTTCTCTGTCCGGCTGCACCGACGGCTATGCCCCGCACGGGGGGCTGATTCTTGGCAGCGATGGAAATTTCTACGGGACCGCGGCCTCTGGCGGCGGATTCACTTACTCTGGCACCATCTTCAAGATCACACCGAACGGAATACTGACCACATTGCATAGCTTTACCGGTCAAGACGGTGAGGATCCGCAGGCCGGCTTGGTGCAAGCTGCGGACGGCAGCCTTTATGGAACAACAGAAAATGGCGGAACCTACAACGCAGGCACTGTCTTCAAGATCACCCCTTCCGGCGCCTTCACTACGTTGTACAGCTTTGGAAGCGGCACGGACGACGGTAGCCTTCCCGAGAGCGCGCTGATCCAAGCCACCGATGGCAATTTATATGGAGCAACCTCGGCTGGCGGGCAAATGAATTGGGGCACCGTCTTCAAAATTACTCCCGGGGGAGCGCTGACTACTCTCTACAGCTTCTGCTCCCAAATGAACTGCCCCGATGGGTTTAATCCTCAGGGCCTCGTGCAAGCTACCGACGGAAATCTATACGGGACAACCGCAGGCGGCGGAACGATCGTGAACGGTTGCATTTCCGGCTGCGGAACGATCTTCAAGATCACCACAGCGGGTCAGCTGACCACGCTCCATGCCTTCGACTTCACGGACGGCGAAGCTCCCTTCGCTGCCTTACTGCAAGCCACTGACGGCAAGTTTTACGGAACCACGCTAGTCGGTGGCAGCACGGGTGGGCCGCCGCAATGCACCCAGGGCTGCGGCACAGTTTTCAGTTTCAGCCTTGGTCTTGCTCCCTTCGTTGTAACTCAGCCCACCATCGGCCAGGTGGGAACGCCGGTCACCATCCTCGGCACGAATCTGACGGGCGCGACCAGCGTCACCTTCAACGGTACACCGGCAACGATCATCACGAACACGGGTTCTGCAATCACCACCACCGTTCCCACTGGTGCGACCACTGGCACAGTGCAAGTCGGCGTTGGCGGCAACAACCTGGTCAGCAATTCCGATTTTCAGGTCGTCGGGCCGATTCAATTCGTTCCGGTTACGCCCTGCCGTCTGATCGATACTCGGCAGCAAGGCCAGCACCCAATTCAGGGCGGCACGTCGGAGAACTTCATCATCCCGCAGCTGGGCGGCTGCAGCATTCCTACCAGCGCCGCGGCTTACTCGCTGAATGTCACCGTGGTTCCGATAACCACGCTTGGCTATCTGACCATCTGGCCGGAGGGCGAAATTCAGCCGCTTGTCTCCACCATGAACTCACCTGACGGCCGCATCAAGGCCAACGCGGCCATCGTGCCTTCGGGCAATAACGCCGTCAGCGTGTACGTCACCGATACGACAAACGTCATCCTCGACATCGATGGCTACTTCACTGCCCCCGGTTCGCAGACCTTGCAGTACTATCCGTTGGCCCCATGCCGAGTGGTCGATACGCGACAGACGAATTTCCCGCAAGGCTTGGGAGCGCCGCCGTTCGGCAACATGGAGACGCGTATTCTGCCGGTTTCTTCGAGTCCGTGCTTCCAGAACCTGCACGACCTGCCATTCGCGTACTCGTTCAACGTGACCGTGGTGCCGCATCCGGCGGGGCAGCCATTAGGCTATCTCACGATCTGGCCAAGCGACTTCGAGCAGCCGCTAGTCTCGACGCTGAACAATCCGACGGCGACGGTGGTGGCCAACGCTGCGATTGTGCCGCCCTCCAAGGATCTTCTTATGGATATTGGCTCCGTCAGCGTCTTCACCTATAACAGTACTGACCTGATTATTGACGTGAACGGGTACTTCGATGAGCCAGGATCGGGAGGGTCCTCGCTGTATCCCGTCTCGCCCTGCCGCGTGCTCGACACGCGCAACGTCGGCAACGGTCAGCCCTTCATGGGCGAGATCACAGTGAACGTGGTGGGGAGTGCCTGCGCTCCGCCCAGCAGCGCGCAGGGCTACGTCTTCAACGCGACGGTGGTGCCTCCAGGCTCCATGCCGTATCTCACGCTATGGGCCGATGGCTCGCCGCAACCGACGGTGTCGACCTTGAACGCCTACGACGGCTTCATTACCTCGAACATGGCCATCGTGCCGACGACGAATGGTTCCATCGACGCCTGGGCCCAGGGACTGACGCAGTTGATTCTCGACATCTCCGGCTACTTCGCGCCCTAGGGGCACAGTGCGGCCACCAGCCGTTAAAGTCCATGAGCATGATCGAACCCTGATCCAGTCACCCGCGACACGCCAGCAGATGCTTGGAAGAGCCTGGTCACGTTCGCAAGGTTTTTTCTTTCCTTTCCGGGCGGCCAAAAGCTGCGGTACGATAGAATCATCAGCCGGTTTTGCCCCTAGTCTGCATGAAAACAGAGCAGCAACATCGGGAAGAGATCGTGCGCTTCGGCAAATTGCTGCACCAGACCGGACTGGTGGCGGCAACCGATGGCAATCTCTCTGTTCGTCTGGACAACGACGACATTCTTTGCACGCCCACGCTAATGAGCAAAGGCCTCATCGAGGTCGACGACCTGGTCATCGTCAATCAACAAGGGAAGAAGTTGAGCGGCGCTCGCGATGTCTCCAGCGAGATCGCCATGCATCTTTTGATCTATGGCAAGCGCCGCGACGTGGGCGCCGTTGTGCATGCCCATCCTCCAACGGCGACGGGCTTCGCGGCAGCCGGGCTCGCGCTCGATCGCGCGCTCTGCGCGGAGCTGATCGTCACCCTGGGCTCGGTGCCGCTGGCGAACTACGAAACTCCCGGAACTCCCGAGCTAGCCGAGGCGCTGGCGCCGCTCGTGCCTGATCACGATGCCATCCTCATGGCGAATCATGGCGTGGTGACCTACGGCGTTGACCTGCTCAACGCCTACATGAACATGGAAACCGTCGAGCACTTCGCCAAGATCGCGCTGGTCACGCATATGCTCGGCCGGCAGCAGCCGCTCAGCGAACAGCATGTCGACAAGCTGCGCGAGATCCGCACCAAGTACCTCGCCCACAACCACGTGATGTCGCACGGCAAAGACTAAACGTAGCGACCGACCTTCGGGCCGGTTTTGTACCGCCGATCTCCAGATCGGACTGTCGCGCCGGCGTCCACGCCGCCGCTGTCTAACGCCGATGTCCGCTTTCGGACACTTTTATCCGGCATAGGACAGAACCGCCTTTCCCGCTCGTCGCGCAACCGCCCGTAAGCGACTGATCCCACAGTAATTATGCGTCTCCAAAAATGGCTCTCCGCTTGCACAATGGACTAGGTAATGGATATCGCCCGTCCCGAATTAAAACGTCAAAAGCGCCGCCGTCAGATCATCTGGTCGGTCGTCGCGCTGATCGTGCTGGTAGGAGTCACGGTGGGCATTTCGCGCCTGAAACCGGCTGCCCCGACCGTCGACCGCAGCACCATCTGGACCGACACCGTCAAGCGCGGCTCCATGCTGCGCCAGGTGCGCGGCCTCGGCTCCCTGATCCCCAGTCACGAGGATGTTCGCCAGATTCCCGCGGAAACCGAAGCTACCGTCATTCGCATTGATAAGCTCCCCGGCTCCCAAGTCACCGCCGACACGATCCTCGTCGAGATGGTCAATCCGCAACTGGAGCAGGAAGCGCTCGACGCTCAGCTGCAGGTGAAAGCCGCCCAAGCCGAGTATCAGAGCCTCAGGGTCAAGCTGGACAGCGACCTGATGAATGAGAAGGCCGGCGCGGCCACGGTCAACGCCGATTACAACGAAGCGCAGCGCCAGGCGCAGACCGACAAATCGCTCTACGATCTCGGCGTGATCTCCGGCTTGCAGGCCAAGGCCTCGGCCGGCAAAGCGCAGGAGATGGTCACACGCGATCAGATTGAAGATGAGCGGCTGAAGGTCAACAAGGAAGCCATCGCATCGCAGCTTGCCGTGCAGCAAGCCAAGGTCGACCAGATGCGCGCGCTGGCGCAGCTCAAGCAGGAACAACTGGACAAGCTGAAGGTCAAAGCGGGCGTCGATGGCGTGTTGGTCGAGATGCCGCTGCAGGTCGGTCAGCATGTGCTGCCCGGCACCGAGCTGGCGAAGATCGTCCAGCCCAATCACCTGATGGCTGAGCTGAAGATTCCTGAGACGCAGGCGCGCGACGTGCAGATCGGCGAGCCTGCTTCCGTCGACACGCATAACGGCGTCATCGCCGGCGAAGTCAGCCGCGTCGATCCTGCGGTGCAGAACGGCACGGTCACCGTTGACGTGAAGTTGACCGGCGAGCTGCCCAAGGGCGCGCGTCCCGACCTGAGCGTTGACGGCACCATCGATCTGGAGAAGCTCGACAACGTCCTCTACGTCGGCCGGCCGGCGTTCGGCCAGGAGAGCAGCACCATCTCGATGTTTAAGCTCGACCCGACCGGCAACAACGCATCGCGCGTGCAGGTGAAGACCGGCAAAGCGTCGGTAAACCAGATCGAGATCGATTCCGGACTGAAAGAAGGCGACACCGTGATTCTCTCCGACATGTCGCGCTGGGATAACACGGATCGAGTGAGGTTGGAGTAGTAGCCCGTTGAAGCGCTCGGCTCTTAGCCTTTAGCTCTTAGCTTGTGGCGGCTTGAGTTTCGGCTGGGACACCGAGTGGCGCAGAACCGAGCGCCGGAGGCGCGGAAGAGCTTAGCCCAGCGCTTCAGCGCTGGGTAGGCGGATATTTTCAAGGTGAGCCCCTTCAGGGGCGGCAAGATCGACCCGATTGGAACGAACATCGTGGAGCACACGTAACTCATCACGGGCTTGCTAATACCTAAGAGCCCACGAATGGAAATCACATGACCGAAGCTGGAATTCCGCTGATCGAAATCGAAAACATGACCAAGGTCTTCTACACCGACGAGGTCGAGACTCACGCGCTGGCCGGCGTTCACCTCATGGTTCGCAAGGGCGAATACGTCGCGATGTCCGGGCCATCGGGCTGCGGCAAGTCGACGCTGCTCTCCATCATCGGACTGCTCGACACGCCCACGGGAGGCAACTATCGCCTCAACGGCCAGCCGGTCGAGAACCTCGACTTCGGCGATCGCTCGCGCATTCGCAACCGCGAGATCGGTTTCATCTTCCAGAGTTTCAACCTCATCGGCGATCTCACGGTCTACGAGAATGTCGAGCTGCCGCTCACCTATCGCGACGGCATGCCCGGCGCCGAGCGCAAGCGCCGCGTGCTCGATTCGCTGGAGCGCGTCGGAATGGCGCATCGCCTGCGTCACTATCCGTCGCAGCTCTCCGGCGGTCAGCAGCAGCGTGTGGCTGTGGCGCGCGCGCTGGCCGGTTCGCCGTCCATCCTGCTGGCCGACGAGCCGACTGGAAACCTCGACTCGCGCAACGGCGAAGCGGTGATGGAGCTGCTGCAGAAGCTGCATCGCGAGGGCGCGACCATCTGCATGGTGACGCATGATCCGCGATTTGCCGCGCACGCGCAGCGCGAAGTGCATTTGTTCGACGGCAAAGTCGTCGCCGAGGAAGAACTGCGTCGGCTGATGCAGGAAAGTAACACCTAGCACTTGGCACTTAGCACTTGGCGAGCAAGCAGGAAATCCAAGCACCCACAAGCGAGCGGTACTCGGATGATGATTAGTTTCAGTGACGCGATTTATCTTGAGCGCATTTGCCAAATGCTAAGTGCTAACTGCTAAATGCCAGCTCTCGAGCGACACAAATGTCCGGATTACTTCAAGATCTTCGCTACGCCTTTCGCCAGCTGCGCAAGAATCCCGGCTTTGCCGCCGTCACGGTTCTGACGCTGGCGCTGGGCATCGGCGTGAATGCTGCGATGTTCGCGGTCATCGACGCGGTGCTGTTGCGGCCGCTGCCGTTTCCCAAGCCCGATCAGATCGTGCAGATGACCGAGTCCCGTCCGGAAGATTTGGGCGGTCCGCTGGGCAGCATCTCCGCTCTGCCTGACATTCGCGATTGGCGAGCGCAGAGCCATTCCTTCCAGGACATCGGCTGGTACACCGAAGGCATCCGCAGCGTGGACCTGCCCGGATTCTCCGATTTCATCCCGGTGATTGCGAGCAGCTCGAATCTGTTTTCCGTTTTGCAGGTGCAGCCGGTGCTCGGCCGCGCCTTCCTGGCGGAAGAGGATCAGCCCGGCCACGGCGATGGCATCGTTCTCAACGACGTGGCGTGGGAGAAATTTTTCAACAAGCGCCCTGACGTGATTGGCCAATCGTTGAAGATGGGAGAAAAGGTTTACACGGTCATCGGAGTGATGCCGGCGGGCTTTGAATTTCCCTCGGTGGGCGATGGTCCCACCGTGTGGCAGCCGTTGCTAACCAGCCCGTTATACGAAGCGCGCGATTCGCGGGCGCTGACCAGCGTGGGCCGCCTCAAGCCCGGAGTCTCGGTCGCATCGGCGCAGGCCGAACTGAGCGGAATTCAGGAGAACATCGCCAACGCTTTTCCCAAGCTCGGACTGGACAAGCGCGTCAAAGTTACGAGCTATCGCGATGTCTTGACCGGCAATGTGCGCTCCGCGTTGCTGGCTTTGCAGTTCGCCGTGCTTGCGGTGTGGTTGATCGCCTGCGCCAACGTTGCCAGTCTGCTCCTCTCGCGCACCACCGGACGTCGCCGCGAGATCGCGATTCGCAGCGCCATCGGCGCAGATCGCGTGCGTCTGGTCCGGCAGTTCCTCACTGAGAGTCTGGTGCTGTCCTTTACTGGGGCTGCCCTTGGGCTGGCGCTGGCCTTCGGCTGCGTTCGCGTGCTCAAGTTCTATCTCGATCTGTACCTGCCGCTCTCCAGCCATATTCACATTGACGCTCGCGTGGCGGCCGCGCTGGTCGGCTTCTCCATCCTGTCGGCTGTGCTCTTCGGATTGCTTCCAGCGCTGCAAGCTGCGCGCGCGCCGGCGCAGGAAGCTCTGCGTGAAAGCACGCCCAGCGCAGGCGCCAGCCGTCGCCAGAAATATTTTCGTGATGCCCTGGTGGTCGGCGAGATCGCGCTCTCGTTGCTCCTCTTGATATCGGCCGGCCTGCTACTGCGCAGCCTGCTGGCCTTGCGTAATCTACCGCTGGGATTTGTCCCCCACAATGTAGTAACCACGGCGATCTTTCTGCCTCAGGCCAGCGGCGGCATGTTGGGAACTGGCGGGAAATATGCCGGCAAGGATGTCTCGCAGGTGTTTTATCACCCGTTGCTCGATCGGCTGTCGCATCTTCCCGGGGTCGACTCCGCGGCGATAACCACCGCTCTGCCTTTGTCGCCGAACTTCCAGTCCCGCGGCTCATTTGAGATTCTCGGACGTCCCAAAGATCCCGCTCACAAACCCGATGCCGATGTGCGCGTGGTCAGCCCGAGCCTGTATCACACTCTGGGCATTCGCCTACTGCAAGGCAGGCTGTTCAGCGATGCGGACGGCCCCGCAGGTGCTGCTGTAGCCGTAGTGAATCAATCCTTTGTTCGCAAGTATTTCTCCGGCGAGAATCCGCTGGGACAGCAGTTGAAGATCGCGGATAGCGGTCCGCACGCGGTCGTGACCATCGTCGGCGTGGTCGAGAACACCCACCAGACCTCGATGTCCGCGGATGCGCAACCTGAAATCAATATCCCTTATGCGCAACTCGTGCCCGGCGACGAAATGCAGCCCATCCTGTCGGCGTTTACCAACGTCGCCTTGCGCACGCATGTCGCGCCGACGGCCGTCATTCCCAGCCTGCGTTCCGCATTGCGCGAGTTAGATCCCGACCTCGCTGTGTTGGACATTCGCACCATGCAGGATCTGGTCGACACTTCGCTGGGCAGCCAGACGCTGGCTGTGCGGCTGCTGTGGATCTTCGCCGGATCGGCGCTGCTGATCTCAATCGCCGGAATCTACGGCTTGCTGGCTTATAACGTCAGCCAGCGCACGCGCGATCTGGGAGTTCGCATGGCGCTGGGCGCGACGCGCAGAAATGTAATCACGCTGGTCTTGCGGCAGGCGGTATTTCTTCTTGGGATCGGAGTTGGCATCGGCGTAGTGGCAGCAATTTCCGTCGGCAGCGTTCTGCGCAGTTTCTTGTATGGAGTTGTGCCCTACGACGTGTCGACCATCATCGCGGTGTCGGTGCTGTTGCTGGCCAGCGGATTGTTCGCGAGTTACATTCCGGCGCTCCGGGCATCGAGGATCGATCCCGTGAAGGCGCTGCGGTGGGAGTGAAGCGGCACTTGGCAGTTAGCATTTAGCACTTGGCAAAACCGTGCATGCGACGCTTTGGCTAAGTGCCAAATGCTAAGTGCTAAATGCCAAGCAGGGATTGCCTGCTACGAATCATGATTACCCTTAACAACGTCGAACGCAGTTACAAAACCGGAGCGGGGCAGACTTGGGTCTTGCGCCGCATCGACCTCACCATCAACGAGGGTGAATTCGTCACCGTCATGGGGCCATCGGGCGCGGGCAAGTCGTCGCTGCTGAACGTCCTCGCCCTGCTCGACGATCAGTGGGCCGGCGAATATTGGTTTGGCGAGCAGCCGGTCCACCTGATGAAGCGCAAGGACCGCGCCGAGTTGGCCAAGCGCAAGATCGGCATGGTCTTCCAGAGCTATCACCTGCTCGACGACCTGACCGTGCAGGAGAACATCGATCTGCCGCTGTCGTACAAAGACATCCCGCGCGGCCAGCGGCAGGGCATGGTCGCCGAAACACTCGACCACTTTCAGATTGTCGCCAAGAAAGATCTCTATCCCAACCAGCTTTCGGGCGGACAACAGCAACTGGTCGGCGTTGCGCGCGCGGTGATTCATCGTCCGGCGCTGCTCCTGGCCGACGAGCCCACCGGCAATCTGCACTCCAGCCAGGCCAAAGAGATCATGGAGCTGTTTACCAAGCTGAATCAGGAAGGCACGACGATCGTGCAGGTCACGCACTCGGAGGTCAATGCCTCCTACGGCTCGCGCACCATTCGAATGAAAGACGGCTGGATCGTCAGCGACACCGGCAATCCAGCGTTAACGCCTAGCGCGGAGGCGGTCGGTTCATGATGGTCCGTCGCTCGCCCTCCGCAGTTCTCATCTTCGCTTTGTGTGCTTCGTTAGTCTCGGCGCAGACGCAGCAGGAGACAACGAATCCTCCTGCGCAACAACAGGCTTCCAATCCTCCCGCGCAGCAGCAGGAGACGCCTAACGCTCCCACGCCGCAGCAGCCTCCTGCGTCAATTACGCAGCCTTCGCTGGGCGGCGCAATGTCGATTCGCACGCCCCCGAACCTGGCGATCCCGCATTCCAACGATCCGGTTCGCGCTTACCTGCCCAGCCTGGTACCCAAGCCCGATCTCTCGAACTCGGCGCGGCTGGAGCATCTCATTCGCGACGGCAAGCTCTACATCTCGCTGCAGGACGCCATCGACCTGGCGCTGGAAAACAATCTCGATCTGGCGATCGCGCGTTACAACCTGCCCATCGCCGACACTGACATCCAGCGCACCAAGGCCGGCGGCTTCTTTCGCGGCGTCAATACCGGTATTGTCCAGGGCACGGTCGGCGGCGGCGTTGGCGGTTATGGAGCAGGCGCTCCCGGCGCGGGAGCCGGCGGCACGACAGGCGGCGCGGGTGGTGCGGGTGCTGGTGCGTCCGGACTCGTGCAATCCACGCTCGGCATTGGCACCAATGTATCGTCCTACGACCCAATCCTGAGCGGCACCACCAGCCTGGAGCATCAGACGCTGCCCCTGTCCAACATCACGCTTTACGGCGTTCCGTCGCTGCAAACCAACGTCGGCCTGGTGAACCTGAATTACGCTCAGGCGTTCCCCACCGGCACCAGCGTCAGCCTCGAGGTCGACAATAACCGCACCGCCAGCAACAGTATCTTCAACAGCCTGAATCCGACCTTGAACTCGTTTTATCGCTTCACCATTCAGCAGCAATTGCTGGCCGGCTTTGGAACCGGTCCAAACCTGCGCTACCTGCACATCGCCAGGAACAACAAGAAAATTTCCGACATCGCTTTCAAGTCGCAGGTGATTTCGACCGTGACCCAGATCGCCGACATGTACTGGGACCTGGTCAGCGCCTATCAGGGCGAGAAGGTGATGGAACAGTCCGACGCCTTCGCGCAGCAGAGCCTGGACACGGCCAGGAAGCAGCTCCAGCTCGAAGCGATTCCGGCGATGGATGTGCTGCGCGCCGAGGCCGAGGTCTCGAAGCGCGACCAGGATCTGACCGTGGCCAAGACCACGCTTCAGCTGCAGGAATCGCTGGTGAAGAACGCGCTGACCAAGAATCTCGACGACCCAACGCTGGAAGCGATGCCGGTAGTTCCCACCGACACGCTGGAGACGGTACAGGAGATTCCCGAACGCCCGACGCAGGAGCTGATCACGGAGGCGCTTGCGACCCGTCCGGAAGTGGCGGAGTCCGACATCGATCTCAGCAATCGCGAGATCACGCGCAAAGCCGCTGCCAATGCGCTTCTTCCCACGCTGACGCTGGTCGGCTTTTATGGCAGCAGCGGAATTGCCGGCGACCTGAACCCATTCTTCTCCGAGGGGGCCAATCCACAGCTGGTGCCTACTAACTGGTTCGGCGCGTTCCAGGATGCATGGAATAACTCGTCGCCGGATTATCTGGTCGGCTTGACGCTGAACGTGCCCATTCGCAATCGTGTTGCCAAGGCCGATCAGTATCGTTCGGAGCTGGAATATCGCCAGGCCGAGGTGCGCGAACAGCAACTGAAGAAGCAGATTCGCATCGAAGTCCGCAACGCCGAGTATGCTTTGGAGCAGGGGCGATCGCGCGTGGATGCGGCTCGCAAGGCACGCGATCTCGCGCAGAAAACGTTTGCCATCATGCAACAGGAGCAGACGCTGGGCGCTGGATCGAATTTCCAGACGCTCGCCGCGCAGCGTGATCTAGCACTCGCCGAGCTAGACCTGGTGAATGCCAGCACGGCGTATCAAAAATCGAAGCTGGAGTTGCAGCGCTCAACTGGAACCACGCTGCAGGAAAACAACATTCAGCTTCAGGCCGCTGTGGACGGTGTCGCACGATAAAGTAGTGCGGCGCTCTAGCGCCGCGTCTAGTAACTGAATGTAGGAGTTTGGAGGATAGTTGCCACGCACACCAACCCAATCCGGTCCCGCGCGCGACGCCGCTTCCGAGGCGCGCGATCGCCAGCGCACCGGCCGCATCCTGGCGGCTGACGATCAGCCGCACATCCTTGAGGCGCTGGAATTATTGCTGCGCCCGGCAGGCTTCGCAGTCGACACCGCGAAATCTCCCGCCGCCGTTCGCGAGGCTCTGGCCAGCGAATTCTACGATGCGGTGCTCATCGACCTGAACTACACGCGCGACACGACTTCCGGCCAGGAAGGTCTCGACTTGCTCTCGGAGATCGTTGCGCTCGACAGCAACATGCCCGTCATCGTGATGACCGCATGGGGCAACGTTGGACTCGCTGTAGAAGCCATGCGCCGCGGCGCGCGGGACTTCATTCAGAAGCCGTGGGAGAACGAGCGCCTGCTCGCGATCTTGCGCACGCAAGTCGAATTGCATCGCGCTCTGCAGCGCACGCAACAGCTCGAAGCCGAAGCCAGACTCCTGCGCGCCGAAGGCCGGCCGGAGTTCATCGCCGAAGCTCCCGCGATGCAGCCGGTGCTGCAAACCATCGCACGTATCGGTCCCTCCGACGCGAACGTCCTCATCACCGGAGAACACGGTACCGGCAAGGAAGTGGTCGCGCAGACGCTGCATGCGCTGTCGCCGCGCGCCTCGATGCCGCTGGTCGCGGTCAACACCGGCGCGCTGCCGGAAGGCACCTTCGAAAGCGAGCTCTTCGGTCACGTGAAAGGCGCCTTCACCGACGCTCGCATGGATCGCATCGGGCGCTTTGAACTGGCCGACAACGGCACCATCTTCCTCGACGAGATCGGCAACGTTCCCATTCGCCAGCAGGCGAAACTCCTGCGCGTGCTGGAAACCGGCGAGATCGAGCGCGTTGGCTCGTCCCGCACCAAGCACATCAACGTCCGCCTGATCTCGGCGACCAACAGCAACTTGCAGGACGCGATTGCAGCCGGACAATTCCGTGAAGACTTGCTCTTCCGCCTGAACACCGTCGAAATTCCCATTCCTCCGCTGCGCGACCGACGCGAAGACATCCCGCTGCTTGCGGCGCACTTCCTGAAGCGCTATGCTGCGCGCTACCGGGCTCCGGTCAACGGATTCGCGCCCACGGCCCTGCAAGCCATGATTCAGTACGCCTGGCCGGGCAATGTTCGCGAGCTGGAGCACACCCTGGAGCGCTCCGTGCTGATGTGCCAGACGGGAGAAATTCAAGTCTCCGATCTCGGGCTGAATGTGCAGCAACGCTCGCAGGGGCTCAATCTGGAAGAGCTGAGCATCGAAGAGGTCGAGGGCATTCTGGTTCGCAAGGCGCTGCAACGCTTCCACGGCAACGTGAGCCAGGCGGCGGAGGCGCTCGGCCTGAGCCGCGGCGCGCTGTATCGCCGGATGGAACGCTATGGACTCTAGCTCAGGCGGCGAAGGTAAGCCTCCTGTCGCGCTGATTACCAAACCGGCGCCGAATCCAAGCACTGACTCGCTCGCCGCTCTGACAACCAAGCCTGCCGCGGAAAGAAGGCGCACAGCCGAGAGCCAATCTCATCGCCGGCGCGGCTTCCACCTGCTCTACGAGAAGCGCATTGCGTTGTTTGCCATTCTGGCAGCCGTACCGGGCGTCGCCTTCGGCACCACTCTCATCTGGACTCACGATTGGAGCCGCGACACCAAGATCTCGCTTACCGTGCTGGAGCTGTTTCTCTGGCTGGTACTAACGCTCGCGCTCCTCGATCAGATCGTTCGCCCTCTGCAAACCTTGACCAACGTCGTCGGCGCGCTGCGCGAGGAAGACTATTCGTTTCGCGCGCGCGGCGCCGCTCCTAACGACGCCATGGGAGAGCTGGCGCAGGAGATCAATTCCCTCGCCGACATCCTCACCGAGCAGCGCGTGCAGACTATCGAAGCAACGGCCTTGCTACGCCGCGTGGTCGAAGAGATCGACACGCCGCTGTTCACCTTCGATCCCGATCACGCTCTGCGATTGATGAACGCCGCCGGCGAACGCCTGTTGCAGCAGCCGGCTGCGCGCTTGTTGGGCAAGACCGCGACTGAACTTGAGTTGAATGCCTGCTTCGAAGCCGACAACGAGACGCTAGTCGCGCTGCCCTATTCCGCTCCCAACGCGCGCTGGATGGTGCGCAAACGCTCCTTCCGGCAGAACGGCGTGCCGCATACGCTGATCGTGTTGTCGGATGTGAGCCGCGCGCTACGCGAGGAAGAGCGCAGCGCCTGGCAAAGGCTGATTCGCGTGCTCGGCCACGAACTCAACAATTCCCTCGCGCCGATTATCTCGATTGCCGGCAGCCTGTCGTCGCGCCTGCCGCTGGAGGAGCTGCCGGATGCGCAGAACGCCGACTTCCAGCGCGGCCTGAATATCATCGAGTCGCGGACCGCGTCGTTGCATCGCTTCTTGCAGTCCTATCGCCGGCTGGCGCAGATGCCATCGCCCAAGCTGCAGCCAGTCGAACTGCGTCCGCTGATCGAGCGCATTGCCACGCTGGAGACACGGGTGAAGGTTGATATCTCGCCTGGGCCCGATCTGGCTTTGATGATCGATCCCGACCTGATCGAGCAGATGCTGATCAATCTGGTTCGCAACGCCGTCGACGCCGCGCTGGAGCAGGCGCAATCGCCGCAGTCCAGCGAACCGTCGCCGGCCAGGGTCGGAGTGCGTTGGGAGCAAACCAATCATCACGTCGCGTTAATGGTCGAAGACAACGGCATCGGCCTGCTCAATCCCAGCAACGTGTTTGTGCCCTTCTACACCACCAAGCCGGGCGGTTCGGGAATCGGCCTGGTGCTCTCGCAGCAGATCGCCGAAGCGCACGGCGGCGCAATCGAGCTGACCAACCGTAGCGATGCGCGCGGCTGCCGCGTGAAAGTGACGCTACCGTACCGGCATTCGTGATCGTCACCGGGTAAACTAGAGAATTCCGCTGAGCCGCGTGGCGGCAGACTTCCTTCGAGGAACGACTTGGATCCCCTTACTCATCTCCTGACCGGCGCCTGCATGGGACGCTCCGGCTTCAATCGCAAGACCGCACTGGCAACGCTGACCATGGTGCTGGCGGCTGAAGTTGCTGACATCGACATAATCTGGGGCCTGAAAGGATCGATTGCCGGATTGCAGCACCACCGCGGCATCACGCACAGTTTCGTTGGCGTGCCCTTCATGGCGGCGCTCGTCTCAGGATTGGTTTATCTGCTGCATCGCTACCGACGGCGCAAACGACCGACATCGGCAGCGCAATATGGTCCGCCTGTGCGCTGGGGGTTTCTATACTTCTGCGCTCTTCTGGCGGCTCTGAGCCACTTGTTGCTCGATTACACCACCGCCTATGGCATTCGTCTCTTCGAGCCGTTCAACTATCGCTGGTATTCGTGGGACATCGTGTTCATCGTCGAGCCACTGATGCTGCTGGCTCTGATCGCCGGACTGGCAGTGCCTGGCTTGCTCGGGCTGATCAACCAGGAAGTCGGTGCGCGCAGCAAAGGTCCCCGCGGACGCGTCGGGGCGATTGCCGCGCTTATCTCGGTCGTCGTGATTTGGGGAGTTCGGGACTATCAGCACCGCCGCGCCCTTGCGGCCATGAACTCGTTCGTGTATCACGGAGCCGAGGCGCAACGGCTTGGCGCCTACCCATACATGGTTGATCCCTTCCGCTGGCACGGGGTTGTGGAGACACAGGATTTTCTGGAAACCGTGCCGGTAAATTCGCTCGCGCCTGAAGTTGATACCGACGCCGGAATCTTGTATTACAAGGCGCCGATGACCGACATTCTGAATGCCGCCGAAGCTTCGAATCTCGGCCGCGTTTATCTCGACTGGGCGGCTTTTCCGGATGTGCGCGAAGTCAATATTGGTGGTGAAAGCGCTGAACATCTGGTTGAGTTTCAGGACCTGCGTTACACCTATCCATCTTCGAAGGGACGGCCGCCACTGGGCGGCTTTGTGCTGCTCAGCCCACAGTTGACGGTGCTGGAAGAAGGCATGAACTCCAGCCGCTCGGCCGCAGTAGAGGCGCTGGAACATCCGGGCCGCGAACGGTAGTTTTTCAGGCCGTCGGCGCGGTGTGCCTGATATCCAGCAGCCCTAGCTTCTGCTCAAATGGCAGGAAGACCGAAAATGCCGTGCCTCTTCGGCCGGGATGAGTACTGCTGCTGAGATGAATGGTGCCTTCGTGTTTGTCGAGAATCCCGCGGCTGACCCAGAGTCCCAAACCGGTGCCTTTCTCACCCTTGGTTGTGTAAAAGGGAGCAAACAGATTTCTGCGTATTGCAGGCGGAATTCCCGGACCGTTGTCGAGCACCGTGACCCTGACGCCTTTGCGGGCCGGATCAGATGCCAGGCAGGACAGGCGCATGTGCAGCACAAGGCAGCCTCCGCCGGACATCGCTTCTACCGCATTGCCGACAAGATTAGAGAAGACCTGACGCAATTCACCCGGGAAACCGCGCACCGGGCGATCGCACTCGAAGCGGCGCTCCACCACAATGTGGTTCTGTTTGATCTGTGGCGCGAATAGCACCAGCACGCTCTCCAACACCTCCGCCAAGTTCACGGCGATTGGATTTCTCGCCTCACGATGGAAGGTCAGGAGCTGACTGGTGATTTGCGCGATGCGGGAAAGCTCGTCGCTGGCCATCGCCAGATAGTGAGCGGAGGAGGAGTCTGGCTCTTGCTCCTGCTGCAGCAAGTAGACCAGATTGGTCACGGTGTCGAGAGGATTGCGGATCTCGTGGGCGATGGTGGCCGATAATCTTCCCGCCAGGGTCAGGCGTTCGCTGGTGCGCAGGGTCTGCTCGGTCTGGCGGCGTTGGGTTACGTCACGGAAAACAACCACCACCCCTACGACCTCTCTACGATCTATACCATCGTTGAAGATCGGCGCTCCGGTGAGCTCGATGGGATACTCTTTTCCATCTCGACTGGAAAGCACCAGGCTGTTCGAGAACCCGACAACTTTCTGAGCCCGACGGACCGCCTCAATCGGATCGTCTACCCGCGAGCGGGTTCGTTCATCGCTCAGGCAGACGACTTCACCGAAGGGGCGGCCCTGGGCATTCGATCCATCCCAGCCGGTCAGCAACTGCGCCGCCGGATTGATGAAAGACAGGTTGCCGGTCTGATCGGTCGAAACTACAGCCTCGCCCAGGCTTTTCAGAGTAATCTGCATTTGCTCGCGGCTTTCCTTCAGCTGTTGCAGTTGCTGCGCCTCGGCCTGCAGATGCTTTTCGTAAGTCAAGGACAGGGCCATCAGTTCGCGACGAGTAAGGGTGAACAGCACAGCTGCCAGCAATAACGAGAGGGCGACGACCGAGCCGACCACCGCGGCGTTCAAAACCTTGGCCCGGTGCGAGCGCTGGGCGCGCAGCGACTCCTCGGCGGCTACAAATTCGCGCTGCCTCTGTCTTGTCTGGTCCAGCAACTGCTGACCCTTGAGCAACTCTGCCGCCGAAGGCGGATTCTGGGGGCCACCCAGGATTTGCCGGCCGGCCCATTCGATCCAACGGAGGTCGACATCGTGAGCCGCTTGCAGCCGCGCCTGCTGCGCAGGATTGTCGGAAGTCAGCTTCTGGAGAGAGTCCAACTGGTCGGGCACTTTGGACTTGGCGTCGTTGTAGGAATCCAGGAAGACCTGATCGCCGGTGAGATAGTATCCGCGGAGTCCGGTGTCCATCTCGACGATCTGCCGCTGCAACTGCCGGGCGGTAGAAATGACGCGATCGGAATGATCGACCCAGCGCAGTGAAGCGTAGAGCAGCAAGCTCTCGCCCGCAAGGATAGCGGCCAGCAACATCAGCAAAAGCACGGGCAATGCAACCGTGCGACGCAGTAGTCTCTGGAAGCTGCGTTGGTCCATAGCGATGGCGGCTTCCCGGCCGGAGTCAGCTTCGATGTATATAGCAGTCGTCGGTCCACTGCAAGGCGGCTGGCAGGTTTGCGCAGTTTGAGTAGCTGCTCCCTTCAGCCTGATCAGCCCTGGTTGCCGATGTAAAATTTCTGAGGAGATGGAATGTTGTCAGGTTGCCTTGCACGCGGCTTCCACGGCAGCGGGCGTCGAATGCACGGAATTGCAGCGGCGGTAGTCGTGTTGCTGGGCGTCGCGGTGGGAGCTCAGGAGCCGACTCCGCTCAAGCCAGGCTTCAATCTCTTCACCAAGCAGCAGGACGTTCAGCTGGGACGGGAAGCAGCGGCCGAAATTCGACAAAAGGTCATCATGGTTAAGGACCCGGTGCTGAATGCCTATGTGAACCGCATCGGCAACCGGTTGGCCGCATCGCGCGAAGCCAAAGACAGTGGGTTCACCTTCACTTTCGAGGTCACCGCGGATCCGGCGATCAACGCCTTTGCTTTGCCCGGGGGACCGATGTTCATTAATACTGGCTTGCTGAGGACCGTCGATAATGAAGCTCAGCTGGCGGGGGTGATGGGTCATGAGATGTCGCATGTGATTCTGCGGCACGGTACCAATCAGGCAAGCAAGGCTGATCTCATCCAGATTCCGCTGGCGCTGGCCGGCCAGCTGACCAACAGCGACACCCTGATGGGACAACTATCGCAGCTCGGTATTGGGCTGGGCGCGGAGAGTGTGTTGCTGAAGTTCTCCCGCACGCACGAGAGTCAGGCCGACCTCATGGGTTCGCATCTCATGGCGGAGTCCGGTTACGATCCCAATCAGCTTGCCAAGTTCTTCCAGAAGATCAAATCGCAGGACGCCGCCGACGCCATCGCGTTCCTCTCTGATCATCCCAATCCCGGTGACCGGTCGCGGGCGATTATGCTGGAGGCGGCGCGACTGCCGGTGCAGAATTATGTCTACCAGACCGGCCAGTTCAAGAATATGAAGAAGGCGCTGGCTGCGATCCAAAATCCTCCGCCGAAGGCAAAGTAGCGCCGGCCTCCGGCCGGCTGTCCCGGCGGCGTCCCGCCGCCAGCCCTTCTCCAGATTCCCAGTTGGCCGCAGCCCCACACCACAGCCGGCCAGAGGCCGGCGCTACAAAACAGAGACCGGCGCTACAAAACGATATACTTTCAGTTGTACTTTGATCATGAGATATCACGTTGAAGGGTCCTTTCGGCCCGCCTGCTTCGCTGTTCTGGTCCTCCTGATAGCCCATAGCCTGCTGAGCCGCGCCCAGGACGCACCGCAACCGCAGCCCGCCCCTGGGATGCAACAGAAGCCCGCGACGTTACCATCGACAACCAGCACGCCGAAGCAGCAGACCCCTGCTCCCGCCCAGACCGCCCCGGCGCAAACGGCACCGGGACAAAGTGCAACGGGGAAACCTCCTGTTCCGGTTGACGCCGAGCGCCACTTCCATCAGGGGATTGCCTTCGAACGCGAAGGCAATGCGGAGAACGCCATCGTCGAGTATCAGGCTGCTATCAAGGTCTATCCCGATTACTTTGAAGCGCACTATAACCTGGGCCGGCTTTATCTCGATCACCAGGGCTATGCCGAAGCTACTACGGAATTGAAAGCCGCAGTCCGAATAAGGCCTGACGATGCCAACGCGCACAACAATCTGGGACTTGCGCTAAAGCACAATCGTGACCTCAACGGTGCAATTGCCGAGTATCAGGAAGCGGTGCGGCTGAATCCCAAGATGGCGAACGCGCAGAACAATCTGGCTAACGTGCTGTATCTCCGTCGCGATTACAACGGCGCAATTCAGCATTACAAAGCGGCTCTCGCTCTTCAGCCTAACAGCGCGGAAACGCACATGAACCTGGGTAGCGTTCTGGATGACGCCGGGCGTCCGGATGAGGCCATTGCGGAGTACAAAGAGGCGATTCGCCTCCAGCCCAAGAACGCCAGCGCGCATTACAACCTTTCCATCGTCTACCAGAAGAAGAAAGACATGACGATCGCGATCGCGGAGTTGCGACAAGCCGCAAAGTACGCTCCTGACTGGCCAACTCCGCACATCATGCTGACCAATCTGCTGAAGGAATCGGATCCCAAAGCCGCCCTGGAAGAGTGTGTCATTGCGGATGGTCTGACGCAGGACGCCAAGCTGCACGATCAGTGCCTGGAACTGCAGAAGAAAACCCGGTAAGAAGCTCTATTGCATCGCAGCAAGCTTTTGCGCAAAAGGCCCGATCTTGTTAGCGACTAATCTTTGACCGCGTGAGCTATCCGATTTTGCCTGTCTGCATTTAAGATAAGAGGTTCCGCTTTTGCTGGAATCCGCGCACTTCATTCCATCCTCAATATACGTAGGTTAAGAAGGGACTCATCGATGAATAGCTTCGGTAGTCGTTCCGTCCTCCGCGTGGGACATCGCGAGTTTGAGATCTATCGCCTTGATGCTTTGGAAAAACATGGCTGCGGCATCAAGCATCTGCCGTACTCGCTCCGCATCCTGCTGGAGAACCTGCTGCGCCGCGAGGATGGGAAGTCGGTGAAGGCCGACGACATTCGCGCCCTCACCTCCTGGACCGGCAAGACCGTTCCCATGCAGGAGATCGCGTTCATGCCCAGCCGCGTGCTCCTGCAGGATTTCACTGGTGTGCCGGCGGTGGTCGACCTGGCGGCCATGCGTGATGCGATGCAAGCGCTGGGCGGCGATGCGAAGCTGATCAATCCGCTGCAGCCGGCCGAGCTGGTCATCGACCACTCGGTGCAGGTCGATGAGTTCGGGACGCCGCAGGCATTCCAGCTGAACGCCGACCTGGAGTTCCAGCGCAACAAAGAGCGCTACGCCTTTCTGCGGTGGGGGCAGACCGCATTCCAGAACTTCGCCATCGTTCCGCCGGACACCGGCATCGTTCACCAGATCAATCTTGAGTACCTGGCGCGGGTCGTATTCATCGGCGCCAAGGGACACTCGGGCCATCCGCTGGCTTATCCCGATACGCTCGTCGGCACGGACTCGCACACCACCATGATCAACGGGCTCGGCGTCCTGGGATGGGGGGTTGGGGGAATCGAAGCCGAGGCGGCCATGCTCGGCCAGCCGGTATCGATGCTCATCCCGCAAGTCGTCGGCGTGCGGTTGAAGAACCGACTCGCGGCCGGCGCGACCGCGACCGATCTGGTTTTGACCGTGACCGAGATGCTGCGCAAGCACGGAGTAGTCGGGAAGTTTGTCGAATTCTTTGGGCCAGGACTGCCCAATCTTCCCCTCGCCGATCGCGCCACCATTGCCAACATGGGACCGGAGTATGGCGCAACCTGCGGCATCTTCCCGGTCGATCAGGAGACGCTGAACTATTTGCGGCTCAGCGGTCGTAGCGAAGATCAGATCAGGCTGGTGGAGGCGTATTGCAAAGAGCAGGGACTGTTCTACACCGCAGACACGCCGGAAGCTGAGTACTCACAGGTGCTGGAACTCGATCTTGCTTCCATCGAACCGAGCATTGCCGGACCCAAGCGTCCGCAGGATCGCATCGCGTTGTCGGCGGCCGCGAAGTCGTTCGCGGACGCCCTGCCGAGCCTGTTGAAACCAGGACAGCATGTGCCGCCCAAACAGGAAGAGCGCTGGGAGGCTGAAGGCGGTCATCCCGCTGGCGTGGACTCGCAGCAGGATGCTGTAGAGGAGCACGTCAAACTCGACAAGGCCCTGAACCATGGCAGCGTGGTGATCGCTGCCATCACCAGCTGCACAAACACATCGAATCCGTACGTGCTGGTCGCCGCCGGACTGCTGGCCAAAAAGGCTGTCGAGAAAGGATTATCCGTGCCCGCGTGGGTCAAGACTTCGCTGGCGCCGGGATCGATGGTGGTGACTGAATACCTGACCCGTTCCGGATTGATGCCCTATCTCGAGAAGCTGAAGTTCAATCTTGTCGGCTACGGCTGCACCACCTGCATCGGCAATTCCGGTCCGCTGCCGCAGGAAGTTTCCGATGTCGTAACCCAGAAGGATCTGGTGGTCGCATCGGTGTTGAGCGGTAATCGCAACTTTGAAGGCCGCATCAACTCCGAGGTGCGCGCCAACTACCTGATGTCGCCGCCTTTGGTGGTTGCGTATGCGCTGGCCGGGCGGATCGATCTTGATGTCTACAACGAGCCGCTTGGCTATGGGAAAAACGGCAAGCGTCACCCGGTGTATCTGAAGGATATCTGGCCGACCTCGGAAGAGGTCGATGAAGTTGTGCGTAAGTACATCACCGGCGATCTCTTCCAGAAGAGCTACAGCAACGTGTTTCAAGGCGATGAGCGCTGGCGCAGCCTGCAGGTTCCCCAGGGCGAAACGTTCGCATGGGGCCAGCAATCGACCTACGTGAAGAAGCCGCCGTACTTCGAGAACATGCCGGCTCATCCGGCTGCGGTCAAAGATGTCGCCGACGCCCGGGTACTGTGCTACCTCGGCAATAGCGTCACCACCGACCACATCTCACCGGCCGGCTCCATCAAGCCGAACAGTCCCGCCGGACAATACCTGATTGAACATGGGGTGAAGCCGGTTGACTTCAATTCCTACGGATCGCGCCGCGGCAATCACGAAGTGATGATGCGCGGCACCTTCGCGAATGTTCGTCTGCGCAACAAGCTCACGCCGCATCGGGAAGGAGCTTTCACGCGCTTCCTGCCCGGCGGCGAAGAGATGACCATCTTCGACGCCTCGGAAAAATACCGCGCCGCCGGAACCCCCTTGATCGTGCTGGCCGGCAAGGAGTATGGATCGGGCTCGTCACGCGACTGGGCAGCAAAAGGTCCGAGACTTCTGGGCGTTCGCGCCGTGCTCGCTGAAAGCTTCGAGCGCATCCATCGCTCGAACCTGGTCGGCATGGGCATTCTGCCGCTGCAGTTCCTCGATGAAGAGAGTGCCGAATCAAACGGCCTGACTGGCGAAGAGAGCTACGACATTATTGGGCTGACAGAAGTGCTGCACGATTTTGCCCCGGGAAAAACGGTGAAAGTGAAGGCTACGAAAGAGTACGGCACGGCCGTTTCTTTCGACGCCACGGTGCGCATCGATACCCCGCAGGAAGTTCTGTACTACAAGCATGGCGGGATTCTGCAGTACGTGCTGCGTCAATTGCAGAGCAAGCCGGAAGCGGCGAAGGCGTAAGGCCAGCAGGGGCTGTGCTGTTCTACGAAGGAGAGCTTGGTGAGCGCAAACGAGAAAATCAACTCGCTTGGCCAGCCGGTTCCCGAGTTGCCGGTAGCTGATGTGGAACGCGCACAACAGCATTACCAGGATGCGCTCGGTTTTAATCGGATGGCTTTACCCAGACAAAGAGATTGGAGCGGTGTCGCGAGGTAATGTGGCGATCTTCTTTCGCAAGAGAACGCCGCCGTTCGAACCCGCGGTTCATTGGGTGTTCGCTGAAGATATTGATGCGTCCTACCAGGAACTGCTGTCGTCCGGTGCGAACATCGTAGATCCTCTGGAGAAGAAGCCCTGGGGATTGCGGCAGTTCACCCTGCAGGATCTGGACGGGAACCTCTTCTATTTCCACCACGACTAACAGGATTGTCCGACGTTTGACCACCCGATTCGGGTTCACGTACTCTTGACGATTATTGTTTGTAGCTCTCATGAAGACTGCTAAGATCGCCTCCTTTCCACCACCCCAGTGCGCCAACGACCGGCGCGCCGAGGAACCAGGACACGTCGCCGAAGAGATCACAGAACTGGTCGGCAACACTCCAGTACTTCATCTGCGGAAGCTCTCGCCGCAGGGAGGCGCCGACATTTTCGCCAAACTTGAGTATCTGAATCCCGGCGGCAGCATCAAGGATCGCGCTGCCCTGGGAATGATCACCAAGGCGGAGCGCGATGGCCGCTTGCAGCCGGGCGCGACTATCTTTGAAGCCACCGCCGGCAACACCGGCGTTGCCCTGGCACTGATTGCCAGCGGTCGCGGCTACAAGACGGTACTCGCCGTACCCGAAGGTTTTTCGCAGGAGAAATGCACGCTGATGGAGGCACTTGGCGCTGAGGTGATTCGCACACCTCGCGCCGCGGGTATGACGGCGGCGATCCAGTACGTCAAGGAACGCGCCGCCCGCACTCCCAATTCCTTCATCGCCGGCCAATTCGAAAATCTCGATAATCCCGAGTTCCACTACGAGACCACCGGTCACGAGTTTTACCACCAACTGGGCGCAAAGATCGATGCCATCGTGATTGGCTGCGGCACTGGTGGAACGTTTACCGGGGTCGCGCGATATTTGAAAGAACGTAATCCGCAAACGCTGGCGATCGCGGTCGAGACGCAAGGCTCCGTGCTGGGCGGCGGCGAGAAGGGCGATCATGAGGTGGAAGGTATCGGCGCCAGCTTCATCCCCAAGACCTTTGATGGATCGTTAGCCGATGAAATCATCGCCGTTAACGATCACGATGCGTTCGATATGGTGAAGAAGCTGGCCGCAATCGAAGGCGTACTGGCGGGATCGAGTGCGGGTGCGAATGTGTTTGCGGCGATCGGAATTGCGAAGAGACTGGGGCCAGGCAAGCGAGTGGCGACGATCATTCCGGACTCGGCCGAAAGATATCTGTCGAAGGACATCTTTCACTTCAACGAGAACCATTGATTAACCACAGAGACACAGAGGTTTACAATTCTGTATAGCTATTCCAGGTTCTCAGGTGGGTTAAAGAGAGGTTGCCGCTTGAGAACACTTGTTGCATCCCCGACTGTTCCATCCCCGGCCATTGCACCTCGGTTTCCACGTGCGACAGCGCTGCCGATTGATGCGGAGCGACCACTCACGAGGGAAATCATTTCCGCTGCCATTGAAGTTCATTGCGCTCTTGGCCCAGGGCTTCTGGAATCTGCCTATCAGGCATGTTTATGTCGTGAGCTAGGGCTCCGCGGTCTCAAGTTTCGACAGCAGGTCGAACTGCCAGTCATTTACAAAGATGTGAAGCTAGACTGTGGTTACCGCGTCGACTTTATTGTCGAAGAGAAAGTGGTGGTCGAATTGAAAGCCGTTGAAGGGGTGCTACCTGTGCATGAGGCGCAGCTTCTGTCGTACTTGCGATTATCCGGCTTGCGCCTCGGCCTATTAATCAACTGCAACGTGCCTGTGCCAAAGGACGGCATCCGCCGAAGGGTTCTCTGATTTGCAAGCCTCTGTGTCTCTGTGTCTCTGTGGTTAACTTGGTTTTCGTATGAACAAGAAGAATCTCCCTGGTTTCTCCACTCGCGCCATACATGCCGGCAACGAACCCGACCCATCCACCGGAGCGGTTGCTCCTCCCATCTTTGCCACCTCGACCTACGCGCAGGAAGAGCTTGGCAAGACCAAAGGCTATGACTACTCACGTGCCGGCAATCCCACGCGCACTCGACTGGAAGAGAACCTTGCGTCGCTGGAGGGCGGAATCGCCTCGCGTGTGTTCGCCAGCGGGATGGCTGCCGTGGGTGCGCTATGCCACCTGATGAAAGCCGGCGATCACATGGTCGCCTCGAATAACCTCTACGGCGGCGTGCCGCGGCTGTTCGATCAGATCATGACGAACTTCGGACTGGAGTTTACCTATGTCGACTCCAGCCACCCACGCAACGTGGAGCGCGCGATCCGCAAAAACACGCGTTACGTTTACATCGAGACGCCGACCAATCCGCTGATGGGCCTTACTGACATCGCCGCGGTCGGCGAGATCGCGCACAAGCGCGGTTGCGAAGTCGTGGTCGACAATACCTTCATGTCGCCCTATTTCCAGCAGCCAATCCAGTTTGGTGCGGATCTGGTGATGCACTCGACGACCAAGTTCCTGAACGGCCACAGCGATGGACTGGGTGGCGTGCTGGTCTGTACGACAAAGGAGCAGGCGGAGAAGCTGGCGTTTGTGCAAAAAGCTGTAGGCGCGATCATGTCGCCGTTTGAGTGCTGGCTGGTCCTGCGCGGCACAAAAACGCTGGCCGTGCGCATGAAGCAGCACGACGAGAACGGCCGTGTCATGGCTGACTTCCTCAGTGGCCATCGCAACGTGAAGCAGGTGTTTTATCCGGGCCTGAAGAGCCATCCGCAGCACGAGTTGGCGTCTCGCCAGATGTGGGGCTTCGGTTCGATGATTACGTTTGAGACCGGCTCGCTCGGGAACGCCAAGCGCCTGCTGAAGCGCGTGTGCCTGTGCACCATGGGCGAGTCTCTGGGCGGAGTCGAGACGCTGATCTCACATCCAGCGACGATGACGCACGCAGCCATCGGCGAGAAGGGTCGCAAGGCCATCGGTCTGACCGATGGCATGGTCCGGATATCCGTCGGCATCGAGGACGTTGAGGATTTGATTGCGGATCTGGAGCAGGCGTTGGGATAGCTCTCAGCTGTCAGCTATCCGCCATCAGCTAAGTCTCCCTTCGCCTTTCAGTCAAGTTTTGGCAGGTTGTCTTGCTGATCAGAGGACTGCGAAATCGAAGGACCTCTATAATCCGAAGAGAGCGTGCCTCTGTTTAGGTAGGAGCTCATCGTGTCTACCGCTGAAGCTGAACGCATCACCGAAGTACTGAAGACTGCGAAGACGATCGCTGTGGTCGGTCTCACCGATTCGCCCTTGCGGCCGAGCTACGGTGTGTCGCATTACATGCGCTCGCAGGGATATCGGATCATTCCCGTTAACCCCAACATTACCGATTGGGAGGGCGAAAAGGCTTACGCTTCGCTGCTCGACATTCCCGAGAAGGTTGACATCGTGAATGTTTTTCGCCGCTCTGAAGCGGTGCCGGAAGTGGTGGAGCAGGCACTGCAGATCAAGGCGCCGGTCATCTGGATGCAGGAAGGTGTGATCCACGAACAAGCAGCCGAAAAGGCTCGCCAGGCGGGCGTCTTCGTCGTGATGGATCGTTGCATCCTGAAAGAACATCGCCAGCGCGAGGTCGAGGGCAACTAAACTCGTCGCTTCGTCTCACCGCACAAGGCTGCAACAACGCCTACGCCGCCTGCCAATTGCTACAATCGCCGGGTGACTTCTTCCCGCCTGGAGCGCGTGCAACAACAACTGCGGTTATACGAGCATCCGCTGGTTGAGTTCGACGCGCGCGCCAAAGGCGAAGGGGTTGAATTCATCATCCGGCCGCGTTTCAGCGACCCTCCGGTGCACACCTACTACTTCGACCTGCATCCGCGCGACCTTGACGATCCGCAATTCGAGTGGACCTTCCAGCGCCAGGTGTTCGACTGCCTGCACGATTATCTGGTTGAGATGTTCATCCGCACGCCGCAACACCGCAGGGAAAATCAGCAGATGGAGCGTGAGGGCAAGCTGTGACGTCCTGCCCAGAAGGCCGCCTGCGAAAGCGCATCGCGGATGAGATCGCACGTTATGGCCCGATTCCCTTCTCGCGGTACATGGAGCTGTGCCTGTACGCGCCGGAGCTCGGCTACTACTCGCGGGTTCGTGAGCAGTTCGGTAAGGCGGGGGATTTCTACACTTCCAGCGACGTGCACGCGGTGTTCGGCAGGCTGCTGGCGCGGCAGTTCGAAGAGATGTGGCGGGCGATGGATAAGCCGGCGCGCATTGATCTCGTCGAATTAGGACCAGGGCGAGGGCTGTTTGCGCGCGATGTGTTGGACTGGTCGGCGAAGCAGTTTCCGGCGTTCGCGCGCGCGTTGCATTATGCGCTGGTCGAGCAATCGGAACATCTTCGCGAGAAATTGGGTGAACGGCTGCGGCAACACCTTGAGACGGGAACGTGCAGCATCTTCGATTCGCTGGAAGCGGCAGTAGCGCAGGCAAGCGGCAATATCGTTGTCTTCGGCAACGAGTTCTTTGACGCGCTGCCGGTTGAGGTCATTGACCATCGCGGATCGGTGCGAGTCGTATATCAAAACGGACGATTCGCTGAGACGTTTGTTGCTCCGTCCGCAGCGGAGAACGAATTCCTCGATCACTATGGTGTTCATCCGGAAGAGGGTGAGCGGGTGGAGGCTCCGCTCCTGTCGCTGAGCTGGATGGAGCACATCGCCGGTGCATTCCGCGGTCGGCGCGGCTTTCTGATCCTCATTGATTACGGTTACACGCGCGAGGAGCAGCTTGCCGGGCGGCATCGCGACACCATTATGTGCTATCGCCAGCACACGGCGTGCGCTTCACCCTACGAAGCTCCCGGAGAACAGGACATCACGGCGCACGTCAACTTCACGGCGTTACGTGCGCGCGGCGAGGAGTGCGGCCTGGAAGCGCTGGGATTAGTTACGCAATCGCAATTTCTGATCGGGATCGGCGAAGAGTCGGAATTTGCTGATGCCTTTCAAGATTGCAAGCTCCCACAGGAGCGCGCCAAGGTTGCGTTGCAGCTCAAACACCTGATCTCGCCGGCGGGCATGGGCGAGACGTTCCAGGTACTGCTGATGTCCCACAATGTGGGAGAGGCGCAACTGAGTGGGCTGAAGATGGGGCGTATCGCCGGTTGAAGGGCGGCTCATTACTCATACGCCGGCCTCAGTCCCGGCGCGTTCCCATGGGACTCCAATGCAGATTCTGCCCCGCCCGAGGACCGCAGATTCCTCGACTGCGTTCGGCCGCTGCGCAGCCTCACTCCGCTCGGGATGACAAACTAAAACTGGACCGCCGGGACGCGGCGCTGAAGCGCCGCACTACCTGTTTGCTCCGCCCTACATCCCTGGCTTATCCCCGCTGCTTTGCGGGTTATAAGGCGACTGCAGATACTTGCGTGCGGTATCGAGGGCGTTCTGGGTGTTGTCGTTGGTCTGCAGGGCCTGGCGATATTCGTTGGTCGCGCGTTCGCGCTGACCGGTCAAATCGAAGATCATGCCGAGCTGAATGTGGCTCCAGACCTCGGTCCAGCGCGGAACGCCGTCGCCGTTCAGCGCCTCGCGATAGGCATTGGCGGCGGACTGGTAGTTGTGCTGCTGGAAGAAGACCTCGGCAATGCGATAGTGCGCGAGCGAGCTGTTGCGGTTGATGTCGAGCGCCTTCTGATACTCCTTCAGCGCTTCGGTCAGGTCGCCCTGCTCGACGTCCTGCTGGCCGCGCATGATCGAGGTCCGCACCTGGAGATCCTGCGAATTTTGCAGCACCTGATTGTTGGGATCGATGGTGATGCGGCGGGGCCGGCCGAAAGTATCGACGGAGTAGGCCGAGTTCGTTCCTTCCACTTCAATACGCTTGCTCTCGGTCTTGCCGTCGGTATCGATGCGCAGCAATACGGGCATGCGGAATAAATCCATGTCCTGCGAAATTTCGCCGACGACACGGAATCCCTTCTGGGTACGATAAACCGTATATTTGTTCTTGAACTCGGGCGCGCCGGTCGAGTCGAGCCACTGGGTGAAGAACCAGTTGAGCTGCTGTCCTGAAGCCTGCTCGGCGACCTTACGGAAGTCGTCGACGGTAACCGACTTCCCGGCGTACTGCGAGACAAACGTGCGCATGGTTTTGTCGAAGGCCTCTTCGCCGATAACCCAGCCGAGCATGGCCAGGATCATGCCGCCTTTGTCGGTGACCAGCGATTGAAACTCCGGCGAGAAATAATCCAGCCTGCCAACATCAGCCAGCGGCACCGACACGTAGGCCAGCGCGCCGACCGACATGTCCTTGGTGACTTCCTGAAAGCCAGCTTCGCCGGCGACATGGTCGACGTAGAGCGCTTCGGAGTAACGCGCTCCTCCATCGCTGATCCACCAATCGTTCTTGGTGGCCGGGCTGACCATGGTGCCGAACCACTGATGCGAGATGGCGTTCGCCAGCAGGCGGTAGTTGCCCTTTTCGGTGAACTGATGTCCGGCCAATGCGGCGATCTCCGGCGCCCATGCGGAAGGAACGGTATCGTCCGGCAACTCCACCACGCTGAGATTCTGGTTGTAGGGCGGACCATACAGCGTGGTGAAGAAGAAGAACTCCTTAGTGGCCAGATCGGCGTAATTCGTGGCCGCGGCCTTATGCTCCGGCGTGGTGTAGACGTTGATGTTCAGACCGCCCTCGGTGCTCTTGGTCTGCACATACTTGCCGATGATGACGGTGCCGGGGAAGCTCGGCCGGTCTTCATAAGTGAAGGTCAATGTCTGGCCGCCAGAAGGAGTGGCAAGCCGAGTGAGCGTATCTGCGGGTTGTCCTTTGTGTGACGCAGAAACCTTCTCCTGCACTTCGGCCGGGGCGGCGCTCTGCTTGCCGCTGGCGACTACGGTGTAGCCGGAGGGCACGCTTACGCTGATGGTCGCGGTGAAGCGATTCGTGCCATAGCCAACCATAGGGAACCAGCGTCCGGCGTAGAGGAGATAGGTAATTGGATCGCCGATGTAGGCCAGCTTCAGTCCAGGCACGGGGCTGTCATCGCCCGACTGAATTGCGCCTTCGTACTCGAAGATCAAAGTGTCGGATGAGCCTTTGGTGAGCGTCGCCGGAAGCGAGATGCGGACGGTCGAATCGGAGCTGACGCGCTCGACGGGAAGCGCCTGCCCGTTGGTGTCGATCACACGCGTCGGCCGCAGCGCGTTGTGCAGCTCGAATGTGGCGATGTTGATGTCTTCGAGCGCGGTGAATTTGACGCGAGCCTGGGCCTTGAGCTGATGATTCTGCGGCGTGACGGCGACGTGGATGATGTAGTCGTTGACTTGCAGACGCGGCTTCTCGGCCGCGAAACAGGTTGACACAAACAGGGACACACCAAGTACGAGGCGTCCCAGGGACCTTGCCGCATTACGCATTGGGGAGAGAACTCCAGCTCTTGCTACTAACACAATTATAGAAAATCCGCGGTGGAAGCGGCGAACGGCAGCGTTCCGATTCGCCTTCGTAGCGCCGGTCTCCAGACCGGCTGTCCGGCTGGCGTCTCGCCTGCCGATTCCTGCGCGGGCCGGAGGCCCGCGTTACAGCCGGCTAGGAAGCCGGCGTTACGGTGTCTACCCGCGGAACTAAGCGCCAGCTCTACCTTCCACTACCTTCAGTACGGCTTGGGCGGCACGTTCGGATGCGTTGGCGCCCGACTCCGTCGACTCAAGGCGCTTGCGCACATCGCGAAAACCCTCGATCATCGCCGTCCGCGCCGGGCCTTCGGGAAGAATCTTCCCCAGTTCTTCGCATAACTTCTGTGGCGTGAAGTCGGTTTGAACCAGCTCGGGCACAACATCCCTCTCCGCGATGAGGTTCACCATGGCAAAGCGGTCCACCTTGACTAGACGGCGGCCCAGCCGCCAGGTAAGCGGCGCAACGCAATAGACCATAACGAAAGGCGTACCGATCAGGGATGCTTCCAGCGTCGAGGTACCGCTGGCAACAGCTGCCGCACGCGCGTGTAGCAAGGTGGCGCGCGCATCGCGAGTGAAGGTAATCGGCGGTCCGTGATATTCGCGAAGGAATGAAGTTATCCACTCCTCACTGAGCGTGGAAGCAACCGGCACTGTGTAAACGTAATCCGGACCGAGAAGTTGCACAGCCTGCAGCAGCAACGGAAAGATCTGCGACACTTCGCCGGGACGACTACCCGGCAGCAGCGCAATCCACGGGCGCGAAGGATCGAGCTTGTATTCGCGGGCGAACTGCTCGCGGGTGACGGAGGGCAGCGGGAGATCGGCGAGAGGATGGCCGACAAACTTCGCCGCGATGCCGCGCTCGCGATAGAACTTCTCCTCGAAGGGAAAGATCACCAGCATCTCGTTGACGTATTGGCGGACGCGCTCGATACGGCGCTGCTTCCAGGCCCACAACTGCGGGCTGACGTAATAGATGACCGGCACTCTCTGCTGGTGCAGCTCCCGCGCCAGGCGCAGGTTGAAGTCGGGAAAGTCGATCAGCACGGCCGCGTCGGGCCGGCGGCGCTCCGCCTCGTGAACCACCTGACGAAAGCGGCGATAGATGGTGGGAATGTGCTTGATGACCTCAACAATGCCGACTTCGGCGATCTCGCGCGCGTCGACCAGCAGCTCGCAGCCGGCATTCCGCATCTGCTCGCCGCCCACTCCGAAGAACTCGATTACGGTTCCGGAAGCCACTTGCCGGCGCAAAGCATTCATCAGTTCCGCGCCGTAAAACTCGCCAGAAGCCTCACCGGCGGAGATCAGGATTCGCACACTTGATTATGACAGGTGCTCACAGGTTGTGATGGCAATCGATGCAGAGCGAGCAACTCTTGCAAAGAGGCATATCGGGATCGGGAGGCGTTTTGGGCAACAGGTGAGCGAAGTTCGAAGCATGCGCGCGGTGACACGAAAGACAAGTGATGGGCGGCGCATTTGGTCCCGCGGCAGTGTTCGGTCCCGAGACCGGATGTCCGGCTACGGGATGATTGGCCGTGAGAGTCTGGTTCAGGCCGAGGTACTGCAATCCTTGCACCTGAGCGAAGGTTAGCGTGATGCCCCATGGAACGGTCGCGGTCTTTAGTTTGGCGTCGACCTTCAGCCGAGCCGCCGCGTGACATCCCAGGCAAAGGTCCTGGGTCGAAGCCCATGTGTGGTTAGGGAAATCGCTGGCATGTGGTGAGTGGCAGACGATGCACTCGCCCTTACTGTAAGGGAAATGCAATACCTTTTCCTTCGACAGCGGGTGACAGGTCAAGCAAAGCTGAGTCGCAGGAGAAACCAGATTGACCCGAGTGACGCCTCCCTTGTTCTGGATGTGATGGCAGGTGGTACAACCCGTGATTAGGGCTGTGTGCACGTACTTGCCTTGGGCAATGCCAGTGTGACACGCAGTGCATTTGCTGTCGGCGGTGTCGGCCTTGAGCTGAACCGGATGTTGGCCTCCATTCGACCAAACGTCCGGTTGCTGACCGAAGCCCAGCGCTGGTCCTAGGGTCGCCAGACACAACAGGAGAGCACGACAATAACTCGGACAGCGCACGCCACTACCTCGTCTCGAAAGGAGTTCTGGCCTTGCTGGAGACTATACAAAATGCCCAGCACCTGCGATGTGATGTGCGTACTCGCTGCTTGTTCCACCATCACGCTTGCGCCTCGACGCACTCTGGTGGTTGAGTCACGCCACCTTTTCCCTATTGCCCTTCTCATCGAGGCTCCTGAATACTTAGTATCTCGAATTGTCCCTTTATGTCCCTTGCTCTCCGAAGGCAGGGGGCGGACTATAAAAGCGACATGAGAGCTCATCTGGCCGTGTGACTCTCTCTACTCGTAGCGATCGGGCAAGTTCTGCGGCTCTGAATTCCCAACATTGCGTCACAGGAGATTCCATGAAGCACCGCTCCGTCTGCACTGCTGTTGCCGTTCTGTCCTTGCTGGCCTCGATGGCGGCCCAAAATACTAATAACTCTGCCTCGCAAGCTAGCAACCAATCCACTGCCGTCGCTATGAATGTCGCGACAGCCCAAGTGCCCAGGCTGGTGAAGTTTAGCAGCACGATCCCGGGCTTCAATGCGAATGAAGCTCAGGCTGAAGCCGTCGTCCAGAACGGCGCCAGCGCTGGAAGCGGAGCTGTTGCGGGCGCAGTCACCAGCGCGCCGACCAAAGTTGTCGGCATGACATTCTCTCTCTATTCCGAGCAGACAGGCGGTGCGCCGCTGTGGTCGGAGGTACAGAACGTTAAGGTCGACAGTGCGGGTCATTACACCGTGCAGCTGGGTGCAACCCAGACGGAGGGATTGCCTGTGGAACTGTTCGCCACAGCGCAGGCGCAGTGGCTGGGCGTGCGACAGGAGGGCCAGGCTGAGCAATCGCGTGTGATGCTGCTGAGCGTGCCCTACGCCCTGAAGGCAGCCGACGCCGAGACCTTCGGCGGGAGGCCGCCGTCCGCGTATATGTCCGCGACGAGCAATGGTAGCGGAGTGGCAGCAGGCATGAGTGGGATCGGAGCGACGCAGACTGCGAATGGCAAGCCGTCTTCGCCCACGGTCGGCGGCAGCGGCACCACGAACTACGTTCCGGTCTGGACCAGCAGCTCCAACCTGGGCAGTTCGGTGATCTACCAATCCGGCAACAACCTTGGGATCGGAACCACCACTCCGCCTTATTCTTTGAGCGTCAAAGATAGCGTCAATTTGGCGGCAATTGTCGGGCAGGAGGCAAGCGCCGACGGGACAGGGATTGCCGGCAACGCTCTCGGCAGCGGCGGCCATGGCGTAGAGGGAGTTAGCGTCTCCCAATCTGGGATTGGCGTCTACGGAGCCGACACCTCTCACGCCAGCGGCGGCGTGGGCGTGCAGGGCACAGCCGATGGCCCGACTGCCTACGGAGTCATTGGCAAAGCCAGCAACACCGCGGGGGAGAACTATGGCGTCTATGGCCAAACTGCCAGCCCCGACGGGGTTGGTGTTGCGGGCGGCAACCTGAGCACCACTGGCAACGGCATTGGTGTAACCGGGGAAAGTTCCAGCACGGCGGGCATTGCTGTGCTGGGCAATGCCACTGCCACCACCGGCGCCAACTTCGGCGTTAAGGGAGCTACTTACAGCTCCGGTGGCAATGGAGTCTACGCGGTCTCGAATGCCACCACCGGAGAAAACTATGGGCTCTCGGCCATAAATGCCAGTCCGGATGGAGAGGCCATTTCTGCGTCCAACAGCAGCACTACGGGTTCGTCGATCGCCGTGGCGGCCGTAACCGATAGTGACGATGGTGTTGCTGTGCTTGCAAGTGGAGCGACCCCCGCCACGACTAACGTGACTGAAAGGCCGATCGGAGTTTGGGGGACCACCAACCAAAACAGCGGCGTCGCCCTGGTAGGAACCAACGACAACGGCATCGCCGTCGAAGGCGCCAACAATGCAGACAACCTCGCAACTGGGTTGTTTGAGAATAATGAGACCACCGACTTCCAGGGCCCGGTGGTGATCGCACACGGCGTCGGCTACGACGGAACCTGCATCTTGGATGTGAGCGGCAACCTGAGCTGCACCGGCTCCAAGTCTGCTGTGGTTCCCGTCGACGCCGGCTCGCGAATGGTGGCGCTCTACGCCGTGGAAGCTCCGGACAACTGGTTCGAAGACATCGGCTCAGGCCAGTTGGCGAATGGTTCCGCGATCGTGCAACTCGAACCGACGTTTGCCCAAACCGTCAACAGCGGAGTTGAGTATCACGTCTTCCTCACTCCCAACGGTGACTGCAAAGGCCTCTACGTCGCCAACAAAACTGCTGGCAGCTTTGAGGTACGTGAGTTGGGCGGCGGAAAAGCCAGCATCGGCTTCGACTATCGCGTCATCGCGCGTCGCAAGGGTTACGAGCAGATTCGCATGGCCGACAAGACGAAGGTCTTTGCTGGCGTGAAGGCGCATGATCAGCTGGCGAAACGACCAGCGCCAGCAGTGGCGAAGAGAACGCCGGCGTCCAACACGGTTCCGAACCTGCGGTCGAGCATCGCCGTTCCGAATGTGCTTCAGCCGTCGCTAGCGCCTGCCCAGCCCTCAACTGCCAAGGCTCACAACTGAGCTGGTGGATCAGTCGTCCGCTGAGGCGTGCACGATTGGAGCGGAATATTCCGCCGGCAATACCATCGGCGCGGGAATCTCCTGGTCTTTGTACTGCAGTTGGTACAGCTTCCAGTAGATCCCGCGCTGCGCCAGCAGTTGCTGGTGCGAACCGATCTCGCGCACCTGACCTTTGTGCATCACGATGATCTTGTTCGAGCGCTGAATCGTACTTAGCCGATGCGCGATGATGATCGACGTGCGTCCTTCGACCATGCGCGTCACCGCCTCGCGCACGCGGAACTCGGTCTCCGTGTCCACACTCGAAGTGGCTTCGTCGAGAATCAGGATCTTCGGATTGTGCGCCAGCGCTCGCGCAAACGAGATCAACTGCTTTTGTCCCGTCGATAACGTGCTGCCGCGCTCCTTCACTTCCTCGTCAAAGCCGGCCGGCAGCGAGCGAATGAAATCGGCGACGTTCACCTGCTCGGCTGCGTTCTCCACCGACTCATCCTCAATCCAGCTGGTGCCCAGGCGAATGTTGCCGGCGATCGTTCCCGAGAACAGGAACGGGTCCTGCAACACAACCCCATAGCGGCGGCGCAGCTCGCTCAAATCAATCTCGCGAATGTCAACGCCGTCGATGCGGATCGCTCCCTTCTGAACATCGTAGAAGCGGAGGAGCAGCGAGATGATCGTGGTCTTGCCCGCGCCGGTGTGGCCGACGATGGCAACCGTCTCGCCCGGCTCGATGGTGAACGAAACGTCGCGGAGGATCCAGTCGTATTCCACTTCAGCGGCCAAGTCGGGCGCGTCGGTTTTGCCATCCTTAGGAACGACGCTCAGCTTCACTTTCTCGCCCTTGCTCGCGGCTTCGGCCGCAGCCTGCGCCATGGTGCGATAGGCGAACCACACATGATCGAACTCGATGCGGCCCGCTCCTTGCGGCGCCTTCGGCTTTGCCGGCGAAACAATTTCCGGCGACGTGTCCAGCAGCTTGAAGATCCGTTCGCTCGACGCCATCGCCGACTGCAGGATGTTGTATTTCTCGCTCAAATCCTGGATCGGGCGGAAGAAGCGCTGCGCATATTGCATGAAGGCAACCAGCACGCCGAGCGTCACGAAGCCGCGCAGCACCTCATTGCCGCCAAACCACACCACGCCCGCGATCGCCACCGCCGACAGCACTTCCACAATCGGGTAGTAAACCGAGTGCGCCATGATCGCGTCCTTGAACGCGTCCATGTGGGTGCGATTGATCTTCTCGAACTGTTCGTAGGCCCGCTTTTCACGGTTGAACAGCTGCAGCACTACGATGCCGGTCACGTGCTCCTGCAGATACGCGTTGATCCTGGCAATCGCCACGCGGATTCTGCGGTAGCTATCGCGCACCTTGCGCCGGAAGATCGAGGTCGCATAGAAGATGACCGGCAGCACGGCGAAGGTGATCAGCGCCAGCCGCCAGCTCATGTTGAGCATGATGGCCAGAATCCCGGCCAGCACGAAGATGTCTTCGAAGATCGATACCACGCCGGCGGTGAACATCTCGTTCAGCGCGTCGACGTCGCTGGTCACACGCGTCACCAAACGCCCCACGGGATTCCTGTCGTAAAACGAGATGTGCAGCCGTTGCAGATGACGGAAGATCTGACTGCGCAAATCGAACATCACCTTCTGCCCAGTCCACTGCATAATGTAGGTCTGCGTGAACTCGAACAGAAAGCTGGCCAGCAGCAGTCCGATGTACATCCCGGAGATCTGGGCCACGCCGGTCAGCGGATTCGGGCTGAGGAAGCGATCCAGCAGCGAATGGGCTTCTTTGTGATTGGCCAGGTATTTGTCGATGGCGACTTTGGTGAGATACGGCCCGAGGACGTCGGCGCCCGCCTTCAGCACGATCGCCACCAGCGCCACTGCAACCTGCCAGCGGTAGGAATGCAGGTACCTGAGCAGGCGCTTCATCAGCCTGGCATCGTATGCCTTGCCTAATACCTCTTCTTCCTGAATCGCCATGGGCCCTTAACTGATTGTAAGCGCTAGGTAGTAAGTCATATAGACGAAAGCCGGCCCGGCCGCGATGGAGAAAGTTTGACCATCTCCAACGCTTTGTGTCAGGGCACGACTTCTACAGGCTGCTGAAATGGTCGATTGTGGAGGGTTTTGAAGGCGCGGCTTCAGCTGCGCCGCCACAAGCCGTCGGTCCTACGGCCGAGACCAAGCCACCCCGCCGTTCTCGTCGTAGAAGGTCTCTTGAATACTGGCACCATCGAGGCGGAGCACGGCAAATCCATTAAACACACGTTGTGGGATATCGGGATCGTTTGCGGACCGATGCTCGTACCACTCAACCTGTGCGCTGCCGGCCAGCTCTGTTGCATCGCCCCACGGCAGGGCGCCGTGGCCGCAGCAACGGCAAAGCGTCTGGCCCGGACCCTGAGGCTTGTATGCCACCGCAGCATGCACATGTCCCCAATACCAGTACGCCGGACCGCCTCCGCCGGGAAAGCCGCCCATCACCTGCTCGAACAGGAGGTTGGTCGCCGCACCAGTTTCGTCCAGCCCGTTGTGATGGGTGAGGATGATGACTTTCTGACCATTGAGGGCGGCCTGCGCCGTTTTCTGCAGCAGAAAATCATTCTGCGGGTTTTGCAGTCCGCTCGAGAACAGCGCCCCATCCAGGTAGAGATCGTCCTCATCGGAAAAGTAGGCGGAGTCCAGTCCGATAATCATCCAATTCTTGTTCTCCAGCGAGAAAAAGCTGCAACCACCCTGTTTTTCGAAGGGGGCATTTGCGATGGCCTTAAAGTATGGCTTCGAGCCGGAGTACATCTCGTGATTGGAGTTCAGTGAAAATGACCCGATTGTGCCCGGCGTCCACAGATTGCTGAGCGAATGTACTTCTTCGTCCGAGGTCCCCGCGTAGTAGACGTCTCCCAGGTGGATGGTGATTTCAGGCTTGAGCAGGGAAAGATGGTTGCGCACATCCGTACTGGCCGCCGGATTACGCGGGTTACGCCAGTCTCCCGTGCCCCAATCGCCGGCAATGCCGATGCTCACCTGGTCGGGAATTTCAACGGTTTGCGGCTTGTCAACAAAAGCATGTTTGCCGCCGATGATGGGCAGGAGACTTTCCAGGAAGACGGCGAACGCTTCTACCCAACCGGGGTCCAGTTGCTCCCACTTGCCCGTTCCCCAGATCACGCCGTCCGGGCCCACGTCAATCACGATTCCAGCTTGCAGGCTGTATGCGACCGCATCGGAGTCGTCCGAAAGGGCCGTATGGGCCAGCATCAACTGATGCGGAGCCGCGGCTGCGGGCGCTTTCCCGGTCTGCACCAACTGCACCGCCTGCTCGTTCGCCGCCAGGATGAGAGGCGCGAGCTTCGCCTGTTTAGCTGCGGGAAGCAGATTCCAGGCGGCTTTGATGCGGCTGGAGAGGACGGGATCAAGGTTGATCTTCATGGGGGTGTGCCCTCACCGGTTGTTTGAAAGATTAGGAGATGTTACCGCGGTTCTACTCTGAACCTCATGAATTTCCTGCCAATTGTCCGTGGTATGAAAATAAGTAAGGCTGGGACGCAAGACTCGCACTTGGGGTTAGTCGACCTTGCGCAACACCAGCGCCGAGTTCTTCGATCCAAACGCAATGCAATTGCACACCGCGTGCTCGATCTCCGCGCTGCGCCCGGCTTCGGGAACGTAATCCAGATCGCACTCCGGATCAGGGACTTCCAGGTTAATTGTCGGCGGAATCTGGCGATGATGCATCGCCACCAGCGTCGCCGCGATTCCGGCCGCACCGCACGCTCCCTGCGGATGTCCGATCTGCGACTTCAGGCTCGACATCGGCGTCGCACGCGCCTTGTCGCCCAGGGCCAGCTTCAGAGCACGCGTCTCGATGCGATCGTTCAGCTGCGTCGAAGTCCCGTGCAGATTGACATAATCAACGTCCTTAGCCGCGATGCCGGCGTCCTCCATCGCCATCTGGATGGCGCGTGCCGGCTCCTCGCCGCACTCCTGCAAACGGACGCGATGGAAGGCTTCGCACGTGGAACCGTATCCCGCGACTTCGGCCAGGATCTTCGCCCCGCGGGCGCGGGCATGCTCATACTCCTCCAGGAAGAACATCCACGAGCCTTCGGCCACGACAAAGCCATCGCGGTCAGCGGAGAACGGCCGCGACGCGCGCTCCGGCGCATGGTTCCACGACCCCGTCATGATCTTCATCAGGGTGAAGCCCTTCATGATGCCGGGCGCGATCGGCGCATCGACGCCGCCCACCAGCATCATGGGCAGAAAGCCGAACTGAATCTGCCGCAGCGCGTAGCCGAAGGCATCGGTCGACGAGGTGCATCCGGTGGTGATGACGTGACTCATCCCGCGCAGCCCAAAGCGCATACTCACTTCGCTGGAGAGCGTGCCCATGGTCCCGCTGGGAATGCAGAACAGGCTCACCTGCTTCACCTTGCCGGTGAGCCACAGCCGCACCTGCTCTTCAGAAAATTCCTGCGCTCCGCCGCCGGAGCCCAGCACCACTCCGATCTCGCGCTGCTCGGCCAGCGAGAGTCGCGATGTCTCGATGCCCGCGTCCTGCAGAGCCTCGGTTGACGCAGCCAGCGCCAGCGGCACGACGCGGGAGACGTGTTTGCGCTCATGCGCCTCGACCCAGGCAAGTTCGTCGAAGCCCTCTACCGAACCGGCGATCTGAACCGGCAAATCGCTGGCGTCGAAGCTGCTTACGCGGCGCACGCCGCTGGTTCCGGCGAGCACCGCGCGGCAAAAAGCTTCGTTGCCGATGCCGTTCGGGCTGACCGCGCCCATGCCGGTGATGACCACACGTTTTTTAATGGAAAAGTTTGGCATTTAGCAGTTAGTTATTAGCACTTAGCAATTAGCCACTACTGCCATCCTACATCGCCGTGGCCGCAAAAGCAGAATCAGACGCGGCTGCAAGCAAAATCGATGACAGATATTATGGAATGTGATTCGACCCGAGTTGCTTCGCGTGTCCAGCGATGCCTAGCCTCACAGTAGGTTCGCTAAATGCTAATCGCTGACAGCTAATTGCTTGCCTTTAGGAATTTACATCTCCGTCCCCTTTTGCCGCACCAAGTGCAGCTTCTGCAACTTCGCCTCAGGAGTGTTTTCGCGCGCGCTATTCGATCGCTATGTGCAGCAGCTGTGCTCAGATATCGAATCTTCCGATGATATCGCGACCGATCTCGGAGCCGTCCGCGATCGGCACGTCGACTCCATCTACCTCGGCGGCGGCACGCCTTCAGTCCTTGCGCCCGAGCAATTAACCCGAATCTTCCAAACACTCCGTAATATATTCGATGTCCAGCGCTCGGCGGAGATCACCGTCGAGTGCGCGCCAGGCACGATCACCGGTGAAATCCTGCAAGCGCTGATAGCTTGTGGCGTGAATCGCGTCAGCCTGGGCGTGCAATCCTTCATAGATAAGGAGTGTTCTTCCGTCGGCCGGCTGCACACGGGAGCCGTCACACTAGACGACATCGCTAGCCTCCGCGCCGCCGGCATCGGCAACATCGGCATCGACCTCATCGCCGGCCTGCCTCATCAGACTGCCAACAGCTGGGAGTTCTCCCTGAGCGAAACTCTCGCCACCGGCGTGCCCCATGTCAGCGTGTACATGCTGGAGGTCGACGAGGATTCGCGTCTGGGCAGCGAACTGCTCGCCGGCGGCAGCCGCTATCACGCGCATTTCGTTCCCGACGATGATCTCACCGCCGATCTCTACCTCGCCGCATGTGACCGCCTGGAAAAAGGCGGCGTGCAGCAATACGAAATCTCAAACTTTGCGCGCCCGGTTACGCATGGCATCGGCCTGCGCGACTCGCGCCACAATCTCAAGTACTGGACGCGCCAGCCCTACGTCGGCTTCGGCGTTGACGCGCATTCCATGCTGCCGGCCACAGCCGCACTCAACGCCCACGGCATCGAAGCCGTCCGCTTCGCCACTCCCGATTCCTTCGAAGTATATTCTTCAGCGAGAAATCATGCCGCTCGCGTCCAACAGCTTCTGGCCTCGCGCACCCTGGTCGACAAACAAGCTGCTCTCGAAGAATCCTTCTTCCTCGGACTGCGCCTCAATCGCGGTATCGCATTCTCCCAGCTTCAGCAGGAGTTTGGCAATGACGTTGTCGAAACCTATGCGCCTATCTTTGCCGAGCTTGTGGATGCTGGATTACTGGAAAAAACCGCCGCCCTTGGCCTGCGTCTCACTCCCCGCGGCCGGTTGCTCTCCAATGAAGTATTTGGCCGCTTCCTGAAGACTTCCACTTCCCGTACAACTCCCGCGTAGGAATCGGATTCCAATTTCCAGCGCCAGATTCTTGGCTCGGAGGGGCATTCAATGCTTTGGACGATTTTCGCCATCCTGCTGGTTTTGTGGCTGTTGGGATTTGGTTTCCACATCGCAGGAAGCCTGATTCACATACTCCTCGTCTTGGCCGTGATCGTGCTGATCATCAACCTGGTGACCGGCCGCCGGGCGGTCTGACCAGATTAGAAAAGCGGCTCTTATAAGAGCGATGGCTGACAGCGAAAAGCTGACAGCGAAAAGCTTTTATCCCGCCACTTCTTCCAGCTGCTTCTGGTCGATGTCGAAGTTGGAGTAGACGTGCTCGACGTCGTCGTTGTCTTCCAGAGCTTCCAGCAGCCGGATCATGGTGTTGGCCTGCTGGCCCTCAAGCTTGGTGTAGTTCTGCGGCACCATCGCGACCTCGGCGACGTCGGTCTTGATTCCCGCACTCTTCAGCGCTTCCAGCACACCCTCATACGCGGAGGGATCGGTAAGGATCTCCCAGCTTTCGCCGTCGTCCTTCAGGTCGTCGGCGCCGGCTTCCAGCACCAGGTTCATCAGGTCGTCTTCCTTCGCCGCTGACTTGGCGATGATGATGTCGCCCTTCTTGTGGAACATCCAACCCACCGAGCCGGCCTCACCCATATTCCCGCCGTTCTTGCTGAACACGTGGCGAAGCTCGCTGACGGTGCGGTTGCGGTTGTCGGTCGAGACCTGAACCAGAATCGCAACTCCGCCCGGCCCATAGCCTTCAAACGTGACTTCTTCGTACGAGACGCCGGGCAGTTCACCGGTACCGCGCTGAATCGCGCGCTTGATGTTGTCGGCCGGCATGTTCTCCGCCTTGGCCGCAGCCACCGCGCCGCGCAGCCGGGGATTTTTCTCGGGATCACCACCGCTTTTCGCTGCGATGGTGATTTCCTTGATTAGCCGGGTGAAGATCTTGCCGCGCTTGGCATCCAGCGCGCCCTTCTTATGCTTAATTGTTGCCCATTTTGAATGGCCTGACATGGGGAAACCTCAGATTTACGATGACATTATGACGAGTACCGACGTCTTGCCCGCGGAGTGAAGACGTAAGAATGTCTCCCCCTCCACAGCTTCGCGGAGGTACGGGCAGGCTCGATTATATCCCGGCCATCAAGCCTCAGTCGAGATTTAGCAGCCTGGAGCGGCGGTTCACTACATGGTGTCGGGCGGCACGATGTCCACGCGGCGCTGCTGTTGATAGCAGGTGTCATCCGTGGCATTGCAAACCGGGTACAGCTTGCCCCATCCCGTCGCAAACTGGATGCGCGATTCGGCGACGCCGGCCTTGACCAATGCTGCCTTCACGTGTTGCGCCCGGCGATACGATAGCACCAGGTTGTAGAAGATATCGCCGCGAATATCGGCGTAGCCCTGAATCCACATCGTCGAAGCGGTGTTCTGGCTCAGCCACGTTCCGTCCGCAGTCACCACATCCGGATTGGTTACCCGGTTGTAGATGTTGAAGGGGAAATAGATCTCCTTCACATTCTGAATCAGATCCTGCGCCTGCGGAGACAGCGGCGGGAAGTGAGCCTGGGGAGAAGCTGCGTTGTCCTGGGCCATAAGTCTGCTGGCCGGCATGAAAACCGTGATGGCAATCAGAAAGGCAGCGAGAAAAACCCAATAGCGCTGGCTGGGTACGAAGTTACGCATAACTCCTCCGATGATAGATTTTGTCTCCCGAAGCGGAAGCGTCTGCCTGCTTCTGGTGGAGACAAAAGTCCGTTGCGACCACTTCCGGGTCGCGGCGACTTCTGCGGAAGCATATCCGACGAATATTACAGGATGATTAAACCCTTGGAGTCGATCTTGCGATTTCTTGAGATATCAGCCGAAGCTGGAGACGCGGTAAGAATGGGCTCGTTCGTGTCCCACCGTGACCCATTTTGGCGGTCGTAACCTGTTGAGCAACGGCCTTATTCGCGGAACTTTCATTTTCTATTCACGAATCTTTAACTTTCTCTAAATACGATTTCGCTGACCTATTTCACGCCAGTATTGGTGAAGGTGTACTCGTGTGCGGCTTGGCCGCTCGGTGGTAGATGGTTCCGTGTAGCTGTTGCTTTTCAGGAGAGAAAATGAAACGACGACTCGTTCTGGCCCTGACTTTACTTATCACCACAAGCGTTTTCGCGCAGACCGATCCTCAAACTTCGAAACCCAAAGCCCGCAGCAGTTCCGGCGGGGTTTCCAAGCAATTGGAGGATATGAAGGACGCCATCTCGGCGCAGCAACAGCAGATTCAGCAGCTGCAACAGCAGATCTCGGCTCGCGATCAGGCCATCCAGCAGCTCCAGTCGCAGATCGCCAACATGCCGGCGCCTCAGCCGCCTCCGCCGCCGGCCCCCAGTTGCTGCGATGAAGTTGGCGCGCTGCAGCACGATGTTGCCGACCTGAAAACGGTTTCCGGCAACACCGTAAATGAACTCCAGGAAACGCAGAAGCGCGTGGCCGCCCTGGAGAGCCCGCTGGCGATTCACTACAAGGGAATCACCATCACGCCGGGTGGCTTCCTGGCGGCTGAAACTGTGTGGCGTCAGCGTGCGTTGGGCGCCGACATCAATACGCCCTTCAACTCGATTCCGTACTTCGGCTCCTCGCAGGCGCACATGTCTGAGTTCTACGGATCTGGACGTCAGTCGCGTATCTCCATGCTCGCGCAAGGCAAGCTGGACAACATGACCATGACCGGCTACGTCGAGACCGACTTCCTCGGCGCCGGCGTCACTTCCAACAACAACGAAAGCAACTCTTACGTCCTCCGTCAGCGGCAGGCTTGGGGTCAGGCTGCTCTCAACAGCGGCTGGAGCTTCACCGGCGGCCAGATGTGGAGCTTGGTGACCGAAACCAAGATAGGCGAAGACAACCGCACCGAAGCCGTTCCGATGACCATCGACCCGCAGTACACCGTCGGCTTCAGCTGGGCGCGTCAATATGCCTTCCGCGTGACCAAGAACTGGAACAACAAGGTCTGGGCGGGAATATCCGTCGAAAACTCCCAGGAAACGGTCACCGCTCACGGCAACACCGCTGGCTCGTATCTGGTCGGTTCACCCGGGAACGGGGGCGGTCTGTATAACGGCGGGATCAGTGGTTGCACCACCGCAGTCAACTCCAGTGGTGCTCCGGTCACCACCTGCACGGCTCTTGCGAACTACTCGTTCAACCCCTCACCCGACTTCCTCGGCAAACTGGTTTTCCAGCCCGGCTTCGGGCACTATGAGATCTTCGGCCTCGGAATTCCGTTCCGCGATCGCATCTTCCCCAACGCTGGAGCGACTACGCCCAGTGCAGCCGGCGCCTATAACAGCTCCACCTGGGGCGGCGGCGGCGGCGCCAATGCTCGCTGGTCGTTCGCCCAGAAGCGGGTTGACTTCGGTTTGCACGGCTTGGGTGGCAAGGGTACCGGCCGCTATGGAACCGCCGGACTTGCTGATGCGACCATCGGTCCGAGCGGCTTCATCCAACCAATCAACAACGCCCAGGGTTTGGCAACGATCGAGTATCACTCAGCCAAGTGGGATTGGTACGGCAACGGCGGTGTCGAGTATGACGGCCGTCAGGCGTACCTGAACTCCAAGGGTCTGCAGACGATCGGCTACGGCGGCCTCAATGCGGCCAGCTATGGTTGCGGCATCGAGACCCTGCCCAGCACCGCCTTCGGCGCCGGATTCGATCCCGGCAGCTTGGCTAACTGCACCGCCGATACCAAGGACATCTGGGAAGGCACCCTCGGCTTCTGGTACAAGCCCTACAACGGTCCCAAGGGCAGACTGCAGTTTGGTCTGCAGTACTCCTACGTGACCAAGACCGCCTGGGCCGGCATTGGCACCAAGGCTCCTTACCCCAGTGCCTTCTCCACGCCTAGCGCCATTGACAACATGTTCTTCACATCCTTCCGCTACTACCTACCGTAAGCGGCCAGGGGTGGCTGGTGCTCGGCCAGCCACCCTTGTCAACCCCAAGCAGGTCTTTTTGTGAAGTAAGAATGTGCCCCGTTTCCAACGCGGTTTTGGCTAGGGCGGGCATCTGATTTTCTAACAACTGACAACTTCTCCGCAGCTACGGGTGCCCCACTCTAGCCGTCTTTTGGCTAGGGTGGGGATTTTGCTAGGGTCGAGCGTCTGATGTTTGTGAGAGCTAACAATACCCGCTCAGGCTGGGTGGTTTGGGGCTGGGTGACTTACTGACAACCGACAACTGACAACCGGCAACGGCTTCTGGGTGCCCCACTCTAGCCTTCGTTTGGCTAGGGTGGGGATTTTCACACTCTTCCCTACACCCTCACAATCATGACTTCGGTCGACTTGATCAGCGCTGCGGCTTTGTCTCCGCGCTTCAGGCGCATCTCGCGCGCTGCGTCGGCAGTAATGATGGACGTGATGTGCTGCCCGCCAATCGATAGCTTGATTTGCGCCACCAGGCCTTCCACGCGTACTTCCACGATGCGGCCCACCAGTTGATTGCGTCCGCTGATGGAGCGGAAGTTGGCCCGGTTCTCCACCGGCTGCTTGCCAAGCGACTTGTAGAGATAGGCGTCTAATTCGCTTTGCGGGATGCGATGGTGTCCGCCGGCCGTTTTCACCGTGCGCAGCTTCCCCTTGTAGATCCACTGCTTCAGGCTGGCATAGCTGATGCCTAAAATCACGGCGGCATCGCGCGGACGCAACAATTCTTCCGACTTCGGGCTCATGTTTTGGCATTGTAGAGCAGGTCGCGGCGGGCTGCTCCGGTTACCCAAGCTGGAACTGTTCCCGAAAAGGCGGCCGCGCCACCGAATCGCAGCTCCCAGTCAAGTCTTTGCGCTTGTCGGCCGATAACTTTCTTGCAACGCTGTTGTTGACCAGCGCCGCATGAAGAACGCACCTAGCGAACACGCCAGTAGATTTCCCGACCTCCCGCCTACCTTCGACCGGCGGCGGCGGGAACGAGTCCCTTTGAGGATCCCCCTGCGGATTCTCACTTACGGCATGTTGGTGGACAAGGCTAACGACGCAGTTTGCACCGACTTAAGCGAAGGAGGCGTCGCCTTCGATTGCCCTTCCGAGCTGAACGTCGGCGACATCGTTATCCTCGAATTCCACCAAAAGGGCGAAACCGCCTACCGGTGCCACGCTCGCCTGGCTTACCGCATCGGCGGCCGCTATGGAGCCTACTTCCTCGCCGGAGAATAGCTCTCAGATTAGCCGGAGGTCTCCTCCAGCGCTTCCAGCACCAGTCTGGCCGATGCCAGATCTTCCACCGCCAATCCCAACGACTTGAACACAGTGATCTCCGCTTGCGGCTTCGGCTTCGTCCCGGCCAGCAACTCACCCAGCTCGGCATAAATCTTCGCGTTGGCCAGCAAGATGTCCCCTGACTCCTTCATCGCAGCTTCGCGGGAATCTACGATCACGGCGCCACGCATGGCATCGTCATCCAATTCGCGATTCTTCGTCCCCACCGCGCCGACCGCATTCACCAGCGCTCCCGGCTTCAGCCACGCACCCCGCAGCACCGGAGCCGACGATTCCGTCACCGTCACCACCACATCAGCGCCGCGTACCGTTTCCTCTGCGGACATTGACCGCGCACCAATCTCCTCAGCCAGCGCTTGTGCATTTTCCTGATTGCGACTCCATACCCGAACGTCGTCGAACTTTCGCACCAGCGAGAGCGCCCGGAAATGCGACCGCGCTTGCACGCCACTGCCCAGAATCGCCAGGCCCTTCGCACCCGGCGCCGACAGCAGCTTCGACGCCACTGCCGATACAGCGGCCGTTCTTAGTTCGGTGATGAGACGGCCGTCCATCATTGCCAGCGGCTCTCCAGTCTCCGCGTTGAACAGCGCGATAATCGCCTGATGCGTCGGCATACCGCGCGCGGAGTTTTCCGGATATAGATTGACCAGCTTCGCTCCCATTACGTCGCCGTAGACCGCCGGCATAAGGCCCATAAACCCACGATACTGCACGACCGGGATGACGCTGCGAACCGGTTGCACCACCCGTCCGGCAGAGAAGTCGATCAGGGCGCGCTCCATCGCCGGAATCAAATCTTCCAGCCGCAGCAACGGACAGATGGTCTCTTCGTCTAAGAAGCGAATGGACGGAGCGGACTTGCGGGGCTCAACCATAGCCCGCCAATTTTAATGTAGAGTAGGCAGCAATATCACCAGCATGCAGGAGGTAGAAATGACAGCTTCTGGCCAATCGAGACGGCAGGTCCTGACCTATTTGTTGCTCGTCTTTGCCTTCAGCTCTGTCTTCTATTTCCTTGTTTTGCGAAGTGGCAAGCTTGGCGCCGCCGGTGGCCTCTACGTCACGGGCATCATGTGGTGTCCGGCGTTGGCAGCGTTTGCCACGCTCAAGCTCAATCGTCGCAGCCTCAGCGAACTGGGTTGGAAATGGCCGCAGACCAGGTACATGGTGATGTCCTGGTTCCTTCCCTTGCTCTACGCTGCCATCGCTTATGTCATCGTGTGGACGACCGGTCTCGGCGGCTTCCCCAATCGCGACTTCATGCAACACCTCACCGTCCGCATGGGGCTGCACGCCTCACCAGCTGTTTCCACCGTTCTCTATCTGATCATCGCCGGCAGCTTCGGACTGGTTTTCGGCTTGGCAACTGCCGTAGGTGAAGAGATCGGCTGGCGCGGATTTCTGGTTCCCGAGCTTTCCAAGACAGTAGGCTTCACTGCGACATCGCTGATCAGCGGGATCGTTTGGGCGGTTTGGCATTTCCCCATCCTCATCTGGGGCGACTACAACGCGGGCACGCCGGCCTGGTACTCGCTGCCGTGCTTCACGATCATGGTCGTGGAACTGGCTTTCATCTTCGCCTGGATGCGGCTGAAGTCCGGCAGCCTTTGGACCGCCGCAATGCTTCACGCCAGCCATAATCTGTACATTCAGGAAATCTTCAGCCCTCTGACGAGAAATACCGGCAAGACCGCCTGGTTCATCGATGAGTTCGGAGCGGTGTTGCCGATCGTGCTCCTTTTCTTCGCGATTTACTTCTGGCGGCGTCGGAGCGAGTTAACCCAGAACGCGATTGCAGATCAGAACACCGCAGCTTTGTCCCCGGTGGCCGTCAATATGGGCGGTGGGCGATAGCCATGCTTAAGGTGAAGAAATTGTCCCCCGATGCCGTTCTTCCGACCGTCGCTCATCCCGGCGAAGACATCGGCTACGACCTGTACTCCGCCGAGGAGCTCACCATCGCCGCGCACGGAGCAGCCGGTGTTCCTACCGGCATTGCGATCGAGTTCGTTCCCACCGCCGGCGGCATTGTGAAAACTCGCTCCGGCTTGGCCAAGAAGCGGCTGATGTGCAACGCCGGCGTCATCGACGCTGGGTATCGTGGCGAGATCATCGTGCTCATGGAGAATCTCGGAGACGAGCCCTACACCATTCGCAAGGGCGACAAGATCGCGCAGTTGCTGGAGCACCGCTTCCTTGCGGGCGAAGCGGTGGAAGGCGAGTTAAGTGACGCTAGCCGTGGCTCCAAGGGTTTTGGATCGAGTGGGCAATAGACAGTCAGCAACGGCAGCGACGCGTTTCAGATCGAGAACCGAGTCCCGCTGGGCGGGACGGAACAATGATAGCCCAGCACGTAGCGGGGACCCGGTTCGCGCTTCGGTTGCGCGAACTGGGGAAGCGGAGTGCTGGGTAGCGTCGACCTTGGAACCCGAGTCCCGTAGGGACGACAGATAACAGGCGGAGACTAGAGGCTCGCGATGTGTAGTGCAGCGGAAGCGGTGAGTCGGACTTACAAGAGGCAAGTCTTCGCAGCGCTCACAGCAGTTCTCCTGACAGTGGCAACGTCGAGCTCGCAAACCTCGCCCGCGCCCGCCGCGCAATTCGATGCTGCCGCCGAGGCCCAGCTGGTTCAGCTAATCAATCAGACCCGCAGCGAGCAGGGCCTTTCGCCTCTGACCGTCGACGAGCGTTTGACCCGTGCAGCTCGCAAGCACACGCAACTGATGGTGCAGCACCTGGCCCTATCGCACCAGTTTGATGGCGAGCCGCCTCCGCAAACCCGCTGCTCCAACGAGGGCCTACCGGCGGACAGCTCCAGCGAGAATGTCGCGCTCAACCAGAGCATTCCCGGAGCGCACGATGCGCTGATGCATTCACCGCCCCACCGCGAGGCGATTCTCGATCCCAATTTCAACGTGGTTGGCGTGGCCGTCCTGCAAACCGATGAGGGCTTTTTCGTCACCGAGGATTTCGCTCGCAAGCTGCCGGAAATGTCGGAACAGGAGGCCGAGGCTGCAGTGCAAACCTCGATCCAGCGATACGCATTGTCGAGCGGATTCCCGGCTCCCGGACGCAAGCCTCAGCCTCAGCTCCGGCATATCGCATGCCAGATGGCGCTCAACGATGCATTGGATAGCGGCGCCGCAATGCGGCTGCCCGAGGTGCACGGCGTCCTGGCGTGGACCGCAGCCGATCCTGCGAAGCTGCCGAAGGGAATTGGGCAGGTGCTCAAGCCGCAGATCTCCGGGTATTCGCTGGGAGCTTGTTTTGCTCCCAGCGTGAGCCATCCCGGAGGCGTTTACTGGTTAGTAATGGTGACGTACTGATATGAATGGACGCCGGCTCAGGCGCCCTTGCTCGGGCTGAGCGTTGCTAATGAATCGTTCCCGCGTGCGCCGCGGGTGGCGTTACGCTATGAATCCGTGTTGTCTTGCCGGCCAGGCTGGACTTGATGTACTCCTCGCCAGCCTCCATCATGTGTGTCCAGACGGCTTGCGCCCGTCCCTGCTCGTTTAAGAACACCGCTACTTCGGCCGCGTTCATATGGCTCCCCGCCTCTTTGGCAAACTGCAGGACGTGGGCCAGGGTGATCTCGGCAGTAATCTTCTCGCGCCAACACTTCTTCTTCAGGTCAATCATTTCTGCTTCCCGACAGAATGGATTTTCCCCCACTGCAATACAAAATACAGGTTACGGCGAAGAGTGCCCACATCAGTTATCACTCTCTGATGTGATCTCGGTCACAGGCGAATGTTCGTGGGAGTTTTCCGTGGCCCGACCAGCAATGAACCACAGAGGCCCAGAGAATAAGAAGAAGAAAACGCCTTACGAAAAACATCAGGCAGGAATCGAAAGATGAAAACAAGAACCTCAGTGTATTCCGTGCTTCCGTGCTGAAAACCTGCGCCCTTTGCATTTATGAAGCACAAGCCGACTACCGATACCAGGAGGCCACCGGGTTCCGCTGTTTCTTTCGTTCGTTCTCTCTTGTTCTTTTGTTCTTTCTTTTTTCTTCTCTGTGCCTCTTGTGTCTCTGTGGTAAGAACCGGTCTCATGAACCTGTGCTACCCTCGGTTTTCGGGATGGCCGAGACCTCGCAAATCTACGTCGGCACCGCGGGATGGTCCTACAAAGACTGGGAGGGAATTGTCTACCCGGCGCAGATCAAGAAGTCCGAGCACCCTGTGGAATACATGGCCCGCTACGTTGACGTGCTGGAGATCAACACCTCGTTCTACGGACACATCAAGCCGGAGTGGGGCAAGCTGTGGTGCCGCCTGGCGCGAGCGGTCAATCCGCAATTCCTGTTCACCGCCAAGCTCAACCGAGCATTTACGCATTCGCCGATCGCGGTTCTGGAGAGCACCTCAGCCGAGACCATTCGCGCGACAGTAGAGGACGAACAGCTCACTAAAGAAGGTTTGGAATCTGTTGCCGCGGAAAACATGCTGGGCGCGGTTCTGGCGCAGTTCCCCATCTCCTTCAAGAACACCAACACCAATCGCAACCATCTGCAGAGCGTGATCGAAAAGTTCAAGTCATTTCCGCTGGTCGTCGAGGTGCGCCACAACAGCTGGACTAACGAAGGTACGCTGCGCTACTTCACAGAAAGAGGCGTCGCCTTCTGTAACATCGATCAGCCGATGCTGGGTAAGGCCGTCGCGCCCAGCGAGCACGTGACCGCGCCGGTGGCTTACGTTCGTCTGCACGGCCGCAACTACGATCAGTGGTTCGACAGCGATTCGCGCAACGATCGCTACAACTACCTTTACACCGATCCTGAGCTGCGCGGGTGGAAGACGCGAGTCGACGCCATCGCCGAAAAGGCGCAGAAGACCTTCGTTATCGCCAACAATCATTTCGAAGGCAAGGCTGCGGTCAATGCCCTGCAGTTGAAAAACATGATCACCGGAAGGCCGGTGCGCGTTCCGCAGACCTTGCTGAAGCATTATTGGGAGTTGGGCCAGATTGCCGAACCTGCTACGTCATCTGATCAGGAAGCACAGGCCAGCTTCGAAAACCTGTGACGCCGCGCTTCGGGCTTGCATGACACCCCAGTAGTCCGTACTATCGTGTTCAATTTCACAGCGGGGCGGAACTCATGAGCGACGAAGCCGATGAACTGAAAGAAGCAGCCGAACGCGCCAAAGAAGTACGCGCATTGGCACCAGTGAGCCTTACCATGGCGATCCTGGCTGTTCTGGTCGCCACCGTAACGCTGCTCGGACACCGCGCCCACACCGAAGAGCTTCTGTTGCAGACCAAGGCTACCGATGAATGGAGTTATTACCAGGCGAAAAACATGCGCCGCAACAATCTCGAGGCGCTCGATGACGTTCTGACCGCGCTGGAGAACACCAAGGCCGAGCGTGCCGAAGAAGTTCGCAAGCACTTTCACGAGGAGATCGACAAGTATCGCGATCAGCAGAACGACATTCAGACCGAGGCCAAGGACTTTGAAGCCGAGCGCGACAAGGCCAGCCGGCGTGCCGACCGCTTCGACCTTGGTGAAGTTTTTCTGGAAATCGCGCTGGTCGTGACGTCCATAACGCTGCTCACGGAGAGGCGCGCGTATTGGTACTTCGGATTTGTCCTGGCCGCGATCGGCGTTGTCTGCGCCGGCAGCGGATTGCTTCTTCGCTGAGGCGGCTACGGTTCCCAACCCTGCTCGCCCACCAGCGGCACAAAGCGGCAAGCCTCGCGCGGCGTGACTACGGTTTGGTCACCCACCTTTCGCACGACCAGCACCTGCTGTTCCTGTCGAGTGCCTACGGGAACAACCAGCCGACCACCCTCTGCAAGTTGCGCCACCAGCGTGTCTGGCACGTGAGGCGCAGCCGCCGCGACCAGGATCCTGTCGAACGGCGCATGCTCGGCCAGACCAAGGCTTCCATCGCCAGTCACGACGTGAACATTCGCGTAACCGAGTTTCTGCAGAATCTCCCGCGCCTTGTCCGCCAGCTCAGCGTGCCGTTCGATAGTCCAGACTTCGCCTGCCAACTCGCCGAGGATTGCAGCCTCATAACCCGTACCGGCTCCAACTTCGAGCACGCGATTTTCGGGACGAACCTCCAGCGCCTCGACCATCGAAGCAACGATGTAGGGTTGCGAGATGGTCTGTCCCTCGCCGATCGGCAGCGGGTAGTCCCCGTACGCGTTATCCACATCTTCGCCGGAGATGAATCCCTCGCGTGGAACCTTGCCCATCGCCGCCAGGACGCGCTCATCGCGAATGCCGCGCGCGCGTAGCTGCTCCTCCACCATGCGGGTGCGCCTCTGGAGCAGGGATTCAGCGTTGCTGTGAAAGAGGCGACCGAACACGGATGCTCCGCGTAATCACTAATGCAGGATGTGTAGAGTGCAGTCGTTAACCATCAGGCAGCGGCATCAATCTGCAACCTGCTTGGTTTCGATGTCCGGGGCTGCCTCGGGCGCCGGCATCGCCTGAACATTGGACTTGGGAGCGGGAGCAGCGCTGCGCGCGCCGGGCTTGGCTGGACGAACGTGCTTTTCAAACTGCCCGATGTGCCAAATGTCGCGAGCATATTCCAGAATAGTGCGGTCGCTGGAGAACTTGCCGATGCGAGCCACGTTCAGGATCGCCTTGCGCCACCAGACCTCTTCGTTCAAGTACTCCGTATCGATCAACTGTTGCGTCTCGACGTATGCCGGAAAGTCGGCGATGTGGAAGTAGCGATCGCCGCGATGCACGAGTTCGTCGAAGAGCCAGCGAAAGAGTCCGTGCTCGTTGGGGCAGAAGCGGTCCGAGGCCAGCGCATCCATGACTTCACGGATGGCGGGATCGCTGTCGTAGCGGGCGCGAGCATCGTACGAACCCTTCTGCTGCATCTCGCGGATTTCTTCCGAACGCAGCCCGAAGATGAAGACGTTGTCCTCGCCGACCTCCTCCGCAATCTCGATATTGGCGCCATCGTAGGTGCCAATCGTCAGCGCGCCATTCATCGCCAGCTTCATATTGCCTGTGCCCGAAGCTTCCATGCCTGCCATGGAAATCTGCTCGCTCAAGTCAGCAGCGGGCATGATCAGCTGCGCCAGCGACACGCGATAATCAGGAAGGAACGCCACCTTCATCAGGTCGCGGGTTCGCTCATCATTGTTCACAACCTCCGCCACGCTGTGGATGAGCTTGATGATCTGCTTGGCGGCCCAATAGCCAGGTGCGGCTTTGCCGGCGAAAATGTAGGTGCGCGGCAGCAGCGGCATTTCGCCCCGCTCCACGATTCCCAGATAATCGTGGATGATGCCCATCACATTCAGGGTTTGCCGCTTGTACTCGTGAATACGCTTGATCTGGGCGTCAAACATGGAATCGGGATCGACCGAGACCCCGCTCAGGCCCTGAATTATCCCCGCCAACCGCAGCTTGTTCTGCCGCTTGACCTCCTTGAAGGCCTCGCGAAATTCCTCGTCCTCCGCAAACGGCTCCAGCTCGCGAAGCTTGTGCAGGTCGGTGATCCACTTGTTTTCATCCAGCGTGCGGCTGATGAGATCGGTCAGTCCCTCGTTGGCTTTCATCAGCCAGCGTCGCGGGGCCACGCCGTTGGTCTTATTGTTGAATTTCTCCGGCCAGATCTGCGCGAACTCGGGCGCCAGCGAACTCACGAGCAAATCGGTATGCAGCTTGGAGACGCCGTTCACCGAATGGCTGCCCACAATGCAGAGGTTCGCCATCCGTACCTGCTTCTCATAGCCCTCCTCGATGATCGACATGCGGCGGCGCTTTTCGTCGTCGAGGAAGGAGTACTGCTGCATCTGGCGCAGGAACTCATGATTGATGTTGAAGATGATCAACATGTGCCGCGGCAGCACTTTTTCCAGCAGCGGCACCGACCACTTCTCCAGCGCCTCGGGCAGCAGAGTGTGATTGGTATACGCCAGCGTCTGCTGCGTGATCTCCCAGGCCTGCTCCCACGGCAGCTGTTCTTCATCCAGCAAAATCCGCATCAGCTCGGCCACCGCCAGGCTGGGATGGGTGTCGTTCATCTGGACGGCGATTTTCGAGGGCAGCATCTCCATCTGCTTGTGCTGCTGCCGGAAGCGACGGAAGATGTCGCCCAGCGCACAGGCCACCAGGAAGTACTCCTGCACCAGCCGCAGCTCTTTGCCGCTCATGACCGAGTCGGAGGGATACAGCACGCGCGAGATGTTTTCCGACTGGATCTTCTGCTCGACCGCCCGAATGTAGTCGCCGCGGTTGAAAATCTCGATGTCGAAATCTTCCGAGGCGCGCGCCGTGAACAGCCGTAGCCAGTTCACGGTCTGGCCGAGATAGCCGACAACCGGCATGTCTGTCGGTATGCCGACCACGATCTTCTGTGCGGCCCAGACCTGATCCAGACTGTGTTCGACCTCGCGTGGCCCATCGACCTTGCCGTACAGCGGGATGTTGACCGCTTCTTCCGGATGCTCGATCTGGAATGGAGTTCCGTTGGCCTTCCAGCGGTCCGGTTTCTCGCGCTGGAAGCCGTTGACAATCTCCTGCTTGAACAGGCCGTATTCGTAATCAATGCCGTAGCCGAAGCCGGGCATGCCCAGCGTCGCCAGCGACTCCAGGAAGCAGGCCGCCAGTCGCCCCAAGCCGCCATTACCCAGCCCGGCATCGTTCTCGCTTTCCAGTACCTCATCCAGGCTGACGCCGAAGCCGGCGAGCACCTCGCGGCACATGTCTTCGACGCGCAGGTTCGACAGGTTGTCGCCCAGCGAACGACCCATCAGGAATTCCATCGAGAGGTAGTACAGCCGCTTGGAGTCTTTGTGGCGATAGCGGGACTCGGTCTCCAACATGCGATCGACAATGCGATCGCGGATCGCCAGCGAGACGGGCTTCAGATAATCGGCGGGCTTCAGCTCGGAGGTGGGCCGGACCAGGGTATAGCGGACGTGACGCAGTATGGCCTCGCGCAGCACTTCAGCGGGCCTGACCTGCGAAAGAAATTCAGGGGATGACATAGGTAATCGTGGTCTGTCCGATCCGAACGAAACGCCTCCCACTGAGCTTTCCCTTCGTCAATCTGCCGCAAACAGAAGGGCGATAGCCGCGCACAGCATGCCGCCATTCCCGGATCGCAAACGGGTTGCTAGTCCACGATTGGTCCCCAAACGGCTTGCTCGCTTGGCCCATTCTACTGCCAACCGCTCGCCCGGAGAAACACCTCAATTTCTAAGGGTGGCTCATCGAGTACTTTCGGCCAAATCGGGGAGGAACTTGACCAGGCCGCGATCCCTTTTTGGCATGCATTCCCGGTCGCAGGCTCGGTTCACACCTCACCAACAGGCGATCTGCGCAATCGCGTCGATTTCTCTTCCTGTTAGTTAGGAGAGATCACCGGAATGAAATTCGAAAAGCTGCGGCTCGAGTAGATCGACCGAGCCTTCGCGCTAGGTGACGCTCGTCGTGGAATTGTGGGTCTTCTTCCAATCCTTCAGTTGCTTCTTTTGCGCCTTCATCTGTTGCTTCTGTTGCTTGGACTGGCTTTTGCTGTATTTCTTATAGGTCTTCTGCGCTTCTTTCTGCTGCTGGGTCTGGTCACGGTTGGAATGCGAGCCAGCGTAAGAGGCGATCGGCGAAGACAACATCATCAACCCAAGTGAAATGGCGAGAACGGAAGTAGCGACCTTTTTCATAGGCTCACCGTATAAGCGCTTTTGCGTGGATTGTACAACTTGTATCTCACCGGGGAAAGCACAATATTTTCGTGGTGGCCACCCGTCACCTTCCGGCCACGCCAAGAAACATCGCTCGGCTTGCCGCTCAGATCGGTCTCAATCAGCGATCCTGCGCGGGTTCGTCCTGAGGTCGTCGAGCAGTTAGAGGAAGGCCCTGATCGTGGTGAACAAGGTTTGAGGTGGCGCAGGGGCGAGTTTCTTACGGCACCGCCGTTGCCGGCAAATGGTAATTGTGGGTCAAAAATCAGGCGCAATGCCTGCTAGCCACAAAAACGAAATGGTGGGCGCTACAGGATTCGAACCTGTGACTTCCACCGTGTGAAGATGGCACTCTACCGCTGAGTTAAGCGCCCTACCTTTTCCATTCAACCAGTTACAGCCGCTTCCGTCAATCGCGTGGGAACGTTTGGGAACGACTCGGCAATTTCGCTTCCATTTCGCTCCTCACTTGGGAACGGTATCACTTTCACCAAGCGGGATTGAGCCTCACGCTTCGCCGGTGTCACGGCTTGGACGTATCTGTCCATCGTGATACTTGCGTTCGCGTGCCGCATCATCGCCTGAGTCGTTGCAACGTCCGCTCCGCCACTGCTCACGAGAGTTCCAAAAGTATGGCGGAACGTGTGCCAGCCTACGCGCTTCTGGATTCCTGCACGCTGTGCAGCGGGCCGGATGTGATCTTCCATCGCAGCGTTCGGCCAGTAAGGTTGCTTGCCGTGTCTGTCTGGACTGGCGAAGATGTAGTCTGCGACTTGATTGTATGGAGCTTGCTCACGCCAGCGAATGAGCACGTCAGCAAGTCGAGCGTCCATCGGTACAGGTTTGCGGCTTGCCTCAGTTTTCATTTCGCCGACGTATTGGCGCACAACTCCACGTGCCAGCCGGATTTCGCCAGCCGTGAAGTTAACGTCACCCCACTTCAAGCCGAGTAGTTCACTCACGCGCAGTCCAGTGGTCACAGCCACGTAAATGGCAGTACGCCACGGTTCCCGCAGTTCTGAGAGCAGCTTGCCTACCTCCTCGACCGTCAACACGTCTGGTGCATGTACTCGCTTGGCTGACTGTCGAACCAAGCTGATCGGGTTGCGGTCGTGAAATTCCCATCGCAGCGCGTGCCTGAAGATTGCGTGCAACAGGTTCCGTAGCTTCGCCCGCGTTCCGTTTGCCAAAGGCAACGTTCCCAACCATCCCTCTACCTCTACGGCGTGAATGTCTGAGAGCCGATAATCCTTCCAGTTCGGCAACAGCCATGTGTTGAGGTAGCCTTTGTACACTTCCTGCGTGTATGGCGTCTTGTTAGGCAATTCGTGCTGCTCGTAATGGGCTACCAGTTCGCTGATCGTGCGCGGTGTCCTGGTGTCCCGGTTAATGTTGACACGGAAGATTTCACAAGCCTGCATCGCTGCTTTGCGCGTTGTGAACTCTTCCACGGTGCCAACTTGCTGCTTTCTGTTGCTCTCTCCCTCACGAAACCGGAACACCCAAATGTCTGGCCCGGTTTTTCGCTGCTCTCGGTACAAGCAACCGGATTGATAACGTCGTCGTGAACGCTTCATTCGATTCTCCTCGTTCACGCGACGGATTGGCAGTGCGACGTTAACGCAGTCACCAGCCAATTGTCCAGTTCAGAAGCACGGTATCTCCAGAATCTCCCAATTCGGTGCGCTGGAATCTGCCCAGCGCGAGCGAGTCGCTGTAAGCTCTTGGGATGTATGCCGAGCAGTTCTGCCGCTTGTGCGTCGGTTAGCAAGGGTTCAAAGTATGTGGCGCTAGGCGTCACGGCTGAGGGTGTTACTGTGCTCTGCACAGTTTGCATAATCTCGTTTCTCTTGTTCTCCTCAGAATCAAAATGCCGTGCTTGCGCACAGCGTTCGATTACAGCCCGTTTGTGGTCCGGATGAACCCGGAAGGTCATCCAAAATGAGATCGTCGATTGTAGGCCCGCGGAAACGCTCTCCGCGGGCTTCCTAGGACTTGACTGTGAATGTTTGTTGGGGTTGCATAGCAGACTGTCCTTAAGGGCCAGACGCGCCGACGACAACCCGAATCACTGCGCGCTCTGTGACGCGCAGCTTGCATCGCCGGTGAACTTCCCATCAGGACAACATGCCTCAGAAGCGCAAAAGTTGCGATTCTGAATCACAACTTGGCTACTGACGTTACCTGCAAACTAGTGAAAGCAGGTTAGATGCCTGTTTCTGTTACATGATTAGTGTATGGTTGTAGGCAGTACTGGCAGCGTTACGGCCGCTGTTGAGTATTGTTTTGGCTTGGAAAGCAAAGAAGTAGTAGTGTTGTAGTTGTAGTGTTGTAGTTGTAGTGTTGTAGTTGTAGTGTTGTAGTTGTAGTGTTGTAGTTGTAGTGTTGTAGTTGTAGTGTTGTAGTTGTAGTGTTGTAGTTGTAGTGTTGTAGTTG